>Ga0070664_100000607_pt1 | contig 27439 bp, 21 predicted proteins | sample KBSC73metaG_FD_65863 | JGI IMG/M metagenome (GOLD analysis project Ga0070664, IMG submission 65863) | Corn rhizosphere microbial communities from Kellogg Biological Station, Michigan, USA - KBS C7-3 metaG | ecosystem: Host-associated > Plants > Roots > Rhizosphere > Soil ... | reverse complement strand
GAACCGAAATCAATGCGCGGGTTTTTTGCTCCCGCGCGTGCCGTCATCAGCACGGCTGCGATCACAACGATGAACACACTGAAACGAATCAACGGTCGATGCATGGGACGTCCTCCTGAACATCACTTTTGAAGTCTTGTGAAGCCAGGCAATCGTTATCGACGGACGTGACCGGGCTGTAACGCTGCAGTCAATTCGAGGATCATTTCGCGGGCCGGCCGTTGCTGACGGAAGAGCTAGCAGACACGATGGAATTGGACGTCCACAGAAGTCCGGTACAAGATTGACTTCGCGTCCGCGTTCTCCACGCACTCGCGAAATCAACCGGATCCCGGACCCGGATCCCGGATCCCGGATAAAAGTACCAACCGCGAGACGCGCATATCCGCCACGTCTCACCCCATCAGAATTTAACCAACGAACAACTTGACCTTCGTCGTGGGATCGGTCAGTCTGGCGTTCCTTCCGTCGTTTCTGTTGTTGCCTGAGATCGACGATCGTGAGCGCGCAACCTCTCATCCTGATTGCCACGGACCACGGTCGTCACGACCTTCGTCCCGCGCTCCAGCAGGCTGGCTTTGCCGTTGCCGAGGCTGACTGCAGCGAACACGCGGAGCGCCTGCGCGAATGGCACGCGTCGGTCTTCGTGGTGTGTTGCCGTCCCAACGACGCGGCGGGCAGCATCGCCTCGGTATCGCGACTGCGCACCATCGAGCCGCTGCTGCCGGTCGTCATGGTCGCTGAACAGAGCACTGAGGCGCTGGCGATTGCGGCGCTCAAGGCAGGCGTCAACGACTACTTTGTGGCACCGATTGACAGTGCGGCACTCGTCGCCGCACTGCGGAATTTGAGCGGCACGAAAACCAAGGGCGATGACGAGTTCGCCGCGTTTTCGGCTCTGATCGGCGTCAGTGAAGCCATTCGACAGGTAAAGGTCCTGCTCTCACGCATTGCCGCGTCGGATACCAGCGTGCTGATCACGGGCGAAACGGGAACCGGCAAGGAGCTGGTCGCGCAGCTCCTCCATCAGAATAGCCGCCGTCGCCAGCGCGCATTCGTCTCGATCAACTGCGCCGCCATCCCGGACAGCCTGCTCGAAAGCGAGCTCTTCGGCTGCGAACGAGGCGCATTCACCGGCGCCGACAGCGCTCGCGCCGGCCATCTTACGGCCGCGGCAGGCGGCACGGTGCTGCTCGACGAGATCGGCGAGATGACGCCGTATGCGCAGGCGAAGATTCTGCGCGCGCTCGACACGCGGGAGATCTATCGGCTCGGCAGCACACAGCGAACGCGACTCGACATCCGCGTCACCGCGGCGACCAACCAGGATCTCGAACGCCGAATCGAAGACGGCGGATTTCGTCGCGACCTGTACTACCGCCTGAACGTTTCGCGCATCTCGCTGCCGCCGGTTCGCGAACGCCGTGAGGACATCCCGGCGCTCGTCGATCACTGCATCGGCGAGATGAATCGCGTCTTTCATCGCAATGTGCAGGGCTTCACCGCTCAGGCGCTGCAACAGCTGTTCGATTACACGTGGCCCGGAAACGTACGCGAGATCAAGAACGTCGTCGAAAGCGCGTTCGTCGAGTTGCCGCCGAGGCCGGTGGCGTTCCTGGATGCACCCGAATCGATCCGCACTCGCGTGGCCCTGGCAAAAGCGGCACGCACAGAGGAGCGCGACCGGCTGATCTCTGCGCTTGCGGCCACGAAATGGAACGTGAGTCGCGCTGCGCGACAGCTGCATTGGTCGCGGATGACGCTGTACCGCAAACTCGCCCAGTATCACCTCTCACGCGAATCGTAACCGCGCGCGACGCCGTCACCTGTCTCATGTGACTGTCACATCCCATGTGACAGTCACACGGTCGTCGTAACCCGCGCTTCCGCTGCGATTTCTCCGGCAACGTCCCTTCACGTTGTCACATCGCGCTGCGACAGCCTCTCCGCAACTGCTCGAATCTCGCGCGCTGTATCGCCTGTTTTCGTGGACTCTGGTCCGGCACGACTTCTGCGAGGTGCGGACCAGTGATTGAAGCCCGCTACGCCAACCACTTTGAAGTGGGTCACAACGAGTACGAATTCATATTCGACTTCGACCAGTTTCACTTCGAACGGCTGGGCAGCGGATCGTCCGAGTCCGGACCACAGGTTCGCATCATCCGCATCGTGATGGGACCACCGTTTGCGAAGTCGCTGCTCGACACCTTGATGCGCGCGATACACGAGTATGAGCAACTGCACGGGACGATCGAGCAGGGCTAGCGCTGTCGCGATCCAGCTCGTGACGAGGATCTGACCGTGGCAAGTTTTCGTGCGGTCGCGGCGGTCAGCCGTGCGGTGTTGCGCCTCATTGAAGACAGTTGTCCGCGTACCGAGTTTCCCGATGCCCAGTTCGCGTTGCAGCAAGCCATCGACATTGCGAAAGCGCCGATTCCAGAAGGGATTTCCCTCTACCTCTATCGCGTCGGCGTCAACACCACCCGGCGCAACCTTCCGCCGCGCATCGAACCGGATGGGCGGCAGTTCCGTCCGCCGATTCCGCTCGACCTCTTTTACGCCCTGTGCGTCTGGGGCCGCAGCGTCGAGATCCAACAGCGGCTGCTCGGCTTCAGCATGCGCGCCCTCGAAGACTCGCCGATATTCCCGGCTGGTGTTCTCAATCAGCCGGGTCCGGAGCCAGGCACGTTCCGTGGTCATGAGACGGTCCAGATCGTCTGCGACTCGCTGTCGCTTCAAGACCTGCAGCTGCTCTGGGATGCGCTCAAGCCCAACGTGCCGCTCATCGTCGGCTACGTCGCACGGATGGTACCGATTGATTCGGAGATCTCGATCATCGAAGGCCCGGCGGTGCAGACGCGCGTGTTCGAGATGCGAGGAGCACCGGCGTGAGCGGGCCAGACACGGTTCTCGAACGTCTCGCGCGGGTCACGCCGCTCGGCGTCCGCTTCTGGGACGAGGCTACGCATGCTGCGATCGCCGAAGGCCTGATGGTTTCGGTTTATCCATCCGGCGAGCCGCTGCGCCGCACGAGCGCCAGGCCAAACAGCATCAACACGTTCGTGCTGCCGCAATTGCCGGGCCCGCGCATCGTGGAGGAAGAGTTCGGCGACGGAGACGACGAGTTCTGGAAGCAGGTCCATCCGCGACCCTTTGTCATCGAGGTCATCGATCAGCGCGGTTCGTACCAGCCATTCGTGATGACCGTGTCGCTGCCGTTCCGCGGCCACGCGGTTCCACCGTTCGTGGCCACTGGGTCGCCGCCGTCGGAGGTGGTGCCACTCTTTCCGACAGCCAGCCGTCCGATTCCTGCGGGGATTGCCGTCGTGCGCGCTGATCTGCAAACGCCACTTCCGCCGCGACCTGGCGAACCCCGTCGTCTGCGGCCTGCGTCGTGGGCGGTGCTGGAAGCGCAGGTCGGCACGCTGCCGCCCGTGCGTGGGGTCGCGGATCGCGAGGGACGCGTCGCGGTCTTGTTCCCGTATCCCGAACCACGGCCGAGTCCGGCGCGGCCCGCCTCGCCACCGTACCCGGGCGGAACCTCGCTCCAGGAGCAGAAGTGGCCGGTTCGTCTGACCGTGTTCTACGAGCCTGAGACGCCGACACCCGACATTCCTGATTTGCGCCGCACACTCGATCAGCTCCCGGCCGTTGCCTCGATCGAAGACGGAGGGACGCGACCGCTGGGCGATGAAGAGTTGCGATACGGACAAGAACTAATCGTGCGATCCGTGGTGGTCACGCCCGCGGGCTCACCGCCGTAGGAGGAGTGCATGCCAGAGTATCTCGCACCCGGAGTTTACGTCGAGGAAACGTCGTATCGCTCGAAGTCCATCGAAGGCGTGAGCACGACGACGACCGGCATGGTCGGTCCTGCGCGGTACGGTCCGGACGACCTCGTTCCGGATCTCATCACCAGCCTCGGCGAGTTCGAACGAACCTACGGCGACGGAAAGGCACTCGCGTTCGGCAATACCGCCAAGCCCGTTGCCAACTTCCTCTGGCAAGGCGTGCGATCGTTCTTCGAGGAGGGCGGCAAGCGGTTGTACGTCGTGCGCGTATTTCGCGCGAGCGCCGGCAGTGATGGCCGCGCGCACGCGTACTTGCCGACCAACAACCAATCGCAGAAGAACGATCCGGGCACGCTGACGCTGGAGGCGCGCTTTCCTGGCGCCGCCGGCAAGATGCGCGTCCGCCTGACCGTTGCTCTTGGCCAGAACGTGCTTGGCATGAATGAAGGGCAGACCACTCTCGGCGCGGTTCAGGCTGGCGACATTGTCTGGGTGAGCAAGCCAGGCGCGGCGGGCAAGGCGTATCGGGCCGAGTCGTACTTCGATCAGACCCGCGCTGCGGACATGGTGCGCTTCTCCGATCTGACCAGCGCGCCGCCGCTAACGATCAATCCAGGCTCACCGCCAGACCTTGTCCCCGGCACGGATCGCGTGCAGGTGGTGACCTTGACCGTCTCGGCGTTCTCAGACGACCCCGCGGCGCTGCCGCAGGTCTGGAGTGATCTGCCGCTGGATCCTGACCACGAACGGTTTCGCGTGCGCGACAGTTTCTCCGAGCGCTTCGGCGTCCGGCCTCCGACTCTGGCGCTGGCCCGATCGCTCCCGATCATCGTCAAGCTCGGAAGCAATCTCACGGATGGTCTGGACGTGCTTGACGTACTCGACACCTACTCCGCGGGAAGGCTGTCGGCGGCTCTCGACAGGACGGCGTCCACCGATGCCGACCGATCAATCGACATCCTGCTCGATGGTGGCGACGACGGTGATCGTCCGACGTCGAACGAGTACCGCGGCAAGGCGGATCCGGGCTCGACGACGAAGACGGGGCTCAAAGCGCTCGAGGACATCGACGATATCTCGATCATCGCGGCGCCGGGCTCGACTTACCTCCCTGATAGCAACGATGCGTACAAGAGCGAGGTCGCAGCCAATATCAATCTGCTGATCAACCACGCGCAACAGATGCGGTATCGCATCGCCGTGCTCGACTCCACCAACGATCAGAGTATCCAGGAGGTGCGCGCTCAGCGCGCGAAGATCGACTCCACATATGCCGCCTTCTATTACCCGTGGGTACGGGTCATGGATCCAATCACCGGGAAGGAAGCCGACATGCCGCCGAGCGGCTTCGTCACCGGCATCTATGCGCGGAACGACATCGAACGCGCGGTCTACAAAGCGCCAGCCAATGAAGTGGTAGGCGGCGCGATCGGTTTCGAGCAGCTCTTGAACAAAGCGCAACAGGATGTCCTCAATCCTGAAGGCATCAACTGCTTCCGCTTCTTCGAGGGACGCGGGTTCCGTCTGTGGGGAGCTCGAACCGCGAGCTCCGACCCCGAGTGGAAGTACGTGAACCTGCGCCGCTACTTCATCTATCTCGAACACTCGATCGACAAGGGCACCCAGTGGGCGGTGTTCGAGCCAAACGGGGAGCGGCTGTGGGCAAACGTCCGCCGCACCGTCGAGGACTTTCTGTTCAACGAATGGTCGATGGGCGCGCTGCTCGGCGACAAGCCGGAGAAGGCCTACTTCGTCAAGTGCGATCGCACGACCATGACCCAGAACGACCTCGACAATGGCCGACTGGTGTGCCAGGTAGGCGTGGCTGCGTTGCGGCCCGCGGAATACGTCATCTTTCGCATCGGCCAATGGACGGCTGATCGCAAGGTCTAGGGAGGACAGACATGGCCGTTTTGCGAGACCGTCCGTACGTCCAGTTCAACTTCCTGGTCGATCTCGGCACCGGGAACACCGATGGTGCCGACGCCGGTTTCCAGGAAGTGAGCGGTATCGGCATGGAGGTGACCGTCGCGGAGTACCGCAACGGCAATGAAAAGGACAACAGCGTCCGCAAGATCACCGGGCTCAACAAAGCGACCGACGTCACGATGAAGCGTGGCGTCATCGGCTCGTTGACGCTCTACAACTGGCTCAATCAGATTCGCAACGGCGATCAGAACGCGCTTCGGAACATCGTCGTGCAGCTGCAGAACGAAGACCACACTGCGGTTGTGCAGACCTGGAAGCTGTTGCGGGCGCGCATCATCAAGCACACGAGCGGCCCGATGAACGCGAAAGGCACAGACGTCGCGATGGAGGAGCTCGTGGTCGCCTACGAACGGTTGGAGATGGAGTAAATGGCCGTTCGCGGTGAACGCCGTCTGCCCGGCATTCAATTCGAAGCCCAGGCGCCCCCCTCCGACGAGATTCTGCCGCGAATGGATATCGCGGCCTTCGTCGGTTTCGCGGCGTCAGGGCCGGTGAATCTGCCTGTCGCGGTCGAGAGCACGCTCGAGTTCGAGGCACTCTTTGGCCCCCGGGCGCCGCTCGCCTGGAACCCAGTGCGCGGCGAAACCGTCACGGGCCAGCTCGCGCCAGCGGTGCATGCCTTTTTCACGGGCGGTGGACGGCGGGCGTGGGTCGTCCGGGTCGCTGACGAGCCCACCTACAACTTTTTTCCACTTGCCGGCCTGATCCGCGTCACTGATGGCGCGATGTCACCGGCGTTTGCGCGATCACGCGCGGCCGGAAGCTGGTCGGACGCGGTGCGCGTCGCAACCGCCATCGTCCCGGCGCCGATGACGGTTCAAAACTTCTCGCGCCACGACAGTCGAGCCGTCGTCGATTTGGCGCTTGCCGCGACGGACGACGTGGTTGTTGGCGACCTGCTGCGCGTCGAATTCGAGTCGGGCTCGGTTGCGCTCGTCGCTGTAGAAACGCTTACGCCACGTCTGGGATCTCCCCCATCAACACGCCCGCAGGCGGCCGCTGAGGGGCGTGCATGGTGGTTCAGCCCAGATCTGTCGCCACAGCCACCGTCGTCGTCTCGTGTGCTGGTCTATACCGCGTCGACCGATGCTATCACTCGAAACGAAACGTTTACGAGCACGCCGGTGATTGACTGGCGGCTCGCCGGCTCGTCAGGGTCGTTCGAGCTGGAGTTGCAAATGCAGCTCGAAGACGCGCCGGCCCCTGGATCGCTTGTCTCAGTCGATACCGGCGCCGATCAGTTGTGGATTACCGTTGGCGAGGTCGGCATTCTCGCGCAGAGCGCGGGCCTGGATCGGCTGAAAATCACGGGACGAGGCCTCTGGTGGCGACGCACGCCTCCGGCTGACCCGCTCGCATCCGTCCGCCGGTGCGAGCGCCTGTCGCTCGAACTGGCCGTCCGTTCGACGACGGGAGACTTGATGCGTCTGCCTGATCTCGGCCTCGTGTCCACCCACGATCGCTACTGGGCTGATCTCAGAGACGACGACTCGCGCTACGCGCCGCAGGGCAACACGATCATTGCACGCAGGCCTCTCTGGGACGTGTCGTTTCCGCTTGCCGGCGCTGGACCCTCTGATGCCACCTACTTGCCGATCGACGTGACGCTCGCCCCGGAGCGCTGGCTTGCTGCCGCGCGTCAACCGCGGACTTCGCTCGAGCGCGACGGCCTTGACGTGTTCTCGCCAGCCCTGTTTCTCGACAGGGATTTGACTCGAGCGAACACCGAAACGCTAATCAGCACTGCCGACTACCTTCGCTATACCGCCGGACTGCGGACACATTTCGACGGCATCCATGCGCTGATCGGCATCGAGGAAGTGACGATCGTGGCGGCACCCGACGCGGCGCAGCCAGGCTGGATGCGCGCACCCGTCGATCACCCACCAGATCCCTATCCGTCGCAGCCCGTCCCGCAGCCCGACTGGGGAGCGTTCATCGACTGCCGCACGCGCGTAATCGAACCGCCCGAATGGATCGCGCCGATTGGCTCTCCCCCGCCGGCGCGCACCGATACGGGAACATTCACGCTCGAGTGGACAGACGCGAAAGACGTCGCGTTCGTCGTCGAGGAAGCGCACGCGCCTGACTGGTCGGATGCGGCGGTGATCAGCAGCGGCACCGAGACCTCTCTGACGCTGTATGGGCGGCCTCGCGGTGTGTATTACTACCGCGTCCGTGCGACAGACGGCACTCACACCAGCCAATACTCCGCCGGTTTGACGGTCGTCGTCAGCCCGGCCGAACAGTGGATCACGATCGCTGCCGATCAGTACTCACCCGATACGCTGCTCGGCGTGCACTGCGGCCTGATGCGCCTCGCGACCGCGCGCGGCGATACCCTCGCCCTTCTCAGTGCTCCGGAACACTATCGCGCGACTGACGTCATCGCGCACGCGAACGCACTGAAAGAGGAAGTCGAAAGCCGTACTTTCAGCTTCGCCGCCTTCTATCATCCGTGGGCGATCGTGAGCGAGCGGACCGGCGCCACCGACCTCACACGGATGTCTCCGGATGGCGTCGTGGCGGGCCTGATGGCCAAGCGCGCGCTGACACGCGGCGCGTGGATCGCACCCGCGAACGATCCGCTGCCAAACGTCGTGACCCTGGCGCCCGAGCTCGATCGCGACGAACAGGTGGCACTCCTTCAGGCCCAGATCAACGCGATCGTTCGAGAGCCGCGCGGTTCAGTCCCGATTTCTGCCAGCACATTGAGCGACGACGAGGACCTCGAGCCGATCAACGTGCGGCGCCTTCTCAGCCTGTTGCGGCGTCTGGCGCTGCGCGAAGGCGCCACCTACGTGTTCGAGCCGAACAGCGATGCCTTTCGCCGCAGCGTGCAACGTGGATTCGAAAACTGGTTGACGCGCATGTTCGATCGCGGTGCGTTCGCCGGGCGCACCGCCTCGACGGCATTCCGCGTGACCACCGACGAAACCGTGAATACTCCGCAAAGCATCGATGCCGGCCGTTTCATCGTTGAACTGCGGGTTGCGCCCTCGCGGCCGATGACGTTCCTGACCGTGCGGCTCGTCCAGACGGGCGATCGCACGACCGTGACGGAGGGGGTGTAAGCCGTGGCACATCCGGCACTCGAGACCGTTCTGTATCCGTTCACCGCCTTCAATTTCTCGGTCGAGATCTCGAAGGAAGGTGACTCGGCACCCTTGTGCAATGCGGCGTTCTCTGACTGCGACGGCCTCGAGATGACGATGGACGTCAAGACGATCCGGGAAGGCGGCGCCAACGGACGCGTCGTGCGGTTGAGCGGCGCCTTGAGCTACGGCCAGCTCACGCTCAAGCGGGGAATGACCGCGAGCAGCGACGTGTGGGACTGGTTCAACGCGGTCGTCATCGATCCGTCGATCCGGGCCACCGCCGAAGTCGTCGTTCTCGCACCGGATGGTGGAGAGCGAGCGCGGTTCATTCTGACCCGCTGCGTCCCGGTGAAGTTGAAGGCGCCGACGCTGAACGCCAAAGACGGCGTGGTCGCCATCGAAGAGCTGCAGGTTGCCTACGAATCGTTGACGCGAAAAGCGGTGAGCAATGCCTGAAGCCGTCAATCTCGAAAAAGCGGAGCTCCGGCAGCTCGATGCGAACTTCGAGAACGAGATTGAGCAGGACACCTGGACGAAGGTTCAGTTCAATCCCGAGACGATGAAAGTGACGTACGCGAACCAGCTGCAAACGCCGCAGGGTGCAGGCGACCAAACCGGTCCGGCCGCGAGGCAGTTCGTCGGCGCCGGCACGACCAAGTTGAACCTGCAGCTGTGGTTCGACGTGTCGGCCCCTGTGCCCGAAGGCATGAGCAAGGAAACGGACGTTCGCAAGCTGACGCAGAAGGTCGCCTACTTCATCACCCCGAAAGAGGACGGCGACAAGCTGGTGCCTCCGGCGGTGCGCTTCATCTGGGGATCGTTTCAGTTCGACGGAATCATGGAAGGGCTCGACGAATCGCTCGAGTTCTTTTCGCCGGAAGGCCGGCCGCTGCGCGCGAGCATGACGCTGAACCTGTCGCAGCAGCGCATCACCAAGTTCGCCTTTCGAGACGCGCGCGGCCCAGCGTCCGCGCCGTCGCTCGGCTCGCGGCCACTTGCACAGGCGGGTGGTGGCGCGAGCCTGCAGGGCCTGGCAGCGGCCGCCGGCAAGGGCAGCGACTGGCAGTCGATCGCGTCCGCGAATGGCATTGAAAACCCGCGTCTGCTGCAGCCAGGCGCGCTCATCGATCTCAATGCGAGGAGTCCTCTCTGATGCCTGTCGTCATCAACGAGTTCGAAGTGGTTCCGGCGCCGGCGGAACAGCAACCGCAGGAACAGTCGTCCGATCGTCAAGGCGGGACTGGCCCGACACCACGAGACATCGAGCGCATTGTCGAGCGATCGGCCGAACGCGCGCGGCGTGTACGCGCGCACTGAGTAAACCATGAGCGACCCGGCAACCGGCATTGCAGCGGCGAGGCCGGCCTTCAAGGTTGGCGGCGAGGACAAGGCGTTTCTCGCGGCGGCATTGCTCGGTCTCGTCGTGCACGAGACAGTGGCCGGGTTGTTCCGGTGTGAGGCAACGTTTGGCAACTGGGGCAACAAGGATGGGCACGCCGACTTCCTGTACTTCGACCGCTCTGTCTTCGAGTTCGGCCGTGACTTCTCCGTCACCGTCGGCGACACGACGATCTTCGATGGGCGGATTACCGGTCTCGAAGCGCACTTTCCAGAGGGCCGGCCGGCCGAGATCGCGATCCTTGCCGAAGACCGCTTTCAGGACCTGCGCATGACTCGCCGGTCGCGGACCTTTGCCGACATGAGCGATTCCGCGGTGATGAGTCAAATCGCGCAGGACCACGGTCTCACGCCGCAGGTGAACGTCAGCGGCCCGACACACAAGCTTCTCGCGCAGGTGAATCAAAGCGACCTCGCATTCATGCGAGAGCGTGCCCGCGCAATCGGAGCCGAGTTGTGGATGGACGGTCAAACCCTGCACGTGGAAACCCGCGCATCACGAACCGGCACGTCGAAGCGACTGGCGTTCGGACGCGAACTGCGCGAGTTCTCCGCACTGGCTGATCTCGCGGGTCAACGAACGAGCGTCACGGTCGGCGGATGGGACGTCTCGGGAAAGAACGCGCTCAGCGCGCAGGCAACCGATTCGGCGATCAGCGGCGAAGTGGGAAACGACGAAAGCGGCGTCAGCATTCTCCAGGGCAAGCTCGGAGATCGAAAGGATGCGATCGCCCACGGCGTGCCGATCAACCAGCAGGAAGCGCAAGCGCGCGCCGAGGCTTACTTTCGTGGCATCGCCCGCCGTTTCGTCACGGCACAGGGCGTCGCCGAGCCCGATCCGCCGCTGCGCGTCGGATCGGCCGCGGAACTGAGCGGGCTCGGTCCCCTCTTCAGCGGCAAGTACTACGTCGCTGGCGTGCGTCACATCTTCGACGGCGCCAAAGGATTGCGAACCGAGTTCACCGCGGAGCGGCCCGGACTCAGCCGGCCATAGCGAGGACCCAGGAGTGATGGACCACGCCTTCATGGAAGCCGCCATCGACGAACGCGTGCCGAGCGGACTCGGCGGGCGCTGGTACGGCGTCTACCCGGCGCTGGTCACCGACATCAAGGACCCGGACAACCAGGGCCGCGTCAAAGTGTCGCTGCCGTGGTCGCCCGACACGGGCAGCGCGAAGTACGAAGCGTGGGCCCGCCTGGCCACACTGATGGGGGGCAACAATCGCGGCAGCTGGTTCGTGCCTGACACCAACGACGAAGTGCTCGTCGCCTTCGAAGGAGGCGACACGCGTCGCCCGTACGTGATCGGCGGCCTGTGGAATGGCACCGACTCGGCGCCCGAAACCATGGACGGCAGCGGCAACAACTACAAGAAGGTGCTGCGCTCGCGTAATGGCGTCAAGGTGACGCTCGATGACCAGGACGGACAGGAAAAGTTCATCGCCGAAACGCCGGGTGGACAGAAGGTGACGCTGAAAGACGGTCCTGGCGCAGTCGAGATCGTCGACAGCAACGGCAATTCGATGAAGCTCGAATCGAGCGGCGTGACGATTACCGCCTCGGCCAAGGTGACCATCAACGCCAGCACGATGGCGATCTCCGCCGGCATGGTCACCGTTGATGCAGGCATGTCGAAGTTCAGCGGTGTCGTTCAGGCCGACACCGTCATCAGCAACAGCGTCGTGTCGGCGTCGTACACGCCGGGCGCCGGCAACATCTGGTGACGCGATGCGGCATCACGTGCTCTGGACGGCGCCGACAACGATGCGGGGAACCGCGCCGGCGATTCTGCGGTTTGCGACCGACGGCTTCATGGACGAGTTCCATCGCGTGCTCGAAACCGACCCATCCAAGCTGACAGGACTCGAGGCGCAGTTTGAAACCTGGCGCGGCCCCGGATCCACCGCCGCCGCGGTGCCTGAACCGATGGGCCTGTCGTCGCAGCTCGAACGCAAGCTGGCCCGGCTGCGCGGATCGGCCGAACGCCGCCTCTCACTCTTCGGCAGGGGCCCCGCGACAGCGCTTGACGATGGACCACCCGCGACATCGGGAACGACGCGCCCGCGATTGTTGAAGCTCTATCAACCTGCTCACCAGCGCTTCTACCTTGTCGCCGCGGCGCTTGTATGCCGTCTTCCCGGCCTTCCGGATCGCGCCATCAATGCCTCGCGCGATGAACGAGCCACCTTCGTGCTCCGCCGCATTCGCACGCGTACGTCTGGCAGTGCCAGGATTCGCGACGAATACGGATTCGTCACGAGTTCAAGCGGCGGAACGTGGGTCAAGGTTGCGTCGCCAGACACGACGCTCGCGCCCGGCGAAGACAAGCGTCCGCTGTTCGCCGTGAACTTTCAGGACGACGCCGAGCACCGGCGGCGTGTGCTTGCCGGTCTGATTCCGGCGGGCCGCCGCGAGCAGTACGTCGGGGCGTCGGAGTCCGCCGCCTCGGCGACGCCAACAACTCCAGACCCCGCGTCGGCGGCGCTGACCGACCCCGGTGCCCCACCACCCCCGATCGATGCGCGCGTCGCGCTGCTCTCGGCCGACGTCATCGAACCCTGGAAGGCCCTCGTCGTCCGGGCAGCGAAAACCGCCAGCGACGTCACCGATCCCAACAACAGCGGGAAGGACCTCAGCAAGATTTACCGCGCGTCGCTCGAGAACATCGCCGTCGGCTCCTGGTACGTGCTGCTCGACTTCGCCGCGTTCCTGCAGGATCACGTTCAGGATGTGTGGACGGCGCTCGTCAACAACACGACGCCGGCATCAGGGCCGCCGCGGAGCGCCGTCCTCGCGATCCGCGGCGCGACGTTGCCGGGGGGCATTCAAAGCACGATGACCAAGCCGGCAAATCTCGCAGCCGCGCTGGTTGCTGTTCCGACGTTTCGCGAACGACTCGAGCAGGCGGACGGTTCGTTCGACGTGACGGCACCGACATCCGCCTGGCCAAACTTCATCTTCCCGCTTGCGGATGCGCAAGTTGGCGGACCTCAGCCAGCGGTGACGATTGCGACATCGGGTCTCCAAAGCTACCAGGTGGTTCTGCGCAAGATCAGCGCGCTGCGTGATTTGATCGCGGCGGCGCTGCCCGCCCAGCCGACCGCCCCGGTGCCGGAGATGCCGCTCGCGGCCCAACCGGTGATGGCGCCGGACGAGACCGCCGTGTTCGTGATTCGCTGCGTGTTCGAACGGCCGGAGTGCGGCCCGCTCGACCCGCCCTTGCTGAGCGCACCCAGCCGCCCGTTTGAGCTGGCCGCGTTCTTTGACCCTGAGGCTCCGGCTCGTCCGATCCGCATCTCGCTGCCGGTCGACACCTCGCCCGCCGGCTTGCGGCGAGCGCCGAAGAATACGGCGTTCATGGTGTCCGACATGCTCTGCGGCCAGATCAACCGTGCGAAAGGCATGGGCTTCATCGATCTCGTGCTGTCGGTGCTGCCGTTCCCGCTGCACAAGGATCTTCCGACCGGTGGACCGGCGCCGTGCAAGACCGACGCGGGCGCGAGCCTGGGAATGATCTGCTCGCTGTCGATTCCGATCATCACCATCTGCGCGCTCATCATCCTCATCATCATGGTGAGTCTGCTCGACATGATCTTCCGTTGGATGCCGTATTTCTTCTTCTGTTTCCCGCTGCCCAAGTTCAACGCCAAGGCGCCAGCGGCCGAGGAGCCGGCATGATGGATCCCGGACGCATCTTCGGTCGCGGCATCAGCTTTCCGCCGCGAGTTGGCGCCGACGGCCGTGTCGCGTGGTCGGAAGGCGAGACCAACGTGCGCGAGTCGATCCGCATCGTGCTGATGACCGATCAGCGGGAGCGCATTCGACTGCCGCAATTCGGCGGCACGCTGCATCGCTTCCTGTTCGAACCCAACACGGTTGTGACGCGCCGGCGCATTCAGGATCAGATCGCGGTTGCCCTCGCGCGGTGGGAGCCGCGGGTTGCGGTTCAGTCGATTGAGGTGGAAGAAGACGTGACCGATCCGAACGCCGCCATCGCGACCATTACCTATCGGCTGGTCGCGACGCAGTCGGTGGAGCGCGTGAGCCTGACGGTCACGCTCGCAGGGTGAACGCATGCCGCTGACGATCCCGACGCTCGACACGCGGCGCTACCAGGATCTGCTGGACGAAGCGTTGGCACGCATTCCGGTGCACAACCCGGAGTGGACCAATTTCAACCGCAGCGATCCTGGCGTCACGCTGATCGAGGTGTTTGCGTTTCTCACCGAGAGCCTGCTCTATCGGGCCAATCAGGTTCCCGACCGTAATCGGCGCAAGTTCCTGTCGTTGCTGGGTGTGCCGCTCCAGCCGGCATCATCGGCGCGCGGGATCGTGACGTTTGCCAACGAGCGCGGCCCGCGCCAGACCATCGTGCTGAACGAGGGGATCGAGGTCCGGGCGGGTGAAGTCCCGTTTCGAACCGAGCGCGGCCTGGATGTGCTGCCGATCGAAGCACGCGCGTTCTTCAAGCGGCCCTTGGCTGGCCCGGCGCCGGAACTGGAGGAGTACTACCGGCGGCTGTATGCATCCTTCCGTGGTCAGCCGGCCTCAACCGATATTCGCCTTTACGAGGCGACGCCGTTTCCACCACCCGGCGACGCCGCGGTGCAGAGCCCTCTCCAGGCCGTCGATCAATCGATCTGGATCGCGTTGCTGATGCGGCCAAGCGACGCGCCCAACGATAGCAAGGAACTGCCGAAGCGGCTGGACGACGTCCGTCAGCAGTTGGCCGGGCGCACGCTCTCGCTTGGCATCATCCCGATCGTCGCCGATGCCTCGCGTGTCCTTCGACCGACGGGTCCGCATGCCGAGCCGACTGACGCGTTGCGCTATCAGCTGCCAAGTGTTCCGGCGAGCGGAGGGCTCCCGACCGCCCTCGTCGAGCGCGTGCCGCTCTATCGCGATCTCGATCCGCGGACGACGACAGACATCCTGGCGGAACCGGGTGTCGTCGAGCTGACGCTGCCATCGGCTGGAGAGCTGGCGCTCTGGAACAACATCGATCCGCTGGAATCCGGCGCGGGTGACTTCCCGCCCGCGCTCGAGGACACCAATCTCGCCGACCGCGTCGTCACCTGGCTCCGCGTCCTTGCGGGCACCGCGGCGCTGCCAGCGCAGCTGAAATGGATCGGCGTCAACGCCGCGATGGTGTCGCAGCGCGCCCACGTCATCAATGAAGTGCTGCCCGGCGGCAGCGGTGAACCCGATCAGGTGATCACCCTGGCGCGACGGCCCGTCGTCGCCGGAACGGTGCGCGTTCGCGTCACCGCCAACAACACCACCGACGAGTGGACCGCGATCGACGATCTCCTGGCCGCAGGCCCTGAAGTGCCGGTGCAGGATCCCAAGGTTCCACCCGGTGTCGTGCAGCCTCCACCTGCGCCGGCGAAGGTGTTCGTCGCCAATCTCGAGTCTGGCGACATCCGCTTCGGCGACGGACTGCGTGGGGCTCGCCCGCCGCTCGGCGCGGCAATGCGCGCCGACTACGACTTCGGCGTGGGTCGAGCTGGCAACGTCGGACCCCATGCCATCAACACCGGTCCCGCGTTGCCCGCGGGCATGAAGGTCGACAACTGGGATCGTACGTGGGGCGGCGCTGACGCCGAAACGGCGGCCGACGGCGAAAAGCAGATCGCGCGGTATCTGCAACATCGGGATCGTCTCGTCACGGCGTCGGACTTCGAAGCCATCACGCTGCGAACGCCGGGCGTCGAGATTGGACGCGTTGACGTCGTCCCGGCGTACAACGCGGAGGTGCCTCAGCACGAGCCCGGTGACGCACCCGGTGCGGTGACCTTGATGGTGCTGCCGCGGACCGATCCGCTGCAACCGGACGCACCGCGGCCGGATCGGTTCTTCCTGAATACGATTTGCGATTACCTCGACCCGCGGCGCCTCGTCACGACCGAGGTGATTCTGCGCGGCCCGATCTACAAACCGATCTGGATCTCGGTGGGGATTGCAGTGGTCGCTGGTATGGCAGTGGCGGAAGTACGCGAGGCGGTTGTTGCGGCGCTGCGCGCGTTTCTGTCGCCGTTACCGGCCGACGGTGTGCAGACGCTCGAGGACCTGACCACGGTTCTTCGCGCACCGCAGCTTGCAGAGCGGCGTAAGGGATGGCCGCTTCGCAAGCGTGTCGTCGCCGCCGAGCTCGAGGCCGTCGTGAACCGCGTCGAAGGGGTGCTGTTCGTCAATAGCCTGCTCCTCGCTCTCGGAACGGGAGGGTCACAAGCGTCGATTCCGATGACCGGCCTCGAACTACCTCGTGTGGCCGGCATTTCGGTGACCGTCGGAGATCCCCTCGATCTCGATCGACTCCGCGGTCAGAGTCCGGAGCCAACGGCCGCGGCCGGATTCGTTCCTGTGCCGGTCGTGCCAACGGAGTGTTGACGTGGACGCCAACGGCACGAAATTTCATCTGCTGATTGGACAGGACGACTGGGCGCGGTGCGTCGGCGCCAGCGACGCGCGGACGGCGCTCGCGGTCGACTTCGAGCGCGCACCGGTTCCCTGCGGCGGCACCAACGGTGGCGGCTTCGCATGGGACAAGTCCACGCAATCGCTGACGCTTCGACCGTGCCTCGTGGAGTTCCAATCGGCGCCGAACGACGTCCCGCCTGGTCCGCCGGCGGTCTCGCGTCGGGGCGCGGCGTGCGATCGGTTCGGCAACATCTATTGGATCGCCGCGTCGTCCTCAGAGCTCCGCATCATCCCGGCGGCTACGGGTCGATCGACGCATTTCTGGTCACCTGGCGACGGTCTGACATGCCAGCCGGATCGTCGCTACGGTGAGTTCAACCCCGCGGCTGAAGCGCCGCCTCTCCCGAAACTGCAGCTTTCCGGGCTCGCGATCACTGAGGATCACTACCTCGTGATCGGGGTCGCCCAGCCGGCGGGGTTTCTGGTTTTCGATCTCCATGCCGGCGGTCCGCCACAGCAGCTGACGTGGCCGACACGAGCAGGCAGCACGTTCGTGCCTTTTGATCTGGCGCCGCGCCTTGGCGGTGGCGTGTGGGTTCTCGATCGGCTGGCGCGCCGCTATTGGGCGCTGGATCGCCACCTGCTGCCTGAGGATCTCGGCCTGCCTGTTGACACTATCGATCCGGGAACGCGCGACGACTTCCAGCCGATCGACCCCGGGCCAATCCGCCGTACCGCGCCAGGTGTGTTTCCGACAGGCATTCCCATCGCGGCCACCGAACCGATTGCGATTGAGGCACTGCCGGACGGCAGCGTGCTGATTCTCGATCGCGTGCCGGGCCGATCACGCCTGCTGCGCGATGGCATCGATGGCCGATTCGGCGCCGCGCAACTCCTCGAGCCGTTTGCTCTCGATGGCTACGACTTCGTGTTCGTCTCTGCCAGCACCGTCGCGCCGAAGAAGATGAAAGGCTGCTTGTACGTCGCCACAGCTGAAGGCAACCAGGCCACCGCCTTCGACGTCGTGACTGACGAGCATGGTGTGTTTCACTTCACGCTCACGACGGCATACCTGCCGATGCGGCTGTTTGGCGGTAGAGGCCTCATCTCGAACGGGACCTACGCCCTCTACGACATCGGCGAGGGCTGGGTCCCCCTGACCGAGCAGCGTCGGCCCCGGTACACCGCGACCGCCACGTTGCACACGCCGGTGTTCGACGGACGGGAACCGGCGTGTGTGTGGCATCGGATGATGATCGATGCGTGCCTGCCGCCGGATACGACGCTGCAGGTGCAGTCTCGTGCCGCCGATGAGCCGTCGCTGCTGCCGATGACGCGGTGGCAGCGAGAGCCTGACCCGTATTTGCGCCGAGACGGCTCCGAGTTCCCGTTGAGCCGCCTGCCGCGCGCCGAACGAGACGGCACGTGGGAATTGTTGTTCCAGCGTGCGCGCGGCCGCTACTTGCAGCTGGAGCTCACGCTCTCGGGCAACGAACGGACAACGCCAAGGGTGCGGGCGTTGCGCGCGTATTACCCGCGTTTCTCGTACCTTCAACAGTACCTGCCGGCCGTCTATCGAGAGGATCAGACCTCGGCGTCGTTTCTCGATCGGTTTCTCGCCAATCTCGAAGGGTTCAACACGACGCTCGAGGATCGCCTTGCCGCCGTCGAGGGGCTGTTCGACGTGCGAAGCGCACCCGTCGATACGCTCGACTGGCTTGCCAGCTGGTTCGGTGTCGCGCTCGATCCGGCGTGGAATGAAGCCAAGCGCCGGCTCTTCATCCAGCATGCGCCGGAGTTCTTCCGCCAGCGCGGCACGGTGCAGGGGGTCCAGAACGCGATTCGCCTCGCGATCGATGACTGCATCGATCCAACGATGTTCAGCGCACGCCCGCGTCGCCTCCGCAGCCTCGATCAAATTCGGATCGTCGAAGGGTATCGCACTCGCCAGGCGGCTCCGGTGTACGCCGGTGATTCAACGGAAGACATCGGGCTGCGTGAAGTCCCGCTCGCAGCGCGATGGTCGGCGTCGCAGGGGCGGACGCGCCTCAGTCTGCGCTATCGGGAATATCTCGCACCGCACGGGCTCGCGGTTCCGGGTGCCACCGAGTTTCCGATTCGCGAGCCGCAGGATGGCGATACCGCGCGGCTCTGGCGCGCGTTCGCTCTCGAAACGCTGGGATTCGTTCCCTCCGCCACCGCATCTGATCTCGGCGCGTGGCAGGCGTTTCTGGCGCGCCGATACAAGTCAGCCGGATCGCTACGGAAGGTGTACGGGGTGAATTCATCCGATGACCTGGCACTGCCCGATCGCCTTCCGGCCGACGGTCAGAGCCTCGGTGACTGGTTCGATTTCGAATCAAGGGTCATGGCCGTGCGCCGGAGCGCCCACCGCTTCTCGGTCCTCGTGCCGATCCCGCGCAGCGCCGACAACACCGAGGAATTCCGCCGGACACGGCTTGACCTCGTCCGGCGGGTCGTCGAACTCGAGAAACCGGCGCACACCGTGTTCGACGTCAAGTTCTACTGGGCGCTTTTCCGCGTGGGCTCGGCGCGCCTCGGCGAGGACACGCTGGTCTATCGCGGCGGTCGTGAACCCGATCTGCTGCCGCCGCTGCGATTGGGGCAGGGATATCTCGCCGAAAGTCATCTCGTACCCGGCCATCCACAGAACGTCGAGGAGCGCCTCATCGTCGGGCGCGACACGCTCGCCGATCAACCAGCAAGCGAGGAGACACGGGCATGAACGGTTTTTCGCCATGCGCGAGCGGCGTGGGCACGATGCCGAGCGATCCGCGCAAGCGAGTCAACTTCGTGCACGGATTCGTGCTCGGCGCCGACGATCTCACGCAGGAGTCTGCGTTTCTCGCGAATCGAGCCGAAGGCATCGCCCGAGATTTGATTGGCTACGGAACCGTCAGCGGACTCCGGGTCACGCGCGAGATGCTGCCGCGCAACGGCGGATCGGTTGCCGGCCTGGTCGTCGCATCGGGGGTTGCGCTCAGTCCTCGAGGCCGTCCAATTGTCGTCACCATGCCGCAGGCCGTCGCCCTCGACGAATGGCTGGACTCGCGCCGCAACGACGTGCCGTACCACCTCGTCCCGGGACTCGAGTCGCCTCCGGGCGATCTGCTCCGCCTGTCGGTCGTGCTCGCCTACCGGCAGTGCCCGAGCGACGACAAACCCGGTCCGGGTGAGCCGTGCCGGACCGACGAGCCACCGCGGTTCTTCACGCGTATTGCCGACGATTTCCGGCTCGAGCTTCGCTTCAGTCCACCGGAACAGATGCTCGATGATGCGATCCGGTCGCTTCAGGCGTGGCTGCGATCGATCGAAATCGTCGACGCTCCCGGCGGGACGCTTTCGCTCGACGACTTTCTCGCGGCTTTGCGTTCCGCCGCTCTCAGCAGCAGTCCTCCTTCAGGGACGCTGACGTCCCCACCGGAGCCGCTGCGGATCCATCGCGGGGACGCGGCCGATTTTCTCGACGCGGCGCTCAGCGTCTGGGTCACGGAGCTTCGGCCGCTCTGGCAAACCGTGGCGCCGCTCGATGACGCCGTCCTGCTGGCGGAAGTCGAGATGCCGCTCGTCGCAGAAGCCGACGGCCGCTGGCACGCGGCGGACATCTCACGCGTTGTGATCCATAACGAACGTCGGCCCTACTTGTTGCCGTTGCGGCTGGTGCAGGAGCTGACCATTGGCGAGGCTGGGGCGGTTCCTTTCCGCGTCGAAGCGGCCGGCATCGTCAAAGGCGACACGAATTCAGCCGTGCATCGTGCACCTCGCTTCAACGGGCTTCGCGTGATCAACGTCGTCGACGGCGAGATCACGATGACGTTCGACGGTTATGTCCAGCCAGCGTCATCAGGATCGTTCCAGTACGTCGTCAAGGCGCTGGCGCAAACCGCGCCTGCCACTCCGACGTCGCCGGTCTGGATCAACCTGAGAGCGTTCGAGGCGGATGGCTTTCGCGTCGGGGTGATGGATGCGACGGGCACGGCAATCCCGGTGGCACAACTCGCCACGATCGAAGTGTCGATCGAGGTTACCCGATACGCGTCGTAGCAGGAGCGCATTATGAACGGCGCCGCCACCGAGACTCAGTCACCGATGCTTCCAAGCACCGCCAAGCATGTCAACTACACGCTGGGCATGGTCCTTGGCGTCGACGACTTCGTTCAGGAATTCACGTACCACGACGGCCGTCGCCAGGCGTTCGCGCGTGAGCTGATCGGCTACGGCACGGTCGTCGGTCTTCAGGTGTCGGTCCAGAGCGATGCGCGCGGACCGCGCGTCATGGTCGCGCCTGGAGTGGCGTTGAGTCCGCGGGGGCAGACGATCCGCGTCTGCGCCGCGCAGTGCGCCTACCTGCAGGACTGGCTCAACGATCACCGCAATACGATCCTGCAGCGTCTGGGATCGCCGCCCGATGATGCCATCACCGCGCATCTCGCGCTGTGCTACCGCGATTGCACATCCGATCCCGTGCCGATTCCAGGCGAGCCCTGCCGGCGCGCCGAAGACATGACCGCCTCGTCGCGCCTGGTCGACGATTTCCGTCTCGAGCTGCGATTCGACCCGCCCGAACAGCACGAAGAGGATGCGCTGCGCGCCTTTGTCGACTGGCTGGTGCTCGTCCCGATTGGCGGCGCGAGTCCGGGCTCGTCGCTCGATGAATTTCTCGCCGCGATTCGAGCCGCCGCGCTGGAGATGACGTCGCCGCCCGGCGCGCCGCTTTTTTCGCACGGGTCGCCGCCGCCGTCGCTGCGAATTGCCGCAAGCGACGCCTGTGAGTTCCTGCGTGCAGCGTTTCGCGTGTGGGTGACGGAAATGCGCCCGCGAGTACTGGGCGCCAGCGTCGGGTGCTGCAGTAAAGCAACCACAGCTGCGTCACCAGAGGAATGTGTGTGGCTGGGCGAAGTGTCGGTGCCGGTGCTGGTCAATGAGCTCGAGGGCCAGTTGGAACTCGACACGACGCGCACCGTGACGATCGACGAAGAGGCGAGACCGTTCGTCGTGCATCTGCGCATGCTGCAGGAGTGGTTGTTGTGCGGCCGCTCCGCGCACGCAGTCAGTGGATCGGGCGCACCGGGTCCGACCGGTCCGACCGGCCCTACAGGATCAACTGGTGTAACCGGTGCGACTGGCGCGACGGGAGCCGATGCGGTCGGTGCCACGGGGCCAACCGGTCCCACCGGGCCAACTGGTCCGACAGGAGTCACGGGCCCCACTGGCGTCACTGGTCCTACCGGTGTGACCGGGCCCACGGGTGTAACAGGGCCCACCGGTGTTACTGGCGTCACAGGTGTCACGGGGCCGACCGGAGTCACGGGACCAACAGGCGTCACGGGGCCAACCGGCGTGACCGGCCCAACCGGGGTTACAGGCCCCACGGGAGTGACCGGCCCGACGGGCGTTACCGGAGCCACTGGTGTGGGACCAACAGGCGTCACCGGCCCCACTGGCGTGACGGGAGGCACCGGTCCGACAGGTCCAACCGGCGTCGGCACTCCCGGTGGCCCCGGTCCAACAGGACCAACCGGTCCGACCGGCGCAACCGGTCCAGGGCTCGACGACGATCTCACGCGCATCGTCTCGCTCAGTTGGCGGCACAATCACCCGGGACTGAGAACTGTAGATGTCGTGAGTGTGACTCGCATCGGAGCAAACCCACGAACGCGTGGATTCATCGTCGCGTTCGGCTCCAAGCTCACAGGCAATCCCAACGATCTCCGGCCCGTGACATTCGGTCCAGGCCTGATCGACACCAATACATTCGAGATGTTCGTGATGGAGGGGCTCGGGGCGGCGGCGAGCACGCCGGGATTAGCCGTGTGGGCCCGCGTGCCCCAGCGGAGCGTCGAACTCATCCCGGTGAAGATTGATGCCCTCACCGGTGGCGTCATCAACGCCGCGTCCGAGTTACCCGTGCCTGCCAGCGGCATCGTCCGGTGCAACGGCGCAGGCTTCGTGTGGGACGACGCGCTGTTCGGGACTCTCAAGGGTCGCACGGTGATGGTGCAGATCAAAGGCGACTTCGTTCCCGATGCCATCCCCGGCGTCAAACCGCGCGCCGTCGACGCAAACTTCCTGCTCGGCACTCTCCCGACGGGTGATGGCGTTGCCGGCGGCACGTTCTGGAGCTTCTTCACGTTGCTGGGAGGGTGATGTGCGAGTTCTCTGCCGCTCGTACGACTTGGGAGACATTTCCGGCAGCGGTGCCGCCATGCGGACGCTCGCAGACGCGCTTCGCGCCCGCGGCGACTCAGTACTGGCGCTTGACGGAGAGATCGATCTCGCGGCGGTCGAGGCGTTCACGCCGGACGTCGTCGTGGCGCACCAGTGGGCCACGCGTGAGGGCAGCCTCTGGGCGACTGGTCTCCGCAAACCGTTCGTCATGCTCGTGCACGGTCCGGGTCAATACGAGCAGTTCATGCCGCAGTGCGATCTCGTGATCTTCGACTCGCTCGAGTTGCTCGATCTTGCACAACCATCGCTTGGCCGAACACCAGCGCGCGCGCTCCGCAATGGAGACGGACTCGACACTGAAGGCATCCGCGAGGCGCTGTCGCAGGTCGTCGCACAAGGCCGGCGCCGACCGACCCTGACTCTGTGCATGACCGTGGCAAATGAAGCTGCCACTCTGGAGCAGGCGATCGACTCCGTCGCGCCTGTCGTCGACGAGATCGTCATCGGCGTCGACGCGCGATCGAACGACGACACGCTGGCCATAGCGAGACGTCGAGCCACGCACGTATTCGTTTTTGAAGAGACCCAGCCGCCAGACTTTCCACGCATGCGAAACCGCGCGATGTCGCTGGTGGAGACGGATTGGGCACTCGTCGTCGACGGCCACGAATGGATCGAGCATGCCGATCGGATTCCGGAGGCGCTCGAAACCGATGCGTGGTCAATCGAGATTCAAACGCTCTATGAGCCAGACGAGCGCCGCGTTCCGGGGCTGGCGTTCCCATTCCCGCGCATTCACCGCAGGCATGTGAGGTTTGCCGGCGCACCGGCGCACGAGGAAGTCAACACCCCGATGATCCGTCGCGTGCTGCGGCCAGACATTCATGTCTGGCACGAACGGAAGGCTGGCGTTGCGGCCACGACGCGCCACGCCGAGAAGAGCGGCGACGAACTGGCGACCTTGCGGTCGGCGTGGACAACCGATGGCGATCGACGGGCGCTGTTCTATCTTGCAAACGGGCTGCGCGAGTCGCAGCGGTACGACGAAGCGGTTGCCGCTTACGCCACCTACCTGGAACGGCCGAATTTCGCCGAGGAGGGATGGCAGGCCCGCCTGTATCTCGCGCGATGTCATGCGGGCCGCGAAGATTGGCCAGCCGCGCGTCAGCAGTTCGAAGCCGCTGTGGCGGAATCCCCCGAACGCGCCGAAGCCGCGGTCGGACTTGGCCACGTACTCCTGGCGTCTGGCGATCCGTCGCGCGCGGCCGCATGGTTTCGCATGGCGACGGCGCTGCCGCAGCCGACTCATTGTCGATTGTTTGTAGAAGTGCCGGTATATCGATGGGGAGCGTGGCACGGTCTCTCGCTTGCGCTGCGCGCACTCGGCGACCGAGATGGCGCCGCGCTGGCCGAGGGGCGTGCCATTGCCGGCGGCCACGCGCCGGCAGGAGCGTAACGAGATGAATAGAGCACTCCAGGATCCGATTCTCGACGATGGCCTTTCGTTCACCGCCTATTTCAACGGCCGCTTGCTGTCGAGCGAAGACCTTGCCCGGGATCAGCGCGGCAATCGCGACGCACGCCGGCGGATCGGTCAGGCCGTTGGCGATGGCGTCGCGTTCGGACTCGACGTGTTCGAGGCGCCGGGCGAGAGCACGAAGAACTCGCCGGTTGTGACGGTGCAACCGGGCGTGGCGATCAATCGCCGCGGCCACGCGCTGTCGCTTCAGCAGCCGATCAATCTGCAGCTGGTCCGCAGCACGGCGACCGGTACGGATGTCTCCAACATCACGGCCTTTCGAGTCTGCGATCCGGTTCAGCCCGGCGTCTACGTGACAGGTGAAGGCGTTTACGTGCTCGCGATGACGTGCGCGGAAGGCGGAGAAGGGCGGGCGCCGGTGAGCGGCCTCGGCGGCGGCGCCGGGACCTGCAACGTGCGCTCGGTCACCGAAGGCGTGCAGTTCCGCCTGGTGAAGCCGGTCATCGACCTGGATCTCCTCGCCGACGAAGCTCATCTGCGGAATCGGATAGCAGGGTTTGCCCTCGGCCTTGCCGATCGCATTGCGCCCTACGCGGATCCGATGGCGCCGACGACCGGCGACTACGGCCTCGCCGACTCCTTGCGGGCCAACGGCGCGCTGAGCGACGACGACGTGCCGCTTGCGCTGCTGCACTGGACGGCGGCCAGCGGGATCACGTTCGTCGACATGTGGTCGATCCGCCGCGGCGTCATGTCGCGCGGCGCCGACCGGCGGTGGAAATGGCTCTCAGGCGACTGTGCGCGCATGCAGGCAGAAGCGACGTTCCTGCAGTTTCAAGAACAGATCGACGACATCGTCGCGAGCGGCGACGACCTGTCCACGATTGCCGCCGTCGATCGGTTCGATTTTCTGCCTCCGCTCGGTCTGCTACCGCTGCAGCTCGGGACGCGCGCGGGCTTTGACCTGGCGAAGTTCTTTGGGCCCGACGTGCTGTCGAGAGACATCGCAATGATGGATGGCACATTGCTGCGATCGCTCGTGCGCGAGTCGTTCACTTACGATCCCATCGTCCTCGCGGACAGCTCGCGGATTCAGCTGTACTCCGTCTTCGAGAACGTGAACGCAAGCGTGGGCGATCCGACGGTCGTACCTGTCGCCGTTTTCGCAAGCCACACGTTGCCGTATCGAGGCGTGGCACGCTTCGGCATCGCGCGTTGGGAGCAGGGGCGTTTAGTCCACCGCGTCATCTGATACACGACATCATTCGCATCCGAACGGAGAACAGACATGTCTTCGAGCTCGAGCAACTACAGCGCCGCATCGGCCTACGTGCAGTCCGGGCAGAACATTAAGTACATGATTCGCGAAGGTGCTGCCTCGTATTACGGTGGCTACTACTACGGCGGAGGCGGAGGCGGCGCCACGACACCGCCGCCCGCCGCCGCTCCACCACCAGCGTCGGCTCCTGCGGTCACTGCCACCACCGTATCTGACTTACAGGTGCTGATCTCTGCCATTCCCATTGCGCAGGATGGCGACGTGATCACGGCGGACTACCACAACAGTGTCCGCTCCGCGTTCATTGCGATGGCCAATCGTCTCGGGCTTGGAATCATCACCGAGGAGATCTTCATCACCAACGCGCCAAATCTGTTTAAGGTCGATGGACAGGGCGAATGGAAGAACGAGCTCGGGCAGGTGAAGAAGGCAGCCGCGGATACTGGCGCCCTGCGGGGATGGATGGAGCTCGATCTGCCGGATGGTGCGCGCATCAAGAAGATGAACGTCTACGCGTCGAATGACACGGCCGGCACGATGAAAGTGAAGTTGCGCCGGCAGAGTGTCTCGTCGAGCGCGGGAGATGACTTGATTGCCATTGACGTCGCCAACAACGACGCGAGCACGGTGAAGGATGGCGATGTGACGCTTCCCGGGTCGACGCTGGGAAACTCCGCGATCGAGGAAGCTCGCAGCGTCGACAACCAGAAGTACAAGTACCTCTTCGTGGCCGAGCTCGATGGCGGCGTCAGCGGCAAGGAAGCAAAGATCCTGTCGATGCAGGTCGTGCTCGGGAAGTGATATGTGGACGTCGACCGGTGACGATCGCGGGACGACGATCCACCACGTGCGGCTGCGCGGCACGGGAGGTCTGGATCCGTTGGCGGCGCGGCTCCGAGCCGCGCGTGCGATCGACCATGCCGCCGGTGACGTCGCGCTTCCGGCGAGCGCGATTCTCTGCGTCCGCCAGCTTCGCGATCCGCGGCCGCGGCAGGTCACGCTCTCGGCGGTCCACCCTCCGCGGGCCGAGTGGTCACGGGCCGTGGGAGACGCACTCGTCGACCTCGCGCGTGCGGCTGCGCGTCCAGCGGCTGGTCCGGTTGCCCCTAACATCGACGCGGTGCTGTTTGATGATCGCGCGCAGCTTTTGGCTTGCCTGGCCGCCGACTGGTGCCGCGGGTCGTTGACGAGCTGCTGGTGGTGGGCAGCGCTCATCGGATCCGGGGCCGAGGCCGAAGCCCTCCTGCGCGCGTGGCGCCGAAATCCCGAGCACATTGCTGGAGCAATCGAGGCTCTCGCGGCAAGCGGGCAGGTGACGGCCTTCGTCCGCCGGTTGTCCGAGGCTGACGCTTCAACACTGCTCGAGGCCATCGTTCGTGCGCATGGCTTGAGCGCTCGGTTGATTGCGGCCGACAGCATCGGGACCCTGAAAGGCCTCGCTGAAGTCGAGAACTCGTTTCCGCCACCATCACCGCGGATTGAATCGAGGGGTGCTGTCGATGCCAACACCGTCTGGCGCAAGGCCGCAGAGGCGCGCGCCGCGGGCCTGCACATCGAGCAACGCTTGCTGGTCGGCATCGCGCTCACGCTGCGACGCGATCCGGTGCGGGCGCGCAGTTCAGCCTTCGTCGAAGAAGTGACCGAGTGGCGCAAGCAGATCACAATGGCGCGGCCGGAGCGGCAGGCACCAAACTTTTACCTCGCACCGACTGCCAACGAAGCAACCGGGAATGATGCGCTGACGACAACCGCGGCGACAGTCGTCGCACGCGACACCGCTTCGCCGTCTTCGGAG
>Ga0070664_100000606_pt1 | contig 27440 bp, 30 predicted proteins | sample KBSC73metaG_FD_65863 | JGI IMG/M metagenome (GOLD analysis project Ga0070664, IMG submission 65863) | Corn rhizosphere microbial communities from Kellogg Biological Station, Michigan, USA - KBS C7-3 metaG | ecosystem: Host-associated > Plants > Roots > Rhizosphere > Soil ... | reverse complement strand
CGAAGGCACGGTGACCCAGGTTGAAGGACGCATCATCAAGATCAACAAGGCCGTCGACTGTCCGGGTGAGGCGCGGCAGGACTGGCGCATCATCCAGGACATTGCGCAGGCGCTCGGCCGGCCGACCGGTTTCACCTTCACCGAGCCGCGCGAAATCTTCGACGAGCTTCGGATCGCCAGCAAAGGCGGTGTCGCCGACTATTCAGGTGTCACCTACGAGAAAGTCACGCAACAACTCGGTGTGTTCTGGCCCTGCTATAGCGAGGATCCGAAGACCGGCCAGCCGACCGAGCACCAGGGCACGCCGCGGCTCTTCGAGCGCGGCAGCTACAACCCGGTGGCGAAAGGCAACGGCCCCTTCTATTTCCCCGATGGCCGTGCGCGGTTCAACGTCGCCGACTATCGCGCGCCGGTCGACGATGCGAGCGAGGACTATCCGATTTACCTGACCACAGGGCGCGTCGTAAGCCAGTTCTTGTCCGGGACGCAAACACGACGAATCGGTCCGCTCGTCCGTCAGTATGCGGAGCCGCGCATCGAGATGCATCCGCGCCTCGCTGCGAAGCTCGGTATAGCGGACGGCGAGTGGGCGACGGCTGAGACTCGTCGCGGCACGATCACCCTCCGTGCGCAGGTCGTGACGACCATCCGGCCCGACACGATCTTCATCCCGTATCACTGGCCTGGCCGTAAGAGCGCGAACCAGCTGACGGTGGCCGCGCAGGATCCGATTAGCAAGATTCCTCAGTACAAAGTGTGCGGGTGCCGCGTGCGAAAGGCTGAAGGGGCACCGCCGTACGCAGCGATTCTCGAGCCGCAGCAATAGGACGACTGCCGTATGGCCAAGCCGGACTACCTGCACTTCTTCGTCGACCCCAACCGATGCATCGGCTGTCAGGCATGCCTGCAGGCGTGCACGGAGTGCGACACGCACCGAGGTGAATCGATGATTCATCTCGAGTACGTCGATCGGTCCGAGAGCGTGCAGACCGTTCCCGTCGTGTGCATGCACTGCGAGCAGCCGACGTGCGCGGAGGTCTGTCCGGCAGACGCGATCAAGCGGACGGCGGATGGTGTGGTGCAATCCGCGCGCAAGCCGCGCTGTATCGCGTGCGGGAATTGCGTCATGGCGTGTCCCTTCGGCGTGCCCGAGCTCTACGAGGACCGCAAGATCATGATGAAGTGCGACATGTGCTACGACCGGACGAGCGTCGGCAAGAAACCGATGTGCGCGACCGTGTGTCCCAGTCAGGCGCTGTTCTTCGGCACGCGCGAGCAGATCGAGCAACTGCGGCCGATGTCGACGCCAATCAACACGTTTCAGTTCGGCGCCCAGACCATCACGACGCAGGTTCACGTGATGGTGCCACGCGCGCTCGCCACGCGCGCCTCTTACGTGGACGTGGTCGCCGCGATGGAAGAACGGCCTCGGAGTCGCGCCGTCTCGCTCAAAGTCCTCAGTAGTCCCCAGGCCGACGGAGTGCCGAGCGAAACCGACCCGTTCGCCGGGGTCGAGGTGTAGCGATGGCCGATTTCCACCGGGATTCTCGCGCGCCGATCGACCCGACGATCAGCACGCCGGGTCGAGAAGGCCTGACGGGAACTGCGCCCGCCAATCTCTACGCCCGCACAATCGACCGCGAGCAAATCACGATCGCTCCCGACGGCGCTCCGCCTGACATGCAGCCGGCGTGGCGGCAGGATTTCCCGATCGACTGGCCTCAGGACCTGTACGTCGAGCGCCGCGATTTCATGAAGTTCATGGTGTTGACGAGCGCGGCGTTCACGATGGGACAGCTGTGGATTGGCGTCCAGAACTGGTATCGCAAGCGCACGGCACAGCCACCCGTTCAGCGGATCGCATCGGTCGACGAGGTTGCGGTCGGCGGCAGCATCGGGTTTACGTATCCGAACGAATTCGAACCGTGCCTGCTGGTCCGTCTGACGACGAGCGAGTTCGTCGCGTTCGGCCAGAAGTGTACGCACCTTTCGTGTGCGGTGATCCCGCGGCCCACGGAGGGGAGCTTCCACTGTCCTTGCCACGAGGGGCGCTTCGACCTCCGCACGGGCGTCCCCACTGCGGGTCCGCCGCGGCGGCCGCTCACGCGCATCGTGCTCGAACTGCGTGGGCAGGACATTTTCGCCGTCGGCGTCGAGGAGCGAACGTGAACGCGCGCGCCAGACGTCCGTTCAGTCGCGAGCAGCGGCTCACGATCATCCAGGGCATGCTGGTCTTCGTGCTGATCGTCGTCGTCCTGCAGCTCTGGCTGCTGACCGCGACCATGAATGCCTGGCTTGGCGGAGACGAATCACTCGTGTGGCCCGCGGCGGCGGCGAGCGGCGCTGGTCTCGCGTTGAACGTTGGTCTATTTCTCTACCTGACCCGTCTCGAGCGCACGAGAGGCGGGGGTGGCTGACGCTGACGAGCGCACGGTCAGCACAGGACATGGTGCCGCACGCACCACAGCTTCCGCCACACTGCCGAGGGCGAGACGAGCGAGACCCGTGCGCCCGTGTGTGCCCATAACGATCAGGTCGATGGGGGCCGATGTTGCGTATCGAAGAATCTCGTTCGCCGGTTCGTCCGACTGTTCCACGATCGCGACCGCACCACGCCGGCGGTCGTCGTCTGTCAGGCGGTCCTGAAGCCACCTCATGGGTGCCTCTTCGAGTGAGATCGGATCGCTGACAACGGCGCGCAAGAACGGATTCTCGGTAATGTGCATCAGATGCAGCGCGGCACCGAACTGCATCGCAAGGTCGCGCCCGTAGGCGAACGCGGCCTCTGAGGGCTCGCTGAAATCTGTCGGTACGAGGATGTGAGCAAACATTTGACGTGTCCTCACGCCGCGGTTCTGTTTCGCTTTGCTTCACGCGCGCTCCGCGGCGGAAGCTCTCGCATGATTCGGGCGACCGCTTCGTCGATTCGCTGTTCCATAAACTGCTGATTGTCGATGACGCCATCGATGCTGCCCTTGGCCCACCCGCGCCACACCAGCGTGTCCGTGTGTGCGTCGACGAGGTCGATGACCAGCGTCCCCTGGTCGTAGACTTCCGGCTCACACTCGTGGCAATCACCGGAGTTCTCGGTTCTACGGCTGTCAATGACCTGGGTCACGCCCGCGTGATAGCGGACGATCAGGTCGGGTGCATCCGTCTTTTGGAAGCCCCTTTGCCCCAGTTGTTCGTCGACGGCGGACTGCACGCGTTCCTGGAAAAACCGATTGTTGTCGAGACGGGGATCGCCAGTGGCACGAGCGTCATCCCGAGCCCAGTTGTATGTCCGATGCTCGCGCAAGTCGATGCCGCGGGCGACGTATGAACGTACTTCGGTCGATGCGCAGCCGGTGATCGGAAGCGCCAGGGCGACGAGTGCCGCGAGTCGAAATCTGGACGGATGCATAAGCTCTCCTGCCACCTGAATCGAGGCTAGAGCTTCGGTGGAAGACGAAGCAGGATCCGCGCGACGGTTTCGTTGATGGTTTTCGCCATCACGTCCGGCTTGCGGAGCATGCCGTCGACGCTCGTCCGGGCCCAACCACGCCAGACCAACTTATTGGTGCGCGCGTCGACGACGTCGAGGACCAGGGTGCCTGCCTCGTACTCGACGAGGTCTGGCGGGCAGTCGGCCTGGGAGCAGTAGACGTATGCGCGATCCGCATGATTGACGTTGATTCGCTGCGAGATGTTGGCGTGGTAGTGAATCAGCAGATCGGCGGTATCCCCGCGCGCAATCAATTGGAAGCCGCGTGCCGCGAGGCCTTTCTCTACCGCACCCTGGACGCGGTCCTTGAAGGCCGGATTCCTGGCGAGCCGCGCATCCTCGGTCGGGAGTGCATCGGCCGGCCCCCAGTCGAAGGTCCGGAATCGTGACAGATCCAGGTCAGGGTCGACGTGCGAGCCGACCGTCGCGGTCGTCGCACAGGCGCTCAGAGTGGCCGTCGCCAATATCGTCATCGCGAATCGGAGAAGCAGTGGCATCACGCACCTCGATGCACGTCGCAACGCTCGATAGGAGTGACAGCATCGCCCGTGCCACCAGTGAATTCTGCTGACCGGAGCTCAGATGCATCTGTCTTCACTCAACCGCGCCACCGATACGGGTTAATCCGCACGCGTGCGAGAAATTCGCCTCGTGCGTACATGTTTTGTGCTGAACGTTGGGCAAGGATGAGCGGCGCGCGATTTGCTGAAGCACCGGGTGAGACGCGCCGAAGGAGCCAGGAGGAGGACGACATGACCCGCGCACGCCGATTCGCAGTGGGAATCATTGCCCTCGTCGCCATTGGCGTGGTTCCCGTGTTCGCCGCCGAGCCCGTGTTCGAAGGCGTGTACATCGCGCATGGAATTGATTCGGATGGCACCCACTACCGTCGAGCCGTCAACATCGAGCGAGACGGCGACAAGTTTGCGGTGACATGGGTGTCGGCTCGAATCGTCGGCGAGGCGATTGTCCTGGAGCCGACCTGGGTTGGCGTCGGTATCGCGATCGGCGACACGCTGTCAGTGGGTTTCGTCGCTGGGGATACGTTCGGCATCATCGTCTACAGGGCTGGCGCCGACGGACAGCCGTTGTCCGGCCGCTGGGCCCTTGCCGACGATGACGGCGTAGTCCATTCGGAGACGCTGACCAGACTACCCGATGTAGTACCTGAGTCCACCACGGTGGATCCTTCCGCAGACCGGAGGCATCCTTCATCGGGATCTTAGGCCGAGACGTTCTGCCAACACTCGCGGCGCCACGAGGATGACGAGCATGCCGAACGCCAGGAAGCCGCCACGTCGCGGGTCGAAATCAGATGCCATACGGTCCCACGAGCTCCCGACAGCGCGACCCAGGCCGATTTCAAAAGCGAGCGTCATGGTCAGCCACAGCAATCCCATCTCCCACCAGCGCCGGTTTGGCTGAGGGCCAACCCACCGCAGCGTGAACCAGAAGACGATGACGATCAGTACAGCCCCGGTGAGCACGCTCACTTGTCGCGCCAGGAGATCGCCAAGACGCGGCTCGAGTACGAGGCGCCGCATGGTGCCGTGAAGCGACTCGACTACGACGAGCATCAGCCAGATTCCGACCACGCGTTTGGCGGTGATCACCATGCGGCGCTCCTACGATTGTTCGGCGATCACCCGCAACAGGTCTGTGCTGGTGATCATGCCCACGGGCTGTCTGCCCTCTGTGACGACCAGTCGATGGATATGCCGCTCCACCATAATCCGAGCCGCCTCTGCCACGGCGGCGGTGGCTGCCACATGGTGAACGACCGGTGTCATCACGTCGCGCACGGTCACTGCGCATCCCTCGACCTGGCGCTGCCCGAGATCCTCCAGCGTCAGTTCATCGCGCAGGTCTCGGTAGAACTCGTCATGCCCTGACGCGAAATCTGAAGGCTCGGCCAGATGACGGCCGATGTCGGTCATCGAGACCACACCGATGAAGTGTCCCTGGCTGTCTACGACCGGTGCGCCCGAGATCTCGCGTTCGTCCAGAAATCTCACGAGCTCCTCGGTGGTCATGTCGTCGGCGACGGTCATGATGTCTGGATTCATCACGTCTTTCACGCGTCGCACGTGTTTCGCTGTTATCGCCTGTCCCTGGACGGCTTTGTCGATGACGGACATCTGCCACCTCGTTTCTTTCGAAGAAGCCTGCGGTCGCTCGCAGCATGAAGCGTGCCTTCAGAGCGGCCACGGCGATGCTCTCGGCATGCGTGCAGACCATTCGAGTGAGGCCGGCTGCGTGAGCTGAATGTGGGGGATATTCAGCGGCAGGCGCGAACGATTCCGCATCGTGTGCGCGACATCGGACAGGCATGCGCCGGACTATGGAGTTTCGAACGAGTTGGCCGAGGCACGACGCTTGCTCCCAGCCGGCCGGGGAGATCTGACGATGAAAAAGTTGTACCTGTCCGTGCTGTTGCTGCTTCCTTTGACACTCATCGGCTGGCGCACTTTGGATTCCCCGGCTGCCGCCGCCGCGGAACCTGCGATGAAGGCGCATATGAACATGCTGCAGTTGATGCGCGCGTTCCCATTCCCGCATGCGAACGTGCTGTTTGATACGCAGAGTCGCGATCCGATCGGCCCAGAGAAAAAGCAGTCCATGGTGTTCAGTGTGTACCGCTGGGGTGATTCGGACACGTATGCCGGATGGGAAGGCGTCGAGAACAGCGCGCTGGCGCTGGCGGAAATTGCACCGCTCTTGTTGACGCCGCGTCCATGCGCGAATGGGAACCCGGCGCCGGTGACGCAGCCGGATTGGAAGAACGCTGTCCAGGGTCTCGTCGTCGCCGCAGAGAAAGCGCACAAGGCAGCGCTGACACGAAACATGGACGCGATGCTCGACGTCAGCGAAACGCTGAGCAGTGCGTGCGCGGCTTGCCACGAAAAGTATCGTGACGTGGATCTCGAGGGCGGTACGCGCTGCAAGATCGGCAAGTAGGCGCGTGGGTATCGGCGACTCGTACGCGCCGGCGGATGAAGGCGGTGGCCCTCGCGCGCTGCCGCCGATCGGCGGTCATGCCGCACCGAGATGCGGGGTGCGCCGCCCGCATGGGATTCAGTCGACAACCACGTGTAAGCCGGATGCCGTCGCCACTCGCTCCGGGGCCTTCACCGGATCGCGAACCGTCAGCACGGGACATGGCGCCGTCCGGACCACTGCTTCAGCGACACTGCCCAGGAGAATATGAGCAATGCCGGTGCGGCCATGCGACCCCATCACGATGAGATCGACCCCGAGCTGGGACGCGTGCTGGACGATTGACTTGGCAGCGTATCCAAACACCACGTTTGCCGACGCCGCGTCTGGTGCCTGCTTGCGTAGACGTTGTTGTGCGACCTCGACCATGTCCGAGCCCATCGCCGTGCTCTCATCGATGAACGCTTCAGCGGCGAGCCCTTCGGCGAGCAATGGTCTGTTCACGACGTGAAGCAGGTGCAGCGATGCGCCGAATCGCTGGGCCATGCTGCGTGCGTAGGCGAGTGCCTGTTCCGACGGCCGACTGAAGTCCGTCGGTACGAGAATGCGCGTGATTACGGTCCCCATGACGTTCCTCCTTCCAGTCAGGTGCAATACTTATCGCTCACCGCGCGGCCGTGCCGTAGCCATACAAGACGTACGTGAATCGCCCGTGAAGCCACGCTTCACCGGTCGCGGGATCCTGGCGGCTGTCGATCGATTCGTCCAGGACGTGTGCATAGTTACCGCCGAGACGACGGATTTCCTGATTGAACCGCTCGTGGGTGTTGTCGAGCAGACCGCGGTAGCAGCGATCCCATAACTCGTCGCGATGCGCGAGCGAGCCCTGGACGCGTTCGCTGGTGGCCTCGAGAACGTGTTCACCCATGATCTCGGCGCGGGCAGGCGGTAGTTCCCGATGCCAGTAAACCCGCGGGCCGTCGTCGGGCCGTGTCAGCAAGCTCTCTTGTGCTGTGGCGCTCGGTGACGTCATGGCCTCTCCTTGTGTTGGAATACTTGCGCGAATGCGTCTTCGGCGGCTGCCTGGTCTGGCCGCCCATTGCGAATGCGCGCAGACCAGTCATGACCACAACGACGGCAGCTATACCAGGCGACGATCCATGTGCTATCGGGAGTCGGCGCAACTGGTCGTCCACATCGCGGACATGACATCGAAGCACTAACAGGAAGAGCATTCATGCTTGGTAAGTGGGCAACGATTGTGCCGCCGCGAAGTTCCGTCGTTGCGCCCTCTCGTGACGCGAGCCGCCGGCCGGGTGCGGAAATACCCGGACTGCAGCATGAAAAACTCCGCAGAGGGCGTACGGCAACACGAAGAATGCGTTCTTGTTGGATCCTGCAGTCTTCGTGTTCTTCGTACTGGTCGTGCCCTTCGGTTGAATGCGTGAGCAGGACGAATGCGGTAGGGCGCCAATCAGCGACGCTGGGAGTTGCCCAGCGCCTATGGCCATAACTCCTCCTTCCCGCTACGACTGGGAGCGGCCAATGCCGTGCCAGAGGTCCGATGTCGGCTCAAATCCCCGCACTGGAGACCGGCCCTTTCTTTCCGGGCGAAAAATTCCTGTGCGCTCCGAAACATTCCGCGAATACGTAGTGGCCAGGGTCGTTGGTTCTTGACAGGTTGCCCTGCGGCCACGGCAGGAGTTATGCGTCGTCAGAATGCATCATGGCTGCGTTCTCGTGCACTCGATCTCTGGCAAGGTGGGCGGCTATGGGCGTTGGCGTCGCCGCTGGCGCGTATGGCGCGTACGCCGCGGTCACCTGGTTCCGTTACGGGCGGCCGTCGCGTCTGGAGCCTGAGAGTCAGGATCCGTTACTCGAACGTTTCATGCCGAGTTGCGACGTCGCAGAGCGTCATCACGTTCGGGTGAGCGCGCCCGCGGAGATCACGTTCGCTGCCGCAAGAGAAGCGGACCTGATGGAGTCGCCAGTCGCACGAGCCATCTTCAGGGCGCGCGAGGTCATGCTCGGCAGCGAACCGGTTCGAACAACGCGTCCGCGAGGGCTGCTTGCGATGACGCAATCGCTTGGGTGGCGGGTTCTCGCTGAAGTGCCCGACCGCGAAGTTGTCGTGGGTGCGGTGACGCAGCCGTGGAAGGCGAATGTCACATTCCGGGGGCTGCCGCCCGACGAGTTCGCGGCATTCAACGAGCCCGGTTACGTGAAGATTGCGTGGACGCTCCGAGCCGATCCGATCGCTTCGACCGAATCGGTGTTCCGTACAGAGACGCGAGCCATCGCAACGGATGCAGCGGCGCGAGCGCGGTTCCGGCGGTATTGGTCGTTCCTCTCGCCGGGCATCATCGTCATTCGATCGATGATGCTTCATCCACTCAAGGCAGAGGCAGAGCGTCGCGCGCGCGAAGTGAAACCGCGCCTCCGCGAGGCTCCGAATCCGGGCTCCTGAGGAACGACCATCATAAGGATGGACGAGATGTTGGTCGATGAATTCCTTCCGGTGTACGACGTGTCAGACACGCTCACGACGATTGTCGACGCGGATGTCGCAACCACGTGGGCGGCCCTGATGCAGGTCGATCTCATGGAGGTCGGTCGCCGGCGTCCGCTCGTCGCCGCGCTGGGCGCCCTCCGGGTCCTGCCGGAGATTGGCAATCGCCTTCTGCATGGCCAAGCTCCACCGCGGTCGCGTGAGCAGCTGCGGCTGCGTGATTTGACGACGCTTCCACCGGGTGAGGGCGGGTGGATCCTGCTCGCCGAGCGCGACCGGGACGAAATTGCATTGGGGCTGGTCGGCAAATTCTGGCTTCCAGTCATCACGTACGCGCAGGTCTCACCCGGGTCATTTGAGCGCTTCAACGAACCGGGGTACGCCAAGACCGTTTATTCGCTCTCGGTTCTGCCGCTTGGCGCACGCCGCACGTTGCTCGCGGGCGTGATGCGCACGGCGACGACGGACGAACATGCGCGCCGCTGGTTCAGGCGTTACTGGACGTTCGGGGTGGGCTCCGGCGCGCACGTCCTGGTCAACGGCCTTCTCGATGTGGTCCGCGAGACGGCTGAAGGTCGGCCGGAGGCGTTATGCACACAGCCGCGTGCTCTTCTGTGACTCTGCATGGTCTTCAATAAGGCGACGAAGGCGCCGATCCTGGTGTTCTTCGCACTGGCGTATGCCCTGTCGTGGCTGTTGTGGTGGCCCGCGGCGCTCGCGAGCGGTGGGTGGATCGAGCCGCTCCCAACGCATCTTCTTCACCTTGTCGGTGCAATGGGACCACTCGGTGCTGCGCTGCTCGTCACGGGGCGGATGCACGGCCGATCCGGAATCGCACGCATTGTCCAGCGCTGTGTCACCGGTGGCCGATGGATAGCGATCGGTGTGCTCATTCCGGCCGCGCTCTTTGTGGTTGCGGTCGCATTCGTGTCCCTGAACTCCACGACGACGATTGAGTGGAGGAATTTCGGAATCAACAGAGAGTTCGCCGACCTTCCCCGTCCTGCCTACTGGATCGCGAACCTGATTTTCTATGGCTTCGGAGAAGAAGTCGGGTGGCGTGGGTTCGCGTTGCCGCGTCTTCAAGCGCGCACGTCGGCATTACGCGCGTCGCTGCTGTTGGCCGTTGGCTGGGCCGGGTGGCATCTGCCTCTCTTCTTTTTCACTCCCGGCCTTTCTGCGCTTGGCGCAGCCGGTATCGCGGGGTGGATTGTTTCTCTCGGCCTGGGCTCCATCACCTTGACCTGGCTCTTGAACTCGAGTGGAGGATCGATAGCGGCCGTCGCTCTCTTTCATGCCGCGCTCGACGTGTTCATGAGCTCGCCGGTTGCACCCGGGATCGAGAACGTCATGGGAGCGCTGTTGACAATCGGCACCGTGCTGATCGTTCCAACCTTTGGCGCTGAAAGTTTATCGAGACGAGGAAAAGTAAACGTCACCGCCAGCTGAGAGTTGACTGCAGGGCTTCAATGACCCCATGCGGCCGAGGTGGTGATTGTCAGGTTGATGAGGATGGTGGAGTATCCTGACCTCGCACATGGCTCTATCGCGTTCACCACTTGTAGTTCGTGCCGCCGCGTACGTTGTGCTCCGCTCCCTCAAGTTCGTCCGACACTCCGTGTTGAATATCAAGACCGGATCACGAAATCTGAAGTACCGCATCCGGGAGAGCGAGTGGGGCAACATGCTCTGGAAGGCGGCCGCTTTTACGCGCGCGCCTGTTGAGAGTGGTCGTCGTCAGCGTCTAGCCGCTCGTTACGCGACGTCGCCTGCGCCACATATGGACCAGGCGACCGGATACGCCTTGCTTCCTCGCGATCGCGTCCCGGAACTGAACGCAGCCTTGAGCACGTGTCGGCTACTGTTCGAGTCGAAGACAGGCGTGACGTCCGGTGCTGACGAGGATAAGCGTAAGGAGAAACGAGCGTTCCTGCGCAACTTACTCAACAACGAGGATCTCCGGAATCATCCCATCTTGGTCGACTTTGCCCTCAGCGACTGGGCACTGAGCGTCGTGACCGACTACCTTCACGTCGTGCCGTATTTGAATCGTGTTGATCTGCTGTACTCAGTGCCGCGCCCGACTGATGACCGAATTGCCAGCCAACTGTTTCACGTCGACCCTGAGGGCGTCACGCAGGTGAAATTCTTCGTCAACGTGTTCGACACCGATGACGATGATGGGCCGTTCACGTTCATCCCGGCTGATGAATCACGACGAATCATCCGGGCGATCCGATCGCTCCGCACAAGACAAGGCACACCGCACGTCGGCCGCTATACCGATGACGAAATCGACGCCGTCGGCGGAAGCCGCTCAATCATCAGGGTGACTGGACCTCGCGGCTCGGGTGTAGCCGTTGACACCTCCCGTTGCCTTCACCTCGGAAGCCGGGTCAGATTTGGCTCCTTTCGGTTGTGTATGTATCTGCAGTACTGCGCGTCGCTCGAGCGTGGAAACGTGTTCGACATCGAACGCTTCCGCCACGATCCGATTCGACTCCTGGCCGTCAAGCACAGCTCGAAGTGGGCAGGTCGCGACGTCGCTGCCCCCCATCAATGAGCGGCACCCGGTGAACTCTTAATTCTTTAATTGACAACCAAACCGGCGGTTGCTACAGTGTCGCTGCAACTTTTAAATAATTAAAAGATCGTAAGTCATGGCGAGAAAACGTTCACCGGCGCTCACAGATGCGGAAGCCAGCGTGATGTCCGTCCTATGGCACAGCCAGGCTGCAACCGTCGGCGATGTGGTGGCGGCATTGCACAAGGGACGCCCGGTCAACTACAGCACCGTTCAGACGATCCTGCGGATCCTGGAAACGAAGGGGTACGTGACGCACGAAAAGGTGGCTCGAGCCTTCGTGTATCGGCCTGCGGTCGATGCACGTCAGGCTCGGCAGCGTGCTCTCCGGCATCTCGTGACGCGTCTGTTCAACGATTCACCGAGCCTGCTGATCCTGAACGTACTCGAGGACGAACAGATCGACCCGGCCGAACTCCAACGACTGAAGAAGCTCATCGAGGACGCCTAAAGGAGGCGCATCGTGGAATTCCTCGCCAACTGGCTTGTGCAGGGGAGCATCGTCGTCGTGGCCGCGGCCGCGCTCCTTCGTTTGCTTCATCGCGCCCGCGCTCACGCCCGTTACTGGGTGTGCATGGCGGGATTCGCGCTGGTGCTCGCCCTGCCGCTGATGTCGAAGCTCGCAGCGCTCGTGCCGCAAGAGGACGCGCCCGCTGCCACTGGTGCGGCACCCACGCCGCCGCTGGTCTCGCTGCCTCATACCTCGGCGCTGCAGACAGTGCTATTCGCCGTGTGGTGTGTATGGGTCGGCGTGCACAGCGTATGGTTCGCGATCGGGGTCGTGAGAATCGTGCGGACGAGGAGGCGCGTGCGCTCATTTCCATCCGCGGTCGAGGAGCGATTGTGCCATTGGACGCGGGTGAAAGAACGGGGACGGACGACGCACCTGGTTCTTTCTGACCAGGTATCTGCAGCGGCCGTGATCGGAGGCGGATTGCCTGTGATCGCTGTTGCCCCGGCGCTCGTCGAGCACCTTACCGCTGATGAACTCGATCGTGTTGTCGTCCATGAGTGGGCCCACGTCCAAAGGCGCGATGACGTTGCGAATGTCGTCCAGTTGATTGCGCGATTGATTGTCGGCTGGCATCCAGCTGTGTGGTGGTTCGACCGGAGACTGCAGGCCGAACGCGAGGCCGCCTGCGACGAAATCGCAGCACGCATGACCGGCTCATCGAAGGGCTATGCCGCCTGCCTGCTCAAGCTCGCGAGTCTCCCATTGACTGAGCGCCAAACCGCTCACGCACTGGGTGTGCTCTCTTCGCGAACGCTTTCAGCCCGGATTCGGCGAATTATCACTCACGAACGCCAGGGCTCCTCGACCTGGTCGAGGAACGTCGCGAGCGCAGGCATCGTCGCCCTGGCTGGAGTGTGTTGCGGAATCGGCTCGCTTCGTATTGTGGGCGCCGCGATTGTGTCAGCCGAGGCGGATGTGGCTCGTGTTATGGCGGCGCCGAGAACACTGCCACCGCGAGAGTCGGCTCCAGCCGTAGCTCTGGAATCGACACTCACGGCGCAAGACACGAGAAAACCATCGCGACAAAGCCCGGCGACACGAAGTGCCAACGTCCGTACGGTCGTCGTGGCCCCAAGGGAGCTCGTTCCGGACGCTCACGCGCACGCCCTCGTCACCAATGCTTTGCCTGACTCAAAGGAGGTCGAGCCGAGCGAACCCAGTGGGTCGCAACCTGATGAACTTCTGCCCGCCAGATCGATCCCGATACCGACAGTACAACGAGTCACGCCCTGGGCCGCCGCCGCGAACGCTGGCATCGCATTGGGTGACCGTTCCAAGAAAGGCGGTTTGGCAACCGCCGCAGCCTTCACCCGATTCGGCAAACGACTCGCCGACGCATTCTGAGGCCGTTTGATGCGCATTCATCTTGTCAATCCAAGCGACGTGTCTTTCGGCACCGCTGTGATCACACCGCGCTGGCAATACGTCCTCGCCGCGGTGACGCCGGAACGGTACGGTACGCCTCACATCGTTGACGAGACGCTCGAGCCCTTCGACCCGGAGTCGGTCCGCAGCGGCGATGTCGTCGGGATTGGCATTCATACGGCCAATGCGTTTCGCGGGTATCACGTCGGTGGTCTCGCGCGTGCCCGCGGCGCCTTTGTGATCTTCGGAGGCATTCATGCCTCCCTGTTCCCAGAGGAGGTACGCCAGCGCGGTGGCGCTCACGCTGTCGTAGTCGGCGATGGCGACATCGTCTGGGCGCGGGTCTTGAAGGATTGCGAAACGGGCGAAGTCTCTCCGCAATACGAAGGCGGCCGCGTGGGCGGCGAGTCATTGTCGCCTGCGCGATGGGATCTGCTGCCGACTGATCGATACATGTGGGGCTCGGTGCAAACCGTTCGCGGATGCCCGAAGCATTGCTCGTTCTGTTCGGTATGGCGAACCGACGGACAGAAGCCACGGCAACGCAACGTCGACGCCGTCGTCCGCGAAATCGTCGATCTCCGGCGACGAGGATTTCGATTCATCGCGCTCGCGGATGACAACTTCTACCCGGTGACATTCGCTGACCTCGCGGCGGCAGATCGTCGTTCCGATAAGAGCCGCTTCATTGAACTGACGATGCTTCGGCGTGAACGCTTCGAGTTGATGGCACGGTTGGAGCAGTTGCCTGAGGACATGGTGTTCTACACGCAAATCACCATGGAAGCTGCCGAAGACGCCGAGTTCCTCTCGGCCATGCGGCGAGCGCGGATTCGCGGTGCGCTGGTTGGTGTCGAGTCGGTCACGCCGGAAGGGTTGAAAGCCGTCCACAAGAACTTCAATGAAGCCGGTGATGGACTGGTCGGCCGTCTGCAGGCGTTTCGATCCGCGGGCATTCACGTGCTTGGCTCCTTCATCTTTGGATTGCCGACCGACACGCCAGAGACATTTGGCGCCACAGCGGATCTGGCCCAGCGTGCCAACCTGTCCTTCGCGCAGTTCGTCATGCTCACGCCGTTTCCAGGGACGGTTGACTTCGCCGCCTGGGAACGCACGAAAGCGGATGGTCCGATCATCGAGGGAGTGCCGCTGACTCGATACTGGCTCATTCCTGCAGCGAAACGACCGCGGGTCTATTCACACCATCCATCCATGTCCGCCGAGGACATCCGGACCCGAACACAACAGGTCTGGGATGAGTTTTACACCCTTGGGTCCATCTGGCAGCGCTCATCGTGTGTGCGTTCCGTTCGGGCCCGGCTCGCGTTCATGTTCATCTCGAAGCTGTATCGGCAGATGTACGCGAATACGGGCATTGCTACTGACAGCGCACGCGTCGCCCGGTCAGCGCGGCGAGCCGGATGGCTGGCCAAGGCAGCACGCAGGTTGTTCGTTGCACCACCGATGCCCGGGCTTCAAGAGCCGCCCGGGCGCGAGAAACTGCAAGGCCGCAAGCGGCTTGCCGTGACCGTTGTGCAGTGATCGCTCATGCGACTTTCCCTGTGTGGCGTGGTGCTGCTTCTGCTGCTTCCGTCGGCGGAAGCCGATGGTGTTCGCGATTCCGCGCGTGCGTTCCTCGTATCGTCGTTCGGCGTCAGCAGCCAGGAGATTGAGGCCATCGATCACGGGAACGTGATGGCTCGGACGCTTCCTGCGCGCGATCCACGCGAGGTGGCGACGCTGGGCGTCGTGCGTGTGCAGGTGACGCCGGAGTTCTATGTGGAGCAACTCGCCGACATCGTTCGTTTCAAACGCACCGAGGCCGTGTTGGAGATCGGACGCTTCGGCAACCCTCCCGATCTTCGCGATGTCGCTGCGCTGACGCTCGACGACTCGGACATCGGGCGACTCCGCGACTGCCAGGTTGGCGATTGCGGTATTCAGCTTTCGGCGGAGGCCATTGCGCAGTTTAGAAAGGGCATGGACTGGCGACGGCCAGATGCCGCATCGCAGGCCAGCCGGCTGATGGGGCAGGTCCTTGTCGAGTACGTCACGAACTACCGGATCGCCGGCGCTGCGGCGTCGATGGAGTACGCGGACGGCAGGGCCGCCGTCGATACGAGTCGCGAGTTTGCGTCGCTGATGGAGGGCGATCACGCCACGTGGCAGCAGTTCGCCGATTTGCGGCGACATCTTCTCCAGTACCCGAGTACGCATTCTCCCGGGACGAACGACATTCTGTATTGGTCCAAGGAGCGGGCAAGTCGACGCACGGTGGTGAGTGTCACCCATCTGGCAATCTCACGTACCACGAGCGGGCCCACTGACTATGCCATTGCGTCGAAGCAACTCTATGCGAGCCGCTATTTCGACGCGTCGCTCGGGTTGACCCTGCTGCTCCGAGATCCATCGGCGACTTCCTCGCCTGCAACCTACCTGGTGTACTTGAATCGATCCCGCGTCGATCTGTTCGACGGGATGTTCGGCAGCCTCGCACGACGAATGGTCAGCACGAGGGTCCGCTCGATCGTGACGCAGCAGCTCGAGCGCTTACAGCAATCGATGGAGCGACAGTTCAGGGCGTCTTCTTCGCCTTTAGCAGGAGATCCTGAAAGTCGTAACTGAAGTCGACGCCCGGCGATGTCGGCGTTAGTGTGACGACGCAGACCAGAGCGATGCAGAGTCTCAACGAGCGCATGGGCGAACAGAATAAATCAGTAGCAATGGTTGCCTGAGAAGATGGTGTAACGTAACCATCCATGACCCGCCTGCGGGTTCGCATCGCCGTCGTGCTCGCGCTGGTCGTCGCCAGCGGAGCGATGTCGCTTGCGCAACGGTTCCGGGTCTTCGAGGGCGCCGGCGCTGGCATCCGGGTTCCGCCGAAGGACTTCAATGACGGCGGATTCACCATCTGCAAGTGGATGTTCCGCAGCGATCGGTCGGAAGCCGGCGGGATCGGGTGGAGCACCGACTATCCGTTTGGTGAAATCAATCTGCTCACGCGACTCGCGGAACTGACCAAGGTTCACGTCAGCCGGCATGGCGACGACGTCAACTACTGGGTCGTGCGGCTCACCGACGATCAGTTATTCGACTGTCCGATGCTGATTGGTTCGGACGTCGGCACTGCGGCGCTCTCGACGGCGGAGGTCCAGCGTTTACGAGAGTACCTGCTGAAGGGCGGGTTCCTCTGGGTGGACGACTTCTGGGGCACCGCTGCATGGGAGCAGTGGGCTGGCCAGATTGCGCGGGTGCTGCCGGAGTTCCCGATTGCGGACGTCGCGCCGGACGATCCAATTCGCCACGCACTGTTCAACATCACCGAGGTCAAGCAGGTGCCGAGCATCTTCTCGTGGGGCGGTCCCGGCAGCGACCCGCGGGAACGGGGGAGCGACAGTCCCCACGCAGATTTTCGCGCCATCGCCGATGGCCATGGGCGCATCATGGTGGCCATGACCCACAACACCGACATTGGCGACTCGATGGAGCGGGAGGGAGAGGATCCAGGGTACTTCGCGGCGTTCTCACCCGAGGGTTACGCGTTGGCGACGAACATCGTCCTGTATGCGTTGACTCATTGATTCTTCCATCGACATGACATCCCTTCGCATCGCACTCGTCGCGACGGCGCTTTACATCGTTACCACCGGCCCGGCGGCTGTGGCCCAGAACGGCGGCGAACACTGGGTGGGCACCTGGGGGACGGCTGTCGTGCCGCGTCCACAGGCCGCACCCGGCGCAGCGCCAGGACGAGGGGCGGTGCCGCTCAACTTCAACAACCAGACGCTCCGGCAAGTCGTTCACGTCAGCCTCGGTGGCAGCCGCCTACGCGTCGTCCTGAGCAATGCGTTCGGTACGTCGCCCCTTGCCGTGGGTGCGGCAAGCGTTGCACTTCGTCAGAAAGATTCGATGATTGTTGCGGGATCGAACCGTCCCCTGACATTCAGCGGCAGCGCGACGCCGGTCATCGCGGCCGGCGCTGTCGCCGTCAGCGATCCCGTGAGCCTGACAGTGCCAGCCCTTGCCGACCTTGCCATCGACGTGTTTCTTCCCGGGGACACCGCGGCATCGACGTCACCGCTGACGACTCACAACGGCGCGCTACAGACCAACTACCTGTCGGCGGCCGGTAATCATGTTGGCGCCGCCGAATTTCCGGTGTCGGCTACGACGCAATCCTGGTTCTTCCTGTCAGCCGTCGACGTGAGCGCCCCCGCACAGGTCGGAGCCGTCGTCGCGTTAGGCGACTCGCTCACCGATGGGACGTTGTCCACGCCGGACAGCAACAACCGATGGCCGGATCATCTCGCCCGGCGATTGATGCCGTCAGGGCGAGGAAAAGGCGCGCGGCCTATGGGCGTTCTGAACGAGGGCATTGCCGGTAATCGAGTGCTGAGCGAAGTCGTGGGACCGAGCGCGCTCGCCCGTTTTGATCGCGATGTCCTGGCGCAAAGCGGCGTCACGCACATCATCATGCTCGTGGGCATCAACGACCTCGGGCTCGGGGGCAACGGACAGGCGCTGCCCTCAACAGCCGAGATCCTCGCCGGTCACCAGCAGATCGTCGCGCGCGCACACACGCACGGCATCAAGGTCATCGTCGGTACGTTCCTTCCGTTCGAAGGCACGAACCTCGGGGCCATCGCTCCAGGCTATTACTCCGCGGAGAAGGATGCGCGCCGCCGCGAAATCAACGAGGTGATCCGCAAGGGCACGCCGTACGACGGCGTCATCGATTTCGAAACGGTCGTGCGGGATCCGGGACATCCGCTCCAGTTGCTGGCGAAATTCAAGGGTGCCGACAACCTGCATCTCACCGATGCTGGTTACGAGGCCATGGCCGGCGCGGTGAATCTGGCGCTGTTGCGACGCTGAGTCAGTGTTCTATGGCAGGTTGCGCGCGGCAAGGATCGCTCGCAGCAGCGATTCCGGGACGTCCTCAGGTGGCTGCTCGTTTGCCGCTGAGCGTGCGATGAAAATCGTTTGCTCGTACGTCTTCAAGTAGGCGACGCACGACGGGCAGACGGCCAGATGGCGCTCGAACTCGCTGCGCTGTTGCGCTGTCAGTTCGTTGTCACGGTAGCTATCGATGAAATCGATGAGCTCCTGACACGTGATATACGGGTCGGTTGACAGAACGACCTCCGGTTCAACGCGTAGCGGCACTGGCCAGCGACCCGACAGCCACACCCTTCCGAGCGTCGCCGCCGAGTGGCGCTACTTCACAATACACCTTGATCGCATCTTTCGCGCTCGTCAGCGTGTCGATGAGTTCGCAAAAGTTCTCGAGCCCGTGGACCGGGTGCGTGAGCAATTGCTCGAGCCAGCCGGCGAAATCGGCTTCCGCAAGAGCCATGTCTTCGACGCCACGTTCGAAGTACTCACGGTTGGCATTGACGGTGCCAACCATCACCTTGTTGCCGAGCACGAACTCGAGGTTGATCTTGTCGGCGGGGATCTCGTAGCGGCGATCGCCGCCGGTCACGCTCGATAGCACCAGCACACCGTTTTTAGCCAATGCCCGCATGCTGTCGAAGACGATCGGGGAGAAGCCCGTGGCCTCGAAGATGATGTCGAAAGGGCCGTAATCGAGCGCGCCGTGTTCGACCGACTTGGTTTTCGTGGACACATAACGCGCGCCGAGTTGTTCGAGCAGATCCGAGTTGCGATACGGCGCAGGCTGCAATCCGAAAACGGTGACCTCGAGGCCGCGAAGCCTGAGCACCAGCGCCGCGAGTAGGCCAATCGTCCCTGCGCCCATCACGGCCGCGCGCTTCGGGCGCCACACCCGGAGCCGTCGCTGGATCTCGTACGCCTGAGTGATGCCCTTTTCGACAACCGTAAGCGGTTCAAGCAGGACAGCGACATTTCGCAGGGCGTTCGGAATCTTCACAATGAAATCTGCACTGTCGACGTAGTACTCCGTGAGGTAGCCATGTCGCAGGTTGATCCCTCTCTCGAAGTACACATCATCGGTCGTCATGTCTGACGTGCCGATCGCATCGTAGACGCTGCTGCCGGGTCGGCGAACCGTGGCGACGACGTAATCGCCCGGTTTCAGTTCAGTCACCGCGGGACCGACCGCTTCAACCTGGCCGAATCCTTCGTGCCCGATGACGAGGAAGTCGTAGCCTTCCGGGGCGGCTCCATATTCAGCCGCGTTGATTTCTTTATCCGTGCCGTCTACACCAACGCGGAGCACACGCACGAGCACGCCACGTCCGTTCGGGATATCGGACACCGACGGCTTATCGAGGTCGGCAAGATGCAGTGAGTTTGGTTTGCCTGGGAACACCGCCAATGCCTTCATGACACTCTCCGATCTCAAACGATTGCGACTTCGAGCTCGCGTTCTTCGGCTGCGGCCGACTGGTCACGCTCGCCCGCCTGCTGCAATAGCTTCGCGACAAGACCTGTCCAGCCGGTCTGATGACTGGCGCCAACACCGCGGCCGTTGTCGCCATGGAAGTACTCGTAGAACAGCACCAGGTCGCGCCAATGAGGGTCGCTCTGAAACTGTTCGTGCATTCCGTGTACCGGTCTGGTGCCGTCGGTGCCGCGCAAGAATGGACGTGCAAGGCGTCGCGACAGCTCCGCTGCGACTTCGCTCAGGTTCATCCACTGGCCGGAGCCGGTCGGGCACTCCACAGTGAACGCATCCCCGAGGTAGTGATGGAACCGCTGCAGTGATTCGACCAGCAGGAAGTTGACGGGAAACCAGATGGGTCCGCGCCAGTTCGAGTTGCCGCCAAATAACCCCGTCGTCGACTCGCCCGGTTCGTAGCTCACCTGGTGGCGCTGGCCGCTGACGTCCAATGTGTAGGGCCGATTGCGATGCGCCCGCGACAGCGCGCGGATGCCGTATGGCGAGAGGAACTCGTTCTCGTCGAGCATCACCTGCAGGACGCGGCGCAAGCGCTCCCGCGTGACGATCGACAGCAGCCGTCGTTCCTCAGTGCCTCGTGTGCGCATGCAGGCGGCGTTCGCGATCAGGTCTGGCCGGTTATCGATGAACCATTCAAGCCGCCGCTTGAAGCCGGGGAGCTTGTCGAGCACGTCGGGCTCGAGCGTCTCGACGGCGAACAGCGGGATGAGGCCGACCATCGAACGAACCTTGAGCGGGAAGTGGTCGCCGTTGCCGGCGTGCAGCACGTCGTAGTAGAAACCGTCCTCCTCGTTCCAAAGCGAGATGCCATCCTGGCCGAGGTTGTTCATCGCCGCCGCGATATAGAGGAAGTGTTCCCAGAACTTGCTCGCCACGTCTTCGTACGTCGAGTCTTCGCGCGCGAGCTCCATCGCGATGGCGAGCATGTTGAGCGTATACATGCCCATCCAGCTCGTGCCGTCCGACTGTTCCAGGTGGCCGCCCGTCGGCAGCGCCGCACTGCGGTCGAACACGCCGATGTTGTCGAGGCCGAGAAAGCCCCCTTGAAAAACGTTCATGCCTTCGGCGTCCTTCCGGTTCACCCACCAGGTGAAGTTGATCAGGAGCTTCTGGAACACACGCTCGAGAAATTGCCGATCGCCACTGCCGCGGCGGCGTTCTTCGATCTTGTAGACGCGCCAGGCCGCCCACGCATGGACCGGCGGGTTGACGTCGCCGAACGCCCACTCGTACGCCGGGAGCTGTCCGTTGGGGTGCATGTACCACTCGCGCAGCAACAGAATCAGCTGCTCCTTCGCGAACTCAGAATCGACAAGTGCCAGCGGCACGCAGTGGAAGGCAAGGTCCCACGCGGCGTACCACGGGTACTCCCACTTGTCCGGCATCGAGATCACATCGGCGTTATAGAGATGTGGCCACTGTCCGTTTCTGCCGTAGCGATGTCCCTCAGGTGGGGCAGGTTGCCCTGGATCGCCACTGAGCCAATCGCGCACGACGTAGTGATAGAACTGTTTCGACCACATCATTCCGGCGAAGGCCTGACGCATCACACTCTTCGCGTCATCCGACAGTGATTCCGGAATCACCGTCGTATAGAACTCGTCGGCTTCGCGCTGCCTACGCGAGAACACGTCGGCGAAGTCGCCGCCGACGCCGTTCACGTCGTCGATGATGCTTCCGTCCGTGAGGCGCAGGCGCACGGTCAGGGACTGGCCTGGGCCAATGAGGGCGGCGTAATGACCGGCGGCCTTCGTGCCACGTTGCGCCGGGTGCACCGCCGTGGTGATGCCGTTGACGATGTACTCGTTGAACGCGTCCTTGACGAACGGCGACGCGCTGTCGATACCGAAGAGACGCTGGCTATTTGTCTCGTTCTCGGTGAAGAGGAGCTCAGGAGCACCGTCGAAGTGGAGGGTATAGGGGCCGGTTCGCTGATGATCGATCGCGATTGCGGCCCGTGATCCCTGCAGTCTTTGCAGCTCCGGGCGCTGCCGGTCACGTCCCCACGACCAAGTGTTGCGGAACCAGACCGTCGGAAGCAGTCGAAGCGGAGCCGCGACATCAGCGCGATTGACGGCGGTGATGCGGATCAGGATGTCGTTGCAGGAGCCCTTTGCGTACTCCACAAACACGTCGAAGTACCGGTTGTCGGCGAAGACACCTGAATCAGCAAGTTCGAACTCCGGATCCTCGCGGCTGCGCCGCCGATTCTCATCGACGAGCTGCGAGTACGGAAATGCACGCTGCGGATACTTGTACAGAAATTTCATGTACGAGTGCGTCGGCGTGCTATCGAGGTAGAAGTAGTACTCCTTGACGTCCTCGCCGTGGTTGCCCTCGTTACCGGTCAAGCCGAACAGCCGTTCTTTGAGGATAGGATCCTGTTCGTTCCAGAGCGCTACGGCGAAGCAAATCGATTGGTGCCGGTCGCTGATGCCCGCGATCCCGTCCTCGTTCCAGCGGTAGGCACGTGAGCGAGCCTGATCGTGGGAGAAGTACTCCCACGCCGTGCCGCCTGCACTGTAGTCTTCGCGCACCGTGCCCCAGGCACGTTCGCTGAGATACGGTCCCCAGCGCTTCCAGTTGACGCGGCGGGCGCGGGATTCTTCGAGTCGCCGTTCTTCTGCAGTCATCGCTCAATCACCTTCAACGGATGCCCATCCGGGTCCTGCGCCAGAAGGGCTGTTCGAAGTTGTGGCATCTGCGGGCTCGCCACAGCTGGTGAGACCAGGAACGCGCGCCCATTCAGCAACTGCTCGAATGCCTTGGTCGTATCGGTGGTCACGAGAGTGGTCTCCCAATGGGCCAGGTCGTTGGCTTGGATGCCGGTCGCCGGGCGGCCGTTACGCGGCGTCAGATATTCGAGGAATTCGATGCCCGGACCGCCTGCGGCTCGGAGGCTGGTGATATGGAGGCGCGCGCCGAACACGTTATTCAGACGCTCTTGTTCCGGCCCGTAATTGACGCTTTCGCCGGCAACGCGAAGACCCAGGCGATCCCGGTAGAAGCTCAGGCTTGTGTCGGTGTCGGTCACAGCGATGGCCGTGTGGTCGATCCCGAGGAACAGATTGTTCTTCGCCATCTGCCACTTCGGATCACCTTTACCAGCGGGAAATTGCAGGATCTCGAGTGGGTGTCCGTCGGGATCCTTGAAGTAGAAGGCCTTGATGCCACCGGCAGCCTTGTTCCAGTCTGGCAGCCGTTGCGGCTCTGGCGACGAGTGCTCGACATTGTGCTGGCGCAGGCGCGCATACGCCTGGTCCATGTCGGACACGATGATCGCGACGTGTTGGAACCAGCCATCATTGCTGCGCGAATCCACCGGAATCGGCCGTCCGCGCGGCGTGAGGTACTCAGTGAGCTCGATTTCCTCGGCGCCGAGTCGCATCCGTACGATGCGCGCTCGCGCACCGAAGACGCCGTGCAGTCGTTCGAATTCGCTGCCCGTGACCTCCTCATCTGAGATCGTTTCGAATGTCAGCACGTTCGAAAAGAACGCCATTGAACGGTCGATATTCGAAACGGTCATACCGACGCGCTCGACCGCATCAATCAGTGGTCGTGTCGCAGGCGCCGAGGTGAGCGCGGTCGGGGCGAGCCACAGACACAGCGCCGCGATGGTGAGCGCAACCGTGAAACGCGGGCGTGTCATCAATTCATCCTCTCCAGCAGGTGATCACCCACGCGGAGCGCGTTGGCCATAATCGTCAGTGCAGGATTGACCGCGCCGCTCGACGGAAAGAAGCTGCCGTCGACGACGTACATGTTGTCCACGTCGTGCGATTTGCACATCGGATCGAGCGCCGATGTTCGTCGATCGGTGCCGAAGCGAATCGTCCCGTTTTGATGGGCGACGCCCGCCAGTGGAATGCGCTGGCCGACGAACAGACTGCGAGCGAACACCCCCTGGTGACACGAATGTCCATGCTCCGCGCAGTGCGACTGCTGTTGCATGAGGTGTTCGAGCTTCTTGATCAACCGTTTGTGGCCTTCCTCGTTGTTTGGCGTATAGCGCAGCTCTATGTGTCCTTCGCGATCGAGGGTGACGCGGTTCTCTGGATCGGGCAGGTCTTCCGACGTGAGCCAGAAGTCGAGCGAGTGTTTCGCCATCAAGTCGAGCGTGAATCCGGGCGTGAGCGGTGGCGCTCCCGCCGACAGGGCTACTGCGTCGAGCTTGCCCACGAAAGAGATGTGGCCCATGGGAAATTCGAAATCCTTCGAGCCGAAGTAGAAGTCGTTGACCGCGAGCGTCTTCTGGAAAACCGTCGGGTTGGGGCACTTTGATACAGCCATGAGCACTGAATTGATGTGGCCCATGTAGTGACGCCCGACAACGCCCGAACAATTCCCCAATCCGTGCGGGTGCTTGTCATTGGCCGAACGAAGCAGCAGCGCGGCGGAATTGATCGCGCCACACGACACGACGACGACGTCAGCGGAGTAGCGCTCGGCTTGTCCGTTGTGTTGGACGTGGACGCCGGTGATTTCGCGTCCCGACGCGCTGGTGTCCAGACGGGAGACGTATGCCCCCGTCAACAGCGTCACGTTCGGATGTTGCAGCGCGGGGTCGATGCACATCACCTGCGCATCCGATTTCGCGTGCACCAGGCACGCGAACCCGTCACACGTATTGCACCGGATACAACGGCTGCTGTCTGGATTCGTTTCGTTCAGGCGAATACCGAGCGGCACGTGGAAGGGGCGCAGTCCCTGGTTTGCGAAGTGTTCGCTCAATGCCTGAATGCGTGGCTCGTGGCTGACCGCTGGAAACGGATACTCGTTCCTGGCCGGAGGCTCGGTCGGATCCTCGCCGCGTTGACCGTGCACTTCGTACAGACGCTCGGCGCGAGCGTAGTACGGCTCGAGATCCTGGTAACTGATTGGCCAGGCCGGTGACACGCCACCGTGATGGCGAATCTCGGCGAAGTCGCGCTCACGCAGCCGGAACAGGGCGGCGCCGTAGAATTTCGTGTTGCCGCCGACATAGTAGTTGATATGTGGATGGAGCGCCTTGCCGTCTTTGTCCTTCCACAGTTCCTTCGTGTGATAGCGTGCTTCGACATTCACCGCACGCGAACTCCAATTCTCCTTTTCACGCGGCACGTAGTTGCCGCGTTCGAGGATGAGGATGCGCTTACCGGATGGCGCGAGCGTGTACGCCAGGGTGCCGCCGCCCGCGCCAGTGCCGATGATGATGACGTCGTAATGTGTGTCGTTCGACATGATGCAGTCCGTTCTCTGGTGGCAGCGCGTCCTGATTCGTGGATGGTGACTACGAGTAGCTACAGTTGAAAATGCACGGCCCGTGGTCGTGGTGCAGCTTCGCGCACCGAACGGCCAGGCGGCCGCGAACACGCAGAAAGATCTCCGCCGCCAGCAGCATGCCGAGCGGCGGCGCCGCGAAATAGATCCAGAGGCCGCGCCAGATACCGGCAATCACGTCCGGACCCAGTGTCCGAGCCGGATTCATGCTCATGCCTGAGAGCGGCGCCTCGAAGGTGATGAAGGTCGCAACCAGAACAGCAACGACGGCTCCCGTGAAAGGCGAGAGGCGATGCTGATTCGAGACCGTGAGCACCACGAGCATCAGCACGAACGAGATCGTGGCTTCTGCCGCGAATGCCACGGCGTCGCCAGTGGGTCCTGGCGCGGTGGCGACGTAGTTGACGGTCGGGTCGGCGATCCAGCGGAGGAGTCCCAGCGACGCCACGAATATGCCGACGACGCTGCCCAGGAACTGCGCGCCGCCGTACGCGAGTGCATCGCCACCGGAGATCTTGCCCAGGCGAAAGAAGGTGAGCGTGACCGCCGGGTTCATGTGCGCGCCCGAGCGGCGTCCCCACGGAGAGTAGATGATGCCCGCCGCCGTGAGCCCCATGGCCACTCCCATGAGCACCCGGCGCGCGATTGCGTCATTCACGAAGGCTCGCAGTGGCGATGCCGGATGCTGGATGACCACCGTCATCGTCGCTGCGGACAGCATGAAGATGGCAAGCAGGGCCGCTTCGATCAGGTATTCGCGCCAATGGACCATACGAACCTCACGGCGGGTCCAAGCGCGGGACCCGCCCTTACGAACGGCAACGCTCTTGTCAGGATTCAGACCGCGTCTGCGAGACGTCTGAGACCGCCAGGTACACGCCGTCAGGCTTTCTGTGAAGAATTCCGTCGAGAACGAGCATGTCGAGAAATTCGCGGCTGCTTGCCGGATCGAGGTGCCAGAGGCGGGCAGCCTGAGCAATCGTCAACTTGAGGCCCGGCATTTCCTTGAACTCACCACGTATCCGCTGCCGCAACGCCGCGGCGTCATCACACGCCCATGTCATGAGTCGCTCCTTCCACGCTCTTCGATGCCGATCGACGGCGGCGGTTACGTTTTGCGGGAGGAGCGAGGACGATTCGATCGAGCCTGAGAGCCTCGCCGACCGACCAGGCCTGGAATGGGCAGCCATTTGGCCTGTGAGGCGCGTCGCCGTCTGCGATCTCCGACACATGGCCCAGCCCGCCTTCGTCCAGGTGCGTCGCGATCGGCTGGAGAAAGCGCCGACGCGCTTCGGCGATGACGGCAGTCGTCTTGCCGCGGGCCCGAATCCATGCCTCGACGAATGGCGTCAACAGCCACGGCCAGACGGCACCTTGGTGGTATGCGGTGTCGCGCGCGAACACACCGCCGCGGTAGTGGCCGATGTACCCGCGCTCGCCGGACGCAAGAGACCGCAACCCGAGCGGCGTCCACAACCGCGCCTCGATCGCATCCAGCGCGCGGCGAGCGCGCATCGCATCGACTAACACGAGCGGCAAACCGCCGAGCGCCAGGACCTGGTTGGGTCGGAACGATGAATCGATGGTTCCGGGCTGGTGATCGACGTCGACGACGTCGTTCAATGCGCTGGCGGCGTCGTTCCAGAACTTTGCTTCGAAAGCAGATCGACCGCGGTCGAGCAAGTCTCGCCAACGCGGCGAGCGCTGGCTCGCCAGCCACAGCGCGTTCAGCCAGAGCGCCTGGACTTCGACGGGTTTACCGATTCGCGGCGTCACGACGTAGTCGCCGACTTTGGCGTCCATCCACGTCAACTGCACCCCGGTTACACCCGCCGCCAGCAAGCCATCGTCGTCGGCACGGATGCCGAATCGCGTGCCGTGCGCGTAGCCGTCGAGAATGCGGTCGACGCCATCCTCCAACGCCTTTCGATCCGTGAGCGGGAGGTCGATCCCGCAACGCGCAGCAGCGTCGAAGAGGTCGTAGACCGCGATCACGAACCACAGGGACGCGTCGACTGAGTTGAACTCGGGCAGTTCCCCATGGTCAGGGAAGCGGTTGGGCAGCATGCCCTCGGATACCGCGCGCGTCCACTCGAGCAGGATGTGGCGCGCCTCATCGATGCGATCGGCGGCGAGGCAGATCCCGCGCAGCGCGATGAATGTGTCCCGGCCCCAGTCTGTGAACCAGGGGTAGCCGGCGACAATCGTCTGTCCCGATCCGCGCTTCACCAGATAGGTGTCAGCGGCGCGGTGAAGAGGGGAGGCGAACTGAGCGCGACGCTGTGTCTCGGCCTCGCGAATCTCCTGAAGCAGAGATAGGGCATCCCGGGCTCCCGCCTCACGTGTGCCGAAGATCAGTGCCGCTTCGCCGTCGCGAAGGTCCCATGCGAATTCACCGGG
>Ga0070664_100000604_pt1 | contig 27489 bp, 23 predicted proteins | sample KBSC73metaG_FD_65863 | JGI IMG/M metagenome (GOLD analysis project Ga0070664, IMG submission 65863) | Corn rhizosphere microbial communities from Kellogg Biological Station, Michigan, USA - KBS C7-3 metaG | ecosystem: Host-associated > Plants > Roots > Rhizosphere > Soil ... | reverse complement strand
GCCTTCACATTCGGAAATCCGTACCAGGTTTGAATCCTCAATATTTGAATTCGGAGGGGACCGTTCGGTTCCGCTGCCGTATCAATCGTACATAGTGATCGCGCCAAACCGGGGCAGAGTCTGTGCTGTAAATCGCGGAATGCGCGTGTCGTGCGTTGGCAGCCGGCGAGGGCGACTGCTGAAAGGAGAGCGAGTTCTCAAAAGCCGTTCTTCAAATGAAGAAGGGCCCCGCGGCACTTTCGCACCGCGGGGCCCTTTGTTGCTTCAGGTGAAGCCGGAACGCCTTACCAGCGTCCGCCGCCACCACCACCGCCGCCACCGCCGCGGGGACCGCGACCACCGCCGCCGCCACCGCCGCCCTGCCGTTCCTGCGCCTCGTTGACGCGCAGCGGACGGCCTCCCATGTCCTTACCGTTCAGCGACTGGATGGCTTTCTGCGCGTCCGGACGCGGCATTTCCACGAAGCCGAAGCCACGCGGACGACCGGTCTCGCGATCGTTGATCAGCGCCACCGACTCGACAGTGCCGTGCTGCTCGAACAGCGCGCGCACCTGAGCCTCGTCTGCCGAGAACGGCAGGTTACCCACATAGATCCTCGTCATATCGGTACTAACTCTCTCTGCTGAAAAAGCCCCGAGCGCGGATAGCTCCCCACTGCGAGGCCCGGTTACAAACGGGCTCCGCCCGGTCACTCGCGTGCCGACACGCGAGCGACGGTTGGCTCCCAGGCCCACGTTCGCGGTCTCGTCGGATTTTTCAGAAGTTGGCCGGAGGGTGAGGGTCGTCAATGACCCGGCTGGCCAAGCCAGAGAAAAAAGCGGGCAAAGGCACTACGAACGGCGCGGAATGTACGCCAAACGATTTGGCAAGGCAATTGGGCCGAAACGCATATAGATCCCTGACTTACAAGAGCTCGACGAGCTCTGTCAGTGAGCGGACCGTATACGTTGCAGGCGCAATCTGTGTAGGCCATTCGCTGCCTTCGCGGTCGATCCAGATCGCATGCATGCCGGCGCCGCGCGCACCTTCGACGTCGAGCAACGGATCGTCGCCGACGTACACGACTTCGTGCGATCGCAGGTCGGTGTCCTCGATCACCTTGTGAAAGATCGCAGGATCCGGTTTCAACGCACCGACGTGCCGCGCGGCAATCGTGCGCTCGAAAAAATGCGCGATGCCGATCTTGCTGAGATCGGCGTTGCCGTTGCTCGCGGTGAACAGCCGATAGCGCGCGCGCAATTTCTCCAGCGCGGGCAGAACATCCGGGTAGAGATCGACCTCGTTGCGCGCCCTGATGAAAGCGTCGAACGCCTCCTCCACCATCGCTTCGGCGTAGCCAAACTCTTGCGCATGCTCGCGCAGCGTCTGCTTGCGCAGGAAGGTGAAGTCGTGACGCATCTGCGGATGCGCAGCGGCGGTCTGCTCGCGTGCGGCTCGCATCATCTCGATCGTCATGCTCGCCACGACGCGCGGATAACGCTCGGCGAGAAAGTCGTACATCTTCTGCTCGGCACGCATGATGACCGGCCACACATCCCACAGCGTGTTGTCCAGGTCGAAACAGATTGCGCGTACCTTCACGCGCGCACCGCTGCCAAGCCGCGCTCCAGGTCCGCTTTGAGATCGTCGAGATGTTCGAGGCCGACCGAGATGCGCAGCAGGCCTTCAGTGATGCCGGCGCGCTCGCGCTCGGCGACGCTGATCCGCGAATGCGTCGTGCTCGAAGGATGCGTGATCGTGGATTTCACGTCGCCCAGATTCGCGGTGATCGACAGCAGCCTGGTCGCATCGATGAACGACCAGGCTCCGGCGCGAGCGTTGCCGACTTCGAAAGCGATGATGCCGCCGAAGCCGCTTTGCTGGCGGCGCGCGAGCGCGTGCTGAGGATGCGATTCCAGTCCGGCGTAATGAACCTTGCGGACGCCTTGCTGACGCTCGAGCCAGCGCGCCAACTCCAGGGCGGCAACGGAGTGCGCGCGCATGCGCAGCTCCAGCGTTTCCAGTCCCTTCAGGAACACCCAGGCGTTGAACGGGCTCATGCTCGGCCCCGCCGAGCGGATGAAACCGAACACGTCGCGACCGACCAGCTCCTGACTACCGACGATGGCGCCGCCGACGCAGCGTCCTTGTCCGTCGAGATACTTGGTCGCCGAGTGGATCACGAGATCCGCGCCGAGCTCGAACGGCTTCTGCAACGCCGGCGTGCAGAAGCAGTTGTCGACGGCGAGCAGCACGCCGCGCTCGTGCATGATGTCGGCGATCGCGCGGATATCGGCGATCGCGGACAACGGATTGGACGGCGTCTCGAGGAAGGCGATGCGCGTGTTGCTGCGAATTGCCGCGCGCCACGCTGCGTTGTCGTCCAGCCGCACGTAAGTGATCTCGACGCCGAACTTCGCCATGTAGCGATTGAGCAGCGCGATGGTCGAGCCGAACACGCTCTCCGAACAGATGATGTGATCGCCGGCCTTCAGCAACGCCATGCACATCGCGAGGATCGCGGCCATCCCGGAGCCGGTGCCGACGCAGGCTGCGCCGCCTTCCATCGCCGCCAGGCGCTCTTCGAAGTAACGCACGGTCGGATTCGTGAAGCGCGAATAAATGTTGCCCTTCTCGGTCTCCGCGAACCGCGCCGCCGCTTCGGCGGCATTGCGGAACACGTAGCTGGACGTGGTGAAGATGGGCTCCGCGTGCTCGCCTTCGTGCGTGCGTTGCTGACCGGCGCGGATGGCCAGCGTTGCCAGATGATGAGTGTCGGACATGGCGGTCATTATGCACGTAGACTAGCCGGCCTATGCTCACCCTCGTCATCGGCAACAAAGAGCTCTCCTCCTGGTCGCTGCGGCCCTGGCTGATCCTCAAGCACTACGGCCTGCCGTTCAGCGAGATCAAGCTGCCGCTCGACACGCCGGAGTTCTTCGCGCAGATCGTCAAGTACACTTCGGCCCGGCGCGTGCCGGTGCTGCTCGACGGCGAGGCGAAGATCTGGGACTCGCTGGCGATCGTCGAATACTTGAACGAGAAGCTCGGCGGGCGCGCCTGGCCGGCCGATCCGCTGCTGCGGGCGCACGCGAGGTCGGTCAGCGCCGAGATGCACTCGGGCTTCATGACGCTGCGTCAGACCTGGCCGATGCATTCGACCGGCAGCAATCCGCACGTGCCGCTGCCACCCGAAGGTCGCGCCGACGTCGCACGCATCCAGGCAATCTGGGATGACTGCCGGACGAAATACGGCAACCGCGGGCCGTGGCTGTTCGGCGAGTTCTCGATTGCGGACGCGATGTATGCACCGGTCGTGCTGCGCTTCAACCACTACGGCGCGACCGGTCTGACCGCACATTCGCAGGCGTATGTCCGGCACTGGTTGCAGGACGCACAGATGCGCGAATGGATCGCCGGCGCCGAGGGGGAGCTGTAGGTCGAAACCCCACCGTACAACCCCAGACAACAACAGGGTCGCGCCGCTACAATCGATTGCATGCGGTGGGCATCAGCAGTCGATACCGATAGCAACCTGAGCTCGGCCGTGGAACGCGCCGCCGGTACCGTCTTCACCGGCCTCGGTCGCCAGGAACCCGATCTGCTGTTCGCCTTCGTCGGCGCCGACCATGCAGCGCGCTTCGACGCAGTCAGCGATCTGCTGCTGCGCGAGTTCGAGAGCGCATTCATCTTCGGCTGTTGTGCCGGCGGCGTGATCGGCGGCGGTCGCGAGATCGAAGATCGGCCAGGCGTCTCGCTGACCGGCGCCCTGTTGCCCGGCGTGAAGTTCAAAGGCACGCATCTCGATGCCGCACAGGTTCCGCCGGTATTCGCCGAGGCGCGCGTCTGGGAAGACACGTTGCGCATGACGGCGAATCAGCAACCCGCGTTCCTGCTGCTCGCCGATCCGTACAGTTTCGAAACCGAAACGTATGTTCGCGGCCTCGATCGTGTGTATCCGCGCGCGCCGAAGATCGGCGGGCTGGCCAGCGGCGCGCGCCAGGTCGGCGGAACTGCGCTGTACCTCGGCAGCCAGGTCTACCACTCGGGCTGCATCACGCTCGCGCTGACCGGCAACATCGAGATCGACGCCGTCGTCGCGCAGGGCTGTCGCCCGGTCGGCGAGCCGATGTTCGTAACGATGGCGCACGAGAATCTCATTCGCGAGCTCGACGGACGTCCGCCGCGCGAAGTGCTGGCACGCCTGTTCGAGCGACTGCCCGCGGCCGATCGCGAGCTATTCAGCCAGTCGCTGTTCCTCGGCCTCGCGATGCGCACCGATGCGAGCGAATACCTGCCCGGCGACTTCCTGATTCGCAACATCCTCGGCATGGATCCGCAGAGCGGCGCGCTCTGGGTGAGCGCCAACGTGCCGGGCAACAGCGTCGTGCAGTTCCACCTGCGCGATGCACAGACTTCTGCCCACGACCTCATCCGGACGCTCACCGGCTACGGCGCCACGCATCCGCTGCAGCCCGAGGCCGGTGCCCTGCTGTTCTCCTGCCAGGGCCGCGGCATGGAGCTGTATGGCCAGGCCGATCACGACAGCAATGCATTCCGCAGGCTGGTCGGCGACGTCCCGCTCGGCGGTTTCTTCTGCAGCGGCGAGATCGGCCCGATTCAGAACGCGACCTACCTGCACGGCTACACCAGCGCGTTCGCGGTGTTCCGGGAAAAGAAATAGACTTTGCGCCCTTCGCGTCCTGCGCGTCTTCAATCCGGGGTTCGTTCCCATGCCCATTGCACGTTCGCTGCTTGCGTCGTGGCTTGCGCTCGCATTCGTCGGCACCGCCGCCACGGCGGCCGAGCGTCATCCGTTCTCAGTCGAAGATCTCGTCCGGCTCAAGCGGGTGGCCGATCCTGCTCTGTCGCCCGACGGCAAGACGGTCGTGTTCGCGCTGCGCGAGACCGACATGGCAGCGAATCGCGGCCGGCAGGATCTCTGGTCGCTCGATATCGCGACCAAGGGCGCGCAGGCGCGCCGGCTGACTTCGAATCCCGAGAACGACAACGCGCCCGAGTGGTCGCATGACGGCCGCTACATCTACTTCGTGTCCGGACGCAGCGGCTCGTCGCAGGTGTGGCGCCTCGCTGCCGCCGGCGGCGAAGCCGAGCAGGTGACGGGTCTGCCGCTCGACGTCGGTTCGTTCCGTATCGCACCGGACGGCAGCAAGCTGCTCGTTTCACTCGACGTCTTTGTCGACTGCGACGATCTCGCCTGCACCAACGATCGTCTCAAGCAGACGGCGGATTCGAAGGCGACCGGACGCATCTACGACCGCACGTTCGTGCGGCACTGGGATACGTGGAGCGATGGCCGCATCTCGCAGCTGTTCGTGTTGCGATTGGAGAATGGCCGCGCGGTCGAGCCGCAGTCGCTGACCAAGACGCTGGACGCCGACGTGCCGTCGAAGCCGTTCGGCGATGCGACCGAATACACGTTCTCGCCCGACAGCAGCAAGGTTGTGTTCGACGCGCGCGTCAAGGGCAAGTCGGAGCCGTGGTCGACGAACTTCGATCTGTACGAGGTGAGCGTCGGCGGCGGCGAGCCGCGCAATCTCACCGCCGACAATCCGGCGTGGGATGCACAACCGGTGTTCTCGCGCGACGGCAGCATGCTCGCGTGGCGCGCGATGCAACGACCGGGATTCGAGGCTGACCGCTTCCACATCGTGTTGATGGACCTGAAGACCGGCGAACGCCGCGCGCTGGCGCAGGACTGGGACCGCTCGGTCGACCAGATCGAGTTCTCCGCCGACGGCAAGACGCTCTACGCCGTCGCAGATCACTTCGGTCAACGACCCGTGTGGGCGATCGACGTGAAGACCGGCAAGCCGACGATGCTGACCGGTCCCGGTCACGTCGATTCGTTCGCCGTGGGCGAGAAGGAGATCGTGTTCGCGGTGTCGACCCTGAAGTCGCCCGCAGAGCTGTACGCACTCACGCTCAAGGGTAACGACTTGCGTGAGCTGCCGCGCATGAACGCCGACGCGCTCGCACCCGTGCAGATCGGCGAGCCCGAGCAGTTCACGTTCGCCGGCGCAAACGGCGAGACCGTGTACGGCTACGTGATGCGGCCCGCCAACTTCGATGCGAAGCGTCGCTACCCGGTCGCGTTCATCGTGCACGGTGGACCGCAATCGTCTTTCGGTAACGCCTGGAGCTATCGCTGGAATCCGCAGACGTACGCCGGCGCCGGCTACGCGTCGATCTTCATCGACTTCCACGGCTCGCCGGGCTACGGCCAGGCGTTCACGGATTCGATCAGCAACGACTGGGGCGGCAAGCCGCTCGAAGATCTGCAGCAGGGCCTGCAAGCGGCGCTCGCGAAGTATCCCTGGCTCGACGGCGATCGCATTTGCGCGCTCGGCGCTTCGTATGGCGGCTACATGATGAATTGGATCGCCGGCAACTGGAACGAGCCTTTCAAGTGCATCGTCAGCCATGCCGGCATCTTCGATACGCGCGGCATGGGCTACATGACCGAGGAGCTGTGGTTCAGCGAATGGGAGAACGGCGGCACGCCGTGGGAAGTCCCGCAGAACTATGAGAAGCACAACCCGCTGGATCACGTCGCGGACTGGAGCAAGCCGATGCTGGTGATCGCGGGCCAGCTCGACTATCGCGTGCCGTACTCGCAGAGCCTGTCGATGTTCAACGCCCTGCAACGGCGCGGCATCCCGAGCCGCTTGCTGGTGTACCCGAACGAGAATCACTGGGTGCTCAAGCCCGCGAACAGCATTCAGTGGCATCACGAAGTCGAGAAGTGGCTGGACCAATGGACGTCTGCTGCAAAAGAAAAAGGAGCGGAATGACATGCGTCTGTCGCGCCCGCGCCTCGCGCCGCTGCCGTCGAACGAGTGGGATGACGAACAGCGCGAGTTGCTGACGCGCGGCAATCCGCCGCGCGTGCTCAACGTGTTCGCGACGCTGATCCGCCACCAGGATCTGTATCGCCGCTGGATGCCGTTCGCGAATCACGTCCTGTTCAAATCATCGCTGCCGCCGCGCGAGCGCGAGATGGCGATCCTGCGCATCGGCTGGTTGTGCCGCTCGGGGTACGAGTTCCATCAGCACACGCGCATCGGCAAGGAAGCCGGGCTCAGCGATGCAGAGATCGAGCGCTTGCAGAGCGATCCCGATACGGCGGGCTGGACCGAGGCGGAAGCGGCGCTGCTGCGGGCAGTCGACGATCTGCACGGTGATCAGTTCATCAGCGATGCCACCTGGCAGCGCCTCGGCAAGCACTACGACACGCGCCAGGTGATCGATCTCGTGTTCGCCGTCGGCCAGTACATGATGGTGTCGATGGCGCTCAACTCATTCGGCGTGCAGATCGAGAGCTGACATGAGCGAGCGCGATCCCGCGACGATCTGGACGCCGCCGGAAGCGACCGGTGGCACGCCGGGTCGCGGTCGCCTCGCCGGCCGCAGAGTTCTGGTAGTCGGCGCCGGCTCGCAGCCTTGCGACGATCCCGACGCGCCGCTCGGTAACGGACGCGCGATCGCAATGTTGTGTGCGCGTGAAGGAGCAGCCGTCGCGTGCGCGGATCGTGATGCCGCAGCGGCGCATGAGACCGCGCAGAGAATTACGAGCGAAGGCAATCGCGCGAGCGTCGTGATCGCCGACGTGACGGACGAAGCTGCATGCAGTCGCGTCGTTGCGCAGGCCGAAGCATCGATGGGCGGGCTCGACGGCATCGTCGTCAACGTCGGCATCGGTTATGGGCGCGGTCTCGAAGGCACCGGCGCAGACGCGTGGGACCTGACGTTCTCGATCAACTTGCGCGCGCACTTCCTCGTCGCGCGCGCAGCGCTGCCGCGGCTGCAACCGGGCGGGTCAATCGTGTTCGTGAGCTCGATCGCGGGGATCAAGCCGGGGACGGGGATTCCCGCGTACGACGCGTCGAAGGCTGGCCTCGCGGGACTGTGCAGACATGTCGCGTTCGAAGGCGGACGGCGTGGAGTTCGCGCGAACCTGGTCGTGCCGGGGTTGATCGATACGCCGCTGGGAAGAGTTGCGAGTAAAGGGCGACCGTCGAGAGCGACGACGAGCGTGCCGTTGGGAAGACAAGGGACGGCGTGGGAAGTGGCGTATGCGACAGTGTTTTTGCTCGGCGGAGAGTCGAGCTATGTGACGGGGCAGCAGATCGTCGTCGACGGCGGGTTGTCGTCATTGAGATGAAGAGTCGGGCTAAAGCCCGACCTACAGCGTTCTAACCGGCGTTTGTTGTTGGGCCGTAGGTCGGGCTTTAGCCCGACTCTTCACGGCTCCCCTTCGCGCCACGCCGCCTGGTAATTCGTCCCAATCCGGATGATCTGCTCCAGCAACGCCGCGTAATCCACCCCCGCCGCCTTGGCCGAATCCGCGTAGTCCTCCTGCCGGCTGATGTTCGGATTCGCGTTGGCCTCCAGCACGAACACGCTGCCATCCGGCCGCATGCGGAAATCCATGCGCGCATAACCGCTCAGATACAGCGCGCGAAAAATACGCTTCGACATCTTATCGAGGTAAGCCGCCGCCCCATCCGGCAGCGACTGCGCCGCGCCGGTGTTGATGCCGTGCTTCTTCTGATAGCGCCGGTCCCACTTCACCTTGCGCGTGGCGATGCCGGCCATCACTTCCGGCAGCGTGCCGAAATCCATCTCCCACACCGGGAACGTGCGCAGCCGGTCGTTGCCGAGCACGCCGACGTACAGCTCGCGGCCCTCGATGTACTCCTCGATCAGCGCGTCGGAGTGGGTCTGCTCGTGGATGAATTCGATGCGTTCCTTCAACTTGTCGGCATCGCCGACGATCGAGGCCTGCGCGATGCCGAGCGACGCGTCCTCGGTCACCGATTTGACGAACAGCGGAAACTTCAACTTGCGCGACGCGCGATAGCGCTGGCCGCGGCGAATCACGGCGAAGCCCGGCGTCGGGATGCGGTGATAGGACAGGATCTGCTTCGACAGCGCCTTGTCGCGCGAGATCATCATGCCGCGCGGGTTGCAGCCGGTGTACGGCAGCTTCATCAGCTCCAGGAACGCCACCACGTACTGGTCGTAGGTGACGATGCCCTGGAACTCTTCCAGCAGATTGAATGCGACGTCCGGCTTCCAGTCGGTGATCGCGGCGCGCAGCTCGCCGAGGTTGTCGCCGAGGCCGAGCGCGCGCACCGTGTGGCCGGCCTTCTCCAGGTTGGCCACCACGTCGTACTCGGTCCGGAACTCGTCGATCTCCTTGTCGCTGTAGCCCTTCAGGCTCGCCGGCGGCACGAGGCTTTCGTGCATCAGGACCAGTACGCGCAATGGCTTCATAAGGCGTAGCGCTCGCGATCCCTTTTGAGGATGTCGATCAGAATCCGCTCCAGCACCCCAGCCACTGCGCGCTTCGCCTCCCGCTTCGAGGTATCGAGCACCAGGTCGAGCTCGCGACAACGACGGATGACCGTGCGCAGCACATGGTGCACGAGATACGGGTACAAACGCGAGCGCCGCATCAGCAGACGCTCGAGCTGCGGGCGGCATTGGCGCAGGAACGTGCTCGCCGGCATGCGCTTGCCGCCTTTGCGTTGCTTGCCGAAGACGCGCTTGAGCCGCAGGTCGTACGCATCCGGTTTGTCGAACTCGTAGCGGGCGCGCTTGCGGCGATAGTGCTGGCCCAGCGTCGTCTGATTGTCGCTGAGCGGCTCGATGAGGTCTTCGTTGCGCACGATGGGCCGCATGCCGGCGATATGCGCCATCAGCTTGTCGACGTACTCCAGCTTGCGCAGCGCCGGCCAGCTTTGATACTCGCGACGCCAGCGCGCCCGCGGCTGCAGCCAGACCGCGAAGGTTTCGGCGAAATCCTCGGTCGGATGGCTCTGCGCATACCAGTGACCGAGATGCAGCACGAAGGCACGGCTCGCCGGGCGCGGCGAATAGATATCCGGATAGGGCCGCGACGCCCTGCCGAACGTGCGCCGCCAGCTTTTGCGCCGGCGCAGCCGATAGGCGTTGTCGAGCGCGTGGGCAATTTCGTGGCGCAGGATGCGCGTCAACCAGTTGGCGTTGCCGCCCTCGACCTCGCCCATGAAGCGCCGCTCCAGACGCTGCAGGCGCGGATGTGCCATGTAGAACGGCACCGCGATGCCTGGCACGCCGTCCGGCGAGAACCACTCTTCCGAGAGCCACATGTGCGGCCGGAACTTGATGCCGCGCGACTGCAGGCTGCGGCGGATCTCGCGCATGTGCCGCTCGACCTCGGAATTGCGCAGCGTCAGCCGCAGATCGCAGAAACGGGTTCGCAGCAGCTCCGCGTCAGAGAGACGCGTCCATGCCGGCTCTCGCGTGCGCTTGCGCTGCTGAGTGCCTTTGCGTCGGGCGCGCACAGCCATCGCTCAACCCAGCAGATTGCGCGCCAGCGAACGCAGCGGCGCGTCTTCGGCGAGTTGTCGTCGCCACTCGGAAGGAATCGAATCGATGCCGTAATGCGCGCCGGCGAGCGCGCCGCATAGCGCCGCCGCGGCTGGCGTGCTCGGTGTCGTCGCGACTTGCAGCAGGGCTTCCGGGCCGGTGCTGGAATTGCCGAACGCCGCGAGCGCTGCGCGCGTGTCGGACAGCGCATCGACTGTCTCAGCCGCATCGCGCCGCTGTTTGTGGTCGATCAGACTCTTCACCGGCGCTTTGAGCGCGCGCTGACGCAGCAACGCGAGCGCGGGACCGTTGCAAGCCACGAGCGTCGCCTTGTCGACACCCGAAAGAGCATCGATGAACAGCGCTGCCCAGAACCGGCACAGATCGAGCACGACCGGCGCCTGCTGCGTCGGTCGCGACACTTCGGCAGCAAGATCGATCGCACGCTGTGGATCCGCACGCAGATAAAGAGCCGCCGCAAGCGTGCGCGGCAACGAATGCCCATCGAGATTCTTCGGGTCGTGCGTGCCGGCGTTCGGCTTGCGCGACCATTGCCAGGCACCGAGCGCGCGCTTCAACTCGGCCGGCACTGCGGTGTCGGCGTTGCGCGTCCATTGCAAGTAGCGCTGCATCTGATCTTCGGGATTGTGCGTGCCGCCAGCCAGCAGGCTTTCCGAGAGCGCGCGAACCATCGCAGTGTACGCACCGGTGCGCAGCGAGCTGCGTTCGCGCATCGCCGCGATCAACGTGCTTGCATCGAACCTGCTGTGCGTGACGAGCAGTCCGATCGCATCGCCGAGCGCGAGCCCGACGACCGCTCCTTCGTAGCGCGGCGCCACGTCGAGCGCAGCGACCGCGCCCACCGGCGGCTCCTGCCAGCGCAGGACGAAATCGACCTGCTCCGACGTTTCGGGGATCGACGGCCAGCGCCGCGAGCGCGCGCACTGCTTCCACAGCACTTGCAGATGATCGTAGGCCGCCTCGTTCGGCATTCCGCAACGAATGAGATGGCAGCCGACTGCCGTTCCGGTGCGGCCGATGCCCGCACGGCAATGCAGGTACACGCACTGGCCGGCGTTGAGCTCGCTGTCGATGGCATCGAGAATCCGCGCCATGTGCGCCGGCGAGTCGGGAATGCTGTGATCGAACACCGCCATCCGTTTGTAGCGCACGCGGCGCTCGGTCAGCTCTGGCAGCAGGCTCGCGTAATCGGGCAACTCGCCCTCTTCTGTCAGATCGATGAAGCTGGTGACGCCGGCGCCCAGCAGGCGCTGCACGCGCTCCATGGCATCGGCGCGCGACATCGAGCCGGGATATTCCCCGGCGAGGAGCCGGCCCGGCTGCACCCAGTAGCTGTTCGGAATCGGGGTCGAGAGGTCCCTGTTCATCGGCCCGCCGAATGATACGGAATGGAAGCGGTGGGCGGGAGCCTGTAGGCTGTGCCGCCAAATAACTATCCCTCCGGCCGAGGCCTGCATGTCCGTAGTTCGACGCCTGTTTGCTGTCCGCTCCGTCGAAGCCATCTGCGCCGAACTGGACAACGCACCGCCGCTGAAGCGCGTGCTGACCGCCAGCTCGCTGACCGCGATCGGCCTGGGCTCCACCATCGGCACCGGCATCTTCATCCTGACCGGCACGGTCGCCGCGAATCACACCGGGCCGGCGCTGACGCTGGCATTGCTGATCGCCGCCTTCGGCTCGGCGCTCGCCGCGATCTGCTATTCCGAGTTCGCGGCAATGATCCCCGTGTCAGGCAGTGCGTACACGTACGCGTACTGCACGCTCGGCGAGTCGGTCGCCTGGATCATCGGCTGGAATTTGTCGCTGGAATACCTGATGTCCGCGTCCGCCGTCGCGGTCGGCTGGTCGCAGTACGTCGTCAACATCCTCGCCGAATGGGGCATTCACTTCCCCGCGGCGCTCACCAATGCACCGCTGGACAAGGGTACCGACAGCTTCCTCGCCACAACCGGCGCCATCATCAATCTGCCCGCCGTGCTGATCGTGCTGGCGCTCGGCTGGATCCTGTACATCGGCATCAAGGAATCGGCTACCGCCAACAGCATCATGGTGTGGATCAAAGTCGCGGTGATCGTGATCTTCATCCTGGCCGGCATCAGCTACATCGACACGGCCAACTGGCATCCCTACCTGCCGGCCAACACGGGCAAGGAAGGCGAATTCGGCGTCAGCGGACTGTTGCGCGGCACGGCGATCATCTTCTTTTCGTATGTCGGCTTCGACGCTGCATCGACCACCGCGCGCGAGACGCGCAATCCGCAGCGTGACGTGCCGCTCGGCATTCTCGGCGCGCTGGTCATTTCGGCGATCCTGTACGTCGCGATGTCGGCAGTGCTGACCGGCATGGTCCCGTACCAGAAGCTGGGCGTCGACGCACCGGTCGCCGTGGCGCTCGACGCGCATCCGCAGCTGGGCTGGCTCGGCTCGCTCGTGAAGATCGGCGCCGTCGTCGGCATGACTTCCGTGATCCTCATGTCGATGCTCGGCCAGCCGCGCATCTTTCTTGCGATGGCCGACGATGGCCTGCTGCCGCCGAGCATGCGCAAGGTGCATCCGAAGTACCGCACGCCGCACATCGCCACTGCGATCACCACGATTCTCGCCGCAGCGATTGCCGGACTGTTCCCGCTCAACATCCTCGGCGAGCTGATCTCGATGGGCATCCTGCTCGCGTTTACCGGCGTGTGCATTGGCGTGCTGGTGCTGCGCTATACGAAGCCGGACCTGCAGCGGCCGTTCCGCGTGCCGGTGGCTCAGGTCACCTGCGTGGTCGGCGCGCTGATCTGCGGCGGCATCACGTGGTTCCTGCCGCACGAGACCTGGCTGCTGTTCCTGATCTGGTCGACCATCGGCTTCTCGATCTACGCGCTCTACGGCTACCGCAACAGCCGCATGCGTTCCGACGGCAAATAGCTCGCAAGCGCTCGCCTTCGGGTGCGCAGCTTGAAACGGGCGGGATCGGCCCGATGCTGCTGGCTCCCCCAGCGAGGTATCCCCCAAGGAATCCCAATGCGCCCGAAGCCCGTCCCTACGACTTCCGCCTCCGGCTATGACCTGCGCCCGCTGAGCTCAGCTCAACGCGACCAGCTCGCCGAGAGTCTCTCGCCCGAAGAGCGCCGCGTGCTGCTCCACCAGGGCACCGAAGCGCCCTTCTGCGGCACCCTGCTCAACAACAAGCAGGACGGCATCTACGCCTGTCGTCTGTGCGGTTTGCCGCTGTTCAAGGCCGACGCGAAGTTCGAGTCGGGCACCGGCTGGCCGAGCTTCACGCAGCCGTACGATCCGGATCACATTGCCGAGATCGTGGACGAAAGCCACGGAATGATCCGCACGGAGATTCGCTGCCGGCGTTGCGACAGCCATCTCGGGCACGTGTTCGACGATGGCCCGCGGCCGACGAGAAGGCGCTATTGCCTGAACTCGGTGTCGATGGAGTTCTTCGCGAACGGGACCGAGCCTGAGCAGAAGGTGTCAGGCTGAAGCCTGACCCACAGAATCAGGCCTCGCCTTTATGGCCGTGGTGCTGGCCGGACGTGATCCGGTCCAGCACCCCCATCATCACCGCCGACGCGACGAACGTGAGATGGATGATCACGAACCACATGAGCGCGTCGCTGTTGCCGGCGCGAATGTAGTCGTCCGCTTCCATGAAGCGCCGTAGCAGGTGGATCGAGGAGATCGCGACGATCGACGAGGCGACCTTGAGCTTCAGCGAGTTCGCGTCGAGCTTGCCGAGCCAGCTGAGCTTTTCGCTGCCCTGATCGACGTCGAGCGCCGAGACGAAGTTCTCGTAGCCCGAGAACATCACCATGACGATCAGGCTGCCGACCAGCACCATGTCGACGAGCCCGAGCAGGATCAGCACCAGGTCCGCCTCGCCCATGCTGACCACGTCGGTCAGCAGGTGAAACAGCTCCATGAAGAACTTGATGCCGAGCGCGATCAGCGCGATCGACAGGCCGAGGTAGACGGGCGCGAGGATCCAGCGGCTGGCGAACAGCAGTCTTTCAATGGCTCTTTCCATGAGCCGGATTTAACCACATCGCGCGTCAGCGTTGCTTGCGCGCGAGATCGTCGTCGGCCACCGGGAAGTTCGGGAACGCCTTGTGGAACTGCTCCCAGGCGCGATCGGCGTCTTCGACCTTGCCGGCGCGGCGCAGCTCGCGGATTTCTTCGAGCCACTTCTGTGGATCGGATCGCAGGTCGGCGCGCGTCAAGTCCTCGTCCGCCACCGGCCGCGACTCGGTCGCGAGCGGCGAGCCCGACGTCGTGGCGCGCGGACCCGCGGTGCGTCCCGCGCGGCGCGCGCGAGCGCTGGTGACCGCGACGGAGCTCACATCGTCGGCAGAATCTGCCTCCGGTGTCGCGGGCGCGGCTTCCTTGCGCGCCGCGACGGGCGCGACCGCCCCTGCGAATGCGGGCTGCTCTGCTGCGCTCTGCGGAGCAGGCGAATCGATCGGCTCAGAGTTGACCACCGTCACCGGCGTCGTCATCTGCGACTGATCGCGCCGCGCCTTCGCGTCCACTGCGACCTCTTCGGGCGGCGCGACAGCGTTCAAGTGCGCCATCTCGGACTTGGCAGGCGCCGGCGGCGGCGCTGCTGCTGGAACCGGCGCAGCGGGCGCCTGCGGAGCCATCACGGCCGGCGGCTCCGACGCGAACTCCCGTTGTCGCTCCTGCTGCGGCTCTTGCGCGACCTGCTCCCGCAGCTTGTATTCCGCGGCCTGCTGTTCGACTCGAGCCTTATCGGCCGCCACTTGCTCGGTCGCGAACGACGCATCGTTCTGCACGCCGCTTTCAATGACGACCGTCACCACGAGCACGACCGAAGCAGCGAGTGCGAGCGGCGCACTCCATCGCAACCACGAACGCGAACGCGCGCCACCGCCGCTCGCAACCGCGGCGCGCGCTTCATTCAGCACGCGACGATCGAGCTCGGGCGGAACATCCTCGCCGCCGAGCTCGCGAAACGTGCGCGAAATGTCGGAGTCCCCTTTCAGGTACTCGTCGAGCGCTTTGATGTCGATGGGATCGCTCACGATTGCACACTCGGTTCGAGTTGCCGCGGCCGATGCTGGCGCAACGCCGTGCGCAGCTTGCCGACCGCGTAGCGCAGCCGGCTCTTCGCAGTTTCCATCGCGACGCCGGTGATCCTGCCGATTTCTTCGAGCGTCAGACCGCTCTCTTCGTACAGCACGAACACGTCGCGCTGCTCCGGCGGCAGCTCGGCGAGCGCGCGGCGAAAATCGCTGCGGACCTGCGCTTCGGACAGCGCCGCATCGGGTCGCTCGTGTTCCGCCGCGCCGATCTCCTCGGCAATCTCGTCGACGTCCTGCGCCGCGCTCTCGTGCGGCCGGCCGCTGCGCCGGAAATAATCGACCGCGCAGTTGTGAGCGATGCGGAACAGGAACGTGTTGAACTGCGCCCGCACTTCGTATCGGCTGCGACTCGCGATCACTTTGCTCCACACCTCCTGAAACAGATCGTCGGCGACTTCGCGCCGGCCGCACATGCGCTGCAGGTAGCGATACAGCGGGCCTTTGTGGCGCTCATACAAGAGCTCGAACGCCCGCGCATCGCCGTCCCGGTAACGCAACATCAGCGTCGTGTCGTCCGTGACCGCAACAGCCGGCGCTTCGACGAGCGCAACCGCGCCGCCGGGCAGCGCCCCGTCGATGCTGGCGGCGCTGCTCACCGCACCTTGCTGGCTGGGAGAGCCGAGGTCCATGCAGGCAAGCGTAACCGAGTTCAGCCCTCTCGTTCAGTGTGCGATATCGCTGACTTGCGCCTCAGCCTTCGGCTTTGGCGTCAGCGAGTCCGCAAGCTTCACCAGCGACACGAATTCGCGACGGTAGCCTTCCGTGTCCTCGCCGAGCGCGCCGCGCGCCAACTGTTCGACGTCGCCGTAGCCGAAATTGCCGACATACTTGCCACCGCGTAACAGCTGACCGAAGGCCGCCACGCTCGCGGCAAAGCGAAAGTCAGGGGATAGCCGTTCGAGCGTGGCGACCGAACTCTTGGCAATCGGATATTCGAGCAGCTGGCTCTTGTCTGCGTCCGGCTTCTTGTAGCGCAGGCGGACGAACGCGAGCTCGTTGCTGGCGCGCGCGTCGCTCGCGGCCGGCTTCTGCCCGTAGCGCAGCGGGTCAACGTGACCCGACTTACCGACCGGCACGACCTCATAGAGCGCAGTGACCCGGTGACCGGCGCCGATTTCGCCGGCGTCCACCTTGTCGTTGTTGAAGTCTTCGCGCTGGAGCATGCGGTTCTCGTAGCCGATCAACCGGTACTCGAGCACCTGCGCGGGATTGAACTCGACCTGGATCTTCACGTCCTTGGCGATCGTGAACAGCGTCGACGAAAGCTCGGACACGAGCACCTTGCGCGCTTCCGCCAGCGTGTCGACGTACGAGTAGTTGCCGTTGCCTGCATCGGCGAGCCGCTCCAGCAACTGATCGTTGTAGTTGCCGGTGCCGAAGCCGAGCGTCGTGAGCGCAACGCCGCTGGAGCGCTGCCGCTCTGCCATGTCGACGAGCGCTTCGTAGTTCACGACGCCGACGTTGAAGTCGCCATCGGTTGCAAGCACGACGCGATTGATCCCGCCCTTCACTTGCGCGTCGTGCGCAAGCTGGTAAGCGCGCTCGATGCCTTCCGCGCCGTTGGTCGAGCCGCCGGCTTCGAGGCGATCGATCGCTTCGCGGATCTTGGTCTTCTGATCGCCAGGCGTCGGCTCCAGCACGACGCCGGAGCTGCCCGCGTACACGACCATCGACACGCGATCGCGGGCGGTGAGCTGATCGGTGAGCATGCGGAACGCGTTCTTGAGCAGCGGCAGCTTGTCGGGCGACTGCATCGAACCCGACACGTCGATCAGGAACACCAGGTTGGCCGGCGGCCGCTCGGCGGCCGCGACTTCGAATCCCTTGATGCCGATCTTCATGAGCAGCGCCTGCGGATTCCATGGCGCCGGCGCCACTTCCGTGGCTACGCGGAACGGCACGTCGCGGCTCGCCGGCGGCACATAGCTGTAGTCGAAGTAGTTGACCATCTCTTCCACGCGCACGGCGTCCTGCGGCGGCAACTGGCCGGCGTTGAGGAAGCGACGCACGTTGGCGTACGCGCCGGTGTCGACGTCGATCGAGAACGTCGAGATCGGCTGGTCGGCGACGAGATGGACCGCGTTGTCGTCGAGGTGCTGGTAACGCTCGGTGTTCTGGATCTGCTGATACGGCGGCGCTACAGCGGCAAAGTTGCCGGCCACTTTGGCAGGAGCTGTCGGGACCGCGATCGCCGTTCCGGCCACCATTTCCTGGGACACAACGGTGACCGGCGTTGTCTGCACCGTTGATTGATCGCTGCGCCGGGCCGCGACAGTGACGTCCTCGAGCAGATCTCGCGTGCGCTCTTCGGGCTCAGACTTCACGAGCTTGGAGTCGATCTCATGGGTCGCCGGTTGCGGCGCCGGCCCTTGCCGCTGCTGTGCAGCCTGCTTGTCTGCGGCGCCCTGATTCTCATCGCGATGGGCCGCACAAGCGGCGACGATGGCAGTCATCAGCATCAGCGAGCTGCCGCGCACAACACGGTTCATGGACGTTCCTCGTTACAGGCGCCAGCCGCGCCCTGTCGTTACTAACGAGGACCCCGTGGAAAGGGGTTAAGGCAGCTTCCACAGCAGCTCGTCGAGCTGCTCATCCCTGGCCGGCCAGCCATACCGCCGTAAATCCACCCTTCCGCCCGCGAACACGACTCCCTCCGCCTCCAGCTTATGTCGCTGCCGCGCGTACGCAGCGCTGCCCGTCGGGAAGGAAATCCGCCCGCCCGCATTGATCACGCGATACCACGGCAAGCCGCGGCCCGACGTCTGCCGCAGCACGGTCCCGACGAGTCGCGCACGTCGCGGCAATCCCGCCACTTCGGCGACGTTGCCGTACGTGCAGACCTTGCCGCGCGGAATGCGGCGTACTGCTGCGAGGATCATTGCCGGCACCGACTGGCTCGGCATTGCCGGCGCCGGTTTCGCTCGCGCCGGCTTCTTCGGCGTCTTCTTCTTCGCCCTCTTCTTCAAATCGGCACCCGGTCGTGCATGGTCTCCTGCGACCGGTCAGCGCGATCGGGGTTGCGTCGGCGCTCGCCGCCCGTCAGTGCGATACCGAGCGCGGCGATGAACGGCAGCACGCGCTCCAGAAAATCGCCGGGTGAATCGGGCAACAGATGGAAGATCAGCGACAACAGAAAGCCTGCCCACATCGCTCCGAGCGTTGAGCCCGGCCGAATGCGCTTGCCGCTGAGTCGCACGAGCACCAGCGGCCCGAGCGATGCACCGAGTGCAGTGAATGCAAACATCGCGTGCCCGCCGAGCGAGCTCGGCGCGTACAGCAACACGATGCAGATGAGTACCGCCGCGACGAGCAACATACCGCGCAGCCATTGCAGCGAAGGCGGCGACGTCGGGCGTCGCAGATCCACTCCCAGCGCGCTCGCCATCACCAGGAGCTGGCTGGCAATCGCCGAGATCACTGCAGCGGCAAGGCCGACGACGATGAGCGTCGCGAGCCAGGGCGGCAGCAAGCGACTCGCAATCACCGCGAGCGATTGCTCCGGATGTTCCAGCCCCGAATAGAGCACGCGCGCGCACCAGCCGCAGAACACGACCGCGGCAAGAAGAACAGCGATCCACAGCGGCGCAACCCAACGCGCGATGCGCAGCGTCGACTCATCCTTGGCTGTCATGAAGCGGCTCAGGGCATGCGGTTGACCGCACATCGCGAGGCCCAGTCCGACGACACCGGCAGCGAACGCGATCGCGGCGACGCCGCTTTTACCGTCGAACCAGTTCATCGCCTCGGGGCCGATGGTCGTGAATGCCATCTTCAGCTCGGTAAGCCCGCCAGCAGCGATCAGCGCTGGCAGCGGCAGGAACAGCGCAACCGCAATCACCACGACGGATTGCATCGTGTCGATCATGCTCGCCGCGCGCATGCCGCCCGCGAACACAGTCGCAGTCATCACGGCCAGCGACAGGATCAGTACGTTGGTCGTGCTGAGCCCGACGTCGGCGAGCATCACGCCCGCGAACTGCAGGATCGCCGCGATCTGCAGCGCCAGCGTCAGCATCATGATGAAGACAGCCGAGCGCACGACCAGCGGCTGCAGCCGATCGCCGGCGTCGACGCCCAGCAGGTGTATGACCGTGATGCCGCCGGATCCGATCGAGGCAGCGCGCAGGCGCGGCGCGACGAACCACATGTTGACTATGCAACCGAGGACGACCGCAGCCCAGATCCACGCAGCCGACAGGCCCCAGAGAAAAGCGGCCGCGGCCACGGTCATCAGCATCCAGGCATTCACGCCGGTCGCCGCATAGCTGAGCGTGACCAGCCAGGGACCGAGACGGCGATTGGCGATGGCGAAATCCGCAGCGTTGTGCGTGCGCCGGGCGGCCCACGCCATGATCGACAGCAGCGCCGCCAGCAACGCGAGCAAGGTCAGCAGAGCTGTAGCGGATCGCGTCATGGGAGGGGCGATGCTACACGAGAACGAAATTCAGCGCGCCTGCAGCCGCTGCCGTGCAGTATCCAGCGTGCGACAGACGGCCTCGGCCGCCACTGTGAGACGCGTCGTGGCGCGCGCAATGTCGTCCGAGCGCAGCGTATAGACATTTCCCGTACGCACCGCCTCGATGTGGCGCCAGCGGGCCCACTCCGCGGCGGCGTCCGGGACCGTGTCGTCGGTGGAGATGATCGCTTGCGGATTGGCCGCAATCACCGCTTCGATGCTGATCGCCGGCGCCAGCGCGTTGAGATCGGCGAACACGTTGCGACCGCCGCAGAGCTCGACGATCTCGCTGATGATCTGCTGACCGTTCACTGTGTACAGCGGCCGGTCGTCCACTTCGATGAACACCCGCAGCGGTGCGCGATCGCGATATGTGTCCCGCAGCTGCTGGATGTGGCGCTCGTAGTCAGCGGCCGCGCGCTCGGCAATCTCGCTCGTTCCCGCGATGCGGCCGATCTCGCGCAGTACCGTCGCGACGTCGGCGAGGCGCTGCGTCTGGAATGGCACGACGCGCAGCTGCAGCGCACGAATGCGTTCGATGGTGGGCTCGGGCATGCCTGTTTGCCAGACGAGGACCACATCAGGCCGCAGTGCGACCAGGCGCTCCAGATCGACGCGGAAAGCATCGCCGATGCGGGGAATCGAGCGCGCAGCGTCGGGATGATTGCTGTATTCGACGGTCGCGACGATGCGATCGCCAGCGCCGGCGGTGAACGCAAGCTCGGTGAGATGCGGAGCGAGACTGACGATGCGCTGAGGCGGCGCGGCGTGAGCGCCTGCCACCAGAGCGAAGAAAAGAGTCAGGCTGCAGCCTGACCCACAGAGACGGCGCGGTTTCATCCGCGTGGCAAACGCAGCAGCGCGCGCAGCCGCGGCCAATCGAATGCGGGGCCGGGATCGGTCTTGCGGCCCGGCGCGACGTCGCTATGCCCAACGACGCGCTCGAGCGAAAGCGATGAATACGCGCGACACAGCGCGTGAATGGCGCTGCTCAGCGCACGATACTGGATCGGTTCGTACGGCAGCTCATCGCTGCCTTCCAGTTCGATGCCGATCGAGAAATCGTTGCAGCGCTCGCGCCCGCAATAGTTCGATGCGCCGGCGTGCCACGCGCGCAAATGGAACGGCACGTACTGCACGTACGCGCCGTCGCGACGGATCAGCAGATGCGCAGAAACTTCCAGGGTCATCACCGTCGCGAAGAACGGATGCACCTCAGGTGCGTCCGGCGGCAGCGTGTTGGTGAACAGGCGATCGATCCACGGCCCGCCGTACTCGTCCGGCGGCAGACTGATGCTGTGGACGAGGATCAGCTCGGGCAGCATGCCGCCCGGCCGCTCGTCGTGGTTCGGCGAGGCGACCTGGCGCGCGGGTTGCATCAGCCCGGTGCTCGAGTCGACTGAAATAGTCATCGTAGTCACGATGCGCCATGATGCCTTCTCCATGAGAACGAATCGAATCTTCTGTGAAGGACCGTTGCAGAGCGGCGCCGAGATCGCGCTCGCGCCAGCGGGCGCCTATCACGTCGCGCGTGTCCTGCGGATGCGCGAAGGCGCGCCGCTCTCAGTATTCGACGGCAGTGGCCAGGAGTTCCGTGCAGAAATTGTCCGCGTCGCGGGCGACGACGTGACCGTGCGATTGAACGAAGCCACCGCGGTCGCGCCGGAATCGCCGCTGCGGATCACGCTGCTACAAGGCGTATCGCGCAGCGAGCGCATGGATTGGACGCTGCAGAAAGCGACCGAGCTCGGCGTCGCCGCGATCGCGCCGGTGCTGACCGCGCGCAGCGTCGTGCGACTGGACGAGAAGCAGGCGCAGAAGAAGCAGAGTCATTGGCGCGGCATCGTGATCGCGGCATGCGAGCAATGCGGCCGATCGAAAATCCCGCTGGTTGCAGCACCGGTCACGCTGCGCGAGCACCTGGCGAACGCGCGCAAGGAAGGACTGCGGCTCGTCTTGAGCCCATCAGCGCCCGGCTCGCTCGCGGGCCTGGCGAGCCTGCCGAACAAGGTGGAGCTGCTGATCGGCCCCGAGGGCGGCCTGGATGACGATGAGCTGCAGGCCGCGCAGAAGGCGGGCTTCATGGCGGTGCGCCTCGGGCCGCGCGTGCTCCGAACTGAGACAGCGGCGGTCGTGGCGCTGACGGTGCTACAGGCGTTGTGGGGAGATCTGCGGTAGCTGTCAGCCGGCTCTGGTCTCTTCCGAGATCATCTGCTCCAGGCACTCGAAGTCCGGGATCAGCGGCGACTCGTTGAGCATGCGGACCTGGCACAGGATCGGGCCGCGCTCCGGGAAGTTGCGGCTCGGGTCGTGCTTCACCACGTCGGCGTTCACGCGCACCAGCTGCGGGAAGCCCTGCGTGATCACGCCGAAATAACCGCCGGGAATCTGACTCGACAGCGCCACGAAGATCACGATGCGCGTGCGCGTGCCGGGACTCGGCGGCGACTGACCGCACGCGGCCTCGAAGGAAATCACCGGGACCGCGCGGCCGCTCCAGTGAATCGTGCCGAGATACCACGGCGGCGCGCCTTCCATCTTCTCCGGCGCCTGCCACGTCACGACCTCCGCGACGCACGCGCGCGGCACGATCAAGCGCTCCTGCGCCAGCGGCACGAGGAGACTGTAGAGCTCGTGGGCGAGAACTTCACTCATGCGCGGGACTCGCGGCCTTGCGCCGGCGGGGCCTTACGCCGCCGTGCTTCCACCAGCGGCTCGATGGCGTCCAGCAGCTGATTTTCCTGGTAGGGCTTGCCGAGGTAATCGTTGACGCCAATCTCGATCGCGCGCGCGCGGTGCTTCTCGCCGACGCGCGAGGTGATCATCACGATCGGGATATCCGCAAGGCGCGCATCGGCACGCACCTGCGTAGCCAGCTCGTAGCCGTCCATGCGCGGCATTTCGATGTCGAGCAGGATGATGTCCGGCATGTGGTCCTGCAGGATCGACAGCGCATCGACGCCGTCCTTCGCTGTCATGACCTTCATGCTGTGGCGTTCGAGCAGGCGCTGCGTCACGCGGCGCACGGTGATCGAGTCGTCGACGACCAGCACGAACGTGCGGCGATCTTCCTGCGGGCCTTCCACCAGCGGCTTACGGCCGCGCCATTCGGAGCGCACCAGCGCGCCGAGATCGAGAATGATGACGATGCGGCCGTCGCCGAGGATCGTCGCGCCGGCGATGCCGCGAATGCCGGCGATCTGCGGGCCGACCGACTTCACGACCATCTCGCGACTGCCGACCAGTTCGTCGGTGACCACCGCCGTCGAATGATCGCCCGCGCGGATCAGAATCACCGGCATCGACACGTCCGCCTCCGGCAGCACCGAAGCACCGCCGCCGATGAACGCGCCGAGATGCTGGAAGCGATACACCTGCTTGCCGTACGTGAACGTCGGCGATTCCTCGGCGAGATGCTTCTGCACTTCCGAGCGCGGCACGCGCGCGACGCCTTCCACCGAAGGCAGCGGCAACGCATACAGCTCTTCGCCCGTGCGCACGATCAACGCCTGCGTGATCGCCAGCGTGAACGGCAGCCGGATCGTGAACTTCACGCCCTGCCCGGGCTGCGATTCGGTGAACAATGCGCCGCCGAGCTTCTTGATCTCGTTGACCACGACGTCCATGCCGACGCCGCGGCCGGCATGCTGCGTGACCGTGCTCGCCGTGCTGAAGCCCGGCTCGAGAATCAGCTGCAATGCTTCCTCATCGGACAGCACGCGACCCGGCTGCAGCAGCCCGCGCTCGCGAGCCCGTGCACGAACCGCGCTGACGTCGATGCCACGACCGTCGTCCTCGAGGATGATGACCATCTCCGAGCCTTCGCGATGCAGGCCGACGCGGATCGTGCCGCTCTCGGACTTGCCGCGCGCCACGCGCTCTTCCGGCGTCTCGATACCGTGCACGACCGAGTTGCGCAGCATGTGCTCGAACGGCGGCAGCATGCGATCCAGCACCTGGCGGTCCAGCTCGCCGGAGGCGCCGACCACGACGAGATCGCACTTCTTGCCGGTGTCCGTCGCGACCTGCCGCACCAGGCGGCTGAGGCGCTGCACGTGGCGCTGGAACGGCACCATGCGCGTGCGCATCAGGCCGTTCTGCAATTCGGTGACGACGCGCGACTGCTGCAACAGCAGGTTCTGCGCTTCGCGCGTCAGATTCTCGAGCAAGCCTTCGATGCTTTGGACGTCGCTGACCGACTCGGCGAACGCGCGCGACAGCTGCTGGATGGTCGAATAGCGATCGAGCTCCAGCGGATCGAAGTCGGCGCGGCCCGGATGCTCTTCCTCGTGTCGATGCAGGATCTGCGCTTCGGTCTCGAGTTCCAGCTTGCGCAGCTGCTCTTTCAAGCGCGTGACGGTGCGGCCGAGCTCGGCGAGGTTGAACTCGATCGAACCGACCTGCTGCTCGAGCCGCGAGCGGAAGATGCTGACTTCGCCGGCGTTGTTGAGCAGCGTGTCGAGCAGATCGGCGTCGACGCGCGCGAATTCCTGGCGCTCCTGGACTTGCTGCTCGCGGCCCGGCAATACGGGTGCGGCCGGCTGCTCCGGAATTGCCGGTTCTTCAGGAGCCTGCAACATCTCTGCCGGTGGCAGCTCGGGCGGCAGCGCGGCCACATCCAACGGCGCCGCCTGCTCGGCAACCGGATGGCTGCCAGTGAGATCTTCAACGCGCACCGCTTCACGCGGCGCGGCGGCACCGAGCTCGTCGGCGCCGAATTCGATGTCGAACTCGGTGTCGTCGAGTGCGGGCACTTCTTCGTTCGTTGCGGCAACCGGTTCGGACTCCGGCTGCGGTGCCGGACGGAACGACTCGGTCAGCGTCGGCACGACGCCCGTCGCGGCGCCGAAGTCTTCGTCGACTTCCATCTCTACGACTGGCGGAGCGGGCGGCTCGACCGGCGCCGGCGTCGGAGCGACAGCGACAGGTGCCGGCGTCGGCGCAGGTGCAGGCGCGGCAGCCGGAGCGTGCCCGCCGAGTACGCGAATGCGATTGATCAACTCGTGCGCAGACTTGCAGCGCTCGCCGCGATTGACGACGTCGCGCATGCGATGCAGCTCGTCGAGGCTCGATTGCAGCGCGTCGAATACTTCGGTCGTCGCGGGAACATTGCCCGCTTCCACGCCCTGCATGAGCGTCTCCAGCTCATGGCTCAGATTGCCCATCGCGCGAATGCCCGCCATGCGTGCGCCGCCCTTGAGCGTGTGCACGACGCGCTTGAGCTCGAACACCAGCGCGTTGTTGCCGCGATCCTGTTTCCACGACGACAGCGCGTGATCGGCGGTCTCGAGCAGCTCGGTCGCTTCTTCGCTGAAGATCGCTGCGACTTCGGCGTCGAAATCGGCGCCGTCGTCTTCTTCCTCGACGGGTTGCGGCGCGACTGCAGCCACGACCGGCGCAACGGGCGGTGGCGGAGCGACAGTGACAGACGGCGACTGCGGAGCCAGCGCCGGACTGCGAACCGTGTCGCTCTCTTCTTCCGCGAGCAAATCTTCTACAGCGAGCTCCGGCACGAGTTCGGGCTCTGGCTCGGGCTCCTGCTCCTCCTCGAGCTGCTGTTCGAATGCTGCCGCGTCGATTTCGATCTCGACCGACGCTTCCTCGGGCAGACCTTCCTCGACGACGATGCCAGGCTCTTCCTGCGGCGCTTCGTACGTGAGCGAGGCGAGGAAATCGCCTTCCACCAGCGCTTGCTGCACGTTCGTCGGGTCGCCGTCTTCCAGCGCCTTCTGGACGTTGGTCGGCTCGGTATCCGGCAATGCCTCGGCACGCGCGGTCAGGTCGTCACGGAACACCGGCGCGGGCCGCATCATCGTCGGCGACGAGTCATGCGAGGGCGATCCAGATTCAGACATCGCCGGCGTCGGCGGGAAGTTGTCGTAGCTCCAGTCGAGCATGCTGAGCGCGTTGGCGTCGGTCGGCTCCATCTCCACGACTTCGACGTCGGCAGCCGCGCTCGCGTCTGCGACCGCCTGAGCTGCCGCCGCGGGGGCCGGGCTCTGCATCGTCGCGTCGATCGTTTCGGCGAGTCGCGCGATCTCGTCATCGAGCTGTCGCTCGAGCTCGCCCAGGCGCGCAGCGATGCGCGGATGGTCGAGGAAGAAGCCGGTGTTCTCGTCGATGTGATCGACCACCTGCTGGATCGCCGCGCTCGCGTCCTTCAACACTGCGAGCCCCGCATCGGGCATGCCGATCGAGTTGTCGTAGAGCTTGCGGACGTAGCGGTTGAGCGGCTCCGCAATCTTGATGCCCTGACGCGCGCCGGCGGTCTTGGCCGTGCCGCTCAGCGTGTGGCAGGAGCGATGCAGATCCTCTGTGACCGGATACGGCGCCGTCGCAAGATCGCAGGCCGCAATGAACTCAAGGATGGTCGCGAGATGGCCCGCGGTTTCCTTTGCGTAGATTTCGTGCAGACCGGGATCCATTTGGGACGGCGGCGGCTGGATTACGTCCGGTCGCGGAGACGTTTTTTTTTGCGGACTGGGCTGCGGGGGCAAAACCGTCGTCGTCTGCGTATGCGAAGGTACTGCCAGCTCCGGCACGGCGACTTGCGCAGGCGCGGGAGCAGCGACGGGACGCGGAGCAGGCGCGCTCGGTGCAGCTGCGCTCGGCCGCACGCCGGCGATCTCGTTGAGTCCTTCGATGATGCGCGTGATGTTCGACTGCGGCGGACGCGCGGTTTCCAGTTGCTCGACCAGCTCCGGCACGGCCGCGACTGCTTCGCGCAGCAGCGTCATCATTTCCGGGCTGCGCTCCAGCGTCTTGTTGATGACGCGGTTGAGCAGGTTCTCGACGGCCCACGCGAACTCGCCGATGCGCTGCGCGCCGACCATGCGGCCGCTGCCCTTCAGCGTATGGAACGAGCGGCGCACGTTGACCAGCGAGTCCTGGTCCTGCGGGTTCTCGTCCCACAGCGGGAACAGGCGCTTGAGCTTGGCGATCTCGTCCTTCGCCTCTTCGATGAACAGCTCGAGGAATTCCGGATCGATCTCGCGATCGAGCGCCTTCGCGGCGGGCGCGACCGGTGCCGCGGGCTTCTGCGGCGTCTGGCGGACGACCGATGCCGGATCCAGCACCGCAGTGGGCTCGTGCTCGGTCGGCGCCAGAGTCGGCGAGGCGACGGTCTGCGACAGCGGCTCGATGACCACCGTGCGCGCATGATCGCCCACTTGCGCGAGCGCTTCGACGCGCGGGATCGGCTGCGCATCGGCAAGGAAGCGCAGGCAATTCTCCGCGTTGTCGAGCATGTACCACGGGTCGGTGCGACCGGCCTGCAGCGTTTCCATGTAGTACTCGACCGCGACGATCGCATCGGCGAGACGATCGACTGCTTCCTGCGGCAGCGTCATGCCGTCGCTGCGCAAGAGCTGACCGAGCGCGCGATCGACGCCTTCCATGATCTCGACGACGCGCGTTTTGCCGAGCATCAGCAGGCCGGCGATCATGCCGCGCATCAGCTGCGGAATCTGGTCGGCAGCCTGCGCTTCGCGCGGCTTCTCGAACGACAGCGCGACCGCTTCCTTGATGCGCGCCATGTTGACGATGCACTCGCGCAGC
>Ga0070664_100000602_pt1 | contig 27510 bp, 23 predicted proteins | sample KBSC73metaG_FD_65863 | JGI IMG/M metagenome (GOLD analysis project Ga0070664, IMG submission 65863) | Corn rhizosphere microbial communities from Kellogg Biological Station, Michigan, USA - KBS C7-3 metaG | ecosystem: Host-associated > Plants > Roots > Rhizosphere > Soil ... | reverse complement strand
CCCGGCCTCCTCATAGGTGATCTTGAGGTTGTCGGCGCTGCTGTTGACAACAGTTTTTAGGGCGTTGAAGGACACATTGACGTCGCCCAGTTGGCGCTTCAGCGTATCCATGCCGATGTTGTTGCGCTCGGCCTGGTCGATCTTCTCCAGACCCGCGCTGACCAGTTTTCCGACGCCCAGCGCGAGCATGCCGCCGAGTAGCCCCATAAGCCCGGCGCCGATGCCAGCCGACATGCCGGTGCCAAGGGCGCCAGCGGCGACACCACCAGCAGGCCCTGCAGCTCGCAGCCCGGACTGAACGACGCCACCGGCCATGGCGCCGAATCCGCTGCCACCACCACCCGCAGGCCTGCCAGCACCTCCACCTGGGCCCATGGCGCCGCCGCTGGCTTGGGGAGCGTCGATGCCGAGGTATCGGTTGATGGCGGCCTGCTTACGCCGGCGGGCACCGGCATCCGGATACATGGCATTCAGATCGAGATCTGAGAACGATGTTCCGGTTTGCCCGGTCGCCTTCATGCGGCGGCGCAGTTCGCCGTCTACGCGCAGCAGCTGCTGCAGTTTCTTGTCGAGATCGGAGACGTCCTTGGTTGCCTTCGGGGAAACTGGATTGAATTGAGTCTTGTTGGCCTGGTTGAGTTTCTCGGTGATAGCTTTCACGCCAGCATCAACGCTGGACGTATCGAACTTTGCCTCAATACCAATGCCAATTTTGTTTGTCATTTTTTGCTCAAATCTTCCCAGTCGTCCGGGTTATTCGCACCAATTATGTCGGCCACCTCATCGGGGTCAAAATCCTCGTCTTCAACATCCGAAAGCAGCTTCGGATCCTGCTCGAACCTGTGAGCCCAAATGTCGGTCAGCATCTCCTCAACGGTGGCATCCAAAAACCTTGGATCATTGACCGTAAGGTTGTAGATGCGCCTATACTTGAACTGGATGGTCTCAAGACGCTGCCGCGCCGCCTCCTTGGCCCGCCAATTCAGATCCAGATCGAAAAGAGCGCTCCTTGTCTTTGAGCGCATCAAAGACTGCACCCAGCTTCTTGTAAGTGCCGTCGTCCAGCGGGTCCAAGGTGTCAAGGTCGAAGCCAGCCGGCGCGCGCACGATCAATACACGCAGCGTTGACAACCAGTTACCGACGATAGTCAGCCACTCGGTGGGTGTAACGCCGTCGATAATGCGAGCGTACTCAACCTGGATTGCGATCTCATCGCGCATAGTGCGCCGGGCGAATGTGAATATACCAACATCCTCGACAGGGACGGTGAAATCTGATGCTTGTGCTGTGCGTGCCATGGGGTCTCCTTCAGTTAAAAAAAGGCCGCACACCCCAGGATTGGAGTTGCGGCCGCGTCGTCAGCGATTTTAGCTGGCCGTGCCGACTACATCCAAAGCGTTGAACTGGCCAGATGCCACGATGATCTGGTGCGCGTTGATTTCTATGTCGCCGCTCGCATAGCTGACACCGACATACTTGCGCAGCAGCTGGCCGTCGTCCTTGGAATACCATTCCAGATCGAACACCAAGCCCTGCAGCATGGCATCGCCGTTCTCTGCTGCGATTCCGGCCTCCAGCATGGCGCCTTTGATAAGCACCATCTGGCTCACGCTGATGGAGTGGCGCGCCATGGTAGGCACGTACTCCTGCACGTGGATGTCACCAATGCCGGAGGCTGGCTCTGGGCTGTAGTCGTCGTTCAGGCGGACGCTACGCACCATGCCGATCTGCTTGCCGTCGAACACGACAACGACTCGGTTGCCGGAACGGGTTTTGATATTTTGTCTCATTTATTAACCTCCAAGTGCCGCAGTGGCCGAGCCGGTGAACGGCACAGCGAAGATTGTGACCAACACGTAGTTGATCGGGATCACCGGGCTGCACTCGAACTCGACGCGCAGAACGTCGCCTTCCAGGCTGGCCTTGATGTTGCGGAATGCTGGGCTGTCCTTGTCGCCAGCCAGTACTCCAGGGCCCTGCGGCTCTTCCATCGCCAGCTGGCGCAGGGTGGATTGCGTGATGCTGATGGCGCGCGAGATGGCCAGCGGGTTGCCCTTTGCGCCGCGCAGCACATCAAGGGCTTCACGGACATTGCGGTTCACGAAGTCCAGCGCCACGCCGCAGGATTGCTCCACGCGGTTGTAGTTGTTGTTCACCAGCCAGGTGCTGATGGACTTGACCACCTTGAAGCCGTTTGCCGTGTTTTCCAGGCACAGCACGCCGCCGTTGATCAGCACGTCAGTGTCGATTGGGTTTCGCAGGTCGCGCTCGAGGCCGCGGACGTTGATCGTCTTGTTGGTCAGCGGTGTGCCAGGGTTCACGCCAGCGAATGCGCCGGCCACCAGGGCCGCCGAGATGTAGGCGGGGTACAGCGTCAGCACGCCAGCGGCGTTGAAGTTGTAATGCCCCAGGTGCAGCAGCGAGGTGCGGTCGCTGTTCAGCGCCTTCGCTGCCGCGATGGCTGCGGAGTCTGTGATGCCAGTGCCCATGCCGACGATGGCGCGGCGCTCCATGCGGGCCACGTTCGACATATACACGCAGTGCGCGTCAGCCATGGCGTGGAGGGCGGCGTCAGAAGACACCGGGACAACCCACTGCACATCGACTGTTTGCAAGGCCTCGAAGCCATCCGCCCAGTCATCGGTGGTCGTGCTGCCGTCGGATCCACCGGTCAGGAACGCAAAGGCGGAAGTCGTCGGAGGCTTGCCAGCGTTGGTTACCCGCGTTGCCCTGACAAAGTCCTGCTGGGCGCCGTTGAACCAGTCGATCACAGCCTGCAGGTCTGCTTTGACCGTGATGGTCGCCGTCTTGACGTCTTGCGCGGTGATGTAGTCCAAGCCGTTCAGGGCGGGCTTGGAATAGTTTCCATCGCCGACTGCTGCCGTGAACCCGGTAACCAGGTTGATGCGGTCGACCACATCCTGGATTGTCGGATACTGAGTCAGGTCGATCGTCGCCACGGTGGTGCCAGACGGCGCCTGCAGCACGACGCTGGTACCGTTGATCGTGGCGACGGCGGACGCCTGGCCGCCGGTGTAGCGCAGCGTGAACGCGTTGCGCGTCAGGTTGTCGATCGTATAGTAGGCGTCATCCTTCTGCACGGTCGGGCGCAGACCGGTGGTGCTGCCAGCCTCAATCTTGACCTTCACCTTGTTTTCGACGATGCCATACCCGATGGATGTCAGGTTGATAACGTCGGCGGCGGTGGAGTCCTTGAGCGTTCCAGTGGCCTGAACCGCAGGGTTCACGCGCATTGCGATCACCTTGCTGGGGCCATTGGTCTCGCGGCTTGGATTGAAGGCCGCCAGCACAGCATCCAGAAGCTCACCAGACACCAGTGTGCGCTGGGCCTCCTGCGGGCTGCCGAATCTCAGCGCTGTTTTCGGTGTGCCGCCGCCGGATACGCCGACGAGCGCAACATCATTGCCGACGTTGAGGTTCTGATTGCGCATCGCGTCGTCGTTGACGACCGACGCTGTGACAGGGGAAATGAGCAAGCGCCCATCGAAGAAAACGGACATATTGGGCCTCTCTTAAACAGGCTTGTTGCGAAAACTCGAAAAGCTCGCCTGAAACCCTGCTTCAGTGTCTTCGAGGTGGCCGTTGATGCGTTCGTGGTGCTCGAACCCACCAATCAGTTCGGGACGGCGAACCGTCATGGACAGCCTGGCGCAGAACTCGTGCAAGCTCAGCTTCAGGGGCTGTGCCTGCCCGGCGTCCTGCGCTGCCTCATCGGCTGCGACTTGTTGTTGCGATGCTTTACTCATTGATAGCTCCTGAAATTACTTCTCTGATGGCGTCAACGTTGCTCGTCACACGCGCTGGTGCCACGCATGTGAACGTGTTCAATACCTGGAACATGGGGGCGTCATACTCACCACTGACGGCATCAACATCTTGCTGCGACAGGCTAACCTGCGACCAGCCAAATCCCTCGAAAACCGGCAGATTGGCTATGATCAGGCGCCTGATGGCCTTACGCAGTTCTTTGCGCTCGTCGCCGTTGAGTGACCATGCAACTATCTGCACACGGACATCGGCAAGCCAGCCCTCGGATTCCGTAATGTCAAAACCGATTGCATCAAAGCTATCGCTAGCCACCTCTTCACCAAGGAACCGCTCAGATGGCTCCTCGCTCTCGAGGTGCAGTGACAACATTGGAATGCGACCAAGGTCATTCAACGGGGGGCCGGAGAACACCTGGATGTATCCAATCTCGGTAGAGAAAACACCACGGTCGCACTCAACCTTGAGACCTGCCTCAAGGCGATCCCTGAGCTCTGACAGGACATCGGTGGTCCGATCCTCGTAGGTGGCTGCCGGTGTGCCACTGGCGATCGGTCCGGCGGTCCAGGCCATGCCATCACTGGAGTAGAACGGGCCGTAATACTGCAATATCGAGTTCTGTAGAGATTCGGTGTCTGTGATTACACGATCATCCCCCTCGTAAACCAACAGAGCGTTCGGGTCATCATGCCCAGAAAAAACACCGCTACCATTGCGCAATACCTTCCACCGCAGGGCACCGGCCGGCGGCTCAAAATAGAGCCGTAGCGCATTGCCAACGGATAGGGGCTGAACAATTGATATCATGACGTTGAAATTTTGGCGTCACGACGAGCGACGTGACACCATACTGGCGCAATGAGTGCACTGACCTACAAGATCACGCTTTCATCGGCAGCCAAGATGGAGATGAGCGCCGGCGTCGTTGCCGCGCTTGGTCCGATGCTGAACCAGGCTGTCAACGGCATAGCGCAGGCGACCGCAGCGAATTGGATAGAGGCGATCCATCGCGCCAAGATGTGGAGCGGAGAAAAGGACGCCTATGCCAAGACTATCACGTACCGCATGACCGGCGAGTTCAGCGCTATCGTGGAGAGCGATTACAAGGCCGCAGAAGAAATCGAGTCCGGCCGGCCGGCGCGCGACCTGAAGAAGATGCTGAACACCAGCAACAAGGTGCGCACATCGAAAGACGGCACACGGTACCTCATCATCCCCATGCGGCACAGCATGGAATCGCTGAAGTCCACCAGCGTAAACACCATGGATGGGCCGAAGTCAGCGTACCTGATTGCCAAGGCGCTGACGCCGTCCAGCATTGTCGGGCAGGGCAAGCGCGTGTCTGGAACTGGTGCCTACGACATCAAGAGCCGCAAGCCGGTGATGGTGAACCAGAACAAGTACAAATGGGGGGCGTCGTTGGATAGGGCCGATGAGGAAATGCCGAAAAACCTGAAGGGCATGTATCGCTTCAACACCAGCACCAAGGGTGCGCCGCGCAGCACCTATTTGACGTTCCGGGTTATGAGCGAGAAATCGCGTGGCTGGATTATTCCGGCGCAGCCGGGGCAACACATTGCGCAAGGTGTCGCGGAGCGTATGCAGTCGGTGGCAAATGATGCGTTCACCGAGGCGGTCAAGCGGGCCACCAGCTAGAACGCGCTGGTGTGCCGGTTGTAGATGTCCCACTTGCGGGCGATCAGGCGCTTCGGCAGGCGCATGCCCTGATGCTCATTCCTGTCGCTGGGATATTTACCCCAGACGAAGTACTCGTCGTATTTCTGCCCAGTCAGCGAATACGTCATGCCGGGCGGTGGCTCACCAACACCGCCGGGCCACGACAAGTTGCCGTTGGCGTCGATCACCGGCAGCCCGCCCTCGACGACGAGCCTGGTTATTGGATCCAGCCAGAAGCACCTCATCACCGTTTGTACGGTGAACAAAATACGCTCCGACGGAGCGCCATGCTTGAGCGCCAGGCTGAAAATATCGTTGCTGTTGAGCATCACAATGCGGTCAAACTGCCCAGCATTCCACATCGGACTCGCCTGCGGGATGCTCATGACCATGTCGCCAGTCTCATACTGTCCGGATTGCATCCACTGCATGGTGGTCTGCTGGCTGGCGACTCCGGTGACGGTCTCCACCGCAGGGTCCCAGAGCCTGCCCTTGCCATTGCACAATGCGTGCTTTGGATCAGGTGCTCCGGATTCCTGGTTCATGCACGCGCAGGAATAGGCCCGGCGCCATGTGACGCGCTGGCCTATCCCAGTCAGGAAGCTGTCGAAGGCGCCGGGATTGAACCGCATCACATAACCCCGACACGGATGCCGTGGATGGCCGCCATCAGCCCGCCGTTGGCGCCTTTTCCGCCGTTGAGGATGCGGTCAATGGTGTCGTGGTGCTTCTCCATGTCGTTGCTCAGCGACTGCGACAGGCCGTCGGCGCTGATGGAGCCAGACTGCGGCAGGTAGGCGTCCTCGATGATCTTGAGCGCAGCCTTCTTGTATATGGCGTCCAGTAGCTCCGGATACTTGGACTGCACGTCCTCGAGGCCGGCAATGTAGGTAAGCTGGATAGCCAACGGGATGGTGCGCCCGCTGGCTATGGCCTGCATGATGAACGAGTTCAGAGGCGCGATAAACGCCGTGCTGGACGGCACGAATTGCACGACGCCATATTTCTTGTCGATGCGCAGCCAGTCCAGCGGCAGCTCGTAGGTCGCCTGGCTGCCGCCTGGGTAGGCGAACAGCACCCGGCTGACACTCTTGACGGGCTTTTGGCGCGTCTTGAGGATGCCCCACTTGTCGCCGCCGCCAAAGGCCTGCGGCTCATAGTCGTAGCCGGGGTCAATGCCCCACGGCATGGTGCCAAGCGCCGCAATCTGCTGGTCGCTCGGCGTGTCTGGAAAGAAGGCCGTCGGCACCAGTGGTACGCGCAGTTCGTGCGCCATCTCCGACTCGGCGGCGCGCAGCTTTGCCCAGAGGTAATCGTCGCTGATCTGCAGTGACGGCATGGCGCCGGCGGCCGCCACCAGGAGACTGTCCGATCGCAGGAAGTCGACGGCGATGTCTTTGATGAACAGCGCCGATCGTGCGAATGATCCGGCGGTCTCCACCACCACCCTGAACCGCTTGACTAGCGACGGCACGGTGCTGGACACGACCAGCATGGCCTCGCCGGCCGGCACAGCGGTCTGAACGTTGGTGAACGCAACAGCCACGGTTCCAGTGGACCAGCCGGGCGCAGCCGCCACGGATGATGCCGCCGACAGTGGGGTAAGGCCGTCAGCGGAATACAGGCGCGCCGATACGGTAGACGACTGGTCGATGACGACAGGCGCGCCATCGCGCTGAACCGCTACCGAGAACGCAGCAGCCTGACCGGCAATGATCGTTGTCATGTAGCGCGCCTGGCGGGGTTACAGCTTGCTAGGGAGCGTCAGCGCCATGGTGGAGACGTTCGTAATTCCTGCAGCGGCATTGATGGCGGCAACGTCAGCCGCAGCGCCGATCACATCCAGCTTGGCCAAAATGGCATTCTGGTTGCTGATGATGGACTCCAGCATGTCACCGAGCTTCGCGTTGTATGCAGCCGGGTTCATCTTGTTCAGATCCCGCTTCAGGTTACCTGAGCCTTTTGTCGACATGATTTTTGACTTTCAAAAAATGGGCACCAGGCCCGGTTGGTGATCAGGCCTTCGCAGCCTTGGCTACCTCAGCGGCTTCGACCTCAGTCTTCAGCCGGTCGAGGCTCCAATTGGCCTTGGTCTTGAACTCAATGGCGGCGGCGCGCGCCAGCAGATCAGCCTTGGCGGCTTCTGCGGCATGCTCGGCGGCTTCGCGGTCTGCGGCCGTCATACCGACCAGCGCGTAGCCAGGAATGGAGGCAAACACAGCAGCAGCATCATCCGAGATTTCATCGGACAGCATGCCGTTGGCGTGAACAGAAAACTTGACGCCACTGATTTCAGTGGAGGCGTTCGGAAGTGTGCATAGGACTTGTGGCATGAAATACTCCTGGTCATTCCAGCACATTCACAGTGAATAGTTCGGTATTACCGTTCTTCATCACCTGTGGGCCACCATACCTATGGCTGGAAAATTTGCGGTGTAGGCGCTTCTCGGCAATTCTGGCATCACGACCATTGGCGAACTCTATCTTCTCCAAGACCTCAGCGCTCACGCCAGGGTACAGGCCCATGCCAGCGATACGCGCCAGTGGGTCGCGGTTGGTGATACCCAGTTTGAACAGGACCAGGCCGCCAGGAACGGTGATGCGCAAGTGGTAGAGGAACGCTGGCTTTTCCTTGGAAAATCCGTATTCAGGTCTCGGCATGTGGGCGCATGCCTCGTCGAGGTATCCGCCGGCGTCGGCCTGCTTGTAGGCGCCGCTGGCGGCTGCCTGAAATGCGCCCTTTGACTTGTGCTTTGCGGCCTCCGCCATGACGGATGCACGGTCCCAGGATTTACGCTGGTCCATGTGTTTGCAGATGAGGTCGGTCAGTCCGTGCTTCTTGCAAAAGACGTAGGCGGAATTCTCGGAGGCAATGAATTGCTGTTTAGAGGTGTACTTTACCGCTACCGCCATCAACTCAAAGACGTGCCAGAAATTGTGCCCATCTCGCATGTGAGCGCAAGCCTGAGCCAGAATGCCATTCTTCAACGCGTATCCGTGTGCCCCGCCGCACTCACGCTTAAATTCCGCTCTTGTCCGGTACTTTGCAGCCTCGTCGAATACGGATTGGTGCCCCCACTTCGCCGGAACATAGACCGGAGAAATTGTCATATGAGCGCAGGCTTCATCAAGACGTCCATGGAGCCACAACATGTTGTATGCGCCCGAACTTCCTTTCGCGAACTGAGAACGCGTTGAGTGCTTTCTCGCTTCAGCGAAATGTTTTTCAAAATTAATTGGACGCGCCATAAGAAATGAGGGCTATAAAAGCCCTCATTCTATTTCATTTTAAGCAGAACGGTTTCCACTTAAACAAAAGGACGCCACTTCGCGTTGTTCGGAAGTATGTTTTTGATCACACAGTGGTGACGACGCTTCGTGATGCGCAGGTAGCCGAACATCAACTGCGCCCAGGGGATCACCGCCGCATTGGTGGGGTACAGCGGGAACTTCATCATGGGCAGCAGCTGGCGCCAGTTGATGGCGTGGTCACCTGCGCTCATGTTCAGCATGAACGCCTTGGTGGTGCCGGGGATGTCGCGGTTCAGGTCCACGTAGGTGGTTGTAGCACCAGCGCAGGGAACGCGAGCCATCAGGCGGAAGTCGCTCGGTGTATTGGTGCCGTTCATGCGGCTGCGATAGATCGCATAGCCGGTTTCCTGGGCACCAGCGGAGCGGGAGATGGTCAGCGTGCACTTCTGCCCGGCGGCCACGGCTTGCTGGGCGCTGATGCGGCCATCAGACTGCCCAGCGGCTGTCAAGCCGGTGACCAGGTAGTAGTAGTTGCCAGCCTGACCAGCAGCAAAGTTGGAACTGGTATCCGACGCCACAGCCAGAGACACAGAGGCGGGTTTCAGCGCCGTGTTGGCGGTGGCCAACGCGGAGTAGGTCACCTCGAACGGAACAGCCTGGTCACCGTCGTCGATGAACACGTCGTTCACGGTGGCGATGTCGCCCCAGGAGGTGCGGATACCGACCACGGGCGAGCCCAGGGAGATGCCGCCGTTCGGTACGTTGGTCAGGCTCACGCGGAATGCGGGATCCAGACCAGTGTCGAAGTCGGCCTGCACTTGCTGGCTCATGAACAAGTGGGTCGGCGTGCCGAAGTTGTCGCGGCGGCTGACCTGCGATGCGCCCTGGTTCACCAGGTTGATGGAACTCAGAGACTGCGCATTGGCGTCCAGAATGTTGTTGGTGTCGACCTGACCTGCAGCCACGCCAGCCACGATCTGCGCATAGATGCCGTCGAACTCGGTTGGCACAACAGCGCTGTCGCCGGTGAAGCACAGGTACTCGGCATCGGTCAGCAACTGCTTGGCGCCGTTTTGCTGTTCGACAGCTTCGGAACTGGCAATGTTGTTGCCGAGCGTGGACACCAGGGAGACCTGACGCTTGGTCATCAGGTACTTCACCAGGCCAACGCGGCGAGCGTAGGAACCGGTGGACTCGTTGATCACACCGGTTTCGGTGTTCGTCGAGCCGCCCAGGAAGCCGCCGACGCCGGACTGTTCGGTCCATTCGTCAACGGTCGCTCCAGCGCCAGTCTTGGCCAGTTCGTTGAACAGCTTGAAGTGCTTGTTCTCCTGGATGGTTGCCTGCATGGTCTTGTCCAGCGACTGGATGCGCAGAGCAGTGCCACCGGTGAAGCCGGCAACGTCCGTGCCGTAGCCGGCCGTCAAGGCCTTTTGCAGTTCGGCCAGGGCGGTTTCGCCCATTTCACCGGTCGTAGACTGACCGGCGCCAATATCGGGAAGATTGAAGTTCATTTTGGTATTTCTTTCTGAAAAAGGGGTTGCGGATTACTGAACGACGCGCGCCACGATGGCAGGCGGGATCTGCAGGCCACGGTTGAGACAGCTCTCAGCCATAGCGATTTCAGTCCCACTGATCCGGCCTTCGCGCTGCGCTACCAATGCCTTGGCGAAAAACACCTCAGGCGTCACGCCTGCGGGTTCAGACTTCGCCAACGGGGTACCAGCTGGCTTGTCGTTCACGGTGACAGAAGACTTGCGCCCACGGCCCTCGTTGCTCAGCTTGGTAACTTGGTCCTGCAGCGACTTGATCAGGGTGGCTTGCCCCTTGATCAGACCGACAGCAGATTCCATCGCCTTCAGCATCTGGCCTTCGCTCTGCTCCATGCGGCTTTCCAGAGACTTGACCATTTCGGTGCCATCAATGGCATCGGCCTGCGTGCCGTCGGGCAGCGTCACCTGGAGCGACTTCGCCATCGGCTTACCGTCAACCTTGTCATCAGCGTCGCCGTCGGGCTTGCCGCCCTTGTCGTCCGCATCACCATCCGAGCCGCCTTCCGCAGCGGCAGCTTGGATTTTTTCCTCATCCTTGCCGTCATCCGCCGGGAGCGCCTTTGCCATCTCTTGCTGATCGGTACCGAGCGTGCTCAGTTCCTGCATCAGTTGTTCAAATTGACTCATGACTTACTCCGTTTGTTGAGACCGTTTTTCAAATCGCGCATGAAGCGCTCTACCCATTCAGCAGCTTGGTCCGGCGGGATGCTGAATTTGTTGGCTGCGTGCTCCATGAGCTCGCGCATGCCTGGGTTCTTTCCTGCATCGCCACCGCGCACGGCGCCGGCGAGCTGGTTCCTAAAATCAAAGTAGCTGTGGATCTTGTGATCCAAGGACTGCTTTCGCAGCGCGGCGCCACCTGCCATCGAGGCGCTGTCGGTGCCGTAGCCGGCCTCCAGGGCTTTGGCGAAGTCGAGGCCTGCAGCGGTCCATGACTTGGCGAATGCGCCGAGGGGGATGGTGGCGCAATAGCCGATGTGCTGGTTGACCGGAGTTCGGGACATCCCGATGTTGCTCCAGCGGACCTTTGAGACGATTGCTTTCCGCAGACCGGTTTTGCTGTCCGTCTCGATGGACTTTGCCAGCACGGCGCCGCCAACCGACGGGTACCAGCGCTTCGGCGGGTTCAATTCGGTGATCGAGGACCAGAATTCGTTGGCGCGGACTGCTGCAATTCCGTTGCCAGAATAGATGCTGGCCTTCACGAAAGTAGTGCCACCCTTTTGACGGACGTCCAGTGGACGGCCGATCTCATATAGCTCGCAGTCGGGTATGCCGGCGCGGCCGGATGCCGGGTTCGGCTTGCCGATCAAACTCAGATGGTCTAAATCTAGATTCCCGTAGCGCAAAAAATAATCGGCGCTTTCAGCGAGTGCCTTTGCAGCGATCACTTCATCCTGCTGGTCAACACCTTCATTGCTCGCCTCTAAATAGACGATGCGCTGCCCGCCATCCATTTGTGGCGTGGCCTTGAGCATTTGTCCGATGCTCAAAAATTCAGGAATGCCAGCAAGTAGCTGCGCGTCGTTTTGCATGACGCAAGTTTGGCGTCACGACGCAAATGCATATGCTTAGCGCCAACAAAAAAGGCCGCAATACGCGGCCTTGCTCTGTCGCTTTTTGGCCTATGCTTGTGGCAGCACCGCCCTCGCCTGCGCAATGACCTGGTGGAGCCTGCCGCGCTCCATAACCATGTCGGTGTACCGCGCCTTTGCCTTGTCATCTCCTGCCATGGCATCGGCGCGCGCCTGATCAATCTCGCCCTCGATCTTCTTGAGCAGGGTCTGCGACCGCTCAAGTATCTGGCGCTCCATGGCCTCGTTCTGGGCGGCCATGGAGCCAAGTTCACCAAGCTGGCGGCGGGTGTTGTCGATGTGCTGCTTCATTTCATCGGTACCATCTTAGGCCACCAACCGTACCAACGACCTCGATGGCATACTGCAGCCACCGCCAAGCTGATCATGGTGCGCTTCACCTGCTCACCTCAGCCAAGCACTGCGACCGCATGTCGGATCGCTGGATGTTGTAGCAGATGTCTGGCTGCTTGTGGGCGCGCGCCAGGCAGTAGGAGCGCGCATCGCCGTCGGAGATGTTGTAGCAGGCTCCAGCGTCTGCGGCGAAGGCTACGACTGGGCCGAACAATGTCACGGCAAGCGCGAACAGCAGAAGTGCGGCAATGATTGTGCGACGTAGTTTGTTGCTCATGTTGCGAATTCTACTCAAAAAAGAGAACCATGTGCATCATTTTCTGCGACCTGCCGCTGGCGGATAAAGTGAGCAACGCCAGTATCGTCCAGACCCTCCATGGGGCTGGTCATCAGGTCCCGTAGGCCATACTTCTTCTGCAGCCTGTCGCGCGCGCGGTGCACCTCCGGGTGGTCGGCCACGCCGTCGATGAGTTCGACGTCATTTTTCTGACCGGTGCGGAATATGCGCCCCTGCCGCTGCGCGTGAGTCATCGCGGTCTGCGGCGTATCGAACTGGTACAGCCACTGGCCGCGCTGGATGTTCATACCCGTGGCGCCGGCGTCGCTGGCCACCAAGATGTCGGCCTGGGCCTCGCCGCTTTCTGGATTGAACATCTGGCGCTTACGGTCCTTCTCCTGCGCGCTGTCGCTGCCGGTGATCACCACCACGCGGTGCCCCTCCTTCTCCAGCCGCTCGGCGAGCATCTTTACAGCCTCGCGGTTGTGAGCGAACACCACACCGGGCTTTCCCTTGCGCTCGGCGGCGTGCTTCGCCACGTCATCCACCAGGGGATTGTCCGGGTGGGTGTTGATCACGCGCTGGATGGCCGACGACTTCATGATGCCAAGGCTCTGCTGCAGCTGCTTGGCAACTTCCTCGTGCTGGGCATCCGGAACGCCGTCGAATGACGCCGGGCTGATCGCCTTCATGGCCTCAACATCCACGCGGCCCTCCATGCGCGCGATGCGGGCGCGCGTGAAGTGCCCATCGAGTTCTTGCAGCGCCTTGGTCTGCCCCTTGGACAGGCTGACTTTCGATTCCTTGCGGTCGGCGGCCACATCCGGGTCGATCTTGCTGGGGTAGACGTAGCGCGCCATCTCGCGCTTGAGCGCATCCTTGCTGGCGAGGGTGTCGGCGCCGTAGCGGCGCATGAACGCGCCACGGTCGGTGTAGCGGGCCGGGTCCATTTTGTGGAGCAGGTCGAACACTTCTGATGAGTCGTTTTTCACTGGGTCGCCGCTGGCGGCCACATAGTACGGCGTGTGCGCGGACAGCGCGTCCACGACATTGGCCAGTCCTGAATTTTCCTTGCCCTGGCGGTTCAGCGTGTACTGGCTCTCGTCGGTTGTCAGGTAGTCGAAGTTGATGCCTTCGCGCTGCATGATGCCGCCCATCCATTCTTTGCGCTCGGCGTCGCTCATGGTGTTCAGGCGGTCAGCCATCTCGCCCTCGCTGATGCCAGCATGCTTGGCGCCCAGGTGCATCATGTCGTCGCGGAACGACTGGTGCGTCATGACGCAGAAATGGTGCTCCTGATTCTTGTAGGCCTTGATTCGCTCCTCGCGGCTGGCGCCTGGCTCGATGTGCCAGTTAAACTTTCCGGGTTCCAGGTAGCGCAGGGCCTCGCCACCGAACTGCCCCTGCACGATGCTCGGCACCAGGAAGATGCCGCGCTTGGCCTTGCCCTGGCCGTGCAGGTGGGTGAAGGCCGCCATCTGGAGCAAAGACTTCCCGGAACCAGTGCCGAACGCCGCAGTCACGCGCTTGTTTGCGTCTACCAGCTTGACCAGGCGCTGGCGGGCCGCATTCTTGCCGCCGCTCATCGTCGGCGCCCATAGCTTGGTCGGCTGGCCCGGTTTGAAGTTCTTGCCAACCACGCCCATCATGCCGGCAATCTGGCGCTCGGCGACGTGTCCCAGGCTGTGGCGTTCGTCGCCCTTCAGGTCGGACGGCTTGGCGGCCGCTGGCTCCTCATCAGCCCCGAAGAACCCCATCTGGGCCTGATTGAAAGCCTCATCCTGCTCACGGGCGGCATGCATCTTGTCGGAGACGCTGCCACTGGCGTACCGGCCCTGGGCGCGCTCGCGCAGGCTGTCCACCAGGTCACGTTCGCGCGCCTGGCGCTCCTCGCGGGCCGCCGGATCTGTGGCATCCAGGTGGTTCAAGTTGTTGCGGATCACCGCGCGGCCCAGCTTCAGCGGCTTGCTGGGGTTCAGCTTGTTGTAGTTCTCGGCGAACGACTTGCCGACGTTAGAGCGTATCAGGTCCTGGACGGCCTCATACGCCTTCTCGTGGCCGTGCATGGCGTCGACATACTTGCTCCAGTCGAGTCCGGCTGCGTTGGCCTTTCCGGCGGCGGCGTCGCGCTGGGTCTTCCACTCCTGCCACTCAGGATTTGTGCCGGTCTCGCCGAACATATCCTGCGTCTCGCGCTCAGGCTCTTCAGCGTCCAGGCGCTCGACCTCGGCGCGCAGCGCGCCCTGCTCAGGGCTTTCCTTGGCGATGTGACGATAGAAGTGCTCGCGCAGTGCACGCTGGTCCTGGCTGGTAAGTTCGCCTACCTGCTTGAACGCGGCCACGCCCTCCGGGTGCTCAGACAGCGCGCGGTGCAGGGCGTCGACCGACTTCTGGTCCACGTCGAACGACTGTTTGTTGAAGGCGCTGCGATCGCCACCGTAGCGGCTACCGACGAACTGGTCTGCATACTCGTCGAACCGGCCGGTCAGCATCTCGGCACGCGCCTGCTTGCCGCGGGCATCCTTGAGCGGCGCCACGGCGTCCAGCGCCTGCCGGTAGGCCTGCGCGCGGTCAAAGCCTACTTTTTGGAAAAATTGTGCACTCTGGATGTCGGCAACGATGTCGCCCGGCGCATCACCGTCGGCGGCCCGGCCACCGATGTAGTCGCGTAGCGATTGCTCCAGGTCCTGCCCTGGCTGGAACGGCTCCGCCATACGCGGCGCCACTCCCGGCTTTACATCCATGGCAAGATCTGGCCGGCGGGCAACGCCAAGCGGCAACCAACCGTCCTCATCCTGGTCGCCGCGCATGATGGCGATGTTGCGCTTGACCTGCTCTACGTCATCGCTGTTGATCGGCTTCGCTAGGCGGTCCATTCCGGCTGCGTTGATCGTCAGGAAGGTGTCGCCGGCCACGGTCTCCAGCTTGTAGTCGCCGCGCTGCAGGCCGATGGCGCGCACGCGCTGGATGGCCGATTCGATGCCGATCTTTCCCAGCGACCCCTGCCACTGGTCCTTGGCGCCCTGTTTCAGAGCAGTAACCAGGGCAGCATTGGCCTCCATTTCGCCAAGGGCCTGCCCGAGGATTTTTTGCGCGTCGTTGACGGCTTTGCGCCGGCGGCCATTGAGCTCCTGCGCCACCTGCAGGTCGGCACCGCTGGCGGCCTCGCCAAGCTCCACCTCCTTGGCGGCATCCATGAGCTCGCGCGCCTGCCCCATGGCCTCTGCGCTGGTCTCCATGTAGTGGTGCAGGTGGAACTCCTGCATTCCATCTGTGATGCGCTCGGCGTCGCCCGGCATGTCGGTGTGGATGCGGCGCGCCAGAACCTGGGCGGCGCCGGCTATGCCCAGCACATCAACCACACTGCGATCGACCAGGGCATCGCCGCCGACGGCAAGCGCCAGGCTGTTGATGCTGTTGTAGGCACCGACGCCGATATGCTTACCCAGCGTTTCCTCCGGGCGCTCGCCGGCCATGCGCTTGAACTCAGACAGGAAGGCCATGGTCTGGGCGGTGCGCAGGTCGTTGTTCAGGTCCTCGGCGATCTTGGCGTCATCATCGGGCCCGGCTGTGTACTCGAGCACAAAAGCCTTGGGCTCGGCGGCGGCGCTGTCGATCTTGGCGGCGGCTTCGCGCGCCTTTTGCTGGACCTGCTTCAGCTTTTTGGCGGCGCGCAGCAGCTCCACCGCCTGCTTGGCGTCGGCCAGAGCCTTTTCGGCTCCAGGCGCGGCGGGTTCACGGATGCCGGCCAGCTCTTCCTTGACCATCTTGGCGGTGTCGCCGCGCTGCACGGCCGCCTGGCGCTGGGCCTCCGTCAGGTTCGCTCGCTTGGACTCCTTCGCCTTGTCAGCCTCGGCCTTGAGTTCTTCCGGCGTCAGGCCTGCTGCCTCGGCGCGGCCTTTGAAGTCCTGGCTGAATCCAAGGCCTCCAGGGTTATCCTGGATGGGCGCCAAGTCCTGCACGGACAGCGTTTCCGGGTCCTTGGCGTCCAGCGGCACCTCGCCGATACCAGCCTCTATGCGCGCCGCATGGTCAGTCACCAGCATCTGCCGCTGCAGGTCAACGGCGTTCACCGCCTGCTGGAGCAAGGCGCGGTGGTGCTTGTTGCGCAGCTTAGCCTGGGCGGCGTCGCTCAGATGGGCGTAGTCGGCTTCAGGGAACTCAAGCTGAGACTTGTCCCAGCCCATGGTGTTGGCCACGGTCTGCACGAATTCGCGCTCGTGGGCGCGCTGCTGGTCGCGCAGGTCCTGCTTGGCTTTATTCTTTGCCTCAAGGATTCCGGCCTCTTTGTCGGCTGCGCGCTGGGCCTTTTTTTCTTCGGCCTTGGACTTCTTGCGGTCCTCTGCCTCTTTTTTGTACTCGGATTCCTTGCGGACGTGGCGCAGTTTGAGGTAGTTCAGCTTGCCACCGGCACCACCTATCACATGGGCGCTGCCGTCGGGCTGGGGCTGGATTAGAACCGCCTGGCCGGGGCTGCTGTCACCATTCGGATGCACCGTGATCCAGCGTGCGCCGTCCGGGATTGAGGCTTTCAGGAACAGAACAGGGCGGTCTTTTGGCAGCATCCGCCGAGTATCAGGTCACGACCCCTACAGCCCCCCGGCGTCCGGGTCCACCAGCCGGAACGTGCCGCCACCGGCCAAGTCCTCCACCTCGGAGCCGCCCAGGTTGAAGCTGGCATTTTTGCGATATTCCTCCACGGCGGCGGCCAGCGCCGACTGCAGGTCCGTGTGCTGCGGCATGCGCTCCACGGCATCGCGGTCAACATGGTCGCCCAGCAGGTGCAGGTTGTCGCTGGTGTAGAACTTCTTGAGCACCGCCTTGACCAGGTACCAGTACGCGCCGAACAGTCGATATCGGCGCGGGTCATCCTGCAGCAGTTGTAGGGTGCTGGCAGCGAAGGTCTTTGGATCGATCATGCTGCCTCCTTGCGGGAATGGATTTCCATGTTCTCATTGAGTACATCACGGAATTTCTGCTTGTTGTGCTCGTCGGCCCCCCAATCTCTGCCATATACTGATCCAGCCCTAGCCGCGAACACTCCCCCTAGGCGCATATCACGAAGATCGCCCAGTGTTTTATCCATAATGCCCATGCGCTCAGCAATTTTCCTTACGACAGCCAATGTGTTGTTGGATGCACCATAACCAGTGAGTGCCCGCAGGCTTCCTACATCATCATTTGAAAGCCGACGACGCTCCGCGGTGTGCGCGATGGCCTCAGCGAGTTCGCGGTGGCCAGACTCCAAAGCCAAACCTACAAGCGCATTGTGCACGGTCGCATCTCGGTGCGCGCCGTACGCGTAGTTCTCATGCTTTCCATTCATAATACCTGGTGTACTCATTTTTTGATCAAGAGCACCCAGACGTCGCACGCGCGCCCACAGCATCGTAAGCGCCTTCTTTGGATAGCTGGCCTTGAACTCTCTGGATCCGGATTCAGACCGTCCGGAGACATTGGCCAGAGGCAGGATAGAGTCGAAGGCCTCACCGATGGTTTTTGCATGGCGGATGCGGTCAATCTGCTCAGCCTCAAGACGGGCTTTAGCCTCCCTCACAAGTGGCGAATCGCTGCCGTACCCTCTGCTTCCACCAATATTATCGAGCAACGGTTTAAACGGGTTTCGGTACTGGCTGCTGTATGGCGCACCCTCGTACTTGCGGCCGGCCCGCCAAGATGACTTGCCACGCTTACCGCTTCCAGTAACGAACTCGGTTGCAACCTTGGCGCCACGGCGGGCGTCGATCCACGCCTGGATTGCTTTATCTTTGGCGGAATCGGTCGGCAGCAAGTAATCGTGCGTGTCGTGCAGCTTGGTGTGCTCATAGCTCTCAGCCATCTTGAGCGCTCCGGTCTTCTTGTCCACCATAGGCACGCTGCCATAGGGCATGCTGAACTTGTAGGACTTCGCGCCATCCTTGATCTGGCGCTGGATCAGGTCGTGGTTGCGCTCCAGAACGGCTGACGGCATGGCCTTGATATCGTCCCAGGATGTGAGGCTGTTCAGCTTCTCATTGGCCGCAGCCTCCATGGCCGTCCCAACCTCTTTGGCCTCGGCGTCAGCGTCGAACTGGAACGGCTTGGCATCCTCGATTTCAGACAGCGGCACCGTGACCGGGCGCCCACCAGCGGTATCGGCGTAGCGCCGCATGGTGACGGTGCCGGCGCGCATGTTGACGCCGGTGACCACCATCTTGCCATCGCCGGAAAAATCCAGGCCAACGTCGGCACCCAGGACCGTGCCAGTGCGCGGCAGGATCAGAACGTCTGTGGCGCTGTCCAATGCCGACTTGGCTGGCCAGTATTTGTTATTGAACAGCGTGGTCTTGGCAGCCTCCATCTTTTGACGAAGGCGCTGGCCGCTGACGGTGTTTTTGTTCTTGAGCGCGCCATAGCTGCGGGTCATATCCACAAACCGCACGAACTCAGCCTGCGCATCAGCGCGCTTGCCGGTCTCATAGCGCTCGGTGGCTGCAGCTTTGTCGCCCTCATACTTCTTGCGGGCCTCCTCCGGGTCGGCCGCCAGCATGATGCGCATTTCCTCGAGGCTGATGTTCCCCTCGCGCGCCAGGTTCTCGACACGGTCGCCACCGTTCCACAGCAGGTCCTGCCAATCCTTCTTGGCGGCCACGGCCTGGTAGCGGTAGCCGTCGAAGCTCCCCTTGGAAAGGTAGGTGTGAATGCGGAGACTTTCGTTCAGGTTACCCTGACGCAGGCCGCGGCCATTGCGCTGCTGCAGCGTGGCCGGCTCCCATGGCACATCCATGTGGTGGATGTCCGTGGTGGTTTTCTGCATGTTCAGGCCCTCGGCCATGGTGGCATTGCCAACCACCACCTTGAGCTTGCCCGCATTGAAAGCGTTGGCAACGTTCTGGCGCTTGACCGACGAAGCCGCCACCTGGGCGTTTATGACGCCTATTTCATCGCGTTTGAACCCCGCATCCACCAGCGCGGCCACGATCTTTTCGTGGCTGTCGATGTACTCACAAAACACGATCTGGCCACCATCTTTGGCGCCGGCGACGCACTGCTTGGCGAGCGCTTGATACTTCGGGCTGGCGGCGGATCCATATTTGGCCTTGTCCAAAATGGACAGGTCCAACGCTGCCTTGTTCATCTTGTCCATGATGGCGAAGATGTGGGCGTCGCCGGTGGCGTCCTTCTTGCCAGCGTTCTCCTCGGCCAATTCCCGCAATTCGGCATAGACGGCCTGCTGGGCCAGCGTCATGTCCACCATATGCATGCGGTCGTCGCGCTTTGGCAGCACCAGACCGACCTGCTCAGCGGTGCGGCGGTCAATGTAGCGCTGCATGATCTCGCGGAGCTCGTCCAGGTTTTTGAACCCGGACACCACCGTGGCATCCTCAATTTTGCCGTCGGTGGACAGCACCTTATCGGCCTTGAATTCGCAGAACCGGTCCAGGAACTCCTCGCTGTTGCGGATTTTGATGCGCTCAAACGCCTCGGGGGCGATGTGCGACAGCATCGAGTAGATCTCGAGCGGGCTGTTTTTGGTGGGCGTGGCCGTCAGACCGTAGACGTTCTTGCCACCATTGTTCTCGCGGATCCACCGTGTTTTCAGGTTGAAGTCCAGCGCGCGATTGCTGAGGCCCTGGCCGCCGAGGAACTTTGGTTGCTCACCGAACCGGGCCCGGGCGGCGTAGAGGTTCTTTTGGTGGTGCATCTCGTCGGCGATCAGCATGTCAGCGCCAAGCTCATTGAAGTAGATGGCGTCGGTGCGATCGGCAAACTCGCGCTGGGCGATGTGCTGCTCGTAGCGCTCCTTGATGGCCTTGCGGCGCTTGTCGCCGGCATTGCCAAGGGCCTCGCCACGCTGCACCCAGAAGTCATCGGAGTAGTATTCCTCCTTGGTGACTGGATCTAGGTCTACCTCCTCGAACGCCGGCTCACTGATCAGGATGAAGTCGTAATCGTTCTGGCGCAGGTCGTGGTACTTTCGTTTGCGCTCGCCGGCCGTGTCATCCTTGCCGACGAGCTGGCCATCCTTGCCGCGGCTGAAATTGGCGCCGATCGTGAGCACACGTGAGCCAGGGAACCAGGCGTCAGCCTCCTCGTACCAGTTGGCGAGGACAGACTTCGGCACCACGATGATGGGGCGCCGTGCCTGGCCGTTGACCTTTGCCATGCGCGCCAGTAGCAGGCCGCCGAGCGTTTTTCCGAGGCCAACGTCGTCGGCGATGATGCCCTTACCTTCGGCCAGCGACTTGCGCAAACTCGACCAGCGCCAGTCGCGCACCGAGCGGTCTGGATTCAAGCCAGGCACATCGATAGGCGAATTGCTGTATTCCGGTGCCACAAAGCCACGGAACGTGCGGTTGTACAGGTCCTCTACGGCGTCGCGGTAAGTGCTTCCACACAGCCAGTCCTTGAACTCGGCATTCATGGCCTCGATGCGCGGCAGGTCCTCCTCTTTTCGCACACCGGTGCGGTTGAGGTATTTGTCGATCAGCTTGGTGTCGCCGTATTCATTGCCGCCGGCCACCGAGTAGACACCATCGGCGAACGTAATATCAATCGGCGGGTTTTTACGAGTCCACTCATTGGCGTGCTCATCGCTCTCGAATTGCCGCCAGTTGAGATATGCGGCCAGGACATGGGTAGGGATGAACGCCGAGTTCATCTGGAAGTCGACGTCGTCCAATGCCTTGGCGTCGATCGCCGCCTCCAGGCGCTCGACCTGTAGTCGGCGCTTGTCGGCCATGTCTGGCTCTGCGCTATGCTCCAGCGCGGCCTTGGCTGCATCCAGCTTTGGCCAGAGTTCGCCCGTTAGGTAGGCGTCCATGGTGGTCCACTTGCCAGCGCCGATGTAGGCGTAGCGCGGGTCTGCGGCCAACTGGTCAACGATGTCGTCTGAGTCCTTGCCTAGGCGGTCTGCCAGTTCACCGGCGGTGAACCCGTCGCGGTGCTCCAGTGCCATGGACTGCGCGGCGCTGTCGAAGGTTCCGTCGACCTTGCGCGTGCGTCCGGTGACCAGGTCAGACAGTTCGCCTTTGCGGTTCACGGCGCCGATCAGGTTGTAGAGCGACTTGTCCACCATGGCGGCGGTCATCAGGTCGCTGTCGTTGGCTGGAACGCCATGCTTTTCGACGTAGGCGCGGATGCGAGCCTCAAGCGCCGGCCGGTCTACAGCCTCCATGCCATCGGACAGCCGGCCAATGTCGGCGGCTAGAGCCTGGGCGTCGCTGATGGCGGCCGTCTGCATGAACTCGGTGACGGCGTGCCAGCGCGGCGGCTCGCCCTGCAGCACGTAGGTGACGCCGTCCACGGTCTTGGTGTCGCCCACCTTGGCTGTGTCGGCATACGGGCGACGGAAGGCAGCAGATACCGCGCGGTCACGCGCCGCCTCATCCGGCAGCGCGTCCAGGACCTGCTGCATTGTCACGGCAGTGGCTGGTGCACCATCACCGTCGGGCGTGAAGCCGGCGATGGCCGCGGACACGCCATCCATGGATCCCTCGACGGTGATGTCGTTCCCCATTCCGGCCTTGGCGCGCCAGCCCTCGGTCATGGTGCCCAGGACGTTGTCGGCGCCACGGCCCGTGAAGTAGGAGCCCGACAGGAACTCATCGTCCCAGACACCCAGCCGCTGGAGCGTCGCCTGGTCAACCGTACCCAGCGCGCCAGCCACATCATCAGGCCGCTTGCGCAGGAATATGACGTCGGTGGTCACCTCGGTGTGGCTGTGCTCAAAGGCAGTATTGGGCATGCGTTGCGCGCCCAGGAACTCACCCTTGGTCAGCATCATCTCGCGGAAGCCGCGCGCTGACTTGCTGTCCATGATGCCGGTGGGCACCACCAGCGCGACGATTCCGCCGGGCCGGCACTTGTCCAGCGCGGTGTCCGTGAAATACTGCTCGCAGGTGCTGATGTTGACCTTGTCATCTTTCGCCAGGAAGCCGCGCGGGCCGTATGGCGGGTTGCCGATGACGACATCAAACTGGCGGTCGTCTGCGGTAGCGAAGCGCTCCAGGCTTGCCGTGTGGATCTCGTGGCGGTCGCCGTGCAGCGCCAGGGCTGCGCCAGCGCTGGTTGGGTCCAGTTCAACGCCGGTCACCTTGATGCCGGCCGGCGCGGTGTGCAGGAACACACCGGTGGCGCAGCTGGGCTCCAGGGCGGTGCCGCTGGTAACGCCCAAGGCGGCGATCGCCGCCCACATGCCGCGCGCCACGCCTGGGTCGGTGTAGAACTCGTTCAGGCTGTCGCCACATCCGCCGTTACCGCTGTACTGGCGGAACATAGCCAGGTCGTCGGCGCTGTACGGGCCGCCCTCGGCCAGGCGCGCCACGACGCCGGCGTTGATCTCGCGGCGGCGGGCCTTGCTGGTGCCAGCGGGAACGCCGAATGGAGCCATGGGGTCGTGGGCGACGGGCGCGGCCGGTGGCGGTGCGGGTTCTGGAGCCGCAGGAGCAGATGCTGGTGCAGGCGGTGCCTTCGCCTCGACTGGCTTGGCGTTGAGGTGCTTTTCCCGGATGAACCAGCCGCCGTTTTTGCGGAAGGTATATGGGTCGATTTCCTTGGCCTGGTCCTGCGTCAGGTCGGTGCGCACCACGCCGCGCAGCGTCTTGCCCTTGCCGTTCTTTGTGACGTGCTCGACCAGTTCGAGCGGTGGCTCGGTATGAACTGGCGCTGGGGCGGGCGCTGCTACCGCAGGCTCAGGCACGGCCACCGGCTCAGGCTTCGCCAGCCCATCGAACATCGCCGACACCTCGGCGACGGTCTTGCCGTCAAGCGCAGCCATCTGCGTGAGCAGTGCATGCTGCTGGCCTTCAGTCAGGCCGGACAGTGTGCTGCCGAGTGCCTGCACGCCGCCGTGGCGCTCAATGAAGGCATCCAGCTTGGTGCGCCGGGCCGCTGGCGCTTTGACAGCAACCTTTTGGATACGCACGTGCGGCGCCACGACGACGCCGTCCTTGCGCACGTGGGCGGCCACATGCACGGGCGCGTCAAATAGGCTGAGTTGGGATTTTGCGAAAACGACAAGCATGGGACGGCCTTGTGGGAGCATCCCAGTAGTGTGCCGTCACGATGGGTTAGTTTTTTAACCCCTTGCTAGCAGGCGGACGTGCGACCATGGCTCACCCTCGTGCCCAAGCAGCCATGAGCCATACACAGCAGGATCATCTTCGGAAACAACGCCATAGCGAGGTAACTCACCAGGTTTACTGAAGCGCTCCACTTTCGGTTGATCGTACTCAGGACTGCGCCGCATTTGAGACAGCACCTTTCGCTCCTGCTCTAGCAGTTTTTGATTTTCAATCCTGGCGGCGATGACCGCATCAGCATGCATATCTTCCCGTAGAGCGCGCTCACGTTTCCGGGCAATAAGCCCAGGAAGATTCTTCTCGCGCCATGCATCGTTCTTTGATTTTTTCTTGGCCTTTTCAGCCGCCAAAAATTTTGCGTCTGCATCCATCTGCACTTGGTACAGGTGGTCAAGCCTGCCACCACGCGCAGCTTCTTTGAACTCTGCCCGCGCCGTTTTGCCCGTTTCCTTCACCCACGCCTGATATGCGTCTTGACCGCGAGCAATTTTGGCACGTTGCTCTTCTGTAAGTGGCGTCATATTCAACTCCTGTTTGTTTGTTGCTTCAGGAGGATTATTGATCAAATTTGATGAACTTGCATTTGATTGTTCAGATGGGTTCTGGCTTATGAATAGTATTTTCCTATCTGAATGCTTTGGAGCATCCGCAGGGTACCCAGGCGGCACCTCCCCATGCTCGTCGACGTCGGCAAACAGGTCCGGAGTATGCGCCACGGCATCCTTGCCCTGCAGCGGGCTGGGCGGCAGCGGCTTGCCGCTCTCCGGACCACCGAACAAGCTCATCTGACCCGGCGCAGCCACGGCGCGCGCCTGGCGCCCCTGGTACCCGGCGAGGTTCACCATCTTGCCGCCGCGCAGGTATGCGCCGACGTGGGCCTTGATGAAGAGCACCATGTGCTTTGGACGGGACTCAGCTGGTGCTTTCATGGTAAGCAATATCATTAGTTAGAATTGGCCAGAGAACGCCTCGCGCCATTATCACGTCACGATGTGACGCGTCGCACCAAGGCCACCTCCTTCGTCGAGGTGCGCTATGGAGGTCAGTCAGCAAACCTTTGATTTTTCGGCCACGGGAGATGTCGACTCCGTTTCCACAGTGGATATCTGTGTTGACCTAGTGTATGGCATGGTTGGTGATGTCGAATTTCGTCTCGAGGACTGGCATGCCATTGGGATAGCTCCTGATTTCACCACGGTAATTCCAACCTCGTTCGATGGGGCGAAAGTCGCGGACATCACTTGGCATCCAAACACCGTAGGCTATCTGCCACCAAATATGCGACAAGAGGCCGCATGCCTGGTGGCGGCGGACACCGTTTTCGTTCGGTTCTCTGATAGGTTTTTTCAGGATGTCGCGCTTGAAACCTACAAGCCATGGCTCGCCAGCCCACGAGAGATGAGCGCCGTGCACGACCCTATAGCGTCCGAGATGATGCGGCTGATCGGGAGGCTTGTGGCCGAAGAAGATGGCGGCGCGCAGCGGCTGATGGTCGAGTCGATCGGCACTGCGCTCGCCGTGCGGTTCCAGCAGATGCAGGGGCCGGTGCACGCCGCAGCAGACGCGCCGTATCCCGAAGGTCTGCCAGAAAATAGGCTGCGTCGCGTCATAGACTATGTGGCCGCCAACATCCGGCGAGACATCAGGCTGGTGGAGCTTGCCAACATTGCCGCCCTGAGCCCGTTCCACTTTACAAGGGCATTCAAGCGCTCCATGAACATGACGCCTGTGCGCTACGTCTGGACCCAGCGTATTGAGCACGCCAAGGTGCATTTGAGGCGCCCGGAATTACCGATAGCGGCTATCGCCTACGAGTGCGGGTTCTCCAGCCAAAGCCACTTCAACACGCTGTTCAAGAAGATGGTCGGCGTGACGCCGGCGCGATTCAGGGAAGGGCTGCTTGTGGCGCTGCTGCTGATCAATCTGCACATGGCGTTGGATGCGCTCGAGTTGATCCACTACGTGGATTTTTTCTGAAGAAAAAGCACCATCGACTTCATGGCGACCTCGACCGGGTTCATTTCCCGCCATTGCTTCGCCAGTCGCTCGAACGCCGGGTAGTCCTTCTCCAGCATGTCCTCAATGCCGGCGTAGCCCAGGCTGACGGCTTGCGCGGTTAGCCATTTCTCCTGGCGGCTGAGGTCGTCTTGCAGGCTTTGGCGCTTGTCCTCATGGGGCGCGACCACTGTGCCGTCGGCGCGGGTGTAGCCGGAGATGTGGGTTTTGAGCAGCACCATGGCCTTGGCCATTTTCGGCTCACGCTTGAACACCAGCACCACCTCAGCATCGCTTAGCACCACCTCTCCAGGATCCTCGCCGGCTCCCTGGCTTTCGCCGCGCACCAGCGCCACCTGTGCACCTGAATACCCGCCTTGGTTCAAGACCTTGATGGCTCGCTCTACGCCGCCATTCGCCCGAATTCCGATGGTGGACGTGCCGTCCAATTCCTCATCGGTGATCTCGCCATCCTCCCACCGGTAGCTTGGCTGGAGCTCGTCGCCGACTTCAACGTCATGATCATGCGGTATCACACGCAGTCCCCAGTCAGCATAGGGATCGTCGTCGATGGCCTCTTTGATCTTGTCCACCACATCGCTGGCGCCCCAAACGTCGCCATGGTCTGCCGGTTCATGGTGCGCTGCAGCGCGCTTATCCTCGTGCGGCGGAACAAAGGTGCCATCCTGCTTGGTGTAGCCATTGACATGGGTCTTGAGGAAAAGCGCCTTGATCATGGCCGGCTTGTCCGTGGTGGCGCGCACCTTGGCGACAAACTCCGCCACCGGCATGGCCGTGATGCCACCAAAGAAGCGCTCGTCGTCGTAGTGCTGGCAGTACGCCTGCCTAGCCTCGTCGATCGACGCGAAATTGATCATGCATTTCTGTTCGTCGGCAACATCCCACTGCTTGCGCTTCATCTGCTGGACGATGTAGACCTCCGGCGCGTCGTGGTACTGGCCGATGAACACGTCGACGGCGTCTCCATCCAGGCCGGTGGTGCCAAGGATCTCGCCATAGGCATAGCGGAACACCGTCCGCCAAGCGCGCCCGGTCTCGTCGACACCTTCGCGCACCGTGCCCTCTGGGTGCTCAATGGCGATGGTCAGGCCATGCCACGGCATGCGCTCCTTGGGGTATCGACCGCTGGCGGTCTGGGCCGGCGTTGGGTCGCCGCCGCGCATGGTGCGGGTGGCCGGGTGGGCTTTTAGTAACAGCAACATCAATCACTCCAGTCGGCGGGCAGGTCCGGCAGGTCAAGCGTCTGGCCGGCATACTGGTGCGTGCAGTCACCCAGAAACTGCACACGGCCGTCGGTGATGAAGGTATGGCAGACATGGTGTTGCTTCTGCTGGACAATCTCGCCACTTTTTATCTTGTCGCGTATCTCTTTTGTGGTTGGCATGGGCCCCCACAGATCCCACTGCACCAGCACGCTCGGGGTGAACGTTGGACGCTCAACATCTCCATTCCAGACCCAGCGCGGGCCAGATCCATCGCCGACCCACACCTGATGCAGAGTGTCACAACCCTGGCACCAGTAACCAAGACCACCATCTTCCATGTTGCGCAGTTTGCGCGATAGCATTCCCATCATTCCCCCTTCACCGGCGGCACCGCCGCAAGCCTGGCACGTAGCCAATCGCCGAACGCCGGGTCATCGCCGGGTCTGTCTTGGATTGTCGGCACCCAGCGGCCACGGCAGTGCGGGTGCACCAAGCCAACCGGGACTTGCCACATCTCTTCCGGCTCGCGCTCCTTGAACACCTGGCCGACGCGCTTTCGTGGGCTGGCCGAGCGCCCAACATTCGTTTTTCCGGACCAAATCTGGGTCTCTGGATTCTTGTTCTCGGCTGCTGGGTCCACCACCTCCATGATGCGGCCGTCGATCTTGCGGCAGAACGCGCAGGCGTTCTTGTACTGCTCGACCCGCTTGACCTTGGTTCCACGTGGAACCGAGGCGATGTAGCCAGCCGTC
>Ga0070664_100000597_pt1 | contig 27580 bp, 28 predicted proteins | sample KBSC73metaG_FD_65863 | JGI IMG/M metagenome (GOLD analysis project Ga0070664, IMG submission 65863) | Corn rhizosphere microbial communities from Kellogg Biological Station, Michigan, USA - KBS C7-3 metaG | ecosystem: Host-associated > Plants > Roots > Rhizosphere > Soil ... | reverse complement strand
TTCATCTCCAACGTCGGCACGTGGATGGAGACCATCGGCGTGGGCGTCTACGTCACCGAGGCGACCGGGAGGGCCGGCTGGACGGGCACGGTGGCTGCGCTCATGTACCTGCCCACGCTGGTCCTCGGACCGCTGGCGGGCGCCCTCGCCGACCGGATCGATCGGCGGCGGCTCCTCTCCCTCCTGACCACCGCGCAGATCCTCATCGCCGCGGTGCTGGCGGTGCTCGCCCTCACCGGACGGCTGTCGGTGCCAGCGGTGGCGGTGCTGGCCTTGCTCGCCGGTTGTGTGAACGCGCTGGTCGCGCCGGTCTACTCCTCGCTCCTGGCCGAGCTGGTGCCTGCCGAGGATCTCCTCTCCGCGCTGAGCCTCAGCTCGGCGCAGTACAACCTGGGCCGAATCATCGGGCCCTCGCTGGCGGCGCTGGCCATGGCTGCCGGAGGGCTGGCGGCGGCATTCTTCTGCAACGCGGCCAGCTTCGTCGCGGTCCTGGTCTCGCTCATGCTGGTGCGCCTGCCGCCCAGACCCGAGCGCCGCGAACCCGAAGACTTGTGGGCGGAGATCGTCACCGGGTTCCGGGTGGCGCGCGAGGACGCCGGGATCCGGACCGCCCTCGTTCTGACCAGCCTCATCTCGGTCCTGGTGGCACCCTTCATCGCCCTCATCCCGGTCTACGCCATCACCGTCTTCGGTCATGGGGCGTCGGGCACCTCCCTGCTCGCCACGGCTCAGGGCGTCGGGGCCATCGCTGCCGCGGTGCTCACCGGTACCCTCGCCGACCGATGGGGTCGCCGGCGCCTGGTGAGCCGGATGACGCTCCTGCTCGGCTCCCTCGCCATCCTCTACTGGCTCGTCCCCTCCTTCTGGATGGCGGTGGTCCTGGTGGCGCTGCTGGGGGGCGCGTACCTGTCCACTCTCACCGGGGTGAACGCCACCTGCATGAGCCGTGTCTCACGCCTGCTCCAGGCGAGGGTGAGCAGCCTTTACGTCATGGTGCTCGGCGCCGGCTACGCGACGGGCCTGCTCGCGCTCTCCTGGCTTGGCGACCACGTGGGGCTCCGCCTCACCATGGCCTCGGCCGCCGTCCTGCTCACCCTGTCGGCGGCCTGGATGAAGCGGCGCGGGATGCTCCGGCGCCTCGACGGGCCGGCTCAGTTCCTCGGCCGTGAAGAGGTCACCTTCGCCGTGCCGACCCTCGCCGGTCCGGCGACGATGAAGGAGGTGCCCGGGGCACCGGCAAGGGAAGAGCTCAGGGCGAGCCGCTGAGCTTCTTCTGAACGCCGGACCTCGAGGCGTAGTCCGGCGCGGTGGACTGAAGCTTGGTCCAGATGGCGCGAGCGCTCTCCTTGTTCCCCGCCTTCGAGAGCCGGTCCCCCAGCGCGTCCACCGCGGCCGGATCCGAGGTCACCGCCACCCGCCACACGTTGTCCGCCATCGGCTGGCGCTGCAGGCCGACCAGCGCCCAGGCCATCCCGGCGCGCAGCCGGGAGTTGTCCGGCTGGTAGGGCATCACCTGGCGGTAGTTGTCGAGGGCGTCCTGGTACTTGTTGGCCGCGAGCTTCGCTTCCCCGTCCTCGATCAGCCGGGCGAAGTTCGCCTTCATCTCGGGTGTCACGTCGGCCTTCTGGAACGCCTCCATGGTCTCCTTGCTCAGCTGGGGCGGCGCGGTCGGGCCCGACGCTTGCGGTCCCGGCGGTTGCGCGGCGCCCGCCATCGGAGCAGAGGCCACCGGGGGCGCGGCCGCGACGACCGGCGGCGCCTCGGCCCGCAGCTTCTCCTGCTGGCGGGCGAACTTGCTCGCCCCGCCCGCGGCGACGACCCGGTCGATGCGCTCGGCCAGCGCACGCGCGGAGGTGGCCTGGGGGGTCGACGGCGCGATCTCCGCGGAGGTCTGCAGCTCCTTCCGGGCAGCCTTCAGTGCCTGGACGTCTTCCCCCTTGAGATCGAAGGTGACCGCGCCGTGTCCGTACAGGGCAGCCGCATCCCGGGGCTGGATCTGGAGCACGCGCTCGTACGCCGCCAGCGCGCCCTTCAGGTCCCCCAGCAGCGCCAGGGAGTTCCCCAGGAGCGTGGTGGAGTCGATGACCGGGCCGAGCGCCGCGAGCGCGCACGCCGCCGCGGGCCCGGATTGCCTTTGCGCCGCGAGGGTACGGGCCCGCTCCGCCGCCCTGTCCACGGTCATGTCGCCGGCGATCCGGCAGCCCGCGCTGGACGCATCGGGGAGCTCGCCCTTCACCTGCTTCCTCTGCTGGAGGAAGAGGGTGCGGACCGGCTCGGCGGTCTTCTCGGCCTGGGTGAAGAAGTCGCGTGCGTCGGACCAGCGCGCGCGCCCGTAGTAGAGCTTCCCGATCGCCGCGGAGACCTCGAAGGGCTTGGGACGCGTCTTGAGGTCCGGGGTGGCGTCCATCTTCTTGAGGAGCTCGTCGGAGGTCGGAGCCGCCGCGCCCGGCGCGACGCTGGGATGACCGGCGGGAAGACCTTCGCCGGGGCTTCCCGTGCCGGCGGGCGTGCCGGTCGGCGCTGCCGGTGGAACCGCAGGATGGCCGGGCGGGAGCGCGCCCGTTCCGCCGCCCGGGTCGGCGCTCTGGTTCCCCGGGGCGAGCGGCGGATGGCCGGCGGGCAGCGCCTGGTCGTCGGACCTCTGGCCGGAAGAAGCTCCAGGCGGCAGTGGCTTCGCCGGCACGACGCCACTGTTCAGGGGCGGGTGTCCCGGGGGAAGCGCCTGGCCCTGGGCGAGGAGCAGCGCCAGGGCGGTTGCGGCCATCGTCATCGAGGTCTCCACAGCACGGAATCGAGGCGCTGCACGGGCTGATCTCTCACGGCCGCCAGCAGCTCGGCGACAGTTTTCTGGAGGACGGGATGGCGGGCCTGGGGATCCAGCTCGGCGAGCGGCTCCAGCGCGAATCGCCGCCGATGGAGCTCCGGATGGGGGACGTAGAGGCCAGGCTGGTCCAGGATCCGCTCTTCCCAGAGGAGGATGTCCAGATCGAGGAGGCGGGGTCCCCAGCGTTCGGTCCGCACGCGCCCGTGCGCCCGCTCGATGTCCAGGAGGGCGGCCAGGAGCGACTCCGGGGTGGCTGCGACGCGCAGCGAGATCACCGCGTTCCTGAACTCGGGCTGGGCGGGCCCGAGGGCTGTCGCGGCATAGAGGGACGAGCAGCGGAACAGCTCGACGTCCGGAAGACGGGAGACGTCCTCGACCGCCGCGACGAGCATTCGCTCCGGGTCCCCCAGGTTCGCGCCCAGGCCCACGTAGATGGGTCCGTGCTGGTTCGGGGAGGCGCAGCTCACAGCCCGAGCACGTCCCGCATCCCGTACTGGCCGGGAGGCTGGCCCCGGATCCACAGCGCAGCACGGAGCGCGCCCTTGGCGAACTGGTCGCGGCTGGTGGCCCGGTGGCTGAGCTCGATGCGCTCGCCGGGGGCGAGGAAGAAGACCGTGTGCTCGCCGACCACGTCACCGCCCCGGAGCGTCTGAACGCCGATCTCTCCGGCGGGCCTCTCCCCCAGCTGACCGGCACGAACCAGGCGCATCACGCCCGCGTCCTGGCCACGGGCCTTGGCCACCACCTCGGCGATGCGGAGGGCGGTCCCGCTCGGCGCGTCCTTCTTCAGCCGGTGGTGCAGCTCCAGGACCTCGGCGTCCCAGCCCATGCCGAGGACGCGGCCGAGGAGCGAGGCGGCCTCGAGCATCACGTGAACGCCGACCGACATGTTGGGCGAGACGACGACGGGGATGCGCGCCGCCACCCGGTCGAGCCGCTCGCGGTGGGCCACGGTGAAGCCGGTGGTCCCGGTGACGAAGGGAATGCCCTGGCGAGCGCAGGCCTCGGCGAAGTCGGTCGCCGACTCGGGGGTGGTGAAGTCCACCGCCACGTCGGGACGGACCTCCATCAGCGCGGCGGAGAAGTCGTCCCGGAGCGGGAGGTGCAGGGCTCCGACCCCGGCAAGCGTTCCCACGTCCCTTCCGCGGGCCGGAGCCCCGGGGCGGGCGACCGCTCCCACCACCTTCACCCCCGGCTCCTCGGAGGCCGCGCGCACGACGGCCGAGCCCATGCGGCCCGGGACGCCCGCGACGAGGAGGGTGATGACTGCCACTTGCGACGGGTGTAGCACGGCAGCCGCTCCGGGGCGGAGCGTGGTCGCGGTCGCCGGCCTCGACTGTCGCACCCCCATTGCCTGCAGCCGAGCTCCGTGCTCCCGGATGTATCAACCAGGGGCGGGAGCGGCGGCTTCGGCCAGGGACTCGGCGGCTCGGCCGGTTCGCGCAGCGCCGATGGCGGCAATGGTCACCAGCGCGATTCCCAGCGCCTGAGCCCAGCCCGGGATCTGGTGGAGCATCACCGCGCCCACCAGAGCGGCGGCGGCGGGCTCCACGCTCATCAGCGTTCCGAAGGTCCCCGCATCCAGCCGGCGCAGGGCGAGCAGCTCGAGCGTGTACGGGACGACCGGGAGCAAGAGGGCGAGCCCGAGACAGGCGAGGAGAACCATCGGGGTGATGTGCCCGTACGCCTGCACCAGGCCCAGCGGGGTGGTGCCGAGCGCGGCAGCGGGCATGGAGACGGCGAGTCCGGCGACGCCGTGGAACCGCTGGCCGATCTTCTGGGTGAGCAGGATGTAGGCGCCCCAGCAGATTCCCGCCGCCAGCGCGAACCCGATTCCCACCGCGTCGGTGAGCCCGGCCCAGGGCTGGGTGACGAGGAGCACGCCGAGGAACGCCAGCGGCGGCCAGACCAGCCCCCAGCGACTGGCGCGCCGCAGCACCGCCACCCCGAGCGGGCCGAGGAACTCGATGGCCACCGCGGTGGCGAGGGGAATGCGGTCGATGGCCTCGAAGAAGGTGAGGGTCATTCCACCGCTGACCACACCGAGCAAGAGCGCGGCGGCCAGGTCATGCCGTCGGAAGGTCCGGAATCTCGGTCGAGCCACGGCGACGAAGATCAGGGCCGCCCAGCACAGGCGCAGCCAGGCCGTGCCCGCCGGGCCGATGCGCGCGAACATCGCGGTCGACGCCGCTGCGCCCACCTGGACGATGAAGATGGAGCAGAGGGCGAAGAGCACGCCCGTCGAGGTGCGAGTCGCGGTCGGCATCGGCGGACACCACCTCTAGCGCGCCGGCGTCGCCGGCACCGGTACAGAGCAGGTCAGCGCAGCAGCCCGAGCCGGCGCAGCTCGGTCGCCAGGGCGATGCGGTTGGGCTCGCCCAGCGGCACCAGCGGCAGGCGGATCTCCGGGCCGAACATGCCCATGAGATGAAGCGCCCACTTCACGGGAATCGGATTCGGCTCGACGAACAGCAGGCGGTGCAGCGGATTGAGCTTGACCTGGAATTCCAGGGCCCGCTCCCGCTCGCCCCGTCGCGCCGCCTCCACCAGGTCCGCCATCAGCCGCGGCGCGACGTTCGAGGACACCGAGATGACGCCCTCTCCGCCGCAGGCGATGAAGGGCACCACGGTGAAGTCGTCGCCGGAGAGCATCGTCAGCCGGGCACCGCACTTCTCGCGCAGGTCCACCGCCCGGATCATGCTCGCCGTCGCCTCCTTGATGGCGACGATCTCCTCCAGCTCGCAGAGCCGCTGCATCGTCTCGGGCAGGATGTCCCCCCCGGTGCGACCCGGCACGTTGTAGACGACGATGGGGAACCCGGGGTGCGCGCGCACGCACGCGCGGTAGTGCTCGATGAGGCCGGCCTGGTTCGGCTTGTTGTAGTAGGGCGTCACCACCAGCGCGGCGTCCGCACCGACCTCGCGGACGCGGCCCATCGCCTCGATGGTGTCCGCGGTGCTGTTGCTCCCCGCGCCGGCCACCACCGGAACGCGCCCCTTCGCCTCCTCGACCACCACCCGCACCGCGCGGACCTTCTCCGCGGCGGTCATGGTCACCGCCTCGCCGGTGGTGCCACAGGGGACCAGGCCGGCGGTGCCCCCGGCGAGCTGCTGGCGCACCAGCGCGCGGTACGCATCCTCGTCCAGCGCTCCGCCACGGAACGGCGTGGCCAGCGCGGTCATCGATCCCTGAAGCTTCATGGCGTCGGTCACCCTACCGTCCGGTCGCCTCACCGCGCCAGAGGTCCTCGACGCGCTCCCGCCGACGGACCACCCGGGCCCGCTTCCCGGACACCAGCACCTCGGCCGGCCGGGGCCGCCCGTTGTAGGTGCTGGCCATGCTCATGCCGTACGCGCCGGCGCCGCGGATGGCGAGCAGCTCCCCGGGCTCGGGGAGGACCAGCTGCCGGTCGCGTCCCAGCACGTCGGTGGACTCGCACACCGGGCCCACCACGTCGACCCTCCGGGTCCGGCCTCGGCGAGCCCGCACCGGGACGATGGCGTGCTCGGCGCCATAGAGGGCCGGACGCAGGAGGTCGTTCATCCCCGCGTCCACCACCACCAGCATCCGGCCCCCGGCGCGCTTGCGGTAGAGCACGCGGGTGAGGAGCACTCCCGCGTTCCCCACCAGCACCCGGCCGGGCTCGACCAGCACGGTGGCCCCGGTGTCGCGGGTCGCGGCACGGACGGTGGCCGCCCAGCGGTCCGGGGAGGGCGGCGCCTCGTCCCGGTAGCGGATGCCGAGCCCACCGCCCACGTCGAGCCACTCCAGCGGATGGCCCTCGCCCCGGAGCACCCGGTACAGACCGGCCACCCGGCGAAGCGCGGCCGCCAGCGGGCCGAGCCGGGTGAGCTGGCTGCCGATGTGGCAGTCGACGCCCCGGGCCCTGAGCCCGCGCATCCGGCGGGCCCGCGTATAGAGCCGCCGCGCTTCCTCGAACGGCACCCCGAACTTCGAGGTGGGCAGCCCGGTGGAGATGTGGCGGTGGGTCATGGCGTCGACCCCGGGGTTGACCCGGATGGCGAAGGGCGCGCGCCGGCGCACGCGGCGCCCCACCCGGTCGAGCGCCTCGAGCTCCTCGGCGCTCTCCACGTTGAACATCCCGATGCCCGTCCGGAGCGCGAAGGCCATCTCGGCCTCCGTCTTCCCCACCCCGGCGAAGACGGTGAGGCCCGGATCTCCTCCCGCCGCCAGCACGCGGGCCAGCTCCCCGCCGGAGACGACGTCGAACCCCGAACCCCAGCGGGCCAGCGAGGCGAGCAGGGCGAGGTTCCCGCTGGCCTTCACCGAGTAGCACACCAGGTGCGGGGCACCCCCGAAGGCCTGGTCCACCACCCGGAAGTGCCTCCGGAGGGTCGCCTCCGAGTAGACGTAGGTGGGAGTCCCCACGCGCGTGGCGAGACGCTCGAGCGAGACACCCTCGGCATGCAGCACCTCGCGGACTGGACGGAAGTGGTCCATCGGTCCCGCCGTTCGTCAAAGCCCGGCGTCGGGCCCGGGAGCGGAGGTCTCCAGGGGTCCGCGGGCGGTGGGGGGACGGCCCGGGGCCTGTGTGCCATCGGGGGGCGGAACGGGGGCGGTCGGCGACGCGGGGACGCCTGCCGGCGCGGCAGCCGGCGCACGCAGGTTGTTCGGCCGGACCCCGCAGCCCGTGACCAGCAGGATCACCGCCAGGAGACCGGAGCCCCTAGAAGCGGATGCCGAGCTGGGCACGGATTGCCTGGGCGATTCCGGGGGAGATGGGAGTGCTGATGAACGGGCTGGCCGTGGGCGGCTGCGTGTAGTTGAACCTCAGCCCGTCGAACGGGAAGAGGATCCCGTAGGCGAGCTGAGCGTAGAAGCCATCGTCGGTCTGGTACCGCACTCCGGCGTTGACCTCGAAGCCGAGCTGGGTGGTGTTCCCCGACGGGGTACTGGTCGGCTTGAGCGCCTTGGAATAGATGAACGCGCCGAAGACGCTCAGCGAGTCGTTGAAGGCGTAAGAGACTCCCGGCTTCACGTACAGCGCGTCGGTGATGCCGCCGATGATCTCCCGCCAGAGGATGAGGTCGATCCGGTAGTCCTGGTTGAAGCGGAAGTTCCGGATGTCCCTGTCCTGGCAGAGCTGGTTCTGCGGGCCGGTCGGAGTGCACGGACGCTGCCCGTACTGCGCGCCGTCGTAGTCACCCCACTGGGCGCCGGAGGCGGTGGAGGCCGGGCGCGTCTGCCGGCTCGGGCGATTGGGCTTGTTGCCCCATCCCGGCGCCGAGTCACCGCTCGCGGCGCCGACCTCCAGCCCGATCTTCAGCGCGCCCTCGATGAGCCGCCACTCGGCCTGCAGCGCGCCGCCGTACTGGGCGATGGTGAGCTCCTGCGCGAAGTCGCAGTTGGTGCTCGTGCCGTTCAGGTTGGAGAGGCAGCCTCGGGCCTTTCCGAGGTACGCCGCCACCTCCAGCTCGAGGCGGAAGGCCTTGCGCTCCAGCTTCACCCAGATGTCGGGGATGAAGAGGTAGGCGCTGCGGGGAATCCGGCTCAGGGAGCCCGAGGGGATGATGTACGGATCCTGCTCCGAGAAGCTGGAGCCGTTCTGCTTGTACTCGTAATTCTGGCTCCGGTACTGGAAGAACAGACCGTAGTTGAAGATGGTTCCGCCGGCGTCGATCCGGGTCCGCGCCTTCTGGTCGGTGTCCTTCCTGGCGATGATGATCCCGAAGGTGTGCGCGTCGTCGCCGTTGGTGACGTCATAGGGCTGTCCCTGGGTATTGGTCCGCCCGCTGACCAGCCCCTCGAGATCGAAGTCGATGGTGGGGACGAGGAAGAAGCCCGGGAGTGGCTCGGCGACGAACTGGAAACGATCTGCCGTGGAGCCGTGATCGCACTCCAGGCAGTTGCCGTCGTTGTGGACGATCCCCAGTCCGTACTGGTCCCCCATCCGGCCGAACTTGAGGAGACCGATCGGCGTGGCGACCTCGCCCCAGACGCGCTTCACCGCGAGGTTGCTCTGGGTCGAGGTGACGCCCGGGATGGGGGGAACCGCGCTCGCCCCGAGGATGCCGATGTCCACCCGGTCCTGCCGGACGTAGGCGTACTGGGGCGTGCTCCCCCAGACGACGTTGTCCAGGGCATCCACCTGGGCCTTGATCCGCACCTCCTCGGAGATGTTGAGCGTGGGGTCCAGCCGGAACCGCATGTTGGTCCCGGCGATGCTGTGGCCGCCGGTGAGCCCGGCGGTCGTGAACTGACCGTCGGGCCGGGGGAAGAGCCAGTAGCCCGAGTTGTCGGGCGGCTGGTCGAGGTCGAACTTGTGGAGCAGCTCGGGGCGAACCCGGAAGTAGCCGTGGAGCTCGACCAGGTCGAGCTTGCGGTGCGCGGCGGCCTCGGTCTCCCAGGTGTTCCCGGCCGAGGTCGCGGCCACCGTCGCTGCCTGGGCCCGCATCTCCTCCCGGAGCTCCTTCTTCGCCGCCTCGACCCGCGCGTCGATCTCCCGCTGGATGTCGGCGTCGGTCCGCAGCTTCGGTTCGGTGACGGGGGCACCGGGTGGTGGCGTCTGCGCGAGGGCGGTGGCGGAGACGAGCAGCGCCGCCAGGGCAGTGACCTTCACTGTGTTTCTCCGGAGGGGTAGGACGAAGGGCGCGGCATGAAGACACCCACGCGCATCCGTGTCAATGAGCTGTGCTCTGCTCCGCGCCCCGGCCCTCTCTCTTGCGCTAGCATCCGGGACAACATGAATCGGAGCATCCGGATTCCCCTGCTGTCGCTCGGTGCTGCACTGGTGCTCGCGGTCATCGGGGCCTGCGGCACTGACCTTTCCCAGTTCGGCGAGGCGTGCTCGGTGTACTCGGTGGAGGGTAGCTGCGAGAACCCGAACGTCTGCGAGTGCCGGGTGGGCGCGCCGTACTGCGTCTGCACCCATCGGTGCGAGCAGGACAGGGATTGCCCGACCGGGACCTTCTGTCTCCCCGGCCAGAACCCGGCGAACAACCAGCAGGACCTGTTCTGCTTCAAGGCCGACGCCGGCCTCCCCCGCTGACCGGAGTCGCCGGATCCGGCGGGCCCTGGCGGAGCTCGGTCAGCACGCCCCGCATCCCCTTGGGGTGAACGAAGGCGACCCGCGCGCCGCCTGCACCGGGACGCGGCTCCTTGTCGATCAGCGGTGCGCCGGCCTTGCGAAGTGAGTCCATCGCCGACTCGATGTCCTCCACCTCGATACAGACGTGATGCAGGCCCTCCCCGCGGGAGGTCAGGAACTTCGCGACACCGGAGTCCTGCGTGGTGGGACAGATGAGCTCCACTCGACCCATGCCGTGGCCGAAGATGGCGGTCTTCACGGCCTGCTCCGGCACCTCCTCCACGTGGGTCAGCTCGAGCCCGAGCGCGTCCCGCCACAGGGGGATGCTCTCCTCGAGATCCCGGACCACGATGGCCACGTGATCGAGTCCCTTCGCACGAACGGTCATTTCCTCGCTCTCCTCGACGGCTGGCATCTGGGACAGAGGTCGGTCCTTCGACCTGCCTGCCGCAGGAGCCGGATCGGCGTGCCGCAGCGAGGGCAGGGCTCTCCTTCCCGAGCGTAGACCCTGAAGGGGTTCTCCGTCCCCGGCTCCTCGACATAGGCGATCTCCTCCCCGTCCTCGGCGGCCAGGGCGAAGGCCAGCCCCCGGCGGATGGCAGTCGCCAGGCGGTTCCATTCCGCAAGCTCGAGCGAGCGGGTGGGCCGGCCGGGGTGGAGCCTCGCCCGCCACACCGCCTCGGCGGCGTGGATGTTTCCGAGGCCGGCCAGGCGGCGCTGGTCCATGAGCGCGACCTTGATCGGCATCCGCGTTGCGCCGAGCGCATCCCGGAGCTGCCGGCCCGAGAGCGGGGTGAGGAGCGGATCTGGCCCGAGGGCCCGGACCTCCGGAAGGGTCCGGAGGGCGTCCGCGGGATGGGGCTCGATGCGGCCGAACAGGCGGGTGTCCTGGTAGTGGACGACGCTTCCGTCGGAGAGCGCCATTCGCGCCCGGCTGTAGGGGACGGCCGCGCCCGGGGGGCGGCGTACCCACCTGCCGGTCATGCCCAGGTGCGACAGGAATCCCTGGCCCGAGTCCAGGGAAATCAGGAGCACCTTCCCGTGGCGGTCAGCCCGGACCAGGCGTCCCCGGAAGCGGACGAAGTCGGCGCGGCCGCCCGCCCGGAAGACCCGCGTGCGCTCGGCCTGTGCGCTGGTGACCTCGGACCCGCCGAGCCATCGCTCCAGGGTCCGTCGCGCAATCTCCACCTCCGGAAGCTCGGGCATTTTTCAGTTCGCCATCTGGCCCGGCAAGGCATTAAGCCCCACCTTCGACGACAGGAGGAGTCATCCCATGGCAGACCTGGCCAAGAAGTACACCCCGAAGGCGTTCACGCACCTCAAGGGGCTGAAGGGCATCAGCGACGGCTTGCTCGAGTCTCACTTCAAGCTCTACGAGGGCTACGTCAACCGGACCAACAAGCTGACCGAGACGCTGTTCGGGCTGGCGAAGGAGGGTCAGGCGACGGGCGCCAACCCGGTCTATGCCGAGCTGACCCGCCGGCTGGGCTTCGAGTACAACGGGATGGTCCTCCACGAGTACTACTTCGGCGGGATGAAGCCGGGTGGCTCGGGAAATCCCGGAAGCAAGCTGAAGAGCGCCGCCGAGGGGAGCTTCTCCAGCTGGGACGTCTACCTGGCGGACCTCAAGGCGGTGGGCACCATGCCGGGCGTCGGCTGGGCGGTGACCTTCCAGGACCCGACCACGGGCTGGCTGTCCAACCACTGGATCACCCTGCACGAGATCAACAACGTCGCCGGCTTCAAGCCGATCGTGGTGATGGACGCCTGGGAGCATGCCTTCGTCCCGGACTACAAGCCGTTCGAGCGGGCGAAGTACGTGGAGGCGTACTTCTCCAACATCGACTGGGGAGTGGCGGAGAGCCGGCTCAAGTAGCGGGAGCGGCTCCGCGGGCGAGCCGGGCATCGAGCCGTGCCCGGGCCTCCGGCCACTCGCCGGCGAGCATCGAGTACATGGCCGCGTCGCGCGGCCCGCCATCCGCGGAGGGAGAGTGCGCGCGCAGGACGCCGTCGAGCCTGCAGCCGATCCGCTCGATGGCGGTGCGCGACCGGACGTTCCGGGCGTCGGTCTTGAGGGTGACCCGGTACACCTCCCAGCGCTCGAAGGCGTGGGCGAGCATCAGACGCTTGGCCTCGGTGTTGATGGCGGTGCGCTGCGCGTCGGGGGCGAGCCAGGTCCAGCCGATCTCGAGGGCGTACGGAACTCCCGGCGGGCGCCGGGGGACGGTGGAGCCGGCGGGGAGGGGCCAGAACTCGAGGTTGCCGAAGCGGGTGGTGCCGACCACCCGGCCGGTGCGGGCGTCGAGGGTGGCGAACGGAAGCGCCACCGTGCGGCGCTGGTCCTCGAGCGCGGCGGCGATGTAGGCCTCGAGCTCGACGCGATTCCGGGGGACGGGGGTGAGGCCGAAGGTGTCCCTCGGCCCCTCCGCGACGGATTGAAGCCCGTCCAGATGCCCGGCGCCGAGCGGCTCGAGCCGCACGTGCTGCCCCTGGAGCGTGACGGGGGTGACCGGTTCCATGGTGCCCGTTCTCGCACGGACCTCGCGTGGCGGAGCAGCACAGCAGGGCTGGTCTTTTCGCCTCCGCTCCTCTACAGCTCCGGATGCTCACGCAGGACCTTCGGCCGCGATGCGCGCCGGGAAGGGAGACCGCCCCTGGTGACTGCAACCTCTGGACGGGTCGCCATCCGCCCGGCGATTTCCGGAGACCGCGAGGCCATCGAACGGCTCCTGGACGAGCGACGGCTCCCGCCGGCCGGCCTGCAGGCACACCTCGGCGGCTTCGTGGTGGCGAGGGAAGGCGGGTCGCTCCTGGGCTGCGCAGGCCTGGAGCGATACGGCGAGGTGGGACTGCTCCGCTCGGTGGCGGTGGCCGAGGGGGCCGAGGGCCACGGGCTCGGGGCCGAGCTGGTGAAGGCCGTGATCGAGCGGGCGCGAACCCTTCGCCTGCGCCAGCTGTATCTGTTGACGATGTCTGCCTCGGGCTACTTCCCCCGGTTCGGGTTCGAGACCATCGCCCGCGAGGCCTTGCCGTCCTCGCTTGCGGCATCGGAGCAGCTCCAGGGAGCATGTCCGGCCTCCGCGGTGCCGATGCGGCTCACCCTCTGACGAGGTCACGATGAATCTCCTGCATACCGTCCTGCTGCTCCTCCTCGGGCTGGCAGGCGGCGCGAGTCTGGTGGTGCAGGCAGCGCTGAACGCGGGACTGCGGGCGCGGCTGGATTCGATCTCCTGGGCGGGGTTCGTCAGCTACGTGGGAGGCACGGTGGCGATGATCGGTGCGCTGGCCATCGGCAGGGTGAAGTTCCCGGGGGCACGGTTCGAGGAGACGCCGCTGCTCTGGATGCTGGGCGGCTTCTTCGGCGCGGCGTACCTCGGGGTGAGCATCGTGCTTCTGCCGAGGCTTGGCGCGGCGACGGTGGTCGCGCTGGTGGTGTCGGGGCAGCTGATCAGCTCGCTGGTCATCGACCGCTTCGCCCTGCTCGGCGTCCCCCACCACCCGTTCGGGCCGGGGCGTGCGATCGGCGCGCTGCTCCTGCTGGCCGGCGTCCTGCTCATCCGGCGATGAGCCGGACCGGGGCCCGGCCGCGAAGCGGTCCCGCCCGTCACCCGGCGGGGGTACGTTCCGGGGATGAGCTCCTCCGGCTCGAGCGAGAGGGCGTCGCCTCCCCGGCTCCTCCGGCCGACGCAATCTCCTTCGCCGCCCAGCGGTCCCGAGCCGCTGGTCCGCATCTGCCTGAACTGCGGGACCGCGATGGAGGAGCGGAAGTGCAAGCTGTTCTGTCGATGTGGGTACTACGCCTCGTGCTCGGACTTTCTCTGAAGGCAGCGGCGTCCAGTCAGCGGCGGCGGGCGCGGGCCCGGGCGGGCGCGGCGCGGCGGCGGGCACGGGCGGGCCGGGCGCGGGCCGAAGGACGGGCCGGTGCCTTTCTCGCAGCCGCCAGGCTCTGCTCCAGCGCCCGGGCGAGGTCCACCACGCGTCCGGGCTGGGGCGTCGGCGCCGCCTCGATCGGCTGACCCTTCGCCTTCTTCTTGATCAGCGCTTCCACGCGAGCGCGATGGTTGTCCTTGAACCTGGAAGGGTCGAACCTGGCGCTCATGGACTCGAGGAGCTGCTCGGCCATCTGGAGCTCCTTGCCGCCGACGCTGGTCCTCGGCACCTCGGGTGCCTCGAGGACCTCGTCGGCCCAGGCCAGGGTGGTGAGCACCATCCGGCCGTCCGTGCTTCGCACCACGCAGAGGTGCTGCTTGGTGCTGAGGACGATCCGGGCGATCGCCACCTGCCCCGCCCGCTCCAGCGCCTCCGCCAGAAGGGCATAGGCCTTCGCCGAACGGCCTTCGGGCGCGACGTAGTAGGAGCGGTCGATCTGCAGGGAGTCGACCTCCTCCATCTTGACGAACTCCTCGATGCCGATGGTGCGGTCGCGCTCGGGATCGGCCGCGCGAAGCTCTTCCTGGGTGAGCGTCACCACCTGGGTCTTCGAGACCTCGTAACCCTTGACCACGTGGTTCCAGGGCACTTCCTTGCCGTCGCGCTCGCAGACCCGCTTCTCGCGGATCCGGCCGCCGTCCGCGTCGTGGTACAGGTGAAAGGCGAAGTCCTTCTTCCGGACCGAGGGGTAGAGCGACACCGGAACGTTCACCAGCCCGAAACTGATCGCACCTTTCCAGTACGGACGCGCCATGGTGCGTCGTAGGGTTGTCTCGCTCCTGCTCGGACGGAAGGGGTAAGTCGGGGAGAGTGTCCGCAGGCGGCCGGCGGTTGCGAACCGGGCGGGCAGGCACCATCCATCCAGGCCAGGAGGCGGTCCATGTTGCGAACGTCGGTCCGAGCACTCGTCCTCAGCAGCGTCGTCGGAGTCGCTGCCTGCGGGGTGCACACCCCCGAGGGGGTGGCCAAGGCGCTCGTCTCCGACGAGCAGGAGGCTCAGCTCGGAGCTCAGGTCAAGCAGGAGCTGGAGAAGCAGGGCACGAAGTACGTCCAGGACCCGGAGATCGTGAACTACGTGCAAGGGGTGGCACGGAAGATCTTCGTCCCCGCCGACAAGGACCGCCCGGGAGTCAAATGGCAGGTCTACGTCATCGACGATCCGAAGCAGGTCAACGCCTTCGCCACGCCAGGCGGCTACCTCTACGTGTTCACCGGGTTGCTGATGGCGGCGGACAACGAGGCCCAGCTGGCCGGGGTGTGGGGGCACGAGGCGGGTCACGTCGTCGCCCGCCACTCCGCACGCCAGATGGTGGACGCGATGGGGCTGGAGACGGTGATCGGGATCGCCCTGGGCCAGAATCCCAACCAGCTGGCGCAGCTGGCCGCGACGCTGGCGGCGAAGGGCGCGCTCCTCTCCTACAGCCGTCAGGACGAGACCGAGGCTGACGAGTATGGAGCCACGTACTCGGCAGCGGCGGGGTACGACCCGCGCGGGATCATGCAGTTCTTCGAGAAGCTGAAGGCGATGGAGGGCGAGCAGCCCGCATTCGCCAAGTACCTCTCCGACCACCCGGCGACCGAGGACCGGATCAAGCATCTCGAGCAGTACATCGCCGAGAAGCACCTGACCGGGACGGTGCTCGGCGCGGATCGGCTCGCGCCGGTGAAGCAGAAGCTGATCGCTCAAACGAAGGCTGCCGGAGTGAAGCCGGCGACCCTCAAGTAGGGAGTCACCGCCGGAGCAGCTCGAAGGCCACGTTGCGGCCCAGACCCGCGTCGAACGCCAGAACCCGCCAGACGGCGAGCAGCCGGTCGATGGCGCACGCGGAGCGGAGCGGACCGGCATCGACCGCGTCGAACCCGATGTCGCGGGCGAGAGAGATCACCGTGACCCGGGCCAGCCGATCGTCGGCGCAGACGAAGGTCGAGGCCCGGCCGTTCTCGAAGAGCGGATTGAGCATCACCTCGGCGGGGACCGTGTTGAAAGCACGCACCACGCGGGCGGTGGGAACGAAGCCGGCGATGATCTGGCTCGAGGAACGGTCGTCGGTCGGCGGCTTCGGTGCATTGGTGGGATCGACGACGATCTTCCCGTCCAGGTCGCCTGCGGCGTGCAGCACCTCCTGCACCGCTCCGTACGGAACGCCGAGGACGAGCACCTCGCCCCACTGGCCCACCTCAGGGAGCGATCTCAGGGCGGCCCCGGCCTCCTCGGCAGGATCTGGATCCTCGGCGGGATTCCGGACGCCGTAGCGCACCTCGTGCCCGGCGCTGGCCAGGGCATGCCCGAGTGCCGCCCCCACGTGTCCCCGTCCGAAGACTCCGATCCGCACCGCGACTCCTCCGGCGCCCTGCCGACCCCGGGCACCCGCGGGCTGAGGGTGCGGACCCGGCCCGCCCCCCGCAACTCCGTGGCCCCCTTGGAGCGGACGTCGCCCACCGAGCGAAAGAACGAGTGGTCGCCCACTCAGGTGTCAAACACCTTCGACGAAATCCTCCTCTGGGATCTCGATTCGAGCTGACGATGACGCCCAGCGAACATGCGAGCTTGGGGACGGATGCTCGGGGCATCCTGGCCCCCCCGGAGGACGACGACCCGGCGGGGGCGGTCAGCCGGGGCGGTGCGCCGTCCCGGACGGCCCCGGCCGAGGAGCGCTCGTGAGCCGCACCCCGGCGAGGACCAGCGCGCCGCCCACGGCGACCTCCCAGCCGATGGGCTCCCCCAGGACCAGCCACGCCGCCACCGCGGTCGCCACCGGCTGCAGGTTGCTGAAGACCGCGACCTTCGAGGCGTCGGTCCGGCCCAGCGCCCAGTACCAGAGCAGGTAGCTGGCCACCGAGGCCAGCAGGGCCAGATAGAGGATGGCGCCCTTCACGGCGAGGTTCGAACCCAGGATGAAGTCCAGCCGCAGCACCCAGGGCGCCGCCGGAAAGAGCCACAGCGCTCCCGCGATCAGCGACCACGCGGTCGCCCGCACCGGCCCGTGCTCGCCGATGAACGCCTTCCCCTCCGCGGTGTACAGAACCCAGGCGATCACCGCGCCGAGGATGAGCACGTCGCCCACGAACACCCCGGAGAGCGCGCCGAGCCCGTGGGCGAGCAGCAGCACCAGCGCACCGGCGAAGGCGAGGAGCAGTCCCAGCGCGGCGCGCGCGCTCGGCGCCTCCCGGCCCCGGAGCATGGAGTAGAGGTACACGCCGATCGGGGTGAGCGCGTAGAGCAGTGCCGCGTGGGCCGCCGTGGAACGCTGCAGGCCGGCGAGGAACAGTCCCTGGTTGAGCGGGCCGGCGAGGAGGCCGAGCAGCAGCGCCGCGGGAATGGCGCGCCGGGGCGGGAGCGCTGGCCCCGGAAGCGACAGGAGCAGCAGGCTGAAGACCGCCCCGCTCAGCAGGAAGCGCCAGAACATCAGCGTTCCCACGGGGACCTCCGCCACGGCGCGCTTGGCGACGAGGAAGGTGCCCGCGCTGATGACCGCCTGGAGCATGAGCGCCGCGACGACGCCCGGTTCCACCCCGCCCCGGGCGTGCACCGGCTCGGCAACGGTCGCCGTGCTCAGGGGGGAGGAAGTCGGGCGAGGGCCCATCGAGCGGCGTCACTCACCACGGCGCTCGGGTCGTGCGCCAGCTTTTCCAGCACCGGCCGGGCAGCGACGTCGCGCGCCGCCCCCAGCGCGTAGGCGGCGTTCCGCCGGAGCCCGTCGTACCCCGCCCTGGCGAGCGCGGTCCCGGGCACCAACTCGCTGTAGAGCTCGGGAGTCATCGCCGCCAGCCCCCGTGCATCCACCCCCGCGACCGGCCGCGGGAGGAACCGGGAACCCGCCGCGGGCACCGGCGCGGCGTTCAGCGGGCAGACGTCCTGGCACACGTCGCAGCCGAAGACGTGCGGCGCCATCGCCTCCCGGTGCTCCCCCGGCACCGGACCCTCGTTCTCGATGGTCTGGTAGGAGAGACAGGCGCGGGAATCGACGCGGCCGGCGCCGTCGAGCGCGCCCGTGGGACAGGCATCCACGCAGAGCCGGCAGCTCCCGCAGCGGTCGGCGCCTGGCCCATCCCCGTACGCATCCACCTCCAGCTCCACCAGGAGAACGGCCAGCACCACCCACGAGCCGTACCGGGGCGTGACCAGGCACCCGTTCCGGGCGATGACTCCCAGCCCGGCGCGCGCGGCCCACACCTTCTCCATGAAGGGGCCGTGGTCCACCGAGCCGTAGGTGCGCAGCTCGGGCCACTCGGCCCGCAGGAGCCGGCGAAACGCGCGGAGCCGGTCGCGCATCGTCGCGTGGTAGTCGCGCCCGCGCGCGTACCGGGCGATGGGCGAGGCCTCCGCTCCCGGGGCTTCCGTCCAGTAGTTGCACGCCAGCGCGACGACGGTCCGGGCATCGGGAAGCAGCCGCCGCGGCTCGAGCCGGTCCGCGGCGCGTTCGCCGAGCCAGTCCATGTCCGCGCCCATTCCGGCCGCGAGCCAGTCCAGCAGCACCGCCGGGTGGATGGGGTCGGGCCGGGCGAAGCCGCAGAGGTCGAACCCAGCCTCGAGGGCCATGGCCCGCACCCGCTCGGCGGGAACGACGGCGGTCAGGGCGACGGCTTCCCGCCCGGAATCCACGGCACGTCCTTCACCCCCGCCCGGTGGTTCGCCGCCCGCGCGAGGACGAAGAGGAAGTCGGACAGACGGTTGAGGAACCGCAGCGTCAGCTCGTCCACCTGGCCCTCGCGAAAGAGGGGCACCACCGACCGCTCAACCCGGCGGCACACGGTTCGCGCGAGATGGAGGGCAGCGCTGGCCGGCGTCCCTCCGGGAAGGATGAAGTGCGTCTGTGGCGGAAGCTCCCCTTCGAGGCTGTCGATGCGGCTCTCCATGGTGGAGATCCACTCCTCGCGGACCTGGGGGATGTGGGCGGCGGCCCGGGTCCCGCGAGGCGTGGCGAGCACCGCGCCGACGGTGAACAGCTGGTCCTGCAGATCCTGGCACCACGGGTCCAGCCCGGCCAGGCCCGCCGCCCGCGCGACGCCGATCGCCGCGTTCAGCTCGTCCACCTCTCCGTAGGCCGCCACCCGCGGGTCGTCCTTGGCAACCCGCCCGCCTCCGAAGAGGCCGGTCTGCCCGCTGTCGCCGGTGCGCGTGTAGATCTTCATCCCCGTCCGGCGCACCCTACGTCCAGGGAGTGGCCGCACGGAAGTCGGAGGTGGGGCCCCCGTGTCTGGTATGAGGGCCCGCCGCCGACCCTGGCCATCGACGTGAACGACGACCCTTCCGAGAACGGCGGCCGACGCGCCGGCCCGTGGCTGATCCTCGCTGCCGCCACCCTCTGGTCGACCGCCGGGGCAGCGATCAAGCTGTGCCAGCTCAGCGGCTGGCAGATCAACTTCGGGCGTTCCGCGGTGGCGGCGCTCTTCATCGCCGCCATCATTCCGGCCGCCCGCCGCCGGCCGGACCGGGCAGTCGCTGGAGTGGCGGTGGCCTATGCCTTCACCGTCCTGCTCTTCGTCCTGGCGAACAAGTCGACCACCAGCGCCAATGCCATCTTCCTCCAGGACACGGCCCCCCTCTGGGTCCTGCTCCTGAGCCCGGTGCTGCTCCACGAGCGCCCCTCGCGCGGAGAGCTTCTCTCCGCACCGCTCTTCCTGGTGGGCCTCGTCCTGTTCTTCCTGGACCAGCTGTCACCCGGGCAGGCGGTGGGCAACGTCATCGCGGTGGCCTCGGGAGTCGCGTTCGCCCTGTGCATCATGGGGCTGCGGAAGCTCGGTGGCCGGAACGTCGGGGCCATCGTCTGGGGGAACGCGCTGGCGGCGCTCCTCTCGCTCCCCATGGCCGTTCGAGGGCCGGCTCCCACGACCCGCGACGTGGGAATCGTCCTCTTCCTCGGGGTCTTTCAGCTGGGCGCCAGCTACGCGCTCTTTGCCCGCGGCGTACGACACACCCCGGCCGTCGAGGCGTCGCTGCTCGCCCTCATCGAGCCGGTCCTCAACCCGGTCTGGACCTTTCTCCTGGTCGGTGAGCGGCCCGGGCCGTGGGCCGTCCGCGGCGGGGCGATCATCCTCGGCGCCACGCTGTGGAGGACGCTCGCCCCGTGGGTAGAGGCACGCCGGCGGACGGCACCTGGCTGACCCTGGACGCCGGCGCGCTCGAGGATCAGAAGGCGGTCCGGATCCCGAAGCGGAAGGCCACGTCGAGCGCGGGCCCGTCGGGGAAGGGGTCCTCGACGATGCCGACCCACAGCTCGGTGCGCGGATCGATCCGGAACATCCACCCCAAGTCGATGGTGAAGTCGACCAGGTCCATCGGGCGCAGGCCGGTGTCGTGGAATGGCGGGGTCTGCACGAAGAGGTTGGCGTAGAGGAAGTTCCGCCAGCTCAGCCGGACGCGCGTCCCTCCGGAGAAGGAGGCGAAGAAGATGTTCTCGAACGCGGCGAGGGTCCCGGTCCTCGGGGTGAAGCCCACTCCGATGGAGCCGCTCACCGTCGCGAAGGGAAGCAGCGGCGCCTCTCCCATCAGGATCAGCCCGGTCTGCAGCGTGCCCGCGCGGTAACCGGGGGCAGTGGAGGTGGGGAGCCCGAGCACGAGGAGCACCTGGGCGTGCTCCCCGAGCATCCGCCCCACCCCGATGCGGCTGTCCCCGATGCCAAGGTCGACGGGCCCGTACTCGATGGAGCGCCCCCGCTCGTAGGTGATGGAGTACCGGTACTCGTTGAGCGGGCGCTGCTCGCGGGCGACGTACGGCACCCCGAGAATCGAGTGGTACCAGTCGATGAACCGGTCCATGAAGCCGTCGTAGGCCCCCTGGATCTGCACCTGGCCGAAGGCGAACCAGCGGCCGTCGATGCGCCGGGTGAGCCAGACCTGGAGCCGTCCCAGCTCGGCATCGAGCGTCATTCCCCGGCCACTCGAGCTGTAGAGCTCGATCGCGCTCGCGTAATCGAGGGCGAAGCTGAGGCCCCAGTCACCGCGCGGCATCATCAACGGCGGGGCGAAGAGCACGCTCCGGTTGGCCTCGATCGGGTTCTGCGGCGCCCAGGGAGGAAGCCCGGAGAAGTCCGGCGGCGGAGGAGGAGGCTTGGCCGCCAGGACGCCGAGGACGAGGAGGGAGAGCATCGAGGACCGGCCGAGGGCCGGACGCTGCTAGAGCAGCCGCTCGAATTCCTCGAGCGAGCGGTTCCAGACCGGCACTCCACAGTAACGCGGTCCCTCGGGGCAGAAGGGGGTCACCCCGGCCTCCTTGCGCAGCGTGCAGGGCGGGACCAGATGCGCAGCGATGCGCGGATGGACCGCCCTGACCTGGCGAACCTCCTCGACCGACGCCCGCCAGATCTCCTCCTGGGCGGTGTAGCAGAGGCGGTGCACCCACTTGTGATGAAAGTGCAGGAGCTCACCCGATTCGAGGAAGCGGATCGCGAAGGCGTTGGGCAGGAGGTAAAGCGCCATCTCCGGCGCGACCCCGGCGTCCACCAGGCGCTCGATCGCCACCCACGCCTCGGCGCAGGTGCGGCTGAAGACGTGAAGGGCCTCGGGCACCTCGGCCAGGAGCGCGGGGATGATGATGTCCGGCTCCCCGGGGACGAAGGTGGCCTGGAGCACCGGGCGGCTGGCCGGCGTCATGCGGTGCCGCTGGTCCTGGCTGTCCGCGGCGTGGCTGAGCTTCTTCTGGAAGGTGTAGCTGGCGTGAACCAGCGTCCGCATGAGCTTGCCCTGCGTTCCGAGCTGCAGCGCCTCCGACAGGTACGGGTTCTGCCGGGGAGAGAGCACCCGTTCCAGGGCGGCCGAGTCGTCGAGCGCGGCGCGGGGAAGTCCCAGCACGTTGCGCACCGCCTGGGCGATGGCTGCCTCGCCGTGGGCGCTCCAGTCCACCAGGGTGCTGATGCGATCCTGTAGCCCGGCATCGAACTCGGCCCGGTGCGCCCGCGCCTCCTCCCCGCCCACGACGAGCGCCCGTCCGGTCTCGCGCAGCGCCCGGGCCTCGTGGGTGGACTCGAGGGGAAGCGGATCCTCCACGTCGCGGAAGAAGAGCGGGTCGACGGCCTCCACCTCGCGGACCATGGCTGCGATCACCTCGCGCGCCTCGGTGGGGACGTCATAGGCGGAGGCGAGCCGGTGATAGCGGTGGAGGGTGAGCCCGGAGACGGTGTGGTACAGGTGGGCGAAGGTCCCGATGGGCAGGACGTAGCGGGCCACCTCCTGGCAGCGCTTCTTGAGCGTGCCCACCCACTTCTGGGGCGTGCGGCGGCGGCCGGGGAACAGCCGGTAGAACTCGGCCTCGGCCCGGGGGAGGAGCAGCGCTCCGATGCGGGCGTAGGCGGCCATCTGGCTCTCGACCACGCCCCGGTAGAGCGCCTCCTCTCGCTCGGGAAGCGCGGGGACGATGACCCGGTCCGGCTTCACCTCCACGTAGCGCTGGCTGACCTGCTCCGAGTTGTAGAAGGGGTGAGCGTGCAGCACGCTCCAGATGAGCTGGCGACTCACGTTCTCCAGGCTGAACTGGAAGGTGGCGTGCTGGAGCGTGGTGTGGTGGCCCGCCTGGTAGGTCTCCCGGGCGATCCGGTCGCGGACGGCGCGAGTCTTCTCGTCCTTGCGCACGTCCTCCGCCTTGATGATCCGCGGGCTGTAGCAGGTGCGCGCGGCGGCCACGGCATTGTCGAACGGCTCGACGAAGCCATTGGTGAGCCGGACGATGGGCGGGGCGGAGCGGAAGGGAGGGGCCGACGACATCTCCCCTTCTTCTTGCACGCCCGCCCGACGTCTCGCCACACGGCGTGATTGCCGCTCCGGGCAGGGGTTCGCCGCGGACACGGGGTGGAGTCAGACCCGGAAAGTTGCAGCGCCGGCTGGGCACGCTCTGGGATGGTGGCGGCCATGGCCTTCAACCTCCTCGACCGTGCCCGCCGCGCCCTGCTCGAGCTGGGCTTCCTCCCCGACTTTCCCCCCGCCGCCGAGGCGCAGGTCGCCGCGGTGCGGCGCGCCGGTGCGCCCCGGGCGAACGTGGAGGACCTCCGGAACCTCCTCTGGTCGAGCATCGACAACCCGGACTCGATGGACCTGGATCAGCTGGAGTGGGCGGAGGCGCTCCCGGACGGGAGGACCCGGCTCCTGGTGGCCATCGCCGACGTGGACGCCCTGGTGCCGCAAGGCTCGCCGCTCGACGTCCGGGCAGGAGCAAACACCGCCTCGCTGTACACGGGCGCCGCCATCTTCCCGATGCTCCCCCGCCCGCTCTCCGAGGACCTCACCTCTCTGTTGCCGGACCTGGACCGGCTGGCGGTGGTCATCGGCTACGAGGTGCATCCGGACGGTCGCGTGGACGACGGCGGCGTCCGCAGAGCCTGGGTGCGCAACCGGGCGAAGCTGAGCTACCCGGAGGTCGGCCCATGGCTCCAGGACGAGGCACCGGTGCCGCCCCGGGTGGCGGCGGTCGATGGCCTCGAGGAGCAGCTCCGGCTCCAGGACCGGGCCACCCGCGCTCTGCGTGCGGCGCGCGAGCGAGCCGGCGCGCTCATGCTCCGCACGCTCGAGCCGCGGCCGGTGATGTCCGATGGGCGCGTCCTGGACCTGGAGACCATCCTCGACAGCAGAAGCCGCGAGCTCATCGAGGACCTCATGGTCGGGGCCAACGGGGTGATGGCGCGCCTGCTCGATGCCTCGTCCCGCTCGTCGCTCGCTCGCGTCGTCCGGCGGCCCAAGAGATGGGACCGCATCGTGGCCCTGGCGCAGGAGCTGGGGACCGCGCTCCCCTCCGAGCCCGATGGCGTGGCCCTCTCGCGGTTCCTCGAGCATCAGAGGAGGAAGGACCCGCTCCACTTCCCGGACCTGTCGCTGACGGTGGTCAAGCTGCTCGGCCCGGGCGAGTACGTGCTGCGGCCGGCCGGCCAGGAGGGACCGGGACATTTCGGGCTCGCGGCGAACGACTACAGCCACTCCACCGCGCCGAACCGCCGCTATCCGGACCTCATCACCCAGCGCCTGGTGAAGGCATTGCTGGCGGGGGTCCCCTCGCCGTACAGCGATGGCGAGCTCGACGGCATTGCCCAGCACTGCACCCGGATGGAGGCGGCGACGCGCAAGCTCGAGCGGCTGATGCGGAAGGTCATCGCCGCGCTCCTCCTCCACGGCCGGGTGGGCGAAGTGTTCGACGGGCTGGTGACCGGCGTCACCGAGCACGGCACCTTCGTGCGGCTCCTCAAGCCACCCGCGGAAGGCCGCGTGGTCCGGGGCGAGAAGGGGATGGACGTGGGCGACCGGGTCCGCGTCCGCCTGCTGTCGACGGATCCCGAGCGGGGCTTCATCGACCTCGCCCGCGCCTGATCTGCACCCGCGCGCCCTGAGCGCCGGAGAGCGCGTCCAGCCGTGACCACGAGGGTCACCGCACCCACGGCCCCGTCACTTGGCGGCAGCCTTCTTCTCCTTGCCCTTGCCCCAGACCTTCTTGCACGAAGAGCTCAGCGAGGCCTCGTTGTCCTTGAGGCACTGCATCACCCGGCCCTCGCCTCGCTCCACGCTCGCACAGAGCTTCTCCGCGTCGGCCTTGCACGCCTTGTAGAAGGCGACGAGCTTCTTGCTGACGTCATCCTTGCAGGCCTGCGAGAGCTGGTCGGTCTTTCCTTCGAGACAGGCGAGGATCCGCCCGTGCCCGGGCTCGACTCCGGGACAGACCTTGTCCAGGTCTGCCTTGCAAGCCTTTCCGGGTTGCAGACCCTCTGCGAGCGCGACCGGTGCGGCAAGAAGGAGGCCGGCCCCGAGCAGCGCCGACCAGGTGAACCGGTGATGGGACGACATGGCTCTCCACTCTCTCTGGCGAGAGCGCGCACACCGACCGTGGGCGAGCCCGTCCCGCCAAGCGCTGAGTCCCGCAGTGCCCGCCGGTTGTCCAGCGGTCTCGAACCGGGCCGTTGCCGGAACGGCAATGCCCGCTCAGACCAGCGCCCAGCCGCGTTCCGTCTCGCGGACCACTCCTTCGCTTCGGAGCTTCTCCAGAATCGCGAACGTGCTCCGCTCGGCCAGGTAGGGCACCGCGCTCGGAGTATCCGCGTAGGCGTCCGCGGCCAGCTCTTCCAGTGGACGGGGCACGGTGCTGACTGCGGCCTGCACCCTCCGCTCGCGCATCGCCCGGTGGTCCAGCAGCGCCGTGAGCGCGCTGGGTCCGTCCGGCAGCGGCGGCCCGTGCGCCGGGTACACCGCCCTCACCGGCAGCTCCCGCAAGCGGGCCAGCTGCCGGAGGTACTCGGCCATGTCGCCCTCGGGCGGATCGATGAGGATGGTCCCCTGCCCCGCCACCATGTCCCCCACCACCGCCGCCCGGGTCGCCGTGTCCACCAGCGACACGTGTCCCCGCGCGTGACCGGGTGTGTGGAGCACCCGCCAGCGCATCCCCGGCGCTCCGGCCAGAACCAGCTCGTCGCCGTCCTCCAGCAGACGATCCGCGCGGAACGGCAGCCGGTCCGCCGTCCGTGCATGGCACCACACCGGGATCCCCAGCTGCTCACTCACCGCCCGGGCCCCGCTCACGTGGTCCAGGTGGTGATGGGTGAGCACCACCGCCAGCGGCCGGCACTCCTCGGCGGCCAGCGCGCGGATGTGGCTGGTCAGCCGCTCGATCTCCGCCAGGTCCGGAGCCCCGGGATCGACGATGAGCAGCTCTCCCGTCCCGAGGATCCACGCGTTGGTGTGCGTCGCCGGAAGCAGGGTCGGCGTCCGCAGCGCCACCAGGCGCACGCCCCGCTGGAACTCGATGCGGGTGTCGGCCGCCGTCGGCGAGGCGAGCCAGGCCACCGCGTCCACCGTGCGGCGGACCCGGCTGAGAACGTTCAGTGCATGGCGGTTGGGGGGATGGAGAAGGGCCCGCCCTTCCTGCCAGAGCGTCAGCGCGTCGGTTGGCCGCACCCAGCTGCCCTCCGCCGCCTCGCCCGGCCAGACCTCGGCCCGCGTCCCCGGCGGCACCTCCACCAGGAAGAAGCGCGCGTCGAACCGGCTGGGCATGAAGGGCGGGGTCACCCACCGGCCCGCCGGCTCGAAGTCGAGCGCGTCCACCTGGAGCCCGAGGCGATTCAGCACCGAGGCGAACGTCTCCTTCCCCTCGAGCACCGCGGCCCGGGCGCTGGCGAGCGTGGACGCTTCCGGCGTTCGCCCCCGCGCGGCGAGGACACCCGTCTCCTCGAACAGCTCGCGCGCCGCGGCTGCCACCAGCCTGGAGTCGGGAGGTCCGGCGCCCTCCACCGGGACCTCGGCGTCGCCCGCGTCCACGCGGCCTCCCGGGAAGGCGTAGAAGCCGGCGGCGAAGGAGACGGTCCGGTCCCGCCGGAGCCAGAACGTCTCCAGCCCCCGCGGTCCCATCCGCACCAGCACCACGACCGCGGCGTCTTTGGGCTCCGCCGGCGGCGGCGCCTCCTGCATCCCGGGGATCGCCTCGCTCATCGCTTGCGTGCGGACCCTACCGCATCGCCGAGCTTCGCTGCGGTGACACCTGCCAGGGCCTGCTTCGCCCGATCCAGCGCGTCTGGAAGGACGTAGGCCCGGGAAAGGCGAACGGGTGACGCGTAGCGCTGGTAGAGCGGGGTGTAGCGAGCGACCGGGGTCAACCGGCCGGACGATTCATCCAGAACGTAAAGGCTCGGCCCCTGCCCCTCCTCGAAGTACCGGGACAGCGTCTCCCGGCTCTCGACGGTGAAGTGCTCCACCCCGGCCTGGGTCAGGGCGGCTGACAGAGCAGCGAGGTCGTAGCCCTTGTCCCGCTCGGTGAACTGCGCCAGCAGCTTGAAGCCCTGGCGCCGGACGATGCGCTGCGCCCAGCGGTTGGGGCTGTTCCGGAGCGCCCAGAGCAGGGCCACGTCGTCCGTCCGGAGGAACCGGTCCGGGTCCGCCGGAATCTGGAACTCCTCCGGCGCCTCCCGGTAGTAGGCCGCCAGCATCCAGTCGAAGCTCACCGCCGTGTGGTGGAGGTAGACCGACAGGAACATGTGGTGTCGGCTCAACAGGAAGTCCTCGAAGGCGAAGACCGCGCTCCGGGAGAGCGCCAGCTCGACCTTCCCCTCCCGCTCGGCAGGGTGGAGGTTCTGCACCAGCCAGTCCAGGTCGAACCGGCCGTAGTTGACCCCGGTGTAGAAGGAGTCCCGGAGGAGGTAGTCCATCCGGTCGGCGTCCAGCTCACCCGAGACCAGGGCCCGGAGGAGCGGTGCCCAGTCCGCCTCCCCGTACCGGAAGTCCAGCCCGCCGGGCGGTATCCGCCCGGTCACCAGCGCCGCGAGCGACTCGCCGGTGATGCCCTGGTCGCCCACCCGGGTCCGGAGAAGGTCGGCGAGGTCCGTGTCCAGGAGGAGCTTCACCGTGAAGTCCTCGTGCCGAGCCTGCCCGCCGTCCGCGCCGGTCCACGCGGGGAGCCCCAGCGAGGCCCGCGGCGGGGCGATGCGCTCGCTGGCGTGACTGAGGGGCATGTGGCCCAGGTCGTGGCACAGGACCGCCAGGCGCACCGCGGTCCGGAATCGCTGGCGGATGCCCTCGGGGAGGTCGCTCCGGGCGGCGAGCGAGTCGAAGAGCCGCCCCACCACGTGCATCGCTCCGAGGGAGTGCGCGTGGCGGGTGTGGGTCGCCCCGGGGAAGGCCAGCTCGCCGAAACCCAGCTGCCGGACATGTCGGAGCCGCTGGTACCAGACGCTGTCCACGACCGCCGCTTCGTCCGCGGAGACCGGGAGGGTGCCGTGAATCGGATCACGAATGCGCATCGTGTCGGCAGATCGTGCTACATCCACGACTGGACTGCATGCACATCACGCTCCTGCACAACGCGGACGCCGATGC
>Ga0070664_100000596_pt1 | contig 27602 bp, 25 predicted proteins | sample KBSC73metaG_FD_65863 | JGI IMG/M metagenome (GOLD analysis project Ga0070664, IMG submission 65863) | Corn rhizosphere microbial communities from Kellogg Biological Station, Michigan, USA - KBS C7-3 metaG | ecosystem: Host-associated > Plants > Roots > Rhizosphere > Soil ... | reverse complement strand
GCCGGCGGCGGCCGGATCTGCTCAACGCGCTGGGGGCGGTGCTGCTGGCGGCGGCGTGGTGGGACGGGCGTTTGCTGTGGCAGCCGGGCGTCCAGCTTTCCTACGGAGTGGTGGCGGCGATCGGGCTGGGCGCGGGCGCGTTTTCCTCCGTGTTCGGACGTTTCGCCCGGCACGATCCCTATCTGCCGCGCGTCCTGCTGACGCCGGGGCAGGAAGCCTGGCTCGCGGCCAAACGGCGGCTCGCCAACGACACCTCGGCCTCGTGCGCGGCGTGGCTCGGGTCGACGCCGCTGGTGTGGTGGCATTTCGGCCTGGTCACGCCAATCGCGGCAGTCGCCTCGTTGGTGCTGGTGCCGCTGGTGTTCGTGCTGGTGTCGCTGGCGCTGGCGGCGGTCATGGTCTGGCCGTTCGCCCCGGCCGCCTCGGCGGGACTGAACCGCGTCAATGGCGGGGTGGCATGCGCGACGGCATGGGTGGCCGGGCGATTCGCCGAAGCGCCCGGCGGCAACGTCCGGGTCGCCCGCGGGCCGCGACCGCAGCTGCTGGTGTATGACCTCGACCACGGGGCCGGCGCGGTGTGCTTCGCCGGGGCGGACGGGGCGGTGCTGCTGGACGTGGGCGATCGCTCCGGTTTCCGGCGGCGGGTGTTTTCCTCGCTGCGCTCGTTCGGCCTCGAGCCGGATGCCGTGGTGCTGAGCCACCCCGACGGCGGCCACGTCGGCGCCGGGCGGGAGGTGCTGGAGGCGTTTCCGATCCGGCAGGTGCTGCTGCCGGTCGAGCGCGCGCGCAGCAAGGGCTACCAGGAGTGGCTGCAGGCGGAGGGCGTGCGCCAAATCCACGCCCGCGCGGGCGAACGGCTGCCGTTGCCAGACGGCGCGGCGCTGGAAATCCTGGCCGTGCCCGACCCGAGCGCGCCGCACGCGGTGGCCGACGACCGCGTGGCGATCTACCGGCTGCACTGGCGCGGCCGGAGGATTTTGTTCGTCAACGACGCCGGCTGGAAAACCGAGCGGCGGTTGCTCGATGCCGGACTCGACCTGCGGGCCGATGTGCTGGTCGCCGGGCGGCACCGGACCGACGGATCGCTTGGCGACGAGTTCCTGGCGACCGTTTCGCCGCGGGCGATCATCGCCGGCGACGCCGGGTTTCCACCCGAAGAACGGCTCGATCCGGCGAAAGCGAGCCGCTGGCGCCAGCTCGGCATCGCCGTGTTCGACCAACTCCGGACCGGCGGCGTGACGATCCTCCCCGACGCGGACCAGCTGCGGATCGAGGGCTTTCTCAACGGGCAAACCGTGAAGTTGTCCGCTGCCAGAGATTTGGAATGAGGAAAGCAGGAATTTCAGGAAGGGAGAAACGGATCTGCGGTTTTCCTGAACTTCCTACCTTCCTCGTTCTTTTTTCGGTCGAAACTTCGGAAAACTTGCATCGCGAGGGCGGGCGTTTTTCCTCCCTTTCCGTGCAAACGCCTCCCGCCTCCCGGCCGCCGTTCCGCGGCGAATTCACGCCGACGGATTATTTCCAGCGCCTCGACCCGGCCGAGCTGTCGCCCGACGGCAAGCCGCTGGAGATCGACCTCGGCTGCGGCGATGGCTCGTTCCTGCTCGATATGGCGGCACAGCACCCTGAGCGGCGCTTCCTCGGCGTCGAGCGTCTGCTCGGCCGCGTCCGCAAGGTGGCGAAGCGCATCACCAAGGCCGGCTTGGAAAACGCCCAGGTGCTGCGCTTGGAAAGCCGCTACACCGTCGAGTGGCTGCTGCCGCCCGCGTCCGTGAGTCGCCTCCACCTGCTCTGCCCGGACCCGTGGCCGAAGGTGAAGCACCACCGCCGCCGCCTCGTTCAGCAGCCGTTTCTCGACGCGATCCGGGACATCCTCACGGCCGACGGCGAGTTCCTGTTCATGACCGACCACGAGGAATACTTCCACTGGGTCGAGGACGAGGTCGCGCGCCACGGCGGCTTCCGGCGGCTCGAATGGCATGCCGACTCGTTTTTCTATCCGAAAACCGACTTCCAGCGCCAGTGGGAGGCCGAGGGGAAATCGATGTGGCGGCTGCGGTTGGCGAAGGCTGATGCTTGAGAATGCGAGGAAATCCGTGCCGGCGAGCCCGGCCGGTTGCGCCGCTCCGCGCTTGACGCTCTTTCCCCCCCCTTTCTAGCTTCCCGAAACGCAGCACGCCGCTGTGCCGCTTTTTCCCATCACCCTCATCCCATCGCCCGCCGTGGAACTTCAGGACATCCGCAACGTCGTCGAGCTCATGAACGAGCACGGTCTCACCCTCTTCGACCTCACCAAGGGTGATTTCCACCTCAAGCTGAAGAAAGGCCCGGATCTCGACGAACTTCGCGGCCTGATGGCGGCGATGCCCGCTCCGGCCTACGCCGCCGCCCCGGCTCCGGCCGCCGCTCCGGTTGCCGCCGCGGCTCCAGCCGCCGCTGCCGCCGCCCCGGCCGCGGAAGGCTCCGAGATCACCTCGCCGATGGTCGGCACCTTCTACCGCAAGCCGGCTCCGGACGCGCCGAACTTCGTCGAAGTCGGCACCGCCGTTTCCGAAGGCCAGACGCTCTGCATCATCGAGGCGATGAAGGTGATGAACGAGATCAAGGCCGAGAAATCCGGCACGATCTGCGCCATCGTTGCCACCGACGGCAACCCGGTCCAATACGGCGACGTTCTCTTCCGCATCAAGTAAGTGGATGGTCTTGAGTTGATGGTTGATGGGAAGAGGCGCATCCGTCTTCGCGGTCCGCGCTCCTAATCGACTCTCTTTCAATCAACTCTCAACTTTTAACAATCAACTCGCACCCCATGTTCAAGCGCGTCCTGGTCGCCAATCGCGGCGAAATCGCCCTCCGCATCATCCGCGCCTGTCGTGAGCTCGGCGTCGAATCCGTCGCCGTCTATTCCGAGGCCGACGTCGATTCGATGCACGTCCACCTCGCCGACGAGGCAGTCTGCATCGGGCCCGGCCCGAGCAAGGATAGCTACCTGAAGCCCGACCGCATCATCGCCGCCGCCGAGATCACCGGCGCCGAGGCGATCCATCCGGGCTACGGTTTCCTTTCGGAAAACGCCCGCTTCGCCGAAATTTGCGCCACCTCCGGCATCAAGTTCATCGGGCCCTCGTCCGAGGTCATCTCGATGATGGGCGACAAGGCGACCGCCCGCGCCACCGCCACCGCCAACGGCGTGCCGGTCACCCCCGGCTCCGGCATCATGATCGACGCCGAGGCCGCCCGCGCCGAGGCGAAGAAGATCGGCTATCCGGTCATGATCAAGGCGACCGCCGGCGGCGGCGGCCGCGGCATGCGCCCGTGCTTCGATGACGCGGAATTCATCTCCCTGTTCCGCGCCGCGTCCAACGAGGCGCTCGCGGCTTTCGGCAACGGCGAATGCTACCTCGAAAAACTGGTGCTCAACCCGCACCACATCGAGTTCCAGATCATCGCCGACGCGCACGGCAATTTCATCCACCTCGGCGAGCGCGACTGCTCGATGCAGCGCCGCAACCAGAAGATCATCGAGGAATGCCCGTCGCCCCTCCTTTCGCCCGAGCTGCGCGAGCGCATGGGCAAGGCGTCGGTCGATCTGATCACCGCGATCGGCTACGAAAACGCCGGCACCATCGAATACCTCGTCGATGAGAAGGGTGAGAACTTCTACTTCATGGAGATGAACACCCGCATCCAGGTGGAACATCCCGTGACCGAGGAAGTGATGGGCTGCGAGCTCATCAAGGAGCAGATCCGCGTCGCCGCAGGAGAACCGCTCTCCCGCCACGTCCTGCAGGCCACCCCGCGCGGCCACTCGATCGAGTGCCGCATCAACGCCGAGGACCCCTACAACAACTTCTGCCCGAGCCCCGGCAAGATCGACTTCTGGTACGCGCCGGGCGGCAAGGGCGTCCGCGTCGACACCCACGTCTACTCCGGCTACTCGGTGCCGCCGAACTACGACTCGATGATCGCCAAGCTCATCGTCACCGGCGCCACCCGCGAAATCGCCATCGCCCGCATGAAACGCGCGCTCATGGAGTTCGATATCCGCGGCATCAAGACTACGATCCCCTTCCAGCTCGAAATCCTCAACCACCCCGACTTCGTCTCCGGCAACTACGACATCGGCTGGGTGACGCGGTATCTGGAAGAGAAGAAGGGCTGAGGAGAGGTTGAGAGTCTTTGGTTGAGAGTTGAGAGAAAGAGTGTGGAGCGCGCGATGTCAGAGTCTTCCCAATCGTCCGGCTCCGCCTCGGAAGACCTTCCTCGCCTGAAGGCTCAACTCCATTCCACAATTCTCTACGCGATCGTCGATCTCGGCTATGTGACGCCGGAGAACGCGGCGTCCGCCTGCCAAGCATTACTTGCCGGCGGCGCGGGGATTCTCCAGCTGCGGGCGAAAGGATACGACCTGGCGACGATCGAGGCGGTCGCCCGCGAATTGATCCCGCTCAGCCGCGAGGCGGGTGTGCCGTTCATCCTCAACGATTTCCCGGAGCTCGCCGCGACGCTCGATGCCGACGGCGTCCACATCGGCCAGGACGACGGCCCGCTGGCCGCCGCCCGTGCCATCGTCGGTGAAGGCAAGATCATCGGTCGCTCGACCCACTCGCTGGAGCAGGCCGAGGCGGCACTGGCGGAAGGCTTCGATTACATCGGCTTCGGTCCGCTGTTCCCGACCGGCACCAAGCCCGGCCGACCGGCCATCGGGCTCGACCAGATCGCCGAGATGGAACGTCGCGTCGGCTCGAAAATCCCCGCCTTCTGCATCGGCGGTCTCAACTTCGAGACCCTGCCCGTCGTGATGGAGGCCGGCGCGCGGCGCGTGGTGATCGTTTCCGCGTTGCTGCAGGCGGATGATATTCGGGAGGCGACTCACAGAGCGATCGGCCAATTCGGAATTCGGAATTCGGAATTCGGAATGGAAGAGTGAAGAAGACTTGGTTCAGCCTGTTTCGTCATGGCGAACGAAGATTTGCGCGAAAGAACTCTCCGTTTTTCCCTGCGCGTGCTGGAGGTGGTCGATTCCTTACCTTGCTCGACCAAAGGAAAAAACATCGCTGATCAGCTCTGCCGTGCGGGGACGTCGGTGGCGGCGAATTACCGCGCGGCTTGCCGTTCGAAGAGCCGGGCGGACTTCGTGCATAAATTGGGTATCGTCGAAGAAGAAGCCGACGAAGTCCTGTTCTGGCTTGAGTTAATCGTTCGTGCCGAAATGCTCCCCGCCTCGCGACTCCAATCTCTGATGACGGAGGCGAACGAACTCCTTTCCATCGTCATCGCTTCCATCAATACCGCGCGCCGCCGTCCCCGGAATTGAGGCTCCCTTTCTTCATTCCGAATTCCGCATTTCTTCCAATGTCTTCCCAATCCGAATTCCGCACTCCGAATTCCGCATTCCCCATCGTTGTCGGAGGCACCATCGCAATCGACCACGTCAAAACCCCCACGGCTGAAGCCGAGAACCTCCTGGGTGGCTCAGCCGCTTATGCGGCCCTCGCGGCTTCTTATTTCACCGGACCCGTGCACCTTGTCGGCATCGTCGGCTGCGATTTCCCGGAGCCGCACCTGGAAATGCTCGAAAAGCACGGCGTGACGCTCGATGGCGTCGAGCGTTCCGCGGGCGAATCGTTCTCCTGGTCGGGCGAATACCACGAGAACATGAACGACCGCACGACCCACCGTGTCGCGGTCAACGTGCTCGAAACCTGGCAGGTGAAAGTGCCCGCCGCGCCCGCCGCCAGCCCGATCGTGGTGCTCGCCAACATGTCGCCCGACAACCAGCTCCAGATGCTCGACCAGTGCGCGGCCCCCGGCCGTTTCGTGGTGGCGGACACCATGGATCTCTGGATCAACATCGCCAGCGAACGCCTCCACGAGGTGCTGCGGCGGATCGACCTTTTCGTCATCAACGAAGGCGAGGCGCGCGACTTCGCCGGCACCTCGAACCTGATCCTCGCCGGCCAGCGGCTGCTGGCCAAGGGGCCGCGCCACGTCGTCATCAAGCTCGGCGAGTTCGGCGCGATGCTGTTCTCCGCCAACGGCTCGGACATCTGGACCTTGTCCGAATCCACGTTCTTCCGCTGCGCCGCCTTCCCCCTCTCCGAGGTGGCCGACCCCACCGGCGCGGGCGATTCGTTCCTCGGCGGCCTCGCCGGCTACCTCGCCTCGCTCGGCAAAACGGCCTTCGGCTTCGAGGATCTCCGCCAGGCCGTCGTCCAGGGGTCGGTCGTCGCCTCCTTCACCTGCGAGGCCTTCTCCACCCTCCGCCTGCAGAATCTGACCGCCGGCGACCTCGCTAACCGTTGGGATGCGTTCAAATCGCTGACGCATTGGTGATCATTGGATTGGGGCGTCTGGATCGTGCGTCTGACCCCGGGCTGGCGCATATTCTGCTTGCCGCCCCGGTCGGCAAGTGCTTTAGCGGCAACGTCATTTCTCGAATCAGGCCCGTGTTCCGAACGCCCGTGCCAAACTCAAAATCCATGAAGTCGATTTTCGCCCATGCGATGCTCGCCGCCCTCGTCGCGAGCGCGTCCGCCTATGGCCAGACCGAGGCCAAGACCAAACCGGTGGGCTACGAAACCATCACCTTGAACGCCAACCAGTTCAACGTGATCGGCTTGCGCCTTCAAGGGGCGTCCGTGGCGGGCGGTGCGCTGGATACCATCGGCACCACGAGCGTGACCGACAACGAGGGGAACTTCGCCTCAACCCTCAGCGCGAGCAAAACCTACATTCTGGAAATCACCTCCGGCACGCTCAGCGGCCTGACCGTCGAAGCGACCTGGACCTCGGGCAACGTGCTGAACACGCCCGACAACCTCTCCCAAGCCGGAATCACCGCCGGCACCACCTACAACCTCCGCCCGGCCCTGACGCTGGAGGAGATTTTCGGGACGACCAACTCGGTGCTGACCAAGGGGCTCACTTCGGTTTCAGCCGATGTGGTTTGGATCCCGAATGGAGTGGGCGGTTATAACCAGTATTATTTGAGCAACGCGAGCACTTGGAAGAATGCGAATGGTAATGCTCTCGCTCCGAACATTCCGATCGTTTACACGGATGGCGTGTTTGTGCAGAAGCGTGGTTCTGGTGCGGTTTTGACTCTTTCGGGAGAGGTCAAAACGGGAGGCAGTACGGTTCCGCTGGTCAACGGCTTCAATCTAGTTTCGACGGTTTACCCGGCGGGGGCAACTCTCCAAAATCTTGGTCTTGAGGACGATGTTCAAAAAGGGCTGACTTCGGTGAATGCAGATATCATTTGGGTTCCGGATGGAACTGGGAATTACAAGCAATACTTCCTTAATAATTCAAATGTTTGGAAATATGCGGACAATACAGTGGCTCCGGCCGATGTTGCATTGACGTCCGGTATTTTGATTCAGCGTAAGGGTGCGAGCAAGGTGTTCACGTTTACCTCTCCGTCGGCTTACGGTAGTCTCTGAAAAACAAACCCAATAAATTTTTTAAGTGAAGCGTTTGTTTCTGGCTTTTATTTTTGCGATCAGCTCGGCGCATGCGGCGACCGTCAGTTTTTCGTCTTTGGTTGGCTCCGGTAATCAGGCGGATGAATGGATTGTGACGAATTCATCAGGGGTTGCGTTGTCCTCTGGAACAGTTTCGGTTGGGTATTTCAATACGATTTCTGGAACGAATAGTCAATTGGGAGCGATGTCATATGCGACTTTGGTTGCGGATTTCCACGCTCTGACGGTTGATGATTTTGTGGTCTATTCTTCCAGTATTAATTCGCCGAATGGCCCGATCGCGGGTGTGACGGGTGATTTTGCTGATCTTGGTGCATACTCTGGTTCTTCGCATCAGTTATATGTGATGATCTCGAATACTGCGGCTTTAGATGGGTCGGCAACGCAATACGCATTCCTCAATTCGAACCAGACGCTGACTGCGGATGGGGGGACGCCGGATACCAATGACTTTTTCTTCAAGGATGCGACTGTTATTGCCGGCACAGTCGGCGTGGGGAGCTTTAATGGCGCGAATGTAACTGGCAACAATCCACAGGCTGCTACAACCTTGCAGCTCGTCGCCGTTCCCGAGCCCTCCGCGGCCTTGCTGGGCGGGTTGGGCGCGCTGGCGCTGCTACGCCGCCGCCGGGTGGCTTGAGCGGCGGAATAGATTTGAAAAAGGCGGGCCGATGGCCCGCCTTTTTGCGTTTCCGGGGGTCAGTAGAAAACCTCTTGGAGGAAGAGCCCGTCGGCGGGGGCGCAGACGGGGGATTTGCCGTGCGGGAGGCCGGGCGGTTGATCGAGCAGGCGGGCGAGGTCGTCGAGGCGGATGCGGCCTTGGGCGGCGTGGACGGCACCGCCGGTAAGCAGACGGACCATTTTGTAGAGGAAACCATCGCCATGGAAGGTGATACGGTAGCCGTCGGCCAGCGCTTCGAGGTCGGCGGCGTGGATCGTGCGGTGCCAGTCGGTATCGGGCGCTTCGGTGCCGCGGTTGGCGGCGAAGCCCTGGAAGTCGTGGCGGCCGCGGAACAGCTGGAGCGCCTGCTGCAGGACGTCCGCGTCGAGCAGGCGGGGCAGGTGCCAGGCGAATCCGGCCTTGAACGGCGAAAGCACCGGCTCGGTGCAGAGGTCGTAGCGGTAGGTTTTGCCGGTGGCGGAGAAGCGGGCGTGGAAATCGGCGGCGACTTCCTCGCAGGCGAGCACGCGGATGGCGGCCGGGAGCTTGGTATTGAGCGCGGGGACCCAGTTGTAGGGGTTGAGCGTCAGGTGGTCGGGCGCGTCGAAGTGGGCGGTCTGGGCGAGCGCGTGGACGCCGGCGTCGGTGCGGCCGGAGCCGATCGGGCGGATGGGTTCCTTGGCGGTGGCGGTGAGAGCTTCGCGCAGCAGGTCCTGCACGGTGTTGCCGCCGGCCTGGGCCTGCCAGCCTTCAAAGGACCGGCCGTCGTAAGCGAGAGTGAGTTTGAGGCGCACGGGAAGAATTGCGGATTGGCGATTTCGGATTGCGGATTGGGAGGGAGACGCGGTGCGATTCAATCGGCAATCGGCAATCCGAAATCCGCTATTCCGCCCTCCTCCATCCACGTGTTGAGGATCTCGACCGCGGCGGCTTGGTCGATGATGCCTTTTTGTTGCTTCGCCTTTTTGCCCGCGGCGCGGAGTTTGCCGGCGGCGGCGGTGGTGGTGAGCGTTTCGTCGACGAAGACGAGCGGCAGCTCGGGCAGGCGCTCGCGGAGTTTGTCGGCGAACGCGCGGACTTTTTCGGCGGAGGCTCCTTCGCTGCCGTCGAGGCGGACGGGCAGGCCGACCACCAGCGTCCGGATGCCGCGCTGGGCGGCGAGGCGGGCGATGCGTTCCAGCGGCTCGGTGGTGGCGCGGTCGATCGTTTCCACCGGGTGGGCGAGGATGCCGAAATCGTCGGTGGCGGCGATGCCGATGCGGGCGTCACCGTGGTCGATGCCGAGGGCGGGGTGGGGGCTCGAGTGGTCAGTGGACAGTGATCGGTGATCAGTGTGCATGACAAATTCAGAGGAGTTCCTTGGGCAGTTTGTCGACGAGCTGCTTGATCGAGTCGGCCTGGTGGCGGTTGGCGATGAGCAGGGCGTCGTCGGTCTGGACGACGATCAGGTCGTCGACGCCGAGCAGGGCGACGCGGCTGCCCTGGCGGGCGTTGAAGACGATGTTGTTCTCGGCGTCGAGTTCGGTGACCGGCTGGTTGACGCGGTTGTTGGCGCCGGCGGGGTCGAGGTAGGTGGCGACGGAGAGCCAGGAGCCGACGTCGTCCCAGTCGAAGGTGGCCTCGAGATTGAGCACGCGGTCGGCTTTTTCCATCAGCGCGTAGTCGATCGAGACCGGCGTGAGTTTCGGGAACTGGGCGGCGACGGTCGCCGGGATGTCGGGCGAATGGCGGAGCTCGGAGACGAAGCGGGCGAGTTCGGGGGCGTGCGCCGAGAGCTGACGGATCACGGTGGGCAGCGACCAGACGAACATGCCGGCGTTCCAACAGAAGCCGCCCTGGGCGAGGAATTGTTCGGCGAGTTCCGGCGCGGGTTTTTCGCGGAAGCGTTTCACCTCATAGGCCGGGTGGTCGGTTTGCAGGCCGCCGATGTTGGCGCGCGGGCCGCGTTCGATGTAGCCGTAGGACGGGCACGGCCAGGTCGGGCGGATGCCGATGGTGACCAAGCCGTCGGCTTGGCGCGCGGTGGCGATGGCGTCGCGCATGACGGCCAGGTAGGCGTCGACGTCCTGGATCAGCTGGTCGGCAGGCAGGACGAGCATGGTGGCCTCGGGGTCGCGGGCGGCGATCAGGCCGATGCCGAGGGCGACCGCGGGCGCGGTGTCGCGTTTCGCCGGTTCGGCGATGATGTTGCCGGGCGGGAGCTGGCGGGCGATTTCGCGGACTCCGGCTTCCTGCTGGGAGTTGGTGAGGATGAAGATGTTTTCCGCGGCGACGAGGCCGTCGAGGCGGCGGATCGTCTGTTCGAGCAGCGTGCCGTTGCCGAACAGGTCGAGGAGTTGCTTCGGCCGCGAATTGCGGCTCAGCGGCCAGAAACGCGTGCCGGAGCCGCCGGCGAGGATGAGGGCATACGTGGGTGGTGCCGAAGGCATGAGGGTAGGCTGGGACGCGGGTGGGGCCAACTCAAGACGCAAGCGAGCGGGGGCGAGATTTGAAATTTGAAATTTGAGATTCCGCCGGCGCTGATTAGACTGCGCGCATGTTTGAAGACACGGCTGGCGCATCGCGCGAATGGCAGGAAACGAGCGCTCTGGCGGCTCCCGCGTTGCTGGGTGCGGCCGCCGGGCTTTTGCTCGGTGATTTGATGCATCGTGGCGCCCGCCGGGGCCTGGCTCTGGGTCTTGGTGCGCTCGGCGTGGCCGCGCTGGCGCCGTGGCTGGTCGGCGGCATCGCCAGCAAGGTGAACGGTCCGGCGACCGAGCGCGGCGCGCGCCGCCGGCTGGAGCGGATCCGCGATGCGGCTGGCGCCCACGAGGTGGAGGACGAGCTGCGCGAGCAGGGTTTGATTTGATCGGTTAGGCCAGCTCGGCCGCGAGCTGGCGCACGGTGTGGGCGAAGTCCGCCTGCGGCCGCCGGTGGAGTTCGCGCCGGGCTTTTCCGGCGTCGAGCGCATAGCGGCGGTCGTGTCCCGGGCGATCGGTGACGTGGCGGATCAAGGACTCGGGTTTGCCGAGGATGGCGAGCAGCTCGCGGACGAGGTCGAAGACGCCGGTGACGGCGTGCAGATCGAGCAGCCCGCGCACCCGCTCGCGGCCGGGTGAGGTCGCGTGGCATCGTGGGACGGCAGCGTCGCCCACATCGGTGCGGCTCCGCAAGCGCGGCTTGCCCGACGCGGCCGGGAATGAATTTGACCCGGTCGCGGAGCGTTGCCACATTGCTTTTCCCAAAAGCCCATGAACTTCCGAGTGCTTCTCCCCGCCGCGGCGGTCGCCGTCGTGGCATCGTGTTCCACGGTGGATCGCCTGAACCGACCGCTGGGCGACAGCGCGACGAACCCGCTCAACGCGCCGGGCTCGGGGCGTGTTTCGCAGCAGGCGCCCGGCGCGGCCCCGAGTTTCACTCCCGGGCAGTTCGTGAAGGCGGTGATGGACAATACGGCCTTCTTTTCGAAGCGACCGAGCGGTTCCGCGGACGCCGACAAGCTCTTGAAGCTCAATACGCCGATGAAGGTGGTCGAGGACGACGGCTCGTATGTCAAAGTCGAGCTCGACGGCGGGCAGGTCGGCTACGTGCCTTCCGTGATGTTGTTCGACCCGACCGCGCCCGCCGCCGGTTTGCCCGGCGCTCCGGGCGACGTCCAGCCGATCCCGCCGGCCCCCGCGCCGCCGCTGCCGACGGGCACGAGCGGCGACGCGGTGCCGCTCGTGGCTCCGGCCGACGCCCCGCCCGCGGACGCGGTGCCGGCGGTGGTCGATCCGGCGGCGGCTCCGTCCAGTTCTCCCTCCGGCGCGCCTGCGGCGACCGAGGTGAAAAAGCCGTGACCGGCGACGAAAAAAGGCCGCGGGGACGCCGCGGCCTTTTTCTTTGGGAAATCTCGCTCGGGTCGGCTCAGAGCGCCTGGAGCGCGGCCTTCACGGCTTCGAAGTTCGGCAGATCCTTCGGGTGGTCCTGGACCTCGGCGTAGCGGACGACGCCGGTCTTATCGATGACGAAGGCGGAGCGCTTGGCGACGCCGCCCATGATCAGGTTGGCTTCCGGCAGGAACTGTTCGTAGGCGACGCCGTAGGCCTTGGCCGCGGTGTGCTCGTAGTCGCTGAGCAGCGGCAGGCCGATGCCTTCCTTCTGGGCCCACGCTTCCTGGGCGAACGGGTTGTCGCCGGAGATGCCATAGACGGTGGCGTCGAGCGCCTCGTAGTCCTTCAGGCTGGAGGTGATCTCGCAGAGCTCGGCGGTGCAGACGCCGGTGAAGGCCATCGGCACGAACAGCAGGAGAACGTTGGATTTGCCGATCTGCTCGGAAAGCGTGACGAGCTTCGGACCCTCGGCGGTTTTGGTCACGAGGGTGAAATCGGGGGCTTTGTCGCCAACTTGAATTGCCATGGTGGGATTCTGGATTGTGTGAAAAACGCCGGTCACTATAGAAGCGGTGTTCCGCCGGTCAACCGTCCCGGCACCCGGCCATGACATTCGAATTTTCCAACATCGGCCGCCGCCTCGCCACCGGCAGCGGCATCGAGGAGCTGATGGACGACCTCGGCCACGCGCTGGCGAGCGGCGGGCCGGACGTGAGGATGCTCGGCGGCGGGCAACCGGCGCGGATCCCCGCGGTCGACGCCGTCTGGCGGCGGCGGCTGGAGGAGCTGCTCGACGAGCCGGGCGGGCTCGACCGCGCGCTGACGAGCTACGACGCGCCTCGTGGCAACCCGCGCTTCCTCGCGGCGGTGGCGGACTTGTTCCGGCGCTCGCACGGGTGGAGCGTCGGGCCGGAGAACGTGGCGGTCACGGCCGGCGGGCAGACCGCGTTCTTCTTCCTGTTCAACCTGCTGGCGGGCGAGATGCCGGACGGCCGGCGGAAGAAGATCCTGCTGCCGCTGGTGCCGGAATACATCGGCTACGCGAACCAGCCGGCGTCGGGCGATTTGTTCCGCGCGGTGCCGCCGCGGATCGAGGAAACCGGCCCGCACGAGTTCAAATACCGCGTCGATTTCGACCGCCTGGAGGTCGCGGACGACGTCGCGGCGATCTGCGTGTCCCGCCCGACCAACCCGACCGGCAACGTGCTGACCGACGCCGAGATCGCCCGTTTGTCGGAGCTGGCGAAGGCGCACGGCATCCCGCTGATCATCGACAACGCCTATGGTTCGCCCTTTCCCAACATCCTGTTCGCCGAGGCGAAACCATTCTGGGACGAGCACGTGATCCTGACCTACAGCCTGTCGAAAATCGGGCTGCCGGGGACCCGCACCGGCATCGTCGTCGCCCCGCCGGAGATCGCCCGCGCGCTCGGCTCGATGAGCGCGATCGTCGGCCTGGCGAACCCGAACATCGGCCAGCAGATCGTGCTGCCGCTGCTGGAATCGGGCGAGCTGCTGGCGATCGCGGACGAGCACGTGCGGCCGTTCTACCGCGAGAAATCGCGGCTGGCGCTGGCGGCGGCGGGCGAGGCCTTCGGCGACGCCTTTCCGTGGCGCGTACACCGCAGCGAGGGCGCGCTGTTCCTCTGGTTCTGGTTTCCCGGGCTGCCGATCGGCTCCAAGGAACTCTACGAACGCCTGAAGAAACGCGGCGTGCTGGTGATTCCCGGGCACCACTTCTTCTTCGGTCACGACGATCCGGCGTGGCGGCACCGCGACGAATGCCTCCGCGTCAGCTTCGCGATGGACGAGGCGGTGGTGCGGGACGGCCTGCGGATCATCGCGGAGGAGGTGGCGGCCGCGTTTGCGGAAAAACCCGGAGGCGCGGAACCGAGAAACCGCTAGACGCGGGTAAAGAGCGGCCTCACGTTCGCGGCACAACCGTTCATGTTCATGCAATCGAACCCGTTCTCCCGCATCGCGCTCGTCGCCCTTTGCTCCCTTTCGGCCGCTTTCGCCGGCGGCGAAGGCTGGACCAGCGATTTCGAGGCCGCGAAAAAGCAAGCCGCCGAGCAGAAAAAGGACCTCCTCATCGACTTCACCGGCTCCGACTGGTGCGGCTGGTGCATCAAGCTGAACGACGAGGTGTTCCAGAAGGACGCCTTCAAGGCGGGCGTGAAGGACAAGTTCGTGCCGGTCGAGATCGACTTCCCGCAGGACGAGAAGAAGATCAGCGAGGCGACCCGCAAGCAGAACGAAACGCTGCAGGAAAAGTACGCGATCCAGGGCTTCCCGACGGTCCTGCTGGCCGACGCCGACGGCAAACCGTTCGCCGCCACCGGCTACGAGGAGGGCGGCGCGGAAGCCTACGTCGCCAACCTCGAAAAACTCCGCGGCAACAAGGCGAAGCGCGACGAGGCCTTCGCCCTCGCGGCCAAGGCGGAAGGCGTCGAGAAGGCGAAGCAATACGTCGCCGCGCTCAAGGCGATGGGGCTTGAGGACGAGGTGGTGGCCAATTTCTACGGCGACATCGTCGAGCAGATCAAAAAGGCCGACCCCAAGGACGAAACCGGCTTCGCCAAGCAGCTCGAGCAGAAGGCCAAGCTCGCCAAGTTCGAGGAGGATCTGAACGGGTTCGCCGAAAAGCAGGATCATGAGGGCGCGCTCAAGTTCGTCGAGAAAACGCTCGCGGAGGGTGGATTCGAGGGCGAGGCGAAGCAGCAGGTTGCCCTGACCAAGGCGATGATCCTCGCCCACGCCCGGAAATACGACGAGGCGATCCAGGCCGTCGACGCCGCCAAGGCGATCGCGCCGGACAGCGAGATCGGCCAGCAGACGGGCATGATGAAGGCCCGCCTCGAGGAAATGAAGAAGGCACCGGCGGGCGCCGAGGAGTCCGCGGAGGGCGAGCCGGAAAACGGCAAACAGCCCGAGCCGACGAAGCCGGAAGAGAAAAAGGGCGAGGAGAAGAAGTGACCGGATCCTGAAATCCGCTCCACGGACGCCGCACGGGAAACCGCGCGGCGTTTTTGTTGGAAGGGGGGGATTGGAAAAGGGGCGCCGCTTGCCAAGCGTCACGGCGGGGGATTGCCCTGCGGTCCATGCCGGTTTGCGCTGCGCGGCCCAAGGAACTCGCATTGCCCGCTGGCTGCATCTCCACCCACCGCCCCTTCGCCGGTGAGTTGCGACGTTCCCCGAACGGGGGAAACGTGAGAGAGAAAAACCATCGTTTGATAGATGGTCGGGCTGGCGGGATTCGAACCCACGGCCTCCTGCACCCCATGCAGGCGCGCTACCAGACTGCGCCACAGCCCGTTTGTTTGGCGGGCCGCAAAGGGAGCAGGGGAAATCCGGATTGGCAAGCCCGGAAAATCATGCGATTTCCCCGCGCGCCATGGAACGCGTCAAAACCGCCATTGTCGGAGCCAGCGGCTATACCGGCATGGAACTGCTCCGGCTGCTGCTGGTGCACCCAAATGTCGAACTCGTCGCCGCGACTTCCCGCGCGGAAGCGGGCAAGCCGGTCCGCGCCGTGTTCCCGCGTTTCCGCGGCGCGCCGGCCGCGGAGCTGGCCTTCATCGAACCGGATCCCGACGCGATCGCGGCGGCCGGCGCCCAGGTCGCGTTCCTCGCCTTGCCGCACGGCGTGGCGGCGGAGATCGCGCGGGCTCTGCTGGCGCGCGGCGTGAAGGTGATCGATCTGAGCGCGGACTTCCGGCTGCGCGACGCGGCGGTTTACGAGGAATTCTACGGCCACGCCCATCCGGCGCCGGACCTTCTCGCCGAGGCGGTCTACGGTTTGCCCGAGGTGCGGCCGGAGGCGATCGCCGCGGCGCGCCTGATCGCGTCGCCCGGTTGCTATCCGACGAGCATCCTGCTGCCGCTGCTGCCCTTGCTGCGGGAAAAACTGATCGACCCGGCGACGATCGTCGCCAACTCGATGAGCGGCGTCAGCGGCGCGGGGCGGAAGGCGGACCTCTCGCTGCTGTTCGTCGAGTGCAACGAAAGTGTGCGCGCCTACGGGCTGCCGAAGCACCGCCACCTTTCGGAAATCGAGCAGGAGCTTTCGATCGCCGCGGGCGAAAAGGTGCTCATCACCTTCATCCCGCACCTGATCCCGGTGAACGCCGGCATCCACACCACTACCACCGCGAAGCTGGCGGCGGGGGTGGAGCCGGAAGCGGTCGGCCGCGCGCTGGAAGCCGCCTATCAGGACGCCTCCTTCGTGCGTTTGCTCGGCCGCGGCGGCTGCCCGGACACCAAGAACGTCACGCGGACCAACTTCATCGACATCGGCTGGCAATTCGACCCGCGCACGGGTCGGATCCTGCTCCTCAGCGCCGAAGACAACCTCGGCAAGGGCGCGGGCGCCCAGGCGGTGCAGAGTTTCAATCACATTTTCGGTCTGCCGGAAACCGCCGGATTGCAAAACTTCTGAGATAACAATACGCTCATCCTCCCTTTCCCTGCGTCATGGACTTTCCCTATACCCGGATCAAAGGCGGCGTCGGAGCGCCCCACGGCTTCCTCGCTTCGGCGGTGAGCTGCGGCATCAAGAACCCCGAAGCCACGCGACTCGATCTCGCGCTGATCTACTCGGAAAAACCGTGCTCTTCGGCCGGCACCTTCACCACCAACCGGGTGAAAGCCGCGCCGGTGAAAGTCAGCCAGACGCACCTGCGCAAGGGCGATCTGCGGGCGATCATCGCCAACTCCGGCAACGCCAACGCCTGCACCGGCATCCAGGGGATCCGCGATGCCAAGGCGATGTGCGACGGCGTGGCCAAGCCGCTCGGGTTGAACCGCAGCGAGGTGGGCGTGTGCTCGACCGGCGTGATCGGCCTGCCGATGCCGATGGTGCGCGTCGAGCCGAAGTTCGACGAGCTGATCGAGCGGCTCGCCACCAAGCAGGGGGCGGACGTGGCCGCGGCGATCATCACCAGCGACACCCACCCGAAGGAGGTCGCGATCTCGTTCGAACTGGGCGAGCACCGCGTCCGCATCGGCGGCTGCGTGAAGGGCGCGGGCATGATTTCCCCGAGCATGGCGACGATGCTGTGCTTCATCACCACCGACGCCAACATCTCGCGCGATTCGCTGCGCAAGGCGGTGCTCGAGTGCGTCGAAGGCAGCTTCAACCGCATCACCATCGATGGCGACATGAGCACCAACGACACGGTGATGGTGCTGGCGAACGGCGCGGCCGGCATGCCGGCGATCCGCCGCGGCAGCGCGCTGTGCAAGCAGTTCCGCCAGGCGCTGCAGTGGGTGATGCTCGAGCTCGCCAAGGCGGTCGTGCGCGACGGCGAGCGGGTGACCAAGTTCGTCACCGTCGACGTGAAGGGCGCCCGCACCTACCTCGACGCGAAAAAAGTCGCCGAGGCGGTGTGCAAGTCCGCGCTGGTGAAGTCGTCGTGGAACGGCGGCGATCCGAACTGGGGCCGCATCCTCCACGCGGTCGGCTATTCCCGCGCCCGCATCCGCGAGGAGCTCGTCGACATCCACATCGGCGGCAAGGCGGCCTGCCTCGGCGGCCTGCAGGCGGACACGCCGATGGAGCAGCTGCGCGCGGCCGTCGCCGAGAAGGAATTCACCATCACGATCTCGCTCAACCAGGGCGACGCCGACTACACGATGTATTCGAGCGACCTCTCGCCCGAGTACATCGATTTCAACCGCTCGGAGTACGCGTACTGGAAGCAGGCGCGGAAGGACGGGCTGGTCTGAGCCGCGGCGGATTCCATGCTTGATCCTTGCCGCTTGGTCGGCGATCCATTCGCCCGCGTCGCACGGGTAGCTCAGCGGTAGAGCAACCGGTTTACACCCGGTCGGTCGGGGGTTCGATCCCCTCCCCGTGCACCAGCTTTCCGAACGCGCGCTTGCCCGCGGCCCTGGGCGGTGGTTTCTTTCGCCCCCGCCATGCACCTGCGCTTCACCGAATCCGAACTCGCCATCCTCATCGAGATGGTCAGCCTGGCCGCGAACGTGGCCGCGGTGAACCAGAAGCCGGGCGCGGAGGACGGCGTGGCGGCCTTCGAGGATCTGGAGCACAAGATTCTCGAGCGGGCGGGCCACGCGGGCTTCGGCGACATCATCGAGTTCGACGAGGAAAAGCAGCACTACCGCGTGACGGCGGAGTACGAGGGTTCGGCGTTCTACCAAGAATGCTACGACGAGTTCCGCGAGGAAAGCTTCTGGGAGGAGCTGGTGATCCGCCTGGCCGACCGCGACCTGATCCGCTCGATCGGGCTGAAGGCGTGGGAGAAGATGAACGAGCTGGAGCGCCGCACGCGCACGCAGGACATCGAAAAGCGCTACTGGGACGAGTTCACCAAGAACGGCGTCGACCGGGTGGCGGTGATCCATCCGCCGAGCGAAGGCTGAGGGGACGCCGGCTCACATGCCGGGTTCGCTTTTGCGGGCTTTCTCCGCGCCGGCCAGATCGACCGGCCGGTAGCCGCCCTTGGCGCGGAAGTGAAGCGCGAGCGCGAGGTAGCACAGCAGCATGGCGGCGGGAAACACGGTCATGCGGGCGAGCGCGCCTTGTTTGGCGGGCGTGGCGATGGCCTGGATGTCCCGCTGGTGGAGCGGGTCGAGCGTCTTCAGCTTGTCCGGGTCGATGGCGTGGTAGGTGCCGAAAAAGTAAGGTTCCTCGCGGGCGATTTTGGCATAGAGTCCGGGTTTCTGCAGTTCGATCGCCTCACGGGCGGAATCCTCCTGCATCGCGCCGATCAGCGGCGTGCCGAGGATGCCCGCGCTGAGCATGCCGATGCCCGCCAGCGCGTTGAGCGTCAGCGCGCCGCCCTTCGGGCACTGCTCGGCGGCGATGCCGAGCATCGTCGGCCAGAAGAAGGTCTTGCCGACGCCATACAAGGTGGCCGCGGCGAAGATCAGGGCCAGCCCGGAGGCCTGCGACAGGGCGAACAGCCCGCAGATGGCGAGCGCGGAGCAGACGGCCAGCAGGCCGACCGGGCTCAGGCGGTGGACGATCGGGCCGGCGCAGAAGCGCAGCACCATCATCACCGCGGAGGTGTAGACGAGCACCCAGATCGGGTGCCGGCCGGCGGCCTTGAGCGGTTCCTCCATGATGCCGGTGATGGCGCCGTCGGTGCCAAGCTCGGTGGTGGCCAGCGGCAGCATCACGAGGCAGAGGAAGAGCAGCATCGGCCGGCCCAACGAGCGACTGTAGAGGCCGTAGGCGACGACCAGCGCCGCGACGATCGCCCAGGTCAGCGCGGGCGACCAGTTGAAGATCGAGGGCTCGCCGAGCTGGCGGACGACGAGGAAGGCGGCGATGGCGGCGCCGCCCGCGCCGAACTCGGCGAGCATCTCGCGGTAGCTGGTGCCGGCGGCGACGCGCTCGTTCACCGGGAAGACCGCCTTGCGCAGCATCGCGACGTAGACCACGGCGGGGGCGGCCAGCAGGTAGATGAGGATCCGCCAGTCGCGCTCGGCAGACGCCTGCAGGGCGATCGCCGCCACGCCGCCGAGCACCAGCCCGGCCGGCCAGCCGGCGTGCAGGATGTTGAGCCACTTGGTTTTCTGCCGGCGGAACAGGGTGGCGACGACCGGATTGATGAACGCCTCCACCGTGCCGTTGCCGAGGCCGAGGATCACCGAGCCCCAGTAGAGGCTGCGGTAGGCGGCCTCGCGGTCGGCTCCGGCCTTGTGCAGCAGGAAATGGGCGAACAGCGCGAGCAGGGTGTAGGCCGCGTAGCAGCCGAAGCTGAAGAACATCGCGACGCGGTAGCCGATCCGGTCGATGATCAGGCTGAACAGGATGATCGAGATCGCGAACGGCCAGATGCCCGCGCCGAACAGCTCGCCGGCCTGCACCTTGTCGAGCCCGAGTTCCGCCGGCCACAGCGACCCGATGTTGACCAGGAACGCCCGGGTGATGAAGGCGGTCGAGGTGGTGACCAGCGCGATGAAGCAGCCCCAGAAGGTGAACAGGTTTTGGCGGTCCGTCGTGCTCATGGCGTTCGCGGAAGAAGTTAGATGCCTGGTTGGACTCCATACTCCGTCCGCGCGACTTCCGCAAGATCGCCGCGGGAAACAAAACGGCCCGGTCTCCGCAGGGGAGGCCGGGCCGTGGAAAGGTCGGGTGACCGGATGGCTTAGTTCGAGCCGGAGATCAGGCTGGCCTGGGTGGCGCCCTTCTTCAGCTTGCTCTGCTTGAGCCAGCTCATGGTGGCGCGGAGCTTCTCGCCGGTCTTCTCGATCGGGTGCGCGGCTTCGGCCTTGCGGATCGCGTTGAAGCGCGGGTAGCCGTTCTTGTACTCCTTGATCCAGTCCTTGGCGAACTTGCCGTCTTCGATCTCCTTGAGCTGCTTGGCCATGCGCTTCTTGACGGAAGCGTCGATGATCTTCGGGCCGACGGAGACGTCGCCCCACTCGGCGGTTTCGGAAACGGAGAAGCGCATGCCGGCGAGACCCTGCTCGTTCATCAGGTCGACGATGAGCTTCAGTTCGTGGAGGCACTCGAAGTAGGCCATCTCCGGCTGGTAGCCGGCTTCCACGAGCACTTCGAAGCCGGCCTTCACGAGGGCGGAAGCGCCGCCGCAAAGCACGCACTGTTCGCCGAAGAGGTCGGTGACGGTTTCCTCACGGAAGTTGGTTTCGAACACACCGGCGCGGGCGCAGCCGACGCCGCGGGCCCAGGCGAGGGCGGTGGCCTTGGCCTTGCCGGAAACGTCCTGGTGCACGGCGATCAGGCCGGGCACGCCCTTGCCGGCGACGAACTGGGAACGGACGGTGTGGCCCGGGCCCTTCGGCGCGACGAGGATGACGTCGATGTCCTTCGGCAGCTTGAGGCCGCCGAAGAGGACGGCGAAGCCGTGGGAGAAGAGGAGGGTCTTGCCCTTGGAAAGGTTCGGCGCGATGTCCTTTTCGTAGACTTCCGGGATCACGGTGTCCGGAACGGCGACGAAGATCACATCGGCGGCCTTCACGGCGTCCGCGGTGTCCATCACTTCGAAGCCGAGCTTCTTGGCGACTTCGCGGGACTTGGACTTCTTGTAGAGGCCGATGATGACCTTCATGCCGCTGTCCTTGAGGTTCAGCGCGTGGGCGTGGCCTTGGGAGCCGAAGCCGATCACGGCGAGGGTTTTCTTCTTCAGGGGCGTGATCGGGGCTTCCTTGTTGGTGTAGATCTTCGCGGCCATGGCGGGTCTCGATAGGGTGGATTGGAAAAACGCCGCGCCGGAGCGGGCGGCGGAGCGACACGCTGGCGGGCAAATCGTTGCAGGTCAAGCCCTCGGGCGGGGTGTGGGGCGGAAAATGTGCGAAAATTGGCGAAAATTGCCTCCGGATCGGTGATTTCGCCCGTCTACCCCGGGGAAAATTGCCGTTTTTCGCTCAAAGTGGGCGGCGTGCTGGTTGGTTTGCCTGCGTAAATTGCCGAATCTCGCCGGATTGGGCCGGTGGCTTGCCGGGCTAGGATTTGAAATCGACCGGAAATTGGCGAATCCGTGCGTCCGCTCACTTCAGCGCGGCCAGCGCTGCCTGAAGCCGGCGGGTGAGCGCATCGAGCCGCGGGTGGAGGTCGGGTTCCGCCGCGTCCGGGTCGAAGCGCAGCCGCTGGTGCAGGGTGAGTGCTTCGTCGAGCAGGTCGGGCGAATCGAGGCGGTCGCGCAGGCGGGCGAGCCAGTGGCCGAAGGTCTGGCCGGGCGGGCGTTCGCCGAGCAGCCGCCGGGCGGGCTTTTCCAAGGCGTGCAAGGGGGTGCGCGGCGCGGTGCCGGTCCAGCCGGGGATGCCCGGGCGGTCGGCGCGCGCACGATGACGCGATTTCCACAATCGGAAGCCGATCAGGAGCAGCCCGAGCAGGCAGAAGGCGCTCATCGCGAGGGTGGCGCGCAGGCGGTTTTCCGGCTGGCTGCGCCAGAGGAAGAAGTCCTCGCGGGCGCGGTGGATCGCGTCGGCCAGCCATTGCCAGGACGACAGGTGGGGCGCTTCGATGCCGAGCCAGTCCGGCGGAGTGGGGTCGAAATCGAGCCAGCGGCGTTGTTCCTCGTCCCAAACTCGGCACCAGGCGTGGCCGTGGATGCCGCGGATGACGGATTCCTGGCGGCGGAGGTCGGTTTCCTGCACGGCGAAGCCGACCGCGTAGCGGGCGGGCACTCCGGCTTCACGCAGCAGCAGGGTGGCGGCGGAGGCGAAATACTCGCAGTGGCCGGCGTGGTTTTGGGTCAGGAAAACGGACAGCGCGCTTTTGCCGTTCTGGCCGCCGGGCGTGACCGGCGGGATCGACAGGTAGCGGGTGTAGCGGAAATCGCGGCGGAACCACGCGCGGATGGCGGCGAGCTTGCGGTCGAGCGGCAGCGCGCGCAGGCCGAGCCGGTCGACGGATTCCCGCACGGCGGCCCGTTCGGGGTCCGGTAATTTGAGGTCCGGCATGAACGGCTGCGGCAGCGGGTCGCTCCACGGCGGGGCGTCGGGCGTGACGGCCGGCTGGCTGACGAGGACACCGGAAACCACGGCCTCCTTCGGGAATACGCGGAAGGTGGCGACGGCGCTGCGTTCGACGCCTTCGAGGTCGAAGCCGGTCAGGCTCGCGAGATCGCCGGGCACCGGCAGCGGTTCGCCGGTGCCGCTGGCACCGCGCAGCCGGTAGCGCGGCAGGTCGCCGGCGGTGGCCTCAACCCCGCTTTGCGGCGAGGCGAGGTGGTAGACGACGCCGTCGCGCGTGACCGTTTTCAGGTCCTCGAAGTCGTTGTTCTGGCCGCGGATCTCGGGCGGGATGCGGTAGCTCCACGTGCCGCGGTCGTAGAGGTTGTAAACGGAGGTGTGGAGCCGCTGCGGGACCGGACCTTGCTCGGTGCGGAGCCGCCACAGGATCTCGGTGGATTGCTTCAGTTCGCCGAGCTGGCCGATCGACGTGCGGTAGGAGTTCGAGCGGCTGCGGGCTTCCCGCTGCGGCCAGCGGCTGTTTTCGAGCCAGTTGTAGAGCGCGCTCAAGCCGTAACGGCCGGCGACGGCGAGCCCGGAGGCGGCCAGCAGCAGGGCGAACACGGCGGCGCGGCGGCCGCGGGTGGCGGCCAGCAGGGCCCACGCGACGAGGGCGGCGAAGCCGGGCAGGAACGCCGGTTCGCCCGACATCCGGCCGAGCGTGGCGCTCAGCAAGGTGACGACGAAGTAGATGTGGCCGAAGCTGACTTCGATCTGCCGCACCGGCAGGCCGAGCTGGCGCTGGCGTTCCTGATGACGCCGCGCGAAAAACGAGAACGCGCTCAGCGGCATCGTCGGCCTGAGCCCGTAGCACTGGGCGAACTGGACCGGCAGCAGCAGCGCGGGCAGCCAGCGGAACAGGATTTGCAGAGCCTCGAAGCGGTTGCCATCGAGCCAGATCGCCAGGACGGCCAGGCCGCTCAGGACGGTCGAGATCTGCCAGGCGCGGGAAAATTCCGCCTCGCCGAAGTTCCAGCGCAGCCGCGACCAGCGGGCGGCCTCGACGACCAAGGCGAGCGCCGCGCCGAGCCACGGGTAGCCGGTCATCGCGCCCCAGAACAGGAGCGCGCTGCCGAGCAGGAAGGGAGGTGGCGGGCGGTGGGACACGGGGCGAATGGCTAATGACTTTTGACCAGCCGGCGCGGGAGTTTTCCCAAGTCGCGGGCGAGTTGGCCGGATTCGATCCAGTGGCCGGGGAATGCGTCGGGCTCGGGGCCGCGGCCGACGGCGAGCAGCGCGCATTCGAGGCCGCCGGCGGCGAGCTGGCGCAGGAAGCCGGCGCGGCGATCCGACCAGCCGCAGCAGATGACGAGGCAGGAGGTCAGCTCGTCGCGGTAGCGCAGCGCGAGGCGGGCGAGCGTGTCGAAATGCTCGACCGGCTCGGCTTCCACGCCCGCGAGCACTTCGAGCAGTTTTTCGGGCCGCGCCATGCCGCGGCCGACGGTGACGACGTGGGCGCGGTCTTTGATGAACATCAGGTCGAGCAGCGATTCACGGGTGTCGAGGGCGGAGGCGAAGGAGGCGGCGACCGAAACCGCGTCCTCGAACAAGTCCTCGTCGCCGGGCGCCGGAAAGGTGTCGAACACCAGGCCGTGGCGCGGGAAGAACGTGTCCTCGAGCTCCATCACGATCGGGCGGCCGGTTTTCGCCCAGCTTTTCCAGTAGATCTGGCGGATCGGATCGCCCGGCCGGTAGTCGCGCAGGCCGATGAATTCGCCCGATTGGCCGATCGCGTTGGACGCCGCCTCGCCGCCGATGCGGAAACGGGCGCTGCCGGGGAGCTCGATCGGCGGCAGCCGGTGGCGGACCGGCAGGACGGTGAGGGTGGCGGGCGGCGCGGGCAAACGGATGCGGCGCTGGAACAAACCGAGCGGGTCGGGCGGCAGCAGCCGCAGGTCATCGAAGCGGATGATGCCGCGGCGGCGCGGCGTCAGCTCGACGGCCACCTCGGCGGATTCGCCCGGGCGCAGGCTGAAGGGATCGGCGCTGCCGCCGCCGTCGTAGAGTTTCCGGCGGTCGAGCAGCCACTGCCAGCGGTAGTAGAGGAACGTCCGGTCGAAGGCGTTGCGCTGGCTTTCGCCCGGTTCGCGGGCGTGCAGGAAGTGCTCCAAGCCGGGGCGCGGGTCGGGCGGCGTTTCCGCCAGCCAGGCGGCGGCGAGCCGGCGTTTGCCCGGATTCGTCACGCGGATCGTGCCGCGCGTCGGTTCGCCCGCGGTGGCGAACCGGGGGAAGTGCCGCTCGGCGCGCAGCCCGCGCGGCCGCCGGGCGAACGCCCAAACCAGCGCGAGCGTCAGCAGGGCGAGGGTGAACGAGAACACGAGGTAGACCGGCCCGCGCGGTTGGCCGAGGCCGAGCCCCGAGCTGACGACCAGCGCCAGGCAGCAGGCGATGCCAGCGGGGCGGATCCGGCCGGCGAAGTAATGGTTCACCGACGCGCCGCCGCAGTACGCGCGGTGGAGCAGGCGGAGGAAGCGGGGGCCGGACATCGCGGGCGGGTGGCGGTTTTTTCGGCTACGCCGGCACCGGCGTGTGCTCCAGCAGGCCGGCGACCAACGTGCGGGCGGTGACGCCGGAGTAGCGGGCTTCCGGCTCCAGCGCGAGGCGGTGCGCGATGACGTCCACGGCGACCGACTGGATCGTTTCGGGCAGGACGAAATCGCGGCCCTCGAACAGCGACAGCGCCTGGGCGACTTTCATCAGCGCCAGCGAGGCGCGCGGGCTGGCCGGCAGCTGGACGTCGCGGTGGCCGCGGGTGGCGGACACGAGCGAGACGACGTAGTGGCGCAGCTCGTCGCTGAAACGCACCGCGCGCGCCGCGGCCATCAGCGCGAGCAGGTCGTCGCGGCTGACGGCGGGGGAGAGCTCATCGACCGGGTGGTGGTCGGTCTGGTCGCCGAGGATCGCGGCCTCCTCGTCGGCGCTGACGTAGCCGAGCGCGCACTGCATGGCGAAGCGGTCCATTTGGGCTTCCGGTAGCGGATAGGTGCCGCGGAATTCCACCGGGTTCTGGGTGGCGATGACGAAGAACAGTCCGTCGAGCTCGTGGCGCGTGCCGTCGATCGTCGCCTGCCGTTCGCCCATCGCCTCCAGCAGGGCGCTCTGGGTGCGCGGCGAGGCGCGGTTGATCTCGTCGGCGAGCAGGATGTCGGCGAACACCGGGCCGGGGTGGAAGCGGAACTCGCGGGATTGCGGGTCGAGCACCGAGACGCCGAGGATGTCGGACGGCAGCAGATCGGGCGTGAACTGCACGCGCTTGAACGCCGCGCCGTCCACCGCGCGGGCGATTGCCTTGGCGAGCGTGGTTTTGCCGGTGCCGGGGTAATCCTCTAGCAGCACGTGGCCGCCGGCGACCATGCAGGCGAGCACGCGGCGGATGGTTTCGTCCTGGCCGCGGATGACGGAGCGGACGGCGGTTTCGAGGCGGGCGGCGGTTTCGTGGGGCGTCATGGGTTTCGGGCGCGGTCGGCCTCGGCGGCCTGGCGGTGAAGTTGGTAAAGCTGGCGGAGCTCCGCCAGCGCGTCCGGCTGGCCGGCGGGCGCGAGGCGGGAAAAGGCGGCCTCGTTGAGGAAATCGCGGGTGCGGTCGCCGCCGGCGACGAGGTCGACTTCCTCTAACAAACGCGGGCCGGCCGGCGTCATCAACACCGGATGCAGCCGGTAGCGGGCGTCCGCATCCGCCGATCCGCCGCGGACGGAAACGCCGGCCCAGCGGCCGGAGCGGACGATGCCGAGGATGGCGGGCGCGTCCTTCTGCCGGGCTGCGAGCCACTCCTGGGCGAGCCGGCCGAGCAGCCCGGCGGGGCCCGAGCGGCCCGCGGGGGTGACGGCGGGGGTGTTCAGGTAGGCGGTGCAGGCGATCGCCTCCTCGATCGGCCCGGTTTGCAGCGCTTGCCGCCAGCGGTCGAACACCTCGCGGGCGGCGGCTTCGGCCGGGGCGTCGCCGGCGGGCAGCGAGGCGAGCGCGGCGGCACCGGCGAGCGCCTGTTTCTGCCAACCGGCGGCCAGTTCCTGGCACGCGCGGTCCGCCCATGGTTGCGCGGCGTTCGCCTTGCCGTCGGCCGCCAGCAGCCAGCCGTCGCGGGTTCGGGCGAACGGCAGCCGCAGCAGGTCGGTGGCGACCGGGTTGTTCGGTTGTAGCGCTTGAAAGATCGCGACCGCCTCGCCGTCCTCCTCGTGCAGGTCGAGCGGCAGCAGCAGCCGGGCCGGGGCTGGCCCCGGGTGGAGGCGGGACCAGAGGCGGGTGAATTTGTGGCAACCGGCTGCCGCCTGCATCGGGTCGTCGGGAAATTCCAGCAATTCCAAGGGCGGGGCCGCGGCGGGCGAACGGTAGGCGGCGGCGAACGCAGCGGCCGCCTCGCGCGCGCCGGGGCGGCCGGCCACCGGGTGGTCGCGGCGCAGGGCGGCGACGGTTTGCTGGATCGCGTCCCGGATGGCGCCGGACGCCGGTTCGGCGAGGGGCAGCTCGCGCGGCTGGGTTTCGGGCCAGAGCAGTTGCCAGAGCCCGTCCGCGCCCTGCTGGAAACGGAGGGAAATTTGATGGAACGCCGGTTTGCCCGATTTCCCGCCGTCCAGGCAGGTGAGGGTCACGGTTGCGTCGGGTTCCTGCGCGAGGACGCGGACGATTTCCGGCGCGGTGAACCAGCGCCAGGGCGCGTCGCCGTCGGCGGCCGTTTCTGGAGCTCCGCCGGGCGCGAGCCCGCGATCGATCGACGGGATGCGGGCAGCCAGTTCCGGCGGCGGGGTTTCCGCCAGTCCGCCGAGCAGCCCGAGCACGGCGAATTTGTCCCGCCGCTGGCAGGCATCGAGAAACCGGCGGGCGAGCTCGGCCGGGGTGCGATCCCGCAGGTCGTCGGTGGTGATGCTGCCGGCGACCTGCCGGCGCAGCCGTTCGCGGGCGTCGCGCCGTAGTTCGGCGAGCTCGTGCGGCCGGGTTTCCTCCATCCAGCGCGTCAGCCCGGCCTGGCGTTTGCTCCGGTCCGCGTCGTAGCCGAGCGCGGTGTTCTCGAACGACCCCGGCGCGGGGGCCGGCAGCCAGTCGTCGCCGCGGCGGACGAGCGCCACGGCGTCGACACGCAGCTTCGCCGGGTCGAGCGGCGTTTCCTGGCGGACCAGCACGGCGGCGAGGTCGCCGTCGATCTTGATTGCCCCGACGGTGAAC
>Ga0070664_100000592_pt1 | contig 27623 bp, 18 predicted proteins | sample KBSC73metaG_FD_65863 | JGI IMG/M metagenome (GOLD analysis project Ga0070664, IMG submission 65863) | Corn rhizosphere microbial communities from Kellogg Biological Station, Michigan, USA - KBS C7-3 metaG | ecosystem: Host-associated > Plants > Roots > Rhizosphere > Soil ... | reverse complement strand
CCAGCGGATGCTCGACCGTCGGCGAGAATGGGCCCTTTTCGCTCATCGCGCTGCTCTCGTTGGTCGTCCTGGGTCGCCTGACCCTCACTGGCCGGCGGACGGTCAGGGCAAGGCGTGCGCGGCGAGGGTTGCAAGCAACGCCTTGACCTCGGCCTCGCTGAGGGCGCGGGCGGCCACCGAGGTCGAGGCCTTCGCGACAGTCGCCTCCCCATACGCGTACTGCCCGTGTTTCATGTAGTCGTGAAGCTCGAGATCCGCCTGCTCCGGCGTGAGGCCCGGGAACGCCTGCCGCCACGCCTCGTTCGCTCCGGTCCCGGACGCGAACGCGCGGGAGAGGCGGTCAACCCCGTCGGGCCGGGTGTTCAAGAGCCAGTACACGGTGGCCCAGCTCAGGCCCTGGTAGCCCGCGAGCTGGAGCTCATCGTCCCCCGCGCCCCCTTTCCACGTCCCGAGGCCACCTCCGCCGGACGAGGCACAGGCCACCGAAACGCTCGCCAGGCACAGCGCGGCAGAAAGACACCGTTGCATGCTCCCCCCCCTGGTTCGAGTGCGAACGCCGGCAAGCAACCCGGTCTGCGACGCGCGCCCACAGCTGGCGGGTCGGTCAGTGGCTTCAGAGCGTAGGGGGACGCCGGACGCGCAGCGAGCGCCAGCCGAGGAGAAGCAGCACCGCGACCCCGAGCGTCGGCATGATGGCGCCGCCGGCGGTGTTACAGCCCACGGACTTCGCGTGGGGTGCTGTCGCCGAGACCGTGGTCGCCTGTCGGGGGAGATTCACGGTCACGGTCGCCGAATTGGCAAACGAATCCACCACCTGAAGGACATCGGTCACACCGGTGACCAGACCGGCCTGATAGTTCCCCGAGGCACTCAGGGTTCCTCCCGACTGGTTCTTCAGGAAGGACCAGACATACCCAAGACCGCTGCCGCCCTGGGCGGAGAACGTCTGGCTTCCTCCGGGCGCGAGACTCGCCTGCGCGGGCGAAACGAGGATGCCGTAGAGCTCGGCGCTGGCGTCGGCATCGGTGTTGTTGATGACTCCCCCGGCCACCAGAACCGCACCCGAGCCGAGCAGCGTGGCCGTGTGACCGGCTTTGGGATCGTTCGTGCAGCCGGCGTCGCTCCATGTCTCCGACTCCGGATCGAACAGCTCCGTGTTGGCCAGGGGGCCAATGGAGTTCACTCCACCGATCACCAGAACTCTGCCCGAGGGGAGTCGGATCGCACTGTGTTCAGATTGCGCCGTGAAGAGAGAGCCGGTCCGACGCCAGTTTCCCGTGGCTGGATCGTCGAGTTCCGCCTCATCTGACGGAACCGACCCATCCGAGCCCAGCACGTCTCCTCCGGCGATCAGCACGGCATCCGAAGCAAGGCGGGTCGCCGTGTGCGCCCATCGCTTCACCAGCATCGATGCGGTCGGTGTCCAGGTCCCGCTCGCCGGGTCATACGTCTCGCCGGAATCAGTGGGGCTTGCGCCAGCGAATCCCCCGAGCACCAGCACCTTGCCCGAAGCGAGGAGCGTTGCCGTATGGAAGATTCGCTCGTTGGAGAGTGCTCCGGTGCTGTGCCACTCCCCGGTCGCCGGATCGTAGAGCTCCGCACTGGTCAAGAAGCCCGGCGCCACGCCCTGGCCGCCGACCACCAGGACCTCGCCCGTGGGGAGCAGCGTGGCCGTGTGCTGGAGTCGTGGCTCGAGCAGTGCACCGGTCTTCGTCCACTGACCGGTCTGGGGGTCGTAGAGCTCGGCGGTCGCCGTGACTCCTACGAAGTGAGTGAACCCGCCTGCCACCAGGACCTTGCCCGTCGGGAGCAGTGTCAGGGTGTGGCCTTCGCGTGGAACGCTCATCGAACCGGTCGGTGACCACCTGCCGGTCGCGGGGTCGTAGAGCTCGGCGCTTGCGAGGTCGACGTCCCTCGTATCGGCGGTGCCTCCCGCGACCAGCACCTTTCCGGAGGAAAGGAGCGTCGCCGCATGCCCCCGTCGCGGAGTGGTCATGGCCCCGGTACGAACCCAGGAGATGGAGCGGCAGGGAGGGCCACTGGCGCCCGCGGCCAGCGCCTCGCTTCCTGCCAACATCCACAGAATCACCCCAAGCTCGCCCGCGTGACGCATCGCCACCCCTCCCCGCCGCCTGTCCCCCACGACGCGGATGGGAACCTGGTCACGTGGCCTGGTGAGGGCAATTTCAACACTGCCCAGCGGCGCTGGAACCGGCGCACGAGTGCACAGTAGGACTCACGACCGTGCGCGGCCCTCTCCGCAGGAGCCGTGACGTCCACGATCGTGGACCCTCCGGCCCGTCTTGGTGCGGCGTGGGCTGCAGACCTCCTCGCGTGAGGAACAGATCCCGTTCCCTCGCGCCGCGATCAGGCGCAGAGCAGCGGGTGGTAAGCGTTGGCCGGGACGTAGGCCCGGTCGCTCCACCGCGTCTGCCGGAGGGTGGCTTCCGTCAACCGCCATAGCCAGCCGATGAGGCGCGGGTCGCGCAGCCGCTTGCGGAACTGGGCCAATCTCGCTCGTGCCGGCAGCTGACCGAGCAGCGCGTGGCGCCGGACCCGGCGGGAGTAGTCGGCGAAGTCGAAACGCCGCTGCGCGAAGGCCGCACCGATCGCCTCTGCCGCCACCTCGCCGTAGGCAAGCGCGAAGGAGATGCCCTCGCCGAGGAGCGGGTCGACCCCGGCAGCGTCCCCGGCAAGGAGGACGCTTCCCACCGAGAGCGGACCCCGGGGGTTGAAGGTGCGGATGGGGTGTCCCTTGAGCTGGAGGTTCTCGAGGCGGTGCCCGCGCGTGTCGAGCGCGGCCTCGAAATCCTCGACCAGGCCGGGGTGGCCAGCGCGGGTTCGCTCCAGGCCATCGTAGACGCCCCGGTTCATCACCGCCTTGCCGTCGATCAGGCTGGGAAAGTCCCAGACATAGCCAGCGAGGCTCGTGCCCACTCGCCCGTACTCGAAGACCGCGACGCCGTCCCGGAAGGCCGGCGCCTGGGCCGAAGCCGGGGTGAGCACCTCGAGAAGGCGCGCCACGTGCGCCGCGTCGCGCAGGTCGAGCAGGCGCCGCACGGTGCTGTTGGAGCCGTCGGCAGCCACCACCACCCGGGTGCGAAGCACGCCGCGCGAGGTGGTCAGCTCGACGAAGTCCTCGCGCTGCTCCAGGGCCACCAGCGACTCGCCCTGGCGAACGGTGACGCCCGCGGCTTCGGCCTCGCGCACCAGCCAGGCGTCGAACACCTCCCGCCGGGTCACTCGCAGGACCGGATCCCCGCGGAAGGTGCACGCCTGCCCGTCGTACACCAGACGCACCTCTCGGACCGCAACGTGCGGGGGCACGAAGTCCAGTCCCATCCGCCGGAGCACCTTCTCGCCCAGGTGGGTCACCGCGCCCCCGCACAGCTTGGGCCGCGGGAACTGCGCGCGGTCGAGGAGCAGGACCCGGGACGCCCAGGAGCGGTCCGCCCGCGCCAGGTTGAGCGCGGTCGAGGTCCCGGCCGGCCCGGCGCCCACCACCACCACGTCCGCGTCCAGCTTCGGGGCGAGCCGGAGACGCTCCCGGCGCGGCTGCGCGGCGACCTCGGGTGCACGCGTCGCGGGAGGCGGCTCTCGGCGCTGTGCCGCAGCGACCTCGGGGGCATGCGTTCCTGCAGTCGGCGCGGGTCCCAGCAGCGCGCGCAATGGATGGGGGAGCCCGAGCTTCAGGCACTGCCGGTCGAGGGCCTGCGGAACCGCGAAGGCGGCGGGCTCCTCCAGGGGCCACACCGCGCACCGGGCCTCGGCCCGTCCGCTGTGCTCGAGGAGGCCATTGACTGCCCGGCGCGCCGCCTCGTTGGCGCCCTCCATCGTGGCAATGTCGGTGTGGGTCCTCACGTAGTCGGAGGCGAGAAAGAGGTTCTCGATCCGGCTGCAGGCCTCCGGCCGACGCCACCACGAGCCCGCGGTGTTGATCAGCAGCGGCTCGTGGTTGACCACTGTCCCGTCGGGCCGGTGCTCGACGCTGTCGGAGAGGTACCAGTCCACCAGGTCTCGGTCCTCGAGCCGGTCCTGGCCCGAGGCCGCGACGTGGCTCTGCAGCTGGGCCCAGACCTCCTGAAGGATCTCCTCCCGGGTGCACTCCCGCGCCGGCTTGCGGACGAAGAGGCCCGGCTGGGTCCAGTCCGAGATGCAGACCGAGAGCACCCCCGCAGCGCTGCCGTTACCAAACGTTCCGAGGACGCCCGGGGCCCAGAACTGGGGCTGGGAGATGCCAGTGAGCGCCCAGGGCGAGTCGGCGAAGATGAGGTGTCCGGGCGCGAGCCGGAGGTCACGGCGAAGGAAGAACTGCATGCCGGTCATCCACCCGCCGCTCAGCGTGGACAGCTGGGCGAGCTGAGGGTCCGCTGCCGCCAGCCGCTCGTCGACCAGCGGCGCCATCCGCTCCGCCGGAAGCGCGCTGACGTAGTAGTCGGCGCGCACCACCTCGCCGCTCGCCAGGCGCGCGCCGGTGATCCGCCCGCGCTCGGATTCCAGCGCCGCGACCGGCGTGCCCAACCGGAAGTCCACGCCCCGCTGGCGCAGGTAGAGGAGCCAGGGGTCCAGCCAGACGTCGTGGGTGGGGCCGTTGAGCACCCGGGCCACCTGTGTCCCGGGCTTGAGGTGGTCGAGGAGCAGCTGGAGCCCGACGGTCACCGTGGTGCGGGCACTGGCCAGGCGTGGGCGCATCGCCACCAGGGACTGCACGGCAATCTCCCCAAGGAAGCGACGGAAGTTGGGGTGCCGATGCTCGAAGTCGTAGTAGTCCCAGTAGGTCACGCTCTCGAACTCGGCGAGCCGACGCTCGGGGCAGCTGGTCACGAAGAGCATCGTCCGGCGCAGGAACTCTCTGGTGTCGGCGTCCGGGATACCCATCCGGGCATACCAGCTGGAGGGCTGGAATCGCCGGAGGTCCTCCAACGAGCGAGGGAAGTGGGAGACGAGGTCGAACCAGGCGCCGCTGGTCTGGAACACCCGCGTCCGATCGGTGGCCACCAGGTTGTCGAAGACGCCCTGGGGGTTGGTCCCGAAGGGGATGCGCTTCATCGTGTCGGGCAGGTGCTTGTAGAACGAGGGGAAGAAGCGAAACCCGTGTTCACCCGGCAGTCCTCGCCGGCCCTCCGACGCCGTCCCAGGCACGAAGATGCTGCGGGCCTTGCCCCCCTGGACGGATTTCGCTTCGTAGACCGTCACCCGGAAGCCGCGCTCGACCAGCTCGTGGGCCGCGCTCATGCCGCCCACCCCGCCCCCGAGCACAGCCACGCTCGGCGCCGGGCGCCCCCGCCGAGAGCCCACGACATCTCTGCGGGCGACGTTGTCGGTCTTCATCGCTGTCCCTCGTCTGGAGCGGTGTCCACTCCGCTCGCCGCGGACAGTGCAGCGGGGATGCCCCGGGCAAGTCCCGGGACCCAGGACGCGGCGTACAAGCGCGCCCATGACTGGCGGGCAACGCGCGTGGGTGGCGCTGTCACCTCCCGGGCAACGGGGCGCGTGCGTGCAGGAGGCGCACATGCGCGCCACCACGGCCGTGATGGCGATTCACTCGGCCTCGATGTGCAGCGCCTGGCGGACTTCATTCGTCGGGCGTTCCTCGCCGAGGGGAACGTGTAGAGCTTCACCACCCACGTGGTTCCGGAGCCGGTGCGCGTCGGAATGACGACGCCGAGCGCCCCCGCTGGGCCCGCGACCTAGCGCTCCAACGAGAGCCCGCCAACTTGCTGCTCTCATTCCGCTTTCTTCTTGTCCGGTTCCTGGTTCGAACCCGGGTTCCCCAGCGAGAGGCCCTCCGGCCTACACTCCCATCGTCTCTCCCTCGCGGGGGGTGATGCGCAGTGGCACTCGGGCCCGGCATTCGCCTCGGACCGTACGAGGTCCTCTCCATTCTCGGAGTGGGCGGCATGGGGCAGGTCTACCGTGCCCGGGATACCCGCCTCGGACGCGACGTGGCCCTGAAGCTGATGTCCGAGGCGGCCAATGGCGACGCGCCGATGCTCACCCGCTTCGAGCAGGAAGCGCGGCTTGCAGGTTCACTCAACCATCCCAACGTGCTGGTGGTGTTCGACGTGGGCCGACACGAGGGGGCGCCATACCTCGTCACCGAGCTGCTCCACGGCGAGACGCTCCGCCACCGGATGGGGAAGGGACCGATCCCGCTCGACACGGCGCTGGACTGGGCGGCGCAGGTGGCGCGCGGCCTCGCCGCGGCGCATGCCCAGGGAGTCATCCACCGCGACGTGAAGCCGGAGAACGTGTTCCTCACTCGCGCCGGCCACGTGAAGCTGCTCGACTTCGGCATCGCCAAGCTGGCTGAGGCACCGCGCGGCCCCTGGACCAACCAGGTGCTGGATTCGACCGCTGCCCGTTCGGAAGTGACGGATGATGGTCAGGTCGTGGGGACGCCGAGCTACATGTCCCCCGAGCAGGTGCGGAGCGAGCCGCTGGACGCCCGGACCGATCTCTTCGGCCTGGGAGCCGTGCTCTACGAGATGGTCAGCGGACAGCGCGCGTTCCCGGGGAGCACGGCGGTCGAGGTCAAGTACGCCATCCTCCACACCGAGCCGGCCGCGCTCTCGGCGAAGCTGCCGGTCGCGGTGACGCAGCTGATCCGCCACTGCCTGGAAAAGGACCGCGACAAGCGGTTTCAGTCCGCGACGGACCTCGCCTTCCATCTCGACGCGATGCGGACGCCGAGCGGTTCGGTTCTCGCCTCGCAGCCCAGCGCACGGAGGTTTCCCTGGCGGTGGCTGTGGCCGCTCGTCCCTCTGGCCCTGGCCGTGGGAGTGGTGCTGGCCATCCGAAATCACCCCGTCCCACGGCCACCGGAGCCCCCGTCCATCCGTCGGCTGACATTCCGCAGCGGGATGGTCACGTCGGCCCGCTTCGCGCCGGATGCGCGCACCGTCCTCTTCTCGGCAAGCTGGAACGGGGAGCGGGAACGGCTCTACTCCACCACCACCAGCAATCCCGACTACAACCCGGTGGGCGTGGATGACGCCCGGTTGGCGGCGATCTCCCCCTCGGGCGAGCTTGCGGTGCTGCTCCATCCGAGGACCAGCCGCGCCGGTCTGTCGAGCGTTGCGGGGACCCTGGCGGTGGTCCCTGGAGTTGGCGGAGCACCCCGCGAGCTCGCAGAGGAGGTCACGGGTGCGGACTGGAGCCCTGACGGCACTCGGATGGCCGTCACCCGCCAGACCCCGGACGGATACCGTCTCGAGTTCCCGATCGGGACGGTTGTCTACGAGAGTCAGACACCGATCCTCCTCGCCCGACTCTCGCCCGACGGGCGAACGCTGGCCTTTGTCGAGCGGGAGCGGAGTGAAGACGCCAGGGGGAACCTGGTGCTCCTCGAGCCGGGAAAGGAACGGCGCGTTGTCCTTCACGGGTGGGAGGAGCTGACCGCAGTGGCGTGGACGCCCCGGGGTGATGAGCTGTGGTTCAGCGGGCTGCGCTCCGGGGCTCTTGAGCATCCGTCGCTCTGGGCGGCCTCACTCACTGGCAAGGTGCGCCTCCTGCATCCCGCGACCTCTGATCTCCGGCTGGAGGACGTGGGCCGCGATGGGAAGGCGCTCGCGCGCGAAAGTCAGAGCACCGGTGACCTCGGCGTCTTGAACGTCTCGAACGGCAAGGTGGAGCGCCACCTGGGATGGTTCGATGCCCCGCGGGTCCAGGGCGTGTCGGCGGATGGAAATGCGCTGCTGGTCGATGAGTCGGGAGACGCGGCAACGTCGTTCGGAGTGACCAGCGGCGGCGGCATGTCGTGGGCGTTTCTGCAGCAGGCGAGCGGTGCGCCGGCGATCCGCCTCGGTCCCGGATCACCGCGGGCGCTGTCCTCCGACGGGCGGACCGCACTGGTGTTCGACAACGAGAACGCGGGGCGGATCTGGCTTGTACCGACCGGCGTCGGGCTCCGGCGATACGTGGACTTCTCGGGCCTGAGCTTCGTCCCCTGGTGGAGCTCGTTCCTGCCCGGCTCCAAGCGAGCGGTGGTTCCGGCCGAGGGAACCGAGGGCATCCGCGGTCACCTGGTGGACTTCCAGTCCAGTCAATCGCGGCCCCTCACCCCACCCCTCCGGCGCTGGGGGCCGCTCTCGCCCGACGGCCGCTTCCTGGCGGCTGTTTCGGCGGACGGCAACCCGATGGCGTTTCCAACGGAAGCGGGTTCTGCCGCCTATCCCCTCAAAGGTGTCAGCAAGGAGGACGCCCTCATCGCGTGGACTCAGCGTGGCCTGCTGGTCTCACCTGATTTGGTCCTGGGTTTGCCCGCCAGACCTCCGATCCGGCTCTTCCGGCTCGATCCAGATTCGGGGCACCGCCAGCTGATGGTGACGATCGGCCCGGGGGAGGCGCCCGGAGCGGACAGCGTCCCGAGCATCGTCGCGACGGCCGACGGGCAGACCGTTGCGTACTCGTACTTCCGAGCGACGAACCGCCTCTTCCTCTTCGATTTCCACCTGTCCGAGAGCACGCCGGCGCCCGCGCAGTGACTCGCCGGGACGTGACCCTGGAAATCGTGGGTTCCCCGGGTTCGAGGGGCGGGCCCGTCCGACGCGATGGAGCAAATGTCTGGTGTTTGATTTCCCCTGTCCGACGGGAGTACGTCTCTCGCGCGGTCGCAAGGAGGTCCACGATGGCGACAGGTGGCGCGAGGACGCGGCTGACCATCCGGGTCCCCGCGGGAATCGAATTGGTCGTCGAGACGGTCGACGGGGGCACCGGGGAGCCCGTGCCAGGCCCGTGCGAATCCGTCACTGAGGACGTCGTGGCGGGAGGGGAGTTCAAGAGGGCCCGCAAGTTGATGCTCATGACCGGAATCTCCGGGAACTACCGATGGAACGCGGCTGGCTGTCGGGGGACAGGCGGTCCGAACGGGTTCTGCCGAAACCCGTGAGCCCGGTGGCGCGACCCAAGCTGTCGCACTACGCCATCATCTCCGACGCCTTCGTCGAGCCGGGGAGAGACACGCCCATCCGGATCCTCTTCTCCAGTCGGACCGGCGCCCGATACGCCATCGCGGACTCGACCTGGGCGACGCTCAGAGCTGACCCGGGCGCGGAGATCCCCGCGGGCCTGCGCACCGCGCTCGAGCGCTCGAAGCTCCTCGTGCCCGACGACGAGGACGAGCTGGGAGCAATTCTGGCGGAGAACCACCGCGCCCGCGAGACCCACGAGGTGCTCGAGCAGATCATCCAGCCCACAGCGGCGTGTCAGCTCGCCTGCGACTACTGTGGCCAGGCGCACTCGCCAAAGAAGCTCTCCGCAGAGGCGCTGGACGGGCTCCTCGACCAGCTCGACCGGAAGCTCGCCACCGGCCGCTTCCGTGAGCTCGACATCGGCTGGTTCGGTGGCGAGCCGCTCCTGGCCCTGGACGTGATGCGGCAGGCGTCCCCCCGATTCCGGGCGCTCGCCGAGCGGCGCAAGGTCGAATACGTCGCGCGGCTCGTTACCAACGGGATTCTCCTGACACCTGAGTGCCAGGATGAGCTGCACGACCTTCACCGGATCGCCTCCGTCGAGGTCACCCTGGACGGGGATCAGGCCCGGCACGACGCCCGCCGTCTGTGGAAGCGCACCGGGCGCGGGTCCTTCGCCACCATCCTGGAGAATCTCACCACCCTGGTCTCCCGGCCGACGCCGCGGCCCGAGGTGAGCGTGCGCTGCAACGTCGACGCTCGGAACGTGGAGGGGGTCATTCCCCTCATCCACCAGCTGGCTGAGGCCGGACTCCACCGGTCGCTGGAAAGGTTCTACGTGGCGACGGTCCACTCCTGGGGGAACGGCGCCTCGCGGCTCTCGCTCCCACCCCTCGAGTTTGCGTCCCGGCAGATGGTCTGGTTCGCGGAGATGGCACGACTCGGCTATCCGCTCTCGCTGATCCCCGGACGGACCCGCATCGCCTGCCTGACCTTCAAGCCAGGCTCGGAGCTGATGGATGCCACCGGCGCGCGCTTCAACTGCACCGAGGTCAGCTACGTCCCCAGCTACACCGTGAACGGGCAGAACGTGTACCAGCTGAGGACCGACGGTACGCCGACCGGTCGGGCGGCGGTACTCGCCTCGTTCCAGGAGCGGCTGGCCGCCGGTGAGTACCCGTGCCGGGACTGTTCCATGCTGCCGACCTGCGGCGGGTCCTGCGCCAAGGCCTGGATCGAGGGGGACATCCCCTGCCCGCCCGAGAAGCACAACATCGGTGCGAGGCTCATCCTCGACCATGTGCTGAAGACGATGACCATCAAGTCGTTCGAGGTCCGAGGCGGGGCCAACGCGGCGCCGCCGATGAGCTGAGCTGTCGGCCGGATCAGGTTGGACATGGTGGCTCCGACTCGAGCTCACTCGATGAGGCCGCCTCGCTGCGCTGCGTCCTGATCGGCGAAGATTGCCATCGCCGTCCGCATGCGGCGGAAACCGAGCTTCTCGTAGAAGCCCTCTCGCCCCGGATTGGCGTAGAGGATGATCTTCTTGTGGCCGGCTGAAAGCTCCTTGAGCCGGCTGGTGATCGCCTTCCCCAGCCCGGTCCCCTGGGCTCGGGGATGGACGGCAATGTCACAGAGATAGGAGCAGTCGCCCCCGTCGGCCAGCGCCCGCCCCGCCCCGACCAACCGACCGTCGTCTCTGACGAAGCACTTGTACCGGCTGTTGGAGAAGACCTTCTGCAGATGCTTCGCGTCCTTGTTCCCCAGCGGAGCAACTCGGTACAGCTCGGAGAGCTCCGCCCAGTCGATGGATGCGTCATCGAAGAGCCATTCCATGCGACTCGTGTACTTCGTAGAGCCACTCGTCGCAGGCACGATGGGGCGTCTCGCCAGCCTGTGAACGCTCGGCTCTCGCCCACCGGCCGCACCGGCGCGAAGCGCATCGCAGGCCTTGCGCAACAGAGCGATTCATGAGCCAGGCTGAACGGCTGACGTGCTCCGGAGGTGGTCGGTGGACGCAACCCTGCCCGCGCTGGAGCTTCAGGATGCGCTGCAGCGCTTCACGACCGAGTTCACCGACCGCGTCACGCAGGCCATGGAGGAGCTGGAGCGCTCGTCACAGGCGGGGGTACGCGACGAGGCTCTCCGCAAGAACCTCCTCTACCTTTCGTCCGCGCTGGAGGTCGCGTCCGGGCTCGATCCCGAGGTCAATCTCCTCGACATGATCGATCTGCTCGGTCTCATGGTGGCCACCCGCGCGGCGCTCCCGCACATGCGCCGGCAGAAGGACGGGCACGTGGTGAACATCTCGTCCACCGCCGGGCGCGTTGCCAACCCCGACGCGTCGGTCTACGCCGCGACCAAGTTCGGGGTCGGAGCGTTCTCCGAGGCGCTCCGCCGCGAGGTGTGCCGGGACAACATCCGGGTCACCATCATCGAGCCGGGAGCGGTGGCCACGGAGCTCAGGGAGCACGTCCCCGATGCCGAGACCCGCGACCGGATCGACACCTGGGCCCGCTCGATGCGCCAGCTGCAGAGCGAGGACATCGCTGCGGCGATCCTCTACGCGGTGAGCCAGCCGCCCCACGTGAACGTGAACGAGATTCTCCTCCGCCCCACCGATCAGGAGCGCTGAAGTTCAGATGGAGCGTCTCGTTTGCCCGAGGTCCCGAGCCTCGTGCTCGCCGATCGCAGCTTCGCGCGGGCTCCGTACCCACAGTCCCGTCATTCCGATCGTGGGAGGCCGCGGTCTCGACGCGGGGGGCCGGTTCAACCAGGCATGGAGGAGCTGGCCGGTCCCGTGAGGTGGAGAACGTCCTCCGCCCTGTTTCCTCCACGCGTCTGCATCGAACGGTCCGGGAATCCCGTACCTGCGCCCGTCGAACACGGCGACGAGCTCGTCACATCGTTCGAGGAGGTAATCGTCCAGCGCGGCGAGTGCCGGGCGCAGCGTTGCCGGAGAGCCGTCCACCGGGCCCGGAGCGGGTGGGATTTCGACGACGTGCTCACATGCCTGATCGACGAAGTCGTTGATCAGCGCTGTCAGCCCCGTCGCGTCCCGCCTGGTGTCGTCCTGTCCATCGGGGGTGGACCCGGCCGGAGGATCCTGGGCCAGGTACGCCTCCACCAGAGCCTCGACCGAAACGCATCGCACGACGATCAGCCGCCAGCGATTGGGAGCATTTTTCGAGAGCTCACGGGTCAGAGCGTGCGCGAGCATCAGGTCGGCTCCTGGAGCAAGGGGCGTCACCAGGGTCCAGAATTCCTCGCCGGCCGGCCCCAGCCGTCTCGCGGCTTGCATCTCTCCAAGGAGCTGAGGAATGGAGTCCTGCACCTGTCGGGCCTGCGCGAGCGAGAGGACGTTGTGCCCCACGAGGCCAATGACCCGCTCACGAAGGATCGTCGGTATCTGGTCTGCCTCGACGTCCGGGGGGCCGGTGCGGCTCGGGTGAAGGAGAAATTCGAGCTGACCGACCTGGCCATGCAGAACCTCTCGGGCCCGGCGTGGGAGCTCGTCGAACGGAACCAGCTCCTCATGCAGCTTCAGCCCTTCATCCCTTCGCGGACCCTGACGCCATCCTGCGAGCTTCTTGCTGGCTGACCAGGAAGCGTGCTCCAGGCGTTCCACGGCCTCTTGCTCCGGGGGCGTGAGAGCCAGCCGTCGTGCGAGCAAGGGCCGCTCTCCACAAACGATGTATCCGAGCGAATCCAGCGTCACTTGCAGATGGTCCACGGCGCGTCGATTCGATTCGCGGTATTCCTCCCGCAACTCGTGCCATGCACACGCCGCCGCCGTCTCTGGCTCTGCTCGCAGGTTCGGCACTCTCCGGTACCGGTCGTGGAGCTTCTGCGCGAGGCCCTCGTGCCAGCTCTGGAGACCTTGTTCCGAGCACAGGTCCTGGATTTCACCGAAGGGCTGGATGACCTGGGACAACCGCCTGGTGCTGGCGAAGGTGCTGACCGATTGCGCCGCCATCACCGGCCGCTCCAGCTGGACATGAATGGGCGCCAGCCACCGGCCATGACTCGTTTTCACCGCCCGGAGTCGTCGCGCTCGAACGATGGCCTCGGTGTCCGACCCCGCGCTCACGACGATCGTGGTCACCCGCCGCTCGCGAGATGGCCCTTCGACCCGCACCAGATCGTCCTCGATGAAGTCCGCACCGGAAGAAAGCTGGTGGATCTCCAGGGAGCCCAGAAGCGAGCGCAGCGCGGGATACCGCCGCACCAGCGTGGCCTCCAGCTGAGCCGAGTTCTCGGTGAAGATCGTCACCAGGGCAAGGTTCTGGCCCTGAGGCGGTCCGATCCGCGCCAGCTGCAGAACCAACTCCTCGGCGTGAGCATTGAAGCCCACCAGCACCAGATGAACCTGCTTGGCTCCCAGCAGACGCGCCAGTGCAGAGAGCGGATATCTGGCCTGGAGCTGTCGGGCCGCCAGTGCCGGGATGCTGAACGGCGTGAGCTGGAGGCCCTTCTTGAGCGGTACCTCCGATACGCCTTCCAGTCGCAGGGTGCGGTCGGAAATGTGGACGACGAGACCGAGAGGCTTCACTCGGTCAGTGGAGACCGCCCCGGCGACGGCCTTGGCAATCGAAAGGTTCGCCAGGTCATCCGGCGTGGCCACGACGACCCGGAGCGCACGGCCAATCCCGACCTTGCGCAGCACCGCCTCCTCCACCGCATCTCCGCTGACCAGCAGAGGGAGCCTCGTGGACGCGAGCTCCAGGCTCTCCATCGCGGGCAGCACCCCATCCACGCCCACTGCAGGCCCTCGGGTCAACGCGTCGCGCAGAAAGGCCTTGCCCTTCTCGTCGAGACCGATCACCACGGTGTGTTGCCGATGGAGTCGTAATCGCAGGCGCAGTACTCCTGCCTCGAGGCGGGGGGTCAGAAGCTTCACCACGCTCAAGAATGCGACCAGGGCCCCGGTCCAGCGTCCGACGATCAGGTAGGGATTGTCGTAGGTGTTCTTGCCTCCGAGCACGAACAGCTCGAGCGTTCGGTAGAGGATGTCGAGGGAGTGGGTGAGCCGTCCCGTGGAAGCGAACCCTTCGCCTTCCCCTGGACGCATGCTCCGCGCGACCTCCGTGTAGCCGACGAGACCGAGGCCCAGGGTCACCACCACGAGAACCAGAACCACCCAGGTCAGGAACGAGAGACGAAGGCGCTTCATTGGAACGACCCTCCCTGGCACCCGCCGAACCTCTCTCCGAGCGGCAGCGACGCTGCGCTCGCCTGCACGAGGTGAGCGTCAGGGCTTCGGCCCTGACGGACCTTCTGTACTCTCCGGTTGAGCCCGACGGAGGAGCCCCTTCTCGATCTGGGTTGCCCAGTCCGGAGGCACCCCGCGCCGTTCTCGCGACTCGCGGATCAGCCGAAGGTTGCGCGCGGTCGTCTCCGGTTCCCAGCGCTCGCGGATGGCGGCAATGGTCCGGGGGTAGACCGCCCGAGCCCGCATCTCATCCCGCGCAATGACCAGGGCCTCGAGCAGGGTCGCGTGGTCCCAGTAATCCGGCTTCCCCGCCGCCAGACGGCGTTCGGCGGCATAGCTGACGACCGCCGCGAGTCGGGCGACCTCCGGATCTCCCGGGTCCCGGATTTCCATGAGGGTGAGAGCGTTGATTCCCGGATAGGCGTCGCGGAAGTCCGCCTCGAATCCGCGACGGTAGACATCGATGGCCTGGTCGAGCAGCGCACTGGAGGCGTCGTCACCGGCCCTGGTGGACCGCTCCCAGCGGTCCTTGAGAACGCGTCCGAGGAGACCGAGGGTCTCGCTGCTCGGTCCACGTCGTTCCAGCAACGCCTCGAGGACATCCTGCGCCCGGCGGCCGTCGCCGAGCCTGTTGAGGGCGAAGGCGTACTGCTCTTGAACCAGGACCGTCTGGCCGATCGGCCTGGGCATGGCATCGACGAGTCGCACCATGTCGGACCAGGCGCTCACCGCCCGGTACGAGAGCAAGAGGTCCACCAGGACCCCCGCCTCACATCCTGCGAGATCGGTCAGCTGTGCCTCCGCTCGTGCCACGGCCTCTCGACCTGCCACGGGCCCCTGCTCCCTGCCCAGGTCCCGGGCACGCCGAAGCCTTTCCTTCTGAGTGACGGTGATCTGCACCCGGTCCCGGAAGACGTCGGTCTTCTCGTGAGCGACTCGCGGATAGTCTTCCAGCAGCTGAAAGAGTGGACTGTCGGGCGCCGGCTCGCGACTGGCCGCCTTCAACACCCGGGTGATGGCGTGGCGCGGCTCGTCCACGCGATCCGGGAGTCCTTCGGGTCCAATCGAGTAGTGAATCGTCCGGAGATCCGCCACGTCGAACGGCAAGCGCGAGGACCCCGCGTAGATCGAAACCGTGGACCAGGGGCGCGCGGCGTGGCGAACACCCAGCTCGTAGAAAACGTTCGCATTGGCCAGGGTGAGATCGGCGACCGCGTAATCACAGAGAATCAGCCGCTCGAACATCGCCTTGTGGATGATGCCCCCGCTCAGCTCCTCGTCTGCGCGGAACGGCTCCAGCCCTGCCCCCACGATCGCAGGCTTGATCACCTCGCGATAAACGGCGTCGAAGTCGATGGAGACCCCGGCCGAGTCTGACTTCCGGCCGAACGGCATCAGGACGAAGCAAAAAGGCGCGGTTGCCATCTCGACCTCCCGGGCGGTCACTGGAACCAAGACTAGGGCCGCCCCGCTTCCATGCAGCCCTGTGCCTTGCTCAGCAGTTCCCGAATCGAAGCGCTCGCTCCGTTCAGATGGAGTGCCTTGTTCAGGGCCTCCCATGCGGCCCGACACTCGTGAGCTCGACCCTCACCGAGTCTCTCGGCGCGTGCGAGCTCGATCCGGCCGACCAGGGCCCAGCCGTCCGCGCTCTTCCGGTCCAGCTCCGTCGCCCAGCGCGCGGTGATCAAAGCACGCTGCAGAACCTCTTCTGCGCCGCTCTTGTTGGTTGCCTCCAGTGCCCTGGCGAATCTGAACAGCGAGTCCGCCACGACGCGGAGCGCCTCGGGTCGGGGTTCGGCGTCCTCGGGCCTGGGAATGGCTTCGATCCGGGGCTCGACCAGCTCGCTGGCCAGGTAAACCTCTTCCCGCAGGAAGGGCAGAGATTCTTCGGGACGTCCGGTGTTTGCCAGGTGATCGCCCACCCCCCTCATCTCCCGACGGAGCTGCACCCTTTCTTCCTCCCCGTGGGAGAGGAGAGCCGCGAGCTGTGCCGACCTCAGGGCAGCGTTCCAGGCCTGGCCCTCCTGGATCGCTGCCGTCACCGCTTGGTCGGGCGAATCGCTTTGCTTGCGTGCCCGGAGTGCGCCCTCGGCGCTTGCCTCGTGTACGCGGCGCAGCAAGTCGTAGAGCAGCGCGTCCGACGGGGAGGCGGCGATGCGAGCGACGAGCTCGGACTCCAGCTCCCGGGCCTGCTGCGTCTCTCCCTCGGGAGGGAGTCCACCGAGCTCGCCGACTCGGGCACGGAGATCGGCCATCGAGACGTTCTGTCCCGGGGGCCCGAGGATCTCGCTCGAGAGGCGGGCTGCGCGGGCCTGCAGGCGGTGGCCTTCGTCTTCGGACCAATGGATGAGGTCGCTGCCGGGCGTCTCCAGCTGGAATCGAGCTCCCATCGCGTGCGCCCGCGCCAGCATCCGGGGGTAGTCGGGGTTCTTGCTCTTGGTCAGGAGCGGACCGAGCTTGTTGACCGTCCGCACCAGGAGCTCCTGCGCCTTCTCCACGTGACCCACCTCGGCCTCCGCTCCCGCGAGCGCCACCCTCACCTCGGCCAGACGAACATCCCGCTCCAGGTCCCCGTCGAAGGGCGCCTTGGCCCACTGCTGCTCCGCCTCTCGGAGGGTGTGAAGGCGCTCCTGCCTCGCCGAAGCCCGACCTGACACCTCGAGGAGGCGAGCGCGATCGAGGAGCGCCCACCCGACATCGCCCATCGCTAGGCTGCTCCTCTCGTCCAGACCCTGGAGCCAGCGGAAGATCGCCAGCGCCTGCAGATTCATGCTTTCCGCTTCTTCGATCGAGGGAGGCGGGTCGCAGGCCTTGGTCACCTTGCACTGCACCGCGGCTTCCGTGGCCAGCAGGGTCACTTCCCCGCGCTGCCGGAGAACGCTGCGGTTGTCGGGATCCCACCGCTGGAGCCGTTCCAGCTCCCGGAGAAGTCGGTGATAGTCGAACAGCCTCCGGCGGCCCTCGCCCTCGGGAGCCATGAGCAACCACCAGGCTTGCGCGGTGACCACGTTGCCCCGTGCCGACGGCGAGAGTGGTTTCAGGCGGCGAACCTCGGTCGCGAGCTGGAAGGCGCCCTGGTACTCCTCGGGCCGCCCCAGGAGATGGGCGCGGGCAAGCACTGCCCTGGAGACGACCTCGAGAGCATCCACGTCGATCTGGGGGGGAATCCGCCCGCCAGCGGGAGGAGACCCGGGGCACCAGCGACGGTCCGCCGGCTGCACGATCATCGTCTCCAGGGCCATGTGGACCGCCGAGGTCAGGCTCTCCAGACCCGCCTCCACCTCCCCCAGGCGGCGCTGGCCCTCCGCCTGTGCCACCTGGGTTCGGGCGAACCCGAGACAGTCCCTGGGCTCGCCCCCTCCGTCGCGAATGACCTTCTGCCAGTCGCGAGTTGCCGACTCGAAACTCGACCGGGCCGCCGGCGTGCGACCCTGCAGCAGCTGCGCCGAGCCGAGCCTCGTCCGGATTCTCCCCGACTCGCGTGCAGCCTCGACCGGATTCTGCTTCGGGCCGAGCGCCTTCAGCGCCTGCTCGTAGGCCTCGATCGCCTTCGTACTGTGGCCTGCCAGCATCTCCAGGTCACCGACGCTCGCCAGGATGCGCGCCCTGACGAGGGAATCGATGTCCTGGCCCAGGGCGAGATAGGCGTTCGCTGCGTCACGGACCTGTGCCAGCGTTGCGCTCCCACCGACGTCGGCGATCGTGGTGAGGAAGTCCTCGGAGACCAGGAAACGGAGCAGCTGCTCGGAGTTCTTCAGCGCCTGCTCGGCGCGCCGCTTCTCCGCCGCGAGCAGGGTGGTGCGAAAGAACAGAGCTCCCAGGAGCATCGGGACGACCACCGCCGCAGTCCACAGCGCCCTCCGGTACTTGCGTGGAACCCGGAACCGGCGGGTCTGGGCGATGGACTCGGCCAGCCGGTCATGTCCGATCTCGAAGAAGACGCTCTCTCGTCTCCGTTCACGGAGGAGCACTCGTTCCTGGGTGAGCCAGGTCAGGGTCGTGGGGCGGACCCGGAAGTCCCGCTCGATCTGCGTGGCCTCCAGCATCAGCCGGTGTCCCGACCGATCGAGAAGGCCCTCCTCACACAGCCGGGCTGCTCGCCGCCGTTGTCCCCGGGGCAGCTCGGCGAGCACACTGCGGTAGAAGTCCCGCAGCACATGCTCGTAGCGAAACTCTGAACCGAAGCTGCCGGGTACCAGCCTCACCCGTCCCTCCGCGGACTGCTGGAGTCTTTCCGCAGCTTCCTCCGCGCGTCGGCAGAGCAGCTGGAGCTGGAAGGGCTCGATCACTTCGAAGCTGCCCCGGAGGTAGCCGAGCATCTCGTCGAGCAACTCTGGCGCATAGGAAAAGGGAGCAACCGTGAATGGAGCCCCCGGGAGATCCTCGAGGGCGGCGGGTCCGGTGATTGCCTCCCGTGCCGCCGCCTCCCCGAACGGCTGCACCCGGATCCGCTCGTGGAAGAGACTGGGGATCTGCGCCGTCATCTCCTCCAGAGCTCCGAGGAAGTCCTCACGAAGGCTGATGATCAGCTTGAACGGAAAGCTCGCCCTGCTCCCCGAGTCCCCGGTGATCCCTCGGCTGAAGACGAGAGCACCGAGCTCGGTCGCAACCTGGTGTCGGAATTGGGCGTCATGCAGCGTGAAGACCTCCTCGAATTGATCGAGCACCAGCACCGGGGTGAGCAGCAGGTCTTCTCGCCAGATGGTGGTCCCGCCGAGGAGCGTCCGGAGGTCCGGCGCGGTGACCTTCGGAGGGTCGAGGCCTTCCGCCTCGCAGGCCCGGTCGATGCCCCGCGCGGCGGCCGTTGCCAGAGGCTCACCGGGGGTGTTGAGGCGGACGGTGACCGGGAGGTACTCCTTGGACCGGAGGCGTGGGAAGAGGCCTGCCCGCAGCAGCGAGCTCTTGCCTAGTCCGGAACGCCCGAACAGGACCAGAAGGTCCACGCTCAGCACTCGCAGGAAGAGCCGGTCCGTCTCCTCTGACCGCCCGAAGAAGAGCCGCCGGTCCTCCTCGGTGTCGGAGAAGGGCCGGGTTCCTGGATAGCGGCTCCGGCGCTCCATGGCTCCCTCAGGCGACGTCTTTCGCGCGGAGGGGATCCAGGCTCCCGCGCCGCTTCCAGTCCTCCTCGATGGAGGCCGCGAGCGCGGCAACGTCGGCCGGCCCGGACAGCGTGAGCACGTGGAGCGAGGCGAGGCTGGACAGCGTCGGGCAATTCCCGATCTTCACCGGGAGAAGGAAGCGCAGCCTCTGGCCCTCGAACTCCCCCATCTCCGACTGCTTGCGGAGAGCCACCTCGATCTCCCGGTGGAATACCCCGTTGATCCGGCACGCCATCTGCGCGGTCTGGACCACCACCACGTAGTCCACCCTCCTGGCGATGACGTCCACGAGCACCCGGCTCCAGTCGTCCCCGACCCGCAGATTCTGACTGTCCTTCCAGAGGGCGAAGCCGCGCATCTGGAGCGCCTCGCCCAGCTGGTCAACCCACTCGCGGTCCTCGCTGGCATAGCTGAGGAAGACCTTCGGGGCGTTCTCGCTCACCGGGATGGGGTTCGTCACCACCGGCCTCGACGAGCTGCCGTACGCCTCGCGGAGCAGACGAGGCAATTCCTCCCAGTGAAGTCGTCGAAAGTCGATCAGACGCTCACCCGAGAAGAAACCGACGGTCTGCTCGTGCTCGGGATGCTCGAAAAAATGCGAGTCCTCGAAGGCGACCCCCTGTCTGCGGTGCCCGGTCACCTTCAGGACCTGCAGCAGCACCCGCAGGTACCAGTGCTGAAAGCCAAAACCGAGGAAGAGGCACGACGTGGCCGTGTCCTTGAGCACGCTTCGCACCTGATCGGGGACCTGCGGCGCTTCCTTCACCACCGCAACCAGGAACTCGATCAGGTCCCCCTCGGTGAGGACGAGTGAGCCCGGATCTTCCCAGTGCCCGAACAGGTGATAGACGAGCGGCTCCTCCAGGGTGGGAACCCGCAACGCGCTGGAGGGCTGCCCCCGGAAACTGTACCGACCGCGCTGGGGCTTCTTGCCCGCCTCGACCAGCGCCGTATGCATCAGGTCGTCCGGAGAGGCGTTCACGCAGAGGCGGAAAGGGAGCTGGGCCAGGTTCCGGTGAAAGTCGGTGGTCACCCCCGACTGGTCGGCATAGAAATCCTGCACCAGCAGCTGGAGAACCTCGGGGTCGTGCCGCTGCCGGTAGTGCAGCTCCGCCGCTTGCCGGAGCGTGGGCGGCTGGGCACCGGCGTAGCCGGGGAGACTCCCGAGGCTCTCCACGATCGTGGTCGCCAGTTGCTGGTCCAGAGGCGTCCGGGTCGGATCGTCAGGGCGTACTGACGTGGACGGGCCGAGCACCAGGACGCAAAGGCCGTCCTTGATGCGAGCGGCGAGCGCGCGCAGCTCCCGACGCTGCGCCTCGGTAGGACCGGTCTCGGGCACGACGGGGCCTCCCCGCGGGCAACTCCCGCGCCGGGCGGAACGTACCGAGGCGCGGAAGTGAAAAGAAGAGCCCACTCCGCACCGCCGGCGACGCGCCTCGCCGACCGCGGTGGGTCTCCTTCAACCTGAAGCCTGTCTCGCGTACGGAGGACCGGGCTCACACTCGGGGTGTGACGCAGTCGTACCGGAGCCAAGGGGCTGCCAGGGGTCGCGCCGTCCTGAGCTCCGTCCGCGAGCGAATCGGGCCCGGGATGCTCAGCCCGATTCTGGGCGATGTCCGCCTCGACCTGGCCGTTCCAGGTGCAAGCCGGTGGGATCTCCAACCAAAGTCGGGCGCAGCGGATTCACAGCACACCAGTCATGGTCAGCGGATCGTCGGGGCGGCGCGAACCTGCGCGGCACCGTCGCGGCGTTCGTGGCCTCGAGCTGCGTCGGCACGACACAGCCGTGTCGGCGGCCCGCGCCGCCCGCAGGGCCAGGTCACACGAATCCCGTGAGGTGCACCGGCCGCACGGATTCCGCCAGCGCTCGACCGACCTGCTGGAGCTCGGGGAGCCTGCCAACGTCGTCCAGGCTGTCGATGCTCCTCGGGTCGATTCCTTCGACGCCGATGGCCGCCAGACCCGCGTCAGTCAGCTCGACGTCGTAGCGCAGATACGTGAAGAGCTTCGGCAGACCCGCCAGCGACCCCTGAGGGGATTCTCCGCTCTCCACCAGGTTCCCCAGCTCGCGATCGAGCGGTGCACCGGACCGGCAGCGCCCGAAGGACCGGCAGAGAAAATCCTGCTGCATCGACGCCGAGGACATCAGCGCCCGGGGAATCCCTCGGGCATTCTCCAGGAGATTGGGCGAATTCGCGTGGACCCCTCCGCTGGTGATGGGCGAGCTCCCGGTGCCCACCGAGACCAGAAGCATCCTCTCCGGCCCGGTTGCCCACTGCAGGTGATACGGCTCGAGCGTCGCCATCATGAACAGCAGGAATGACGGATTGTTGTAGCTGGTCACACCGCCATCGACGAACACGAACTCCTTGCTCTCCAGCCGCACGTATTCCGGGGGAAAGAAGGTGGGCGCCGCGGCGCTGGCCCGCACGAGCTGCCAGAGCGGCAGGTCCAGGTTGCAGTCGGGGCGCCTGCGGTCGTTGTACCGGGCGCGCGGGTTGTTCGAGAGCGGCCAGGGTGAATCGGTCGAGGCGTTCCGGAGCACCAGGAGGAGGAGGCAGCGAAGGTCGGGAGAACCGAGTCTGGTTTCCGCCCCCAGCACCTCGCGAAGCTTCGCCGCCAGCGGCTCGCGCTCGTACGTGAACCACAGCCGCTTGAGCAGCGACGCCTGCTGGAACATCGCCTCTCCCTGCGCCTGGTAGAAGTCGCGGATGCGCGCCACTGGCATTCCCGAGGCGATGCAGGTCGCCAGGATGGCGCCGGTGCTCGTCCCCCCCACGTAGTCGAACCAGTCGCCCAACACGAGATCCGGCCTCCCGGTCTCCTGGCGGATCAGCGACTCCAGCCTGGCCAGGACCTCGATGCTGATGCAGCCGCGAATTCCCCCACCGTCCAGTGCCAGGAGCTTTCGCGGGCCGTTTCGAGAAAGAACCTGTTCCACAGCCATGGGGAGCCTCAGAGTCCAGAACGGGCGGAGAGCAGTGTGGCAGTCGAGTCCACGGAAGAACAACCGCTCCGCACCACGGGTCCCGGCGCTTTCCGGAGGTCGACCGACGAGCTACGGCGGCGTCCCGCCGGGCGTGAAGCCGGCCGGCGTGCCGGTGAAGTGGAGGATCTGCACCTGGCCCCCATCGGGCGGCTCGGGCCCGATGGCCGGGCTGACCGGCGTCACCGCGCCGACCAGTGGGCTCTGATCGGCCAGGAGCAGGAGGGTGCCCGCGCCGAGGCCGCCGAGCACCGGAGCCGCAGCCGGCGCGCCCGGAGACACGAGCGCCCGCAGCGACACCCCGCCGTCGGCGCCCGTGGAGACCACCACCGGAACGTCGTTCGCCAGCTCGAGCCCGACCGGCGAGCCTGGGACGGGCTCGCTGAGCCCGAATCCGCCGGGCAGTCCACCGTCGTCCACCAGCGACCAGCCACTCTCCCCGAGCGCGAAGACCGGCACCCCCAACCCGCGCTGGGTCCGGGTGAACATGTCGAACTGCCACTCGGACGCGGCCACCACCACGCCCCCGTCGCTTCGCTCTCGGATCCGCGGCGTGTGGAAGAGCAGCCCGTCGGCCGACGGCGAGGGAAGGCCGAGGTCCGACCAGCCGGCATCGCCGCTCCAGCGGAAGACGTGCAGCGTTCCGAAGCTGCCCGGCGAGGCCGCGGCGGAGAAGACGACCAGAGGTGCGCCCCCGGCGCCGAGGGCCAGCTCGGGCTCGCTCACCCCCGCATCATGGACCAGCGTTTCGACCACCTCGGACCAGGCCGAGGCGCCGAGGACCAGCACCCGGAGCTCGTGACCGGTGGCGAGCACCAGCCGCACCTGCCCGTCGGCGGCCTCGTCGAGGGCGATGCCGCTCAGCTGTGGCGCGGCCACCGGCACCGGGATCGGCTGCCACTGGCCGCCCTCGAACCTCCAGGTCTTGAGCGGGAATGCGCCGATGGTGGCGCCCGGCCCCGAGTCGCCGAACGCGAGGACTGGACGGCCGGTGCCGTCGATGGCCAGCCGCACGAAGAGGGGCGCGCTGTAGGGGAATCGATCGGTCGAGCTGGCCACGGTGCCGCCGACGGGTATCCACGCCGAGCCCGACCAACGCACGACGTGCAGCTCGGTGGCGACGACCCCCGGCGACTCGACCAGCTCGACGTAGGCGACGAGCAACGCCCCGGAAAGGTCGAGCGCCATTGCCGGGTACACCTGCGCTTCGTGGCCCAGTGGCGGGCCGAACGACTCCCACACGCCGGACCAGCCCGCGTCCGGCCCGGCGTCGGGGCCTGCATCGGGCCCAGCGTCGGGGCCTGCATCGGGCCCAGCGTCGGGACCGGCGTCCGGCCCGGCGTCGGCGGTGGGACCCGCATCCCATCCGGCGTCCGCGACCGGCGGGGGACTCAGGGTCTCCGAGCACGCCACGGACACGACCAGCAGGAACGCCATCCCCCACACCGCACGCACTCGACTGCCCTCCGCTGCCCCGGGGCCGCCCGGCGCCATGGACAGGGTGGACCCCCGCGCGGCGGCGGAGAAGTCCCCGAAACGACGCTCGGTTTCGGGTGTCCGCTTGGCATCGGTGGAGGGCGTGCGCACCTCCCCTCTGTCTCACCCCGAGGAGGCAGCCATGCCCGTGCTCCCTAGCCGTTCTCGTCCCGCCCGCCGGAGGGGCCGGAGCCTCACCGTCCGGCTCCCCGAGGAGGTCGAGGAGAGGCTGCGGGAGCGCATCCAGGAGAGCGGACTCAAGCGGTCGAAGGCGGTTGCGATGTTGCTGGAGTTCGCGCTGGAGCTGGAGGCCGAGGTCCGGGATCTGGAGCCGGAGCTATCCTGGCACGCGTCGAACCGGAAGCTCACCGTCGCCAGGGCACTGGTGCAGCTGGCCGGCCGCAGCCTCGGCATCGAGCCGGTGGAAGTCTACGCCCCCGTCTCGGGCCACGCCTGACGGACGACCGTCCGGATGTCAGACCGACACGTCATTGTCACGGGAACGTGCAGCCGCTATCTCCCCGACGCGAAGGGAGTCGCCCGTGAAGCGCACAGACCTGGTGGAGATGGAGAACCTCGGGCCCGTGTACTACTGGCTGGGTGTGCCGCACCCGGTGCGGGCAACCCGATTCCGGGACCCGCGGAGCCTCCGACTCATCGAGACCCGTGAGCCTGCAGACACCGCCGAGGCCGAGGCCTGGCGGGAGCTGATACCCGACGCACCGCCGCCACCGGCCGACGCGTTCTGGCGCCCCTTCGACGCCTGAGCGTCAGCCCCCGCTCACGCGGACCGGCGTGCCGCTGAAGGCGGCCGTCCCGAGCAGCGCGTCCACTGCCTGGTCATCAGTGAGATCGTTCATGCTCACCCCGGCGTGGGCGTTGGCCACGCGGAGCTGAACGCCAGGGCGTCCGTGCCCCCAGCCGTGCGGGAGGCTCACCACGCCGGGCATCACCGCATCGGTGAGCTCGAGGCGAACCGGAACGCTCCCCACGCGCGACCGAACCTGCACCGTCTGGCCCTCCGCCAGCCCTCGGGCCCGAGCGTCGTCGGGATGCATCAGCAAGGTGCAGCGCTCGGGGCCTTTCACCAGCCGCTGGCTGTTGTGCATCCAGGAGTTGTTGCTCCGGAGATCGCGCCGGCCCACGAGGAGCAGCTCGCCGTTGCCGGCGCGCGGGCTGGCGAGAAGCTCCGACTCGACCCGGGCGAGGTCGCGGACCAGCAGCTCGGGCGCGAGCTGGATGCGCTTGCCGGGGGTCATGAGCCGTCCGGGCAGGGACGGCTCGAGCGGACCGAGGTCGAGGCCATGCGGATTCGCCTCGAGCCTGGACACCGACAGCCGATGGCGTGAACGCATCCCGTAAGGGCCGCTGCGGAGCCCGAAGTCGATGAGCCGGCGCGGGGTCAGGAGGCGGTCCGCCACCGCCCGCGGGGCCCGGAGCAGGCGCGCCTTCCCCCGGGAGCGCAGCCTCCGGGTGAGCGCCTGGAAGATCTCCCAGTCGTGCTTTGCCCCCGGCGCAGGCGGGAAGAGCGCCGGCGACCACTTCGCGGTGTTGCGGACCGCGAGGAGGTGGAAGACGACGTCGTAGTGCTCACGCTCGAGCGCGGTCGTCGGCGGGAGGAGCAGGTGGGCGTGGCGGGTGGTCTCGTTCAGGTACGGATCCACCGCCACGAGGAGCTCGAGCGTCCCGAGCGCCTTCTCCAGCTGTCCGCCATTGGGCGTGGAGAGCACCGGGTTCCCGCCGAGCACCACCAGGGCACGGATCCGGCCCGGGCCGTCGGTGAGAATCTCCTCGGCGAGGGCCGCCACCGGGAACTCCCCGCCGAACGAGGGCAGCTTCCGGACCCGGGTGCGGTTGCGGGCGTAGCCGCCGCGCGGCGCGAGGCCGAGCGGATTCACCGCCGGCAGGGTGAAGAGCGCTCCACCGGGCCGGTCGAGGTTGCCGGTGATGACGTTGAGCACCTGGATCAGCCACTGCCCGACGCCGCCGTACGCCTGGGTGGAGACGCCGACGCGCCCGTAGGCCACCGCCGACTCGGCGCGGGCGAAATCACGGGCCAGGGTGCGGATCTGCTCGGCGGAGATGCCGGTGGCCCCGGCAACCCGCTCGGGCGAGAAGGGAGCCACGGCGGATCGAACCTGCTCCAGCCCATCCATGAAGTCGGCGAGGCGACCGGGGCGGTCGAGCTTCTCCTCGAGCACCGTCCGCACCAGCGCCGTGAGAAGGAGCGCGTCGGTGCCCGGGCGAATGAAGAGATGCGTGTCGGCGACCTCGGCGGTCTCGGTGCGCCGCGGGTCCACCACCACCAGCCGTCCGCCGCGCGCCCGGAGCGCCTTGAGCCGGAGCGGCATCCCTGGCGCGGTCATCAGGCTCCCGTTGGAGGCGAGGGGATTGGCACCGAGGGCGAGGAAGAACTGGGTGCGGTCGATGTCCGGGATGGGCAAGAGCAGCATGTGCCCGAACATCGTCGTGGCCGCGAGGTGGTGGGGCAGCTGGTCCACCGACGTCGCCGAGTAGCGATTCCGGGTCCGGAGCGCCCGGATGAGCGGAAGACCGTGGGTCAGGGCCCCGAGGCTGTGGACGTTCGGATTCCCGAGGTAGATGCCCACCGAGTCCGGTCCGTGGCGCGCCTGAATTTCCCCGATCCGCCGGACGACCTCGTCGAACGCCTCGTCCCAGCCGATCGGGGTCCAGCCATCGCCGGTGCGCCGGAGCGGGTGCTTCAGGCGGTCGGGGTCGACGTGCACGTCCTCGAGCGCGGTGGCCTTGGGGCAGAGGAACCCCCGGCTGAAGGGGTCGTCGGGGTCGCCCCGGATCGAGCGGATGCGCTCCCCCTCCACCTCGATGCGCAGGCCGCACATGGCTTCACACAGGTTGCACGCTCGGAAGTGAAGGCGCAGCTCGGCCATGGCGCGACGGACCCTAGCAGCGGCGCGGGGTTGGCGGCCCCGTTGACGCTTGCCCCGTACTGAACGCATGTTCCGGTGATGGACCGGGCCCGGCTCATGGCGATGGTCGAGACGCTGGGGCAGACGTTCGCCGCCCGGGGGATGAAGCGGCACGTGGAGGAGCTGCGGGTGTACTGGCTCGGTCTGGCGAAGGGGCTCGTGTCCCCCGGCCGGAAGGTGGACGTGGGCTGGAGCGAGTCACTGGTCGTGGAGTGGTTCCGGGTGCTGCGGCTCCCCCCGCACCAGTGGGACTACTCGGTGCGGCGACCATCGAGCCCGTGTCCGCGCTGCCCCGCCCCGGACGGCCACGCGGTGGAGGTGAAGACCGGCCTCACCTTCCCCGAGGGTCGCAAGGCGGTGTGCACGGTGTGCGGGACTGCGTGGCTCGAGCTCGACGCCGACGTCCAGCCGGCCTCCGTTGACCTCCGACGCCGAGCCCGATAAAGGAGCGCGCTCCACGCAGGACGGCCCTGTCGTCTAGTGGTCAGGACGGTGCCCTCTCACGGCACAAACTCGGGTTCGAATCCCGGCAGGGTCATTTCCCTTAGTAGTTTCGGCATCTTGGGCCAATTGGCAACGGAATTGGCAGTGGAATCCGAGCTCTCGTTCTGAGCTACCGCGTCGACCTCGCGTCCGCGCGGGGACACGTCGGAAGACTCGAGCTCGACGTCCGCGAGGCTCCCAAGCGCGACTACCACTGTTCCGTGACTGGAGCCCGGACCGACGAACGTTGGCGTACGTCGGGAGCCTCGCCTTCGGCCTCACCCTGGTCGAGCTCACCGGAGAGGTGGAGGCCCGGTACCTGAACGGCAAGTCCGTTCGGCTCGGCGACCTTCCTCCTCGACGAGGTGGCTATTCGCCAAGATCACGCCTTCGTCGGCCTGACGCCGCACGCGGCTTGGGTGCTTGCCACCGCTGGGCTCAACGATGACCTTATCCTCGCCACCCGCCCGCGAATCCGTACCCGCGGCATCCGCCTGGGTTCGCGAT
>Ga0070664_100000591_pt1 | contig 27629 bp, 20 predicted proteins | sample KBSC73metaG_FD_65863 | JGI IMG/M metagenome (GOLD analysis project Ga0070664, IMG submission 65863) | Corn rhizosphere microbial communities from Kellogg Biological Station, Michigan, USA - KBS C7-3 metaG | ecosystem: Host-associated > Plants > Roots > Rhizosphere > Soil ... | reverse complement strand
ATTCCATCAGGGACAGAGGCTGCGGCCTCGATCACAGTCCGGATCTATGGCTGCAATCTCCACCTGCTTACCAACATCGAGTGAGGGCTTGGCAAACCGGGGGCGACCATCTATGACAATGCCCTTGAAAACGCTCTTTGCCAAATCGATGCCAATCGTCGTTATTTCCACGAGGGAAACTCCTTTCAGTGTTTAGGATGAAATCGTTCCTAAACTAGAACTTCGATGCCGTTTTGAAAGAGGGCGTCCATTACATTAGAACCTTCCATCGCCGCATCCGTCCAGTGGTCCATGCGACGCGCAGCAAGCAACCGTACGCGTCGCTGCGGTTGTCTATCTAAGGATCTAAATTTAACCATCTCCGTCCATCGATCTCTGACCGCACCAAGAATAGATCCAAATTGACTCTCTGCACCGCATAGTCATCGTTTGCCGGATCGGCGATAACGTAAGCATCCGTTTTCCCTATTCGAGCCCCGGCAATGAGCACTATTAACACTCTTCTCGCAGCAACCGAACCCGACCTCATTGCAGAAGGCATTCTCGCAGCCGTTATACAGCGGACCGATATGCAGCTCGTCGGCAAGCGCGTGCTTTCGGTGAGCGAGGTGAGTCTGGCGCTGGGACGGATGGATGACGCTACGCCTTGCGCCGTCGTGCTGGTAGGAAAGTCAATGAACTGCGATGAGTATTCGCTGCAGTGGCTGCGTGATTATCCGGTACTTGTCGTCGCGCGCGTGTCGTTGGCTGAGGATATCGTCCATATCGACGCGAGCGATGTTGGGCTCGATACCCTGTTGTCCGCAGTGTATCAACTGGCGCAATGTCACGGCAATTTGCATCGGGAACGGCTGGTCCATCTGTCGCTACGATGCGACCCGGGCAGTGTCGGGTCCGAAGCGATGCCGGAACCACGTCCGCGCAGAGAGCGGCCGCTGCTGGCAGTTGCGCTCGCATGGATCCATGCAACGATGCAGCGCACGGTGGATAGTCAATCCCGTGCGGTCGATGACATTCCCGGCCTTAGCGTGACGTCCGAGACTGTGCGGCGGATGCTGGACGTCCCCCCGCGCGAGGAAGGCGCCGATGGCGTCAGCGACGGGGATGCAGCCTTGGTAGCCGCACTGGCCAGCGCCGACCCGAAGACCGAACCGCTGGCAGCTTTATATCGTCATCTTGAACTCGACATGCTGGAGTGGAAGCTGGTGCTTCTTGCTCTGGCCCCCGAACTGGACATCTGTTACCAGAAATGCGTGGGCTTCCTGCTCGACGATCTGGGCCGGCGAGTCGGAACGCTACCCCTGTTTGCCGCTATGCTGGGCGATCCTGCAGCAGTGCGCAGGCAGCTTGCGGAGTCCGGGCACCTAGCCCGTTGGCGACTGCTTGATTGTGGCGGCACCGGCGTGCCGGGTGCGGATGAAGGGATACGCATCGATCCTTGCGTCGCTGAATGGTTGCTGGGGCAGGCCGAGGCGCTGCAGCGCGACCCGTGCTTGCGTCGCGTGTTGCGCAATACGTCGTGGCCAGGGGCAGCACTGCTGCGCCGTCCACTGGACCAGGCGCAGGCCATGCATCTGGTCGGCAAGCTGAGCCCGTATACGCAAGGCAGATGGTTGATCCTAAGCGGGGAAGATCTTGCCGGCTGGCGCGCATTGCTCGAGCTTGGTGCGATATCGCAATGCATGGCATTGACGCGTCTGGACATGGGGCGGCTGGCACTGGCCGAACGGGGGGAAATCGAGGATGCGGCAGTGCGCGCCGCCCGCTTCGCCCGGCTCACTGGGCGGCCTCTCGTGATCGATGCTGCGCAAGCGGAGACGCAGGCACTCGACGAGGATACACTGCGCGCACTGATCGCCGCTCTTGCGGCAGCGGGACAAAACGCGGCGCTGATCGCAGTTGAACCGGAAGATGTTTTCCGTGTGCTCGGTGAGCAGGATGCCGAGCTTGTCGACCGGCCGGATGCAGATCCAAGAGCGCGCGAATCGATTGTGCTTGCCGCGGCGCATGAGTTGGGGCTGACGATGGATATCGAGGCGGCGGCGAGTATCGGAATGGCGTTTCCGTTGCGCGTCGATGGCATGGACCACGCAACCCGTCTGGCGCGCGCACGCGCAGGCGACGACGATACGCAGAAACAATTGCACGATAAGCTATTAGCCGCGTGCCGCAGCACCGCCTCGCAGCACATTTCCCGGCTCGCGCATCGCATCGCGCCGAAGTTTCGGCTTGACGATGTGATCCTGCCGGGCGAGCGGCGCAGTCAGCTCGATGAGATCGTGGCCAATGTCAGGTTGGCGTCGAAAGTGTTCGACGAATGGCGCTTCGGAGAAAAACTGTCATACGGACGTGGCGTCACCGTTTTGTTTTACGGCCCCAGCGGAACCGGCAAGACCATGGCTGCGCAGGCGATTGCGCATGAACTCGACATCGAAATATTCGCGCTGGACCTGTCGCGCGTGGTCAGCAAGTACATCGGCGAGACGGAAAAAAATATCGATGCGGTCTTTGCCGATGCGCAGCGTTCCGGCGCCGCGGTGCTGATCGACGAGGCCGACGCGCTGCTCGGCAAGCGCAGCGAAGTCAAGGACGCGCACGACCGCTACGCCAACATCGAGGTGGCTTACCTGCTGCAGCGCATGGAGTCGTTCGAAGGACTCGCCATCCTGACCACCAACATTCGCCAGAATATCGACCAGGCCTTCCAGCGCCGCTTGCGTTTCGTGATCGAATTCCCCCGCCCGGATGCGCGCGCTCGGGCCGAAATCTGGCGCAGGTGCCTGCCGCAAGCCGCACATGCCTTGTCCGAACGCGAGATCAGCCTGCTGGCCCACAAGAGCGATTTGACCGGCGGGCATATCCGGCAGATCACGCTGCGCGCCGCGTTCGCCGCCGCCGCCGAGAATGCCTTGATCGGGATCACGCACCTGAACCAGGCGATGAACGCCGAGCTGAACAAGCTCGGCATGCCGGCGGTCGACCTGAGCCTCATCGGCAAGGCGGCATGAGGACGATGCGATGAGCGCCGAATCCATTTTTCGCGTGACGCTGGCGCTCCAGGTGAACCTGCAAAAGGCGCTCACCGATGCGGGGCATCCGGGCACCGTATTCATCGGGCCGCTCGACGACCCCGATGCGCAGGGCGCGGCCTTGATTCTGTTCTTGTACCGGATGGCGCCGAACGCCGTCTTGCGCAACAGCGAGCATCGCGTCGCCGCATCGCCCGGGCAGCCGGGGCCGATCGTCTATACCAACGCCTTGCCGCTCGACCTGTATTACCTGATCACCGTCGGCACCCGCCCGGGCAGCAGCGAGGAACCGCTCTTGAGCGCACTCGGCGCCGCGATCCAGGCGCTCAACGACCTGCCGCAACTGGCAGGGTCCGGTGTCGCGCCGGACCCGGTGCGGCTCACCATGGAAACCTTATCGACCGAAGAGATCAGCCGGATCTGGGCGCTTTTTCCGACGGTGAATTACCGCACGTCGATCGCTTACCTAGCATCGCCGGTATGGATCGATCCCGCCACGCCGCCGCAGCGCGAGCGTGCCGTCACCGACGATTCGCCGCGCGTGGGGCAGCACCGGGGCACGAACAATGGCTAGATTATTCCTGCCCGATGCCGAGCGTGCGTACACGCGCAGCGTGCTGTTCGCGGTCGAGCTGCTGGACGCGGTCACGTTGCTCGGCGTATCGCGCGAGGTCAGGGTCAGCGCGCCGCCGCTCAGGGCGCAGCCGATCGTCAATTTCAGCGGCCGTTTCGTATGGCTGCAGGAGGGCGCCACGCGTCCGCAAAAAGTGATGGTCGATCCGGGCGAACTGCCGTACGAGCGGGAAGAATTGCCGGCCCCGGTCTTGCCGCCGGATCTCAACGGCGTGCCGGAAACCGCGCGCTTGCTGCAGGTGCTGTTGCGGCCGCGGCGCGGCTACGTGTTTCCGGATGGCGTTACGGTCGTCCGCGGCAGGCTCAATGAAAGCACGGCGCAGCCGCCGGCCGCGGTCAGCGACGCAGCAGTATGGCTGCAATGGTTTGACGACGAAGCGCAGCATTGGCAAGGCGACCGCGCGCGCACCTTTGTGCGCACCCAGGCCAACGGCGAGTTCGCGGCCTTTCTACGGCTCGGCCCCGCCGCCAAGCCCTTGCGCGACAAATCCGGCCGCATGCAAGTGCGCCTGCGCGTCGGCCGGCCCAATGTCACGGATCGCATCGGCACGACGCTGGATGTGCGCGAGGGCCGCATTTTTAACGATTTTCAGACGCTTGCCTGGAGCGACCTCCGGCCGGCATGAATTTTTTCGAACGGGAGACCTATCGCCATGAATACCGATTCTTCACAGACTGGTTCCGCTTCTTCGACGCCGCCGCTTTCCTGTCCGCCCTCGGCCGTCGCGAATGGAAAGAACCATTGCATCGAATTGGCCATCGACGAGATCAGCCGCCAACTTGCCATGGCGGACCGGCTCAAGGAATACAAGACCGAGCTGGAAGCGCTGCTGCAAAAAACCAAGAGCGCGTCGGACGAGTACACCGTCGCCAAGCGCAATGAATTGGTCAAGCGCTGGACCGAGCAGGACAAGAAGATTGCCGAACTCATCAAGACCCTGACCTGCACGATACAGGATTGGAAATCCTGTATCGAAGACTGTGTCTGTCCGCTCTTCAAGGAGATTGCCGACCTCGACCAGGAACTCTACGGCAATTGCGAGCCCTTGCCGAAGCCGGAAGCCAAATGCGGCCTCTACCGCTTGCGTTCCTGGCAGCTTTGGGATCGTGACCGGAAAAAACGCGATTACGATATCAACAAGGCCAAGCTGGCGGCCTGGGAAAAGCCTGCGCAGACCATCGACAAGATCCTGACCGACAACGCCAAGCTGCTGGCCGATGCCGCCAAAACGCTGGGGCAGGCCGACGTATCGAGCTTGATTTTCGACGTTTTTTTCAAACTGGTGCCGATGAGCTGGCTGATCAAGCCGACGGATGCGCAGTCGCAGAACGACCCTGCAAAATACATCGTATGCAGCGCCGTGCCGGACGCATGGGCGCGCCTGAAACAAATGATCGGTGAACTGCCCCAACTGATCGAGACGAACGCTTACATGCTGCAGTTTTGCGACACACTCCTGCCCGATTACAACGCGGCCAAGGATGCGTATGCAAGCGCCGAAGGCGACCTCAAGAAAACCGTCGATGAAATCGACCGTGCCGAAAAGGCGCTCGACGAAAAGAAGAAGTCGCTGGAAAGAGACGCGAAGACCCGCCTGATCGCCGACTGCGCGGCCGCGTCCGACAAACCCGGCAACGGGGCCAAATGCCCGCCGGGGCAGGGTGCCGGCCAGCCTGGCCAAGGCGGCAGCACGCCGGGTCAATCTTATGCTCAACCAGCCGCTTATTGAGCCCATCCCCACGCAAGTGAAAAAGGAGATCCGCCATGCCTGAATATTTGACGCCCGGCGTCTACATAGAGGAAATCGAACGCGGCCCGCGGCCCATCGAAGGCGTGCCGACCAGCACCTCCGCCTTCCTCGGCGAAACCGAAAGGGGACCGATCAAGCCGCGCCTGGTGACCAGCTACAAGGAATATCAGCGCTGGTTCGGCGGCGTATTCGCTCCCGACAAATTCATGCCGTATGCAGTCAACGGTTTCTTCGAGAATGGCGGAAAGCGCCTGTTCGCGTGCCGCATCGTCGGCACACAGGCGACCTCAGCCGAAACTGCATTCGGGCAATTCACCGTGCGCGCGGTCGGGCCCGGCTCCTGGGGCAAGCGGGTGTGGGCGCGCATCGAAGCAAGCTCGACCAAGAAGCCCGACGCCAACGGCAATCCGGTCCCGGTGGGCTTCCGCTTGCGGCTGGCCTACTGGACGAATATGCCTAACCTCCAGGTATTCGACCCCTTCATCAATGCAAACAAGGCGCGCTTGCCGCGCCCGGCCTTGACCGAAGATTTCGACGATCTCGTGCTGGAGGAGGCATCGCCCGATTTTTACGAAAAACGGCTGCTCGACAGTTCGGCGCTGGCCACGCTGGTGCGCGTCGGCGCTGACCCGCTTGCGTTGCCGCAGATAGATTCGAAGGCGCTCGATCAGAACGGCGCGGACGATACCAATCAGCTAAGTGCGCCGGACTACGAAGGCCTGCCCTCCGGCAATCGCGATACGGAGCAAGGCTTGGCCAGTCTGGAGCAAGACCCGTTTCGCGATGTCGCGCTGGTCTATGCACCTGCCGTGGCGGTCGACATTGCCCAGAAAATCATCGGCCATTGCGAGCGCTTGAAATTCCGCTTCGCCGCCATCGATTCCGAGCGCGTGGTCGGCGACATCAGTGCGCTCGAGCCACGTTCGGATATCCAGGATACGCAATATGCGGCCTTCTATTTTCCCTGGATCAGTATCGCCGATCCGCAGACCGGCGCGCGCAAGCTGGTGCCGCCGGGCGGGTATGCGCTGGGCGTGTATGCCCGCACCGATTCCGAGCGTGGCGTGTTCAAGGCGCCGGCCAACGAAGTCATGCGCGGCGCACTCGAACTCGCCGCCGACATCAATGACAACCAGCAAGGCACGCTCAATCCCAAAGGCGTGAACGTGACGCGCAGCTTCCCCGGGCGCGGCATCCGTATCTGGGGTGCGCGCACCATGTCCTCGGATGCGCTGTGGAAGTACGTCAGCGTGCGGCGACTGTTCATCTTCCTGGAACGCTCGATCTACGAAGGTACACAATGGGTCGTGTTCGAGCCGAACGAGCCGCGCCTGTGGGCCCGTGTCACCGACACGGTCCGCCTGTTCCTGCGCACGCAATGGCGGATCGGCGCCTTGTTCGGCCGCACCGAGGAACAGGCGTTTTTCATTACCTGCAACGAAAGCACGATGACGCAGGACGACATCTTGAATGGCCGCCTGATTTGCGAAATCGGCATCGCGCCGGTGCGTCCGGCCGAATTCGTCATCTTCCGGATTTTTCAGAACACCGCTGAAGCACAGCGATAACAGGAGCGCTCGATCATGGCACGCGACAACGATCCATTACGCAATTTCCGATTCAAGCTGGTGATCGGCAATTTGCCCCAGGCCGGCTTTGCCGAAGTGGCGATCGCAGAAACGACGATCGACGCGGTCGACTATCGCGAGGGCGACGACCCTCCGCATGTGCGCAAGCTGTCCGGCTTGACCAAGTACGGCAACATCACGCTCAAGTCGGGAGTCGCCACCGGCGCCAACTCGCTGGACCTGTTCAACTGGCACCAGGCGGTATCGGCCGGCGACATCGTCGCGCAGCGCAAGACCGTCACGATCGAGGTGCAAGACGAAGCCGGGCAGCCGAAGACGCGCTTCATCGTTAGCGAAGCCTGGCCGGTGAAATACGATCCGAGCGACCTCAATGCCAAGGGCAATGAAGTGCTCATCGAAGTGCTCGAACTGGCCCACGAAGGCCTCGAGCGCAAAAACGCCTGACCCGGAGAGAACGCATCATGAATCCATCTAAGCGACTCGGCTTTGCTACCGAAATCGATTTCACGCTGCCGAAGGGATATGTGGATGCCGAGGGCACGCTGCACCGCCACGGCGTCATGCGGCTGGCCACCGCCGCCGACGAGATCTTGCCGCTGCGCGATCCGCGCGTGCAGCAGAACGCCGGCTATCTCACCGTCATCGTGCTGGCGCGCGTGATCACCCGATTGGGCACGCTGACCGACATCGACACCCGGGCGATCGAAGGCTTGTTCGTTTCCGATCTCGATTATCTGCAGCAAATGTACGAAACGCTCAACGGCAGCGGCGAGGGCGACTCGCTGGCGAAATGGCCGCCGGCGGATGCCGACAGCGCCGCCGGCGTCAACGGCATGAACGGCGCCGCGCGTGGGAGGATGACGACCGTGGGGGAAGCCTAAAGGTCTATCCCCGCACACAGTTGTACGAGGAGATGGCCTTTATCGCGTTTCATTTTCATTGGAGCCGGCCCGACCTGATGATGCTCGAACATGCCGAGCGCCGCCGCTGGTGCCGCGAAATCTCAGGCATCAACAAGAAGCTCGACGGTACGCCGCCCAACCCGTTTGACGTATGAGGAACCCTGGATGACCCGGCAAGATCCACTTCACGGTTTTCGCTTCCTGATCGAGATCGGCGGCATCAGGGTGGGCGGCTTCATGCGCGTCAAGGGACTGTCGCGCGAAGTCAAGCATGAGTCGGTGCGAGAAGGCGGCGTCAACGATTATGAGCACAAGCTGGTGACGCAGATCGTATATCCGAGCCTGGTGCTGGAGCGTGGCCTTGCGCAAGATGGCTTATGGAACTGGATATCTGACGTTTCCAACGGCGACATCGAACGCAAGAGCATTCGGATCGTGTTGCAGGACAAGGACGCGACGGATCGCTGGATCTGGTATGCGGACCATGCGTATCCGGTCAAGTGGTCGGTGTCCGACCTGGATGCGAGTGCCTCGCAGGTGACTGTCGAGAGCGTCGAATTTGCCCACCATGGCTTGCGGAGGGGAACATGATCGCGCCGCGCCGGCCGTTGCGCGTGTGCGTCATCCGGATGCGCATGCGGGCACGAGATGAGGCGCGGCGCGGCGGTTCGCCTGGCCGGGGTTCCGGCTGGTTGCTGCTCAGCCTGCGCTGGCGCGGCGGCACGTGCTTGCGCGCGATGCCAAATGTCTATCGCATGTTTTCGCATGTGGATATGGCGACGCAAAACCACTTTTACCTGAATCTTGGAATCCACCCGTGGGAGGTCAAGCAGGGCGGACGCGTCGCGCGCAGCATGCCCTTGCATTTGCAGCGGCGCGCGCCTGCTGCGGTTCGTGCCGCATCCGCGCCGCGCTATCGATCCGCGAGTAGGGTGGAGCGCACACCGGCAGTGCCGGCACATGCGTTCTTGCAAGTCCGGCCTGCGATGCAGCCGGCTGCATTGCAAGCGCGCTTTCCTTCGCAGCCCCGGCTTGAAAAAACCGTGCCGGCAGCAAACCGTAGCGGCATGTCTGCGCCGGCATTGTCGGTACGGCGCTTGCGCGATGCCGCGGCCAGTCCGGAGCGAGAATCTCGGCCAGGCATATGCCTGCTGCGTGACGCACACATACTCCCGGCGCCGCGCGAATTACGGCTGGCGCGCGCACCGGCGCCGAAACCCGGCGAGAGAGAAGTCTTGCCTGTGGCGCCGACACGCCTGCGGCATCGCATGCCGGCCCTCGCCGCCGAAACCGCGCACACCACGCGCACGAGGCAAGTGCTGATCCAGCGCGCCGACCTGGTGTGGCGCAAGGCCGGCGTGGAATCGGCGCCAAGCGGCATCCCGGTTACGGCGCACGGTTACGCGGCCGGTCAGCGCCCGTTCGAGTCCGTCGCGAATGCTGCCGTCATCACCAAGGCGGATGCTGCCGTGAACCGGCCTGCAACTACGGTGCCCGTGCTCGATGCGGCCGGCACCGAGCGCCTGGTCGAGGATGTATTGCGCCGCGCAGAACGGCGTTTGCGCATCGAGCGCGAACGGCGCGGCATTTATTGAGACAGCCGAGGAAAACAGCACATCATGGAAAACAAGCAACTGAAGAAAGCCACCATCACCCCGTTGCGCGCCAATGGGCAGACGAGCCAGCCGATCAGCGTGCTGTTCAATCCGAACGCCTACAGTTTCGACCGCACCAATGCCTATAAGGCGACGCCGGTACCGGGACTGGCGAGCCCGCTGATCCACTTCGTCAACGGCGAGGCCGACCAGCTCAGCATGGAGTTGTTTCTCGACGATTACACCGATCCGGACGGGCCGACTTCGAACCAGCAGCCCGAGAAAAAAACGGTGCTGCAGCGCTTGCGCGATTTGAACGGCTTGCTCAATATCGATCGCGACCTGCACGCGCCGCCGCCGGTGCGCTTTAATTGGGGGCCGATGGAATTCGTCGCTGTGATTGAAAAGCTCGGGCAAAAGGTGACCATGTTCTATCCCGACGGCACGCCCGCGCGCGTCACCCTAAGCGTGAGCTTCAAGGAATACCGCACCCTCAAGGAACAGCTCGAACGTCCGCGCCGCGAGTCGGCCGACAAGAGCAAGCGGCGCACGGTGGTCGGGCGCGACAGCCTGTGGGCGCTGGCCGCGCGCGAGTACGACGATGCCAATGCTTGGCCGCTGATCGCCGCGGCCAACGATCTCGACGACCCGCGCGATATCGCCCCCGGCGATTGGCTGCTGCTGCCCCCGATGGAGAATCCCGATGGATCTCGCGACGCTATCCGCTAAGTACGGCGCCTTCTATGCGCCCGCTTTCGCGGTACGCATCGGCGGCCGCGATCTCATGCGCGAAGAACTGGTGGCGGTCAGCCAGGTCGAGGCGGACCTCGTGCTGGGCGGCAGCGCGCGCTTCAGCTTCACGGTGGTCGATACCTACAGCTTCAAGGATCACGCCTTCATGAGCGGCTCGGGCAAGAAGGTGCTGGACTTGCTTGCCTTCGGCGCCGAAGTGGAAGTCTGCATGGGCTACGGCGATGCCAAGACCATGCCGGTGATCATGCGCGGCGTGATCACCGAGATCAGCACCAGTTTCCCCGAAGCGGGGACGCCGGAGCTGGTGATTTCGGGATACGACCATGCGTTCCCGCTGGTCAATGGGAAAAATTCGCGCACCTGGTCGAAGACCAAGGATAGCGGCGCGGTGCAGGAGATCGCCAATTTCCATAACCTGCAGGCGGCCATTGAGGAAACCAAGGAGGCGCACGCCCAGATCGAGCAGAACCAGGAAAGCGATTTCGAGTTCATCAAGAAACTGGCCGAACGCAATCACTATGAAGTCTATGTCGACGACACCGGCAAGAGCAGCGCGCTGCGTTTCGGCAAACCGAACGACCGCGGCGCCAGCATCGTCACGCTGGCCTGGGGCACCGGCTTGCTCAGCTTCAAACCCGAGGCCAACCTGGCCGGCCAAGTCAGCGCGGTCGAGGTGTACAGCCACGACCCGAAGACCAACAAGCAAATTATCGGCCGCGCCCGGGCCGGCGAAGAATCCGGGCACGAAGCAAAACAGCGCAGCGCCGGCGAACGCTTCAACGCCATTGTCCGGGATTCGCGCAAGCATCCGGTGCTGCGCTTGCGGCAGCCGGTATTTACCCAGGCCGAAGCCGATACCCGGGCCAAGGCGGCGCTCAACGAAACCGCCAAGAAATTCCTGACCGGCGATGCCGAGGCCATCGGCTTGCCCGAGATTCGGCCGGACCGCAACATCGATCTGGAAAACCTGGGGGTGCCGTTCTCGAAAACCTATTACATCCAGCAGGCGACGCACAAGGTCGATACCAACGGTTATCGCACGCGGTTCAAGATCAAGGAGACAGTGCTATGAGTTTGATGGAAGCGGTGCCGAAGGAAACCGCGCTCGAAGCCGGTGGCTACGTCAAAGGCGTGGCGATTGCCGTGGTGACGCAAAACAGCAATCCGAATCATGAAGACGTGCCTTCGCAGTATTGCGTGAAGGTGCGCTATCCATGGAACAGCAAGGATGCCAACAGCTATTGGGCGCGCATCGCGGTGCCGATGGCCGGCAAGGACCGCGGCGTGTATTTCCTGCCCGAAGTCGGCGATGAAGTGCTGGTCGCGTTCGAGCGCGAGGACTTGCGTTTTCCCTATGTCATCGGCGCGCTGTGGAACGGCAAGCACACACCGCCCGAGACCAACAAGGACGGCAAAAACGACAAGCGCATGATCCGTTCGCGCAAGGGGCATCGGTTGGTATTCGACGACGGGACGCACGGCTCGGTCGAACTGGAGCTTAACGACGGCAAGAAACTAGTGCTTGACGACGACGGCGTGCGCATTGATGACGGCAAGGGTAATCAACTGAGCATCCAGAGCAAGAGCGGGGCCATAACGATCGAAGCCAAGGGCAAGCTCACGCTCAAAGGAGGCTCGGTTTCGATCGAATCGAAGGGGCAGGTCGACGTGCAGGCCGGGCCCTTGCTGAGCTTGCAAGGCACGAAGATCAATATCAACTGAACTCAACGGAGGATGCGATGGGAAAGCCTGCCGCCCGCGTCGGCGATACAACGAGTCACGGCAACCCGCTTGGCCCGGGCCCTGGTTGCATGTCGGTGAAAATCGGCGGCAAGCCAGCCTGGCGCGCGATCGCCGATAAGCATGTCTGTTCCTTGTCCGACGGGCCGAAGGCGCATGGCGGCGGCACCGTCACGCTCGGCAGTCTGACGGTGAAAATCGGCGGCTTGGCGGCGGTGCGCGCAGGCGACGCGGTGGTGGAGGCCGGAGCACTGAACGCGATCACCGGCGGTGCCGGCAATGTGTTGATCGGATGAGGTGGCCGCATGGAAGAGCGCAAACAATTCCTGGGACGCGGTTGGGCCTACCCGGTGCAACTGGACCCGAACACCGGCCGCGTCCAGTACGCCGAATACGAAGCCGATATTCGCCAGGCGATCCAGATCATTCTCGGCACCTCGCGCGGCGAACGCGTGATGCGCCCGGATTTCGGCTGCAGCATCCACGACCTGGTGTTCGAGACGATGGATACCACGACCTTGCAGCGTATCCGTTCGGTCGTCGAAGAATCGCTGACGCGCTATGAGGCGCGCATCGAACTGCTCGGCGTCGACGTCGATCCCTCCGTCGTCGCCGAGGGCAAATTGCTGATCGAGCTGGAGTATCGCGTGCGGCTCACCAACCAGGTCGGCAACCTGGTCTATCCCTTCTATTTTCGCGAAGGAGGACAGCTATGAGCGAACCGGGCCAGCCGCGCACGCCGCAGGTGGAAGCGCGGCGCAAACGCGAGTTTTCCGCCGAACTGCTGGAGCGGGCGCGTGCCTGGATTCCCAACTGGGAGCTCGACGCCGACGCGCCGGACTTCGGCCGCGCCTTGCTCGAGATCGCGGCGCGTTTCGATTCGGAAGTGGCCGAACGGCTGGACCGCAGCGCTGAGAAAAATACGCGCGGCTTCCTCGACTGGCTCGGCATCAAGGGCGCGGCGGCGCGTGCGGCGCGCATGCCGGTCGTGCTCCAGTTGACGGAAAACACCCCCAACCCGGTGCTAGCGCGCGCGCCGGTGAAATTGCAGGCGGATGCGGACGGAGCGGCGGTCGTGTTCGAGACCGAAACCGATGTGCAACTGGTGCCGGGCCTGCTGCAAACCGTGGTCGCGGTCGACCCGGCCGGCGATGCGTTTTACCTGCCGTCACCCGGCATCGCCAGCGTCGAGCCGGCCCAGCCGCTGCCGACGCAATGGCGCCTCAAGAGTTTCACCGCGTCCGGCGCAACGCAGTTGCAGCTCGATCCGGAACTGGGGCTGGCGCCGGAGATGCTCGTCGAAATCGCCGGGCAACAGTATCGGCTGCTCGACGTCAAACAGGACATCGTCACCATCGATCCGGCGCTCGCGGCAGACGAAGGTCTGGCCGCGCAAAGTCTCGTGGCCAAGGTATCCAGCTTCGCGCCATTCGACGGGCTTGCGCGCAATCGCCAGGAACATGCGCTCTACATCGGCGATGACGAACTGCTCAATATCGAGGCAGCCGCTCTAATTGAGGTGGCTGGCGCCCAGGATTTTCCGGCCGGCGTGCAATGGCAATACTGGGGCAAGAGCAGCGGCCAGGATGAGGCCGGCTGGCAAGTCCTGAGCCGGGAGCAATCGCAAGCGGGCGATGCAATCGCCCTGCGCAAACCGAAAGGCGCGATCGACCCGCATCCGGTCGGTCATGCAGAAAGCCGCTGGATCCGCGCGGTCCTCGCCAAGGCGGAAGGGCGGCCGGTGACGGTCGATGCGCTGGCGCTGCGCATCAATTGCGGCGCACCAGCAGATGGTCAAGAAAGCGCTCAAGAGCGGGCGGGCGTGTTCGCTGCCGGCGACGGCGCGGCGGCACCGCTGCTGGACGGCGTATCGAATACCACGCCGCTGGTGCTGGACCAGGTGTTCTATCCTTTCGGGCATGAGCCGCGCGTGCTCGACACGTTTTATCTGGGCTGCGTCGAAGCGTTTTCCAAGCCTTCCGCGCAGGTGCAAATGGGCTTCGAGATGGCCGATGCGACCATCGCCGCGCTGGCTGCTCTGTCCATCAGCGTTAAAACAGACTCCGGCCCCATCGCCATCGCGGAAACCCAGCAGGCAGGCCAGGGACACATCCTGGCCGGTGTCGGACGGGACGCTAGCCTGCACCTGCTTGCCTTCGATCCGGCCAGCGGCGCCGTCAGCCGTTATCGGGAGCCGTTGCAGCCGCCGCAGCCGGCTTTCGGCAGCACGGAATCCGGGGCGGTACGCCTGCCGCTCGACAGCGAACCGCCATGGCGTCCCGCGGTCTGGACTGACAATAGCGGCGACTTCTTCGTTGCGGCGACCGCGGGCGCCGACGTGTGGTTGTGGCATGGAGATGTCAGCGATCCGGAGAAAAGCGGCTGGCAGGCGTTCGGCAGCATCGCGCCGGAGACCGGCAAGGAAACCAAGGTTGACGGCGTGGTTTATCTTTCGGGGCTGGGACGTACCTCGTCCACCTCGTCCATCTTGTTTGCCTTGCGCGGCAAAAAGCTTTTTTCCCGAGCGGTCGAGAGCGGTTCGCCATGGACCCAGGTGAATACCGTTTTGACGCTTGCCTTGATCGCGCCGGTGCAGTCGGCGGCCAGCCGCGCCGGAGCGGGCACGCTCGACGATGGCCTCATTGCCGTTTCGACCGACGGCGAAGTCTACGTGCTGTCGAGCAGCGGCCAGGCGACGAAACTGCGGGCCGGCTTCAGCCGCACCGTAAGGCCTGTCGCGGTGCGTTTGTCCGAGCCGTCTCCGTCCGCGACGCAAACGGATGGAGCAGGAAATGCCGCTCAACTGATGCTGGCGGGCGTCGATTCGGCGGGCACCAAACTGCTGGCTTTCCTCCTTCGGCTCGATATGCAAGCCGGCGGCGCATGGAGCGCGGATAAGGAGGACTCGTTCACGCTCGAAGATGGCGCGACCGTATTCGGCGGTGATCTCGGCGCCGACAGGACGAGGAAGGGGGTGCGCATCCTGGCCGCGACCGACAGCAGAAAGAGCGGGCGGCAAGTGCTGGGATGGGAGCCGTTTGAAAAGGGCGCCACGACATTCTCGATACCACCGGAGATCGGCTTGCTCAACGGCGGGCCGCTCGCGGTGGCCGGCTGGGTGGTTTTGCCCGGCGCCAAAAACGATATCCTGGCCGTGCCGGACGCGAAGCCGGATCAAACAGCCGACATCACGCTCGGCGATACCGCCCCGCAATGGAGCAGCCAGCAATTCGGCATCGCATCCACCGCCGAATTGTCATGGGAATACTGGAACGGCAGCGGCTGGTGGGCGCTCAGCCCCGTCAGTGACGGCACCGACAGATTCAATCACAGCGGCATCGTCGCCTTCACCGTGCCGGACGACTTGAAGCCCTCGGATTGGGTTGGCAAGACCAGTTATTGGATTCGAGTCAGGCTGGTGGCGGGCGACTATGGGAGCGAACGCGTCGTCGTCCACAACATCGAGAAGGATGGCAAGGTAACGGGCCAGACGGTCGAGCGCTTTACCGACACCATCCATGCGCCGGCTGTGGCGCATCTGGCGCTGCGCTATCGCCTTTGCAACAAGGTCTTGCCGGCACATGTGCTGAGCGAAGACAGCGCTTCCCTACGCGACCAGAGCGACGCCAACCGCACTGCGGGCGCCGTGGTCGAGGCCTTCGTGCCGCTCGGCATTGCGCTGGCGCGCCTCGATGCGGAACCGGCGCACGCAGGACCGGACACCGGCTGTCCGCCTGCCTGCGACTGCAGCCCCGTGCCGCAGGCCAGGCCGCCGGCGCCGGTTCCAGCACCGCCACCGCAAAGCGATGCCGCATCCGGCGCCGCGCTCGCCGGCCGCGCCTTGTATTTCGGCTTCGCCGCCAACCTGCAAGGCGAGCCGATCAATCTGCTCATCTTGATCAACACCGAGCGCGAGCACGACGCGTTCGCGCCGTCCAGGGTCGATGTGTTGCGCGGCAGCCGTTTCGAGCCGGTCGTGGCGAGCGATGCCACCCGCGCAGTCGGTGAGACCGGCATGCTGTCCTTCGCCCTGTCCACCGCGCCGGCACCGGCGGAGCTGTTCGGGCAAACCCTGTCCTGGCTGCGCCTGCGTCCGCACGGCGGCGCCGATGAGAAAGACTGGCGCCCCGACATCGCCGGCGCCTATCTCAATGCGGTCTGGACCCGGGCCGCGGAAACCCAGGAGTTCGAAATGCTCGGTTCTTCCGACGGCGCACCGGCGCAAGTCGTGTTCTTGGCCCGTCCGCCGGTGCTGCGCGACACGCTGGAGCTGCGCGTGCGCGAACCGTTGGGCGAGGAAGAGCGGGTGAGCCTGCTGCAAGCCGATCCGGCTAGCGTGCGCAGCAACGTCGCGGGCCAGCCGGGCGATTGGGTGCTGTGGCGGCAAGTGGTCGATCCAGCCGACAGCGCGGCGGCGGACCGGGTCTACGGATTTGACGAAGCCAGCGGGGAAATACGCTTCGGCGATGCCCTGCATGGCGCGATACCGCCGATCGGCCGCGATGCGATCATGGCTTTCCAATATCGGCGTACCGAAGCCGCGCCGGTTCCCGGGGCAACGGCGCCGGCTAATACGGTTGCCGCTGGTAGCAGCCTCGCCATCGTCACGCCGGTGGAAAGCGCGCAGGCAGCCTTTGCGGCCGACCACGCGGCCGGCGGCGCCGATGCGGAAGATGTGCCGCGCATCCTCCAATTCGGCCCGGCGCGCTTGCGTCATCGCGAACGTGCGGTGACGGCGCGCGACCTGGAAGACATGGCGCTGCAGATGTTCCCCGATCTGGCGCAGGCGCGCTGCGTGCCGCGCGGCCGCGAAGCCCGGCTCATTGTCGTCATGCGCGGCGCCGACCCCGTGCCGACGCGGGCGGTCAAGCGCGAGCTGCGCAATGCCTTGCTCGCGGCCGGCCCACCCGATCTGGCGGCGCACGGCGCGTTCACCGTCGCGCAAGCGGCGCTGCGCCCGTTTCACGTGCGGGTGCTGTTGGTGACCGCCTCGCTCGATTACAGCGGCCGCCTGGCGCAGCAAGCCGAGGCCGCGATCACGGCGTTTTTCGATAGCGCCGCCGGCGGCAGCGACGGCCGCGGTTGGCGGCTCGGCGACATGCCGCTCGATACCGACGTCGCCGCCTGCCTGCTCGACTTGCCGCATCTGGACGATATCGAGGATATCGAGTTGACGGAAACCGATGCAGCGGGCCGGGCCCGGCCTTTGCGCGGCAGCTTGCGCGCCGATGAACTGGCGCTGCTTGCGGCCGACGGCATCGAGCTGCGTTTCGAAGTACGGGAGGATGTCGCATGACGCAATTGCGGCTCGACTTGTTTGACCGCCGCTTCGACGACTTGGTCGAAGCAGGCCGCGCACGCATACCGAACCTGGCGCCGGATTGGACCGACCACAACCTGCACGATCCCGGCATCATGCTCATGGAGTTGCTGGCCTGGACCGCCGAGGCGCAGATCTATGCACTCAGCCGCATGCGCCAGGACGAACGGCGCGCCTACGGGGCGCTGCTCGGCATCGCGCCGCACGGTCCGCTGCCGGCGGCCGGCTTGATCTGGCCGGATGCCGGCAACGCCGCGGCAGAGCTGCCCGCCTGGGACCCGGGCACAGTCATCGGGAAAGATGCCGCAGTGCGTAGCGCCAAGCCGGAAGCCCCGGTGTTTTGGCCGATCGATAACATCCTGCTGACGCCGGCGCGCATCGAGGCGGTGCGCACGCGCCATGCGGATGGCGGCAGCGAGGACCACACCAGCGCCAACCGGCGCGGCGGCGCCGGCTTCGAACCCTTCGGCGCAGCCGGCGATCCGGCCGATGTGCTGGAACTGGCCTTGCGCTGCGACGGCGAGCGCCATCTTCTTTCCGGGCTGGCTTTCGTACCGGCTGGCGCTCGGCTGGCGCTCGGCGTGCGTGTCGGCGTGCATACCGGCGACCGCATCCAAGCGCCGCGCAAAACGGCCGATGCCGTGCTGCGCGTCACTCTGGTATCAGAACAAGGCCGCGTCGCCCTGCCGCTGGCAGCGGACACGACCGCCGGGTTCATGCAAAGCGGGGTGCTGCTGCTCGACTTGAGCGCGCTCGCGCAATCGCCGCCGCTTCGGCAATGCCGCATCGACATCGCCGCCCCGGCCGGCTTTGCCCGCGCGCCGCGCATCCAGTGCATTGAGCCGAACGTGCTGCCGGTCGAACAAAGCATGACGGTACAGCAGGAAATGCACCCGGCCGGCAGCGGACCGGACCAGGTGGTTGCATTCGATCAGGCCGGACTGCGCTTCGGCCCCGGCGCGCCGCCAATACAGGTTGAACTGGCCGCCGACGGTTCGCTGCAGGCGTGGGAAGCGCGGCCGGATTTCGACTCCTCCGGGCCGGCGGATCGCCATTACCGGCTCGATACCGGCGCTGCGCAAGTGGCGTTCGGCAATGGTGTAAACGGCGCGCTGCCGGCCGCCGATGCGCAAGTCCTGCTCAGCTATGCCGCAAGCGATGGCGCCGCCGGTAATGTCCCGCGCAACCAGCATTGGTCGGTGCGCGGCGTGTCCGGGGTGTTCGGCGTGAACCTGGATGCGATGGCGGGCGGCGCCGATGCGCTCGGTTTCGACGAGCTGCGGCGCGAAGCGCGGCGCCGCGTGCGCACCGAGCATGCGCTGGTGACCCGGCAGGATGTGATCGATGCCGCGCTGGCGCTGGCGGATCTGCAGGTCGCGCGCGCCGAAGTCTTTATCGAAAACCGCGCGCCGGGCCACGGAACCGTCTTGCCGGGCACGCTGACGCTGGCCGCGCTGCGCGCGCGTACGCCGGGCGACGGCTCGCAGCAGGCCGAAAGCCCGCGCTGGCTGGAAGCCGTGCGCACGCGCCTGGCCGAACGCTTGCCGCTCGGCGAACGGCTGCGCGTCATCGCGCCGCGCTATGTCCGGGTCCGTATCGCGGCACGCCTGGTTGCCATGCCGATGGAAGACCCGGCTCGCATCGCATCGGATGCACGCGCGCTGCTGCGCGCCCGGCTGGCGCTGACGGCGGACCGGCCCGGCGCATCGGTGTGGCCTTTCGCCACGCCCTTGTCCGCGATTCATGTGGCCGCCTGGCTCCGCAAGCTGCCCGGTGTGGAACGCGTGGCCGAGTGCCGGCTGTATCAGGACGATGCCAGCGCGCCGGTGCAGAAAATCATCTTGCCGCGCATCGGCTTGCCCGCCCTGGATTCCGCCGCGAGCGAGATCGAGGTGCAGCGCCGCGGCACGGGGAAAAAATCATGAGCGCGGCAGCCATCAAGTCCTACCGCTTCGCTACGCCGCAGCAGTGGGGCGCAGGCGTGCTGGCGCGCGCAGAATTCGACGCGCAAGGACAGTTGCAGCCGTTCGCACCCTATGCCCGTGCCTGCCGCCTGTTGCCGCCGGCAGCGGGCGCGTATGCCCCGGCCTTCGGCTATGACGGCACGGCTTGGTGGCGCGGCGCCGATGCAAGGCTGTACCGGCTGCCTGCCGCAGGCGGCGATCCGGTCGCCGTGGCGGCGCCGGCCGATATCGCCCATGCGCGCCGGCTGGTGATCGGACGGCGCGTGGTCTGGGTCGCCGGGATACGCGCAGGCAGTTTGCACTGCCATGCGCAAGACGACCTCGGCGTGATTCTCAGCGTCGAACTCGCCGCCGCGCAGATCGTCGATATCGCCGATGACGGCCGCAACGGTCTCTGGGTCCTGGCCGAACGCGGCGGCTCGACCTGGCTCATGCATGTCGATTGCGCCGGCGGCATCGCGTGCGAATTCGACCTGGGATGCAAAGTCCACTCCCTGCGCGCCCTTGTCTATCTGCGCACCACGCGGCGCATCGTCCTGCTGGCGCACGACGGCGCCACGCTATGGTTTCTGGATACGCGAGGCGAGAACGTGCAAGCGCCGCTGTTGGTTGTCACATTGTGGCCGTGTTTCAAGGCGACCCAGCTCGGCAGCGACGGTCGGGCACGCATCCTGATCGCCGGCGCGGATGCGCTCAACGATGGCGCGCAATCCCGCGTCATCGTCACCGACGCGTTTGGCGACAAGCTCGACCGGATCGACATCGCGCTGCCGGCCACCGGTGTCGCCGCGCATGCAGGCATGCTGCTCGTCACCGGCAGCGCAGGTGCCCAGTACTGCGGCGGCGCTACGGCCGAGACCGCGGCCGCAGCCGACTGCGTGCTACTGACGCCCTTCTTGCATTCGCCCGAGCGCGGCAACGAACACGGCTGGCTGCGCGCCGAGATTGCCGCCCATCTGCCGCGCGGCGCCTTGCTGTCGGTCGAGTACGCCGCCACCGATAATCCGGCGCTGCGGGAGGAGGTCGCGCTGCTGACGCAAGACCGTACGCTGCCGCCGCAAGTCCGCTTGTCACGGGTCGCGCGTCTGCTTGGCGACTGGTCAGCGCCGCTGCGTTATGCCGGCAGCGATGCGGCTGATGAGGCGCAACTATTTGCCGCGCCGTTGTTTGACGTGCGCGCTCCCTATCTTTGGCTGCGCATCACGCTGACGGCGCCGCCCGGCAGCGCGATGCCGCGATTGACCGAATTGCGCGTGCTGTATCCGCAGCAAAGTCTGATGCAGCACCTGCCCGCCATCTACCGGCGCGACGACCAGCCGCAGGATTTCATGCGCGCGCTGGTCGGCGTGCTCGAAACCACCACCCAGGGCATCGACTGCCGCATCGCAGCGCTCGGCAGCCTGCTGCATCCGCAAACAGCCGAGGTCGAATGGCTCGATTACATCGCGCGCTGGCTCGGCCTGCCCTGGGACGACGCGCTCGACGCCGTGCGCAAGCGCGCCTTGATGCTGCAGGGACATCGCATCCTCGCATTGCGCGGCACGCGCGCCGGCCTCGAAGTGTTGCTCGCCTGCCTGTTCCCCGGCGAGCCGCGCTGGTTCCGCATCATCGATTTCACGGCCGAGCATATGCCGGCCCGGGTCGGCGGCGCAGGCTGCAGCGGCGCGCCGCTGCCGGCCTTGCTGGCAGGATTGCCGGCAGCGGCCACCGCGCTCGGACGCAAGGCGATCCTGGGACGTGCCCGGCTGCCATGCCCGGGAGCGACAGCCGATGTGCTGGCCGCGCTGGCCGGACGGATACGCATCGACATCATCGCCTCGGCTGCCGAACGCCAGGCCTGGGAGCCTTGGTTGCCGGCCTTGATCGATGCCGTGGTGCCGGTGACGGCGCGCGTCACGCTACGCTGGCGCAGCCGGCGGCCGGACTGGTTCGGCACGACATTGAACGAGGCGCGGGTGATCGGCGCGCCGGCCGGCGCCAGCCTGGGCGAGAACGCGATTCTCGGCCATTCGAGGCTCGCGGCCGACCGCCCCATGACATTGTCGGAATCCGGCGTGGATTTCGGCTTCAAGCTGCAATGACAGGAAAGAAGGTGCGCCCATGCACGATCAGAAACACATAGCAGAGATGAACTGCGAGGAAGAATGCACGTCAGGCACGAGGAACCATTATTTCCTCGGCAAGCGCATGAAGCCCAAGTCCTTCCAGGTCGAACAGGATTATCAGATCGCGCGGCGCCATCTGATCAATCGCGCCGTCCACGGCTGGGGCGTGGTCTACGGCTTCGCGCTCGAGGCCGCCGCCGGCGCCCCGGGCAAATTGCAGACCGGCCAGGGACTGGCTCTGGACCGGTCCGGGCGCGAGCTGGTGCAGACCGCGCCTCGCACGCTGAGCTTGGCCGACCTCTATCTTTCTCCGCAAGACCGCAAGAAAGCCGAGAGCACGCCGCGCCCGGCGCAAGGCGAGGGCGATACCCCACAGCAGGATACCTGCTGGCTGCTGCGCGTGCATTACGCCGAAAAGCGCGAGGCGCCGGTGCGCGTCAGCGATCCCTGCCATTGCGAACGCGACGAATGGGATTATGTCTGCGAAACGGTGTGGTACTCGCTGCAGCCGCAGGATTGCGCCGAATGCATGCAGTTCGCCGAACCCTGTGCGCTGTGCTGCGATTGCCCCGAGGAGTGTGCGCATCGGCCCGATGCCGTGGACCGTGGCCCGCATCGCTGCCTGTGCGATCACCTGACGCAGCTCCATCCCGGCAGCAGCCAGGACATGCTGTGCGAGATCAAGCCGGGCTTGCGGGTTGACCTGTACAACGGCGTGCCGCTCGCCTGCGTTACGCTGAAATGGGATGACTGCAACCAGATTGGCATCGACCAAGTGCTCGATGCCTGCGCTCCGCGCCGGCTGGTCAAACGCAACGACTTGCTGTTCGACCTGATCAGGGGTTGCGATTTGACGCGCATCAGCGAGATCAGTTGGGCGGATTGGCATCGCCGCACGGATCTGATCGAGTGGGCGCAATTCGCCGCGTATTTCAATCCCCCGGGCGGTCCGACAAAATTCAAAGTCGCTTTCTCGGGGCCGGTGCAACGCGAAACGCTCGGCATCGATTGCTTCGCCATGACCGTCATCGTGCTGGACGAACGCAGCGGCTGGGGCAATATGATGCGCGTGCCGATCACGGCCATCGACATCGGCGAGGTCGACGGCAAGGCACGGTCGGCCACGCTGGCCGTCGATCAGGCCTGGGTGGCGGATGAGGTCAACGGTCATCATTCCGCTTTCCATGACGGTCCGCTCCTGGTCGAAATCGAAGTGCGCGGCGATTTCATTCTCGACGACTGCGGCCAGGCGGTAGACGCCAATGCGGTCGGCATACGGCCACCCAGAGCGAACGAAAGGCCCACAGGTAACGGAACGCCGGGCGGCAGTTTCCTATCGACTTTCCGAGTGGGACAAAAGCCAAGTGGCTATCCGCCGAGTTCATCCGCAACCTGAGTAATGCGTGAAGAGGAAAACCAATCATGAACACAAAATCAAACCTTCCCGAAACCAGCGGAAAGTCGCGCCTGGTCCGCCCGCGCTACAGCCCCGGCCTGATGCTCCAGGATGACGATTTGACGCAAGCGGTCGACTATGCGCGCGACCTGAACCGGCTGATGTTCAAGGCGCTGCTCGGCTGCGGCGTGATTTGCGGCTTCGAACTGACGGTCGACAAGCGCTGCGGCGTGCTGACCTTCCACATCGGCGCGGGCATCGCGCTGGATTGCTACGGCGACCCGATCCATGTGCCGGACCCGCAGGCGATTCCTTTCGATCCGTCGTGCGGCAACAATAATCCCACGGACATCTGGGTCATCGTTCGCCGCCGCGAATATTGCTGCGCGCCGCGCGACGCGGTGTGCATGCCTGAGGATGACGAGAGCACGGCGGTATGCACCCGCGTGCGCGACGGGTTCGAAATCCGGCTGGTGGAGGATAGGCCCGAATGTGCGTGCGCCTGTCCAGATGCACCGCGCACCACCGAACCGGCTCCAAACGATTACCCTCCGGCCGAGGGCTCCGCAGCCGCCGCCGGCGGAGCAAGGAAGAAAGCCGCGCGTGCGTCAAATCCAGCAATGGCCGCCGCCCCGCCGGCTGCGGAGAATGAAGCGCTGGTCCAAGGTAAAGAACAGCCGGTCTATGCCGATCCGAAAAATGATTGTTACCGGGAACACTACGCCGGTAGTTGTGCCTGCGGTTGCAACTCGGATTGGGTGGTGCTCGGGCGCTTCTTGAAGATTAACCAGGAGAACGCTTCATACCCGCAAGACGGCGACCATAGCGTGCGCCGTTTCATTCGCCCGGTCCTGATGCGCGATCCTTTGCCGCCCCAGCTTGCGGCCAAGACAGAGTGATTTCGGCAGGCGGGTAAGCGGCCATGGCACAAAATCGCACAGCGGTTCGCGCGGCGGCGCCGGATCGGCGGCCGCAGCCGGCGGCGACGATGCCGCCGCGTACGGTAAGCCCGGCACTGACGGCGCCGCAGCGATTGCAGCAGCGATTAGGCAATCAAGGTACGCAGGCGCTATTGTCCAGGACGGGCACGCGAGCCGTACCTGCCACCGGCGCCGGAGCGGCACCACCCGGTGCGGCCGCCAAGGCGGCACCGCCAACGGATAAGCAAGCAGGTACCGCTGCGCAGCAGGCACCCGCAAGCAAACAGCCCCCCAAGCCGGGTGCACCGGCTCCTGCAGCAGACAGGCCCAAGGCCGCGCCGGCGGCAGCCGAAGCCAAAAGCGCCAAGCCCGCAGCAGCCGGCGCGCCGCGCCCGCACAATGCCATCGCCCCGGTAGCGCAGGCCGTGCATCAAAGGGCGGCCGTGGCGCGCAGCCATACTCCGCCGCATGCCGCAGTCGGTTCGGCGCAGGCGGCGGCAGTCAACCCGGTGCAAGAGCAACGGCGCGACGCCGCCACCCAGACCGTCGGCAACCTCGACGCCGCGAAAGCCGAAGCCGTCAAACGCGACGACTTCAAGTCGCGGCTGAAGCAGGCGATCGAAGCCGCGACCCCGAAGCCGAAATCGGAGTCCGAAGCCGAAAAGGTCATGAAGACCGGCGCGACGCAGGCCAGCGGCGCGTTGCGCGGCAACCTGGCGAGCGAGCGCGATGCCGCCACCGGCCCCTTGAAGTCGGCGGCGGCAAGCGAAGTTCCCCCGGCCTCGCAGCCCGCACCGCCGAAAACGGAACTCCAGACCGAACCGGCCGGTCCGCCGCCGGCCCCCGTAGCGGCAGCGCCGGTGGTGCCCGCACCGCTGCCGCCCCAGCGGCTCGACTATTCAGCCGACCGCGCGCCGGCCGACCAATTGATGGCGCAGAACAAGGTCAGCAAGGAGCAATTGGAAAAAGGCAATGAACCCGCATTCGGGCCTGCCCTTGCTGCCCGCGGCAATGCAGAAAAGCATGAGGCCACGGCCGCCGCACGCTACCGGCAATCGGAAGGCAAGCTGCAGGCGCAGACCCAGGCCACGGCGCAACAGGCGCTGGAAAAAGACCTCGGCGGCATGCACGGCGCGCGCGCGCTGAAGCTCGGCAAGGTGAGCGCGCAGCAGATGAGCACGATGCAAAAAAACGCGGCCGAGCGGCAGCGCATCACCGACACCGTCAACGGCATCAAGGACAAGACGCGGGTCGCGGTCGAAACCATCCTCAACGGCATGGAGGACAAGGCCGCAAAGATTTTCGAAGATGGTCTCAATCGCGCGGAACAAGCGTACGAAGCCGCCTTCTCGGAAGCCAAGGGCGGCATCGGTACCTGGCTCACGACCTGGGGCAGCGACTGGGACAAGCATATCGAACAGTCGCTCGCCACAGCGCGCGCCGAATACCTGAAGCAAGTCAGCGTCGCCATCGATCAGGTCGCCGACTTCGTCGAAACCACCCTCAAAGAAGCCAAGCAGCGTGTCGCCGACGGACGCAAGGAAGTCGAGAACTTCGTGAAAGGACTGGGCGACAGCGTCAAGCGTTTTGGCGAAGAAGCGCTGCAATCGGTCTCGGCCGACTTCGACGCGATGGGCAGCGAGATCGAGCAGCGCCGCGACGGCTTGATCGACAAGTTGGTCCAGCAGTACAAGGATTCGTACGAGCGCATGTCTGCCGCTGAAGAAAAGCTGCGCGACGAAAACAAGTCGCTATGGCAGCGCGCGTACGACGCGACCGTCGGGCTGGTCAAGAAAATCATCGAATTCAAGAACATGCTGCTCGGCGTGCTGGCACGGGCGGCCGGCGTGGTCGAGGATATCATCGCCGACCCGATCGGTTTCCTCGGCAACCTGGTGTCGGGCGTGATGCAGGGCTTGAAGAACTTCATGTCCAAGATCGGTATGCATTTGCAGAAGGGCCTGATGGACTGGCTGTTCGGCGCGCTCGGCGGCGCGGGCTTGCAGTTGCCGGAGAAGTTCGACCTGCAAGGCATCGTCAGCATCATCCTGCAAGTGCTCGGCCTGACCTATGCCAACTTCCGCGCACGCGCCGTCGCCATCGTCGGCGAACCGGTGGTGGCCGGGCTGGAGAAGGCCGCCGAAGTATTCAAGGTCATCGTCACCGAAGGTATTCCCGGCTTGTGGCGCTTCATCAAGGAGAAGCTCACCGATCTCAAATCCATGGTGCTCGATGCGATATGGGACTTCATCAAGGAACGCGTGATCATCGCCGGCATCACCTGGGTGATCGGCCTGCTCAACCCGGCATCGGCATTCTTCAAGGCATGTAAGGCGATCTATGACATCGTGATGTTCTTCATCAATCGCGGCTCGCAGATCATGGCGCTGGTCAATGCGATCATCGAATCGATGGGAGCGATTGCGAAGGGCTCGCTCGGCGTGGCGGCGACGTGGATCGAGAATGCGCTGGCGAAGGCGATTCCGGTTGCGATCGGGTTCTTGGCCGGCTTGCTTGGGTTGGGGGATATCAGCGGGACGATCAAGAAGACGATTGATAAGGCGCAGGCGCCGATTAATAAGGCAATTGATTGGGTGATTCGTCAGGCGGTGAAGGTGGTTGTGGGCGCGGGTAAGCTCATAAAAGGTTTGTTGGGTGATAAGAAGGATAAGGCGAAGACTGGGCCGGATGAACGCAGCGCCAGTGAGAAGGCGCTCGACGTCGACATTGCGGTGGAAGAAGCAACGGCGATGCTAGAAGCGAAGCCGGATTTGGATCAGAAGGCGCTTGGCGCGGTCAAACAGAAATACCGGTTGAGTGTTCTGGAGATTCGTAGGGTTGCGACGGGCAAGGATAGAGTGCTAGAGCACGTGCACGGTGCAGCGAGTCCAGGCAAGGACGGCAAGACAATCGAGGTCATCACGCGCCTGCCCTTGGTTACAATTGAATTCAAGCTGAATATCCATAATCCAAACTTGAACAGAAAGGAGTACGAGCATCAGCTCTGTGATCAAGCTGCCGGCTTGAATCAATCGAAATACAAAGAATGGAAAGGCAGGCTTGATAAATTCGTAAAGGACGCGCGCGATCCGGCGGGAAATGTCGCACAGGAAAAGTTTAGGAAAGAAACCAAAGCGTCCCTCGTTGCAGAGCGTATTACTCTGTTCGAGAAAAACGGGCAACATAAGGGCAAGGAGTTGGAACAAGCTACTTTTGAAGTCGAGAATTATCTGAAAGGGGTTGCGGCGCTTCACAATCCCGACCAGATTGTCGGCGGCAAACCCACTGAAGGGCTCACAATTGGAAGCAAGTATGTTAATTCTTCTATCGGGTGGGCTTGGAAGCACGGCGGGAAAGCCAAAGAGTTGATCAGCAAAGTCGATGAAGCGGCGGCAAGGATCAAGTCGGAACCGGAGAGACAAAATGCCCTGCTACATGTCTCGCTGGAATTAGAAAAGTAAGGAGTTTAAGAATGGACAGGTTTTTAGCTGCCTACGGCGAACCTCGGACATACGTGGAGGTGCAAGCTAAGCTATTGAAAAAATACTCATTTCTGCCGCCAGAAGTGCTGGACGTATGGAAAAAACATGGTCTGACAGCGTATAAGGATGGTCTGCTGTGGTTCACCAATCCAGACGAATATGCAGAATCCGTGAAATCGTTGCTTGGGAAGCATTCCACCTGCGTGGCAAGAACAGCATTCGGAGATATGATCTGTTTTGATGATCCTGAACATTGGTCGTATTTTGACGCCTACACCTTGCATGTGGCGGAATATCATGCGAGCTACAATACGCTTTTCAATCTGCTGATGACCGAGGCTGAGTGGATGCAGGTTATTACGCTTGTTAAACAGTTCAAGAAAGCGTTGAAGAAGCTAGGACCGCTCAAACCGGACGAAGTGTATTCGTTCGTCCCGCATCCAGCGCTAG
>Ga0070664_100000586_pt1 | contig 27743 bp, 23 predicted proteins | sample KBSC73metaG_FD_65863 | JGI IMG/M metagenome (GOLD analysis project Ga0070664, IMG submission 65863) | Corn rhizosphere microbial communities from Kellogg Biological Station, Michigan, USA - KBS C7-3 metaG | ecosystem: Host-associated > Plants > Roots > Rhizosphere > Soil ... | reverse complement strand
TTGCGTTGTCCAAGCCCACCCTCGAAGGCGCCGGGGTCAAGCTGCGCCGGGCGTTCGGCTTTGGCGATACCTCCGATTACGACCCGTTTCTTCTCTTCGATGACTTCCGCAACGACAACCCCGACGAGTACCTCGCGGGCTTCCCGTGGCATCCCCATCGCGGAATCGAGACGATCACGTATGTGCTCGCCGGGACGGTTGAGCACGGTGACAGCCTGGGGAATCGCGGGAGTCTCGGCGCTGGCGACGTGCAGTGGATGACTGCCGGCAGCGGCATCCTTCACCAGGAAATGCCGCAGGGCGATACGCAAGGACGGATGCACGGCTTCCAGCTCTGGGCGAATCTGCCTTCGTCGCTCAAGATGACCGCGCCGCGATATCAAGACGTCGCAGGCAAGGACGTGCCTGAAGTCGTGGACGATGACGGAACGAGAGTGCGCATCGTCTGCGGATCGTTCTGGGGAAAGAAGGGACCCGTTGAGGGCGTCGCCTCGGAGCCGCGTTACATCGACGTGTCGATCCCTCCGGGTGTGCGCAAGCATCTGCCCGTCGAACTGGGGCGCCACGGTTTCGCGTACGTCTTTGCTGGTGCCGGAAGCTTCCGGGATGCGTCGGATCCGCAGCCGGTGAAGACGGACATGGTCGGAGGCAACGGGGAAGCGATACCCAACAACATCGGCAATCGATCGCTCGTGTTGTTCGATAGCGGCGACGAGATCACGGTGCAGGCGGGCGACGAGGGAATCAGGTTTCTGCTGGTGTCGGGCAAGCCGATCGAAGAGCCGGTCGCCTGGTACGGGCCCATCGTGATGAACACGCGCGCGGAGCTTCAGCAGGCGTTCGACGAGCTGAATCGCGGGACGTTCATCAAGGAAGGCGCGGCGAAGTAAAATACGCACCGATTTTCAGTCCCCTTCGTGAGGAGCACGCCATGACCGAGCTCGATCGCCGCGCGTTTCTTGGCTTCAGCACGTTGGCAACCGCTGGCCTGCTGATGGACGGCTGGGCAAGCCCGGTCGGGGCGCAGGACATCCGCGGCCTCCCACTCACCAAGGATGTCGCGACCACCGCGGGCCGGGTGCGCGGCGTGGTGCGTTTCGGCGTCAACCAGTTCTGGGGAGTGCCGTACGCTGCGTCCACAGAAGGCGCGAACCGGTTCATGCCGCCAGCGGCACACGCGCCGTGGACCGGCACGCGCGATTGCTTCCAGGTGGGCAACCGCGCTCCTCAGGATCCCGATGGACCGATCTCGGAGGTCTTTGCGCTCGATCGGCAGGAGCCGATGGGTGAGGACTGCCTGAACCTGAACGTCTTCACGCCGGCGCTGACTGGCAATAGGCCCGTGATGGTGTGGCTGCACGGCGGCGGCTTTGCCGGCGGTTCCGGCAACTGGCTTTTATACGAAGGCACCAACCTCGCGCGCAAGGAAGACGTCGTGATGGTGTCGGTGACTCATCGTCTCAATCTCTTCGGTTTCCTTCACCTCTCCAACTTCGACGCGGGCGAGAAGTGGGCGCGCTCGAGCAACGTCGGCATGCAGGACATCGTCGCTGCGCTCGGATGGATCAAGAACAATATCGCGGCATTCGGCGGGAATCCCGGCAACGTCACGGTGTTTGGCCAGTCTGGCGGGGGCAGCAAAGTAACGACGCTGATGGCGATGCCGTCAGCCAAAGGTCTTTTTCACCGGGCGATTGCGATGAGCGGCGCGCAGGTGCGAGGGGCTGAACGCGGAGCCGCGACACGGGCGGCAGAGCAGTACCTCACGAAGCTGGGGCTGACACCGAAGCAGCTCGATCGGCTTCAGGAGATGCCATGGAAACAACTGCAGGAGGCGTTCTTCAGGGAACCACGCATCCAGGGGCTCGCCGGCGGCCCAGTCGTGGACGGCGGCTCGTTGCCGCGCGATCAGTGGTCGCCCGATGCGCCTGCGGTGTCGGCCGATGTGCCGTTGATGATGGGATCGACCGAGACGGAGGATGCGTGGAATGATCCGCCGCCCCCGCTCGTCATGTCCGAGGACGATATGCTCACGCGGGTTCGTCGCATCGTACGAAACGACGAGTCAAAGGCGCGCGAGATGATCGCCCTGTACCGCAAGACGCATCAGGGCATCACCAACACGGATGTCTACCTGATCATGAACGCCGACAACACGCGCCGCGCCAACGCTCAGCTCCTGAACGAGCTCAAAACGGCGCAGGGCAAGGCGCCGGCCTATCTCTACTTCTTCAACTGGCGCTCACCCGTCCACAACGGCCAGATGAAGGCATACCACACGCTCGACATCCCGTTCGCGCTCTACAACATCGATCAGGCTGCGTCGATGACTGGCGCCATGCAGGACCGTTACGCCCTGGCGCACCGAATGAGCGCGGCGTTCGCGTCGTTCGCGCGGAGTGCAAATCCGAACCATGTCGACCTGCCGATGTGGCCGGCATTCAATGCACGTGACTATCCGACGATGATCTTTGGCAACGACTGCAAGGTCGTCAACGATCCGAATCGGCAGGAACGCCTTGCGTTGAAGGCGATTCGCGACGGCGCCACGTCGACGGCGGGGTGAGTAAATCCGGCTGAAGGGGGACGACGTGGGTCCGGCTAGAGCCGGACACTACTTTTTGGTCTCCGGCGGGACGATCATCACGATCGTCGGGAAGCGCGGGGGCTGACCCTTGGGGACAGGGTTGATATAGCCCTGCGATCCGCCCCACGTCCAATCCTTCACGGTGACCCCTGGCGGAAACGCCATCGTCTCCTCGCGGAAGCGTCCGACCTCGAACATGTGGGTAGGCGGCTCCTTGAAAACCAATGAACCGCGTTCGTCAAGCTGTGTGCGGTAATAGGTCACGACGTCTGCAAACGGAGCACTGGCACCGTAGATGTAGTAGCGCTGGCCGCGCCCCGCATCGTATGACGCCAGGAACTGCGCGGCCGGATAAATTGGGAAACCGACCTCGCTCGCTGATGGTGTTGCCACTACGGGTTGGGGCTGCGCCGGACGCGGCGGAGCGGCCGGAGACTGAGTGGCAGGAGGCGTAGGCGTTGTCGTCGATGGCGGCTGCGTGGGTTGCGCCGGCTTCGGCGGCGGCTGCGTATTTCCAGGTCGCGGAAATGGTTGCGGCGTTTGGGCCAGGAGTTGCGCCGACATCAGAACCGCCGCCAGACATGCCGCCAAGTGTCGTCCCACCCCACTCATTATAGAGACGTTCCCGCCGGTCGTTCGCCCCTGTCGGGCTTCTGTCGTCATGTGACCTCGGGGTGGCAACATTGGCCGTAATTCCGACACCTGAGAGCGGCAGTCGGGCTGCTTTCGGCCACTCGCCGCTGGATCGCATCTTGCCAAGTACGCATGCAAGCCTGAGGTTCTCACCGACGGCTTGGAGGATCGCCATGGAAGACTTCGACATAGCGCCGAGCAAAATCGGCGAGTCAGCACAGCGGGTTGTCGACCGCGCGATTGAGGAATCCCGGCGCAGGGACCATGCGCAGGTGACAAACGAGCACGTCTTCCTTGCGTTCGCTCAAGTCGAATGGGACACGTTCTCTCAGGTCATGACGGAACTCGACCTGAATCCGCATGAGATCATGCACGCGCTCGAGGGCTATCTCGACTCGTTGCGCAAGACATCAGTTCGCGACCTTCGCGTGGCACCGGCGACAAAGCTCGTGTTGAAACTTGCATTTCATCAGGCGAGCCGGGGCGGCCGTCAGACCATCGAGTCAGGTGACCTCTTCTCGGCCATTTTTGAAGAGAGCCAGGGCATTCCTGTCGCCATCATCCGTCGTCATGGGGTCGAGCCAGAGGTGCTGGTTTCGCGAATTACGTCGCGAATGCGGGAGAACGAGATGCGCGAGGAGCATCTCCGCAAGAGATTCGAGTTGCCGCCCTTCCTCAAGAACTTTGCTACCAACCTGAATCTGCTGGCGCGCCAGGACAAGGTGGCGCCGGTCTACGGACGGGATGCAGAAATCCAGCAGGTGCTCGAAATTCTCTGCCATCGCGAGCGGTCGAACTCGGTGATGTTGATCGGTGAGCCGGGTGTTGGCAAAACCGCGATCGTGGAAGGCCTTGCACGTCGAATCGAGTTCGAGCCTGACTCCGTCCCGGTGCGTCTGCGCGATTGCCAGGTGGTCAACCTGCAGATGAACACGATGGTCGCCGGGACCATGCTCCGCGGGATGTTCGAGGATCGCATCCAGAACGTGATCCGCGAGATCAAGGAGCGGCCCAACCTCATTCTGTTCATCGACGAAGCGCACACGATGGTTGGCGCCGGGTCGGCCCTCGGCGCTCCGTCCGATGCGGCGAACGTCTTCAAGTCCGTGCTGGCCCGGGGCGAGGTGCGCATCATCGGCGCGACGACGCTCAGCGAGTACAAGGAATACATCCAGGAAGACGAGGCGCTGTCGCGGCGGTTCCGCACCGTGACCGTATGCGAACCGACCGTTGAAGAAACGCGTCGCATTCTTTACAACGTCCGGGCCCGCCTCGAGCGCAATTATTCCGTCCGGCTCATGGACGATGCGATCGAGACGGCCCTCGAGATGTCTCCCAGGTACCAGCGTCATCTGCACATGCCCGACAAGGTGATCGGATGGCTCGACACGGCCGCCGTGCGGGCCGAGATCGATCGCCGCTGGGAAGTCACCGGCGCTGACGTCGTGGACGTGATCTCGAACGCCGCGCAGATTCCCAGAGACATGGTGTTCCGCGATGTGGGCGATCGGTTCAAGGACATCGAGCATCGCCTGGGCAAGCGCGTGATCGGTCAGAAGAAGGCAGTCCAGGCGCTCGCGCATCGCCTCGTGATGAACAAGGGACCGCTCAAAGACGGTTTCGATCGGCCTGACGGTGTCCTGCTGTTCCTGGGACCGACGGGCGTCGGCAAGACCGAGCTCGCGAAAGCCGCCGCGGAGTTCCTCTTCGGCGACGAGAAGAAGATGATCCGCATCGACATGTCCGAGTATCAGGACGGCGGCGTGTCGATAGACAAGTTGATAGGTATGCCGCGAGGGATCGTCGGCAGTCAGCGTGGCGGCATCCTGACAAATCAGTTGAGGGACAATCCCTGCACGGTCGTCCTCCTCGACGAAATCGAGAAGGCCAGTCCGAGCCTGCTGAATCTGTTCCTTCAGGCCTTCGACGAAGGCTGGTTGACGGACGGGCGCGGCAAGCGCGTCTATCTCTCAGACGCCATCGTCATCATGACGTCGAACGCCGGCTCCGAGCACTTCCGGAAGCTGCAAAGCCCTCTCGGATTCCGGTCCTCCCAGGCCACGATCGATCAGGTGCAGTCCGACATCGCACGCGAGCTGGAGCGCCGATTCCCACCGGAGTTCCGCAACCGTATCGATCAGGTCGTGGTCTTTGAACCGCTGACGAAGGACGAGGTCCGCCAGATCGCGGTCAAGTACATCGAGCAGGTCACGAGCTCGCTGCGCCGGTGGAACAAGATGCTCCACGTCGAGCCAGAGGCGCTCGAGAAGCTCGTCGCGGACGGATACAGCATGGCGTACGGCGCCCGCTTCCTGAAGCGCGTCATCGACGATCAGATCAAGCTGCCACTGAGCCAGCACTGGAAAGAGGCGAACACGTTCCGCGCGGTCGTCAGAGACAACCAGATTGCGGTCGAAGCGGTTGGTCCGCGGCTCGTCGCGGCGGAGGATGAGGCGATTGCGGTGTAATGACAGCGGGTGTGATTTTTTCTCGAGGGAGTTGGGAGCGGAAAATCACACCCGGTGTCCCAGCACGCCGTACTTCTCCTTCAACAGTCGAATCACGTTCGTGACCTCGTCGCGGTAACCCTTCGGCGGGTACTTACTCGTGTACAGCCGTTCGTAGGCTTCAACGAGACCAGCGTGCTCCTGTGCCAGCCAGCGCATGAAGTGGTCGCGTGTGCCGTCCTGCAGATACATCACGTTGCAACCGATGAAGCGCGCGCCGTGGTCGGCAATCGCTTTCACCGTGCGCTCGAGAAGCGCGGGTTTCGACGAAATACCGGGGACGATCGGATTCATCAACACGCCGGCCCGGATCCCACTGTCCACGAGCTCTCTGACGGCGCGAAGCCGCTGACTCGGAGGGGCGGTACCTGGCTCGAGCTCGCGCCAGACGTGCTCATCGACGCAGGGCACACTGATGCAGACGTTGACGTCGGCCTTTGCTGACAAATCGACGAGGATGTCCTTGTCGCGCACCACCATCGGCCCCTTCGTCACGAGGCCGATCGGCGTGCTGAACTCGCAAAACACCTCGAGTGCGCCGCGTGTGAGTTTGTAAAAACCTTCAATCGGCTGGTAGCAATCGGTCGCGGTACCAACTGCGACGGTCTCGTTGGCCCATCCCGGTTTCTGGAGCTCGCGGCGCAGTACCGGCACGACATTGGTTTTTACGAAGATGATGGAGGCGAACTCGTCGTCGGAGCCGAGCTCGAACTGTGTGTGGTAGCGGCGGGCGTAGCAGTAATGACACCCGTGCGTGCACCCGCGGTAGGGATTCAGGGTCCAGTGGAAGGGCATGCCCTTCACTGCGTTGAGCGCGGACCGGCAACGAATCTCCTGATACCGCGCCGCGTCCGCGCGGCGTGTGGCCTCGGTCAGGGCATCAGCGCCTCCGGCTTTCACGCGATCCGCGATCTGGCGCGAGGTTGGGTTCGAGGTGCCGAGGTCGAATAGGAGTGGGGCGATTTCCATGGGAATCTCGACTGGTTCGCCAGATATTCGCCATGAGCTTATCAGACGCCGCGATGCTTTTGCACGTACCCCTCTACCCCGAAACCTCCGCCCGCCAGTAGCTGAGCAGATGGTCGAGCATCGAGTCGAACGAGATCTCAGGCTGCCAGCCTGTCTGCTCACGGAGGCGGTCCGTGTTGGCGATGACGGCCATGTTCTCGATCGGACGAAACCGCGCGGGATCCGTTTCGACATCGACCTGGACGCGCGATCGCGAACGAAGCGCGTCCAGCAATGACTGAATACTTCGACCCGTCCCTGAACCCACGTTGTAGATTTCGCCGGCCTTGCCGCGTTCCATCAGCGAGGTATAGGCGCGCACGATGTCGCGCACGTCGAGGAAGTCGCGAAGCGACTGCAGGTTCCCTACTCGCATGACGGGCTCGAGCCGGCCACTCTCGATGAGGGCTATCTGACGGGCCATGCTCGGGGCGACGAAAGTCGGAGCCTGGCGCGGGCCGGTGTGATTGAAGGCCCTCACCATCACGACCTCGAGGCCGTCCTCGCTGGCTGCCCGCAGCGCCATTTGTTCCTGCGCCAGTTTGCTCAGTGCGTAGGGATTGGTCGGCGTAAGAGGGTCGCTTTCCTTAAGAGGGCTCTCGGAAGGCGCGTATACCGTTGCCGACCCTGCGACGAGCACGCGGCAGCGGAGGCCCGCATGCCGGATCGCGTCGAAGAGATGAGCCGTGGCCAGGACATTCCCGGCGAGCGGTGTCGTGCTGTCGCGCCACGACTCGGCGACCTGTGGCGAACCGGCAAGATGAAAGATCGCCGCCGGACGAAGGCTGGCGATCTCACGCTGAACGTTCTCTTGGTCGAGCAGATCGATCGCGGTCCATTCCGCGAGGAGGGCAAGCTCCGGCCGCGGAACCGAGCGGCCCCATCCGGCAACGCGCCCCGTGCCGGCCAGCAACTCCACGAGATGGCTGCCCGCGAAGCCGGTCGCCCCGGTGATCAGGACTGGGCCGGGCAGGGTCACTTACCGCTTTTCGTATTGAGCCTGGTAGTACGCCTTGAACGCGGGATCGCGCTCCTTGATCGGACGCCACCACCATTCGTTCTGTCGATACCACGCGACCGCGTCCTGCAGCCCGGCCTCGAATGCCACCTGGGGTGTCCAGCCGACGCTGCGCAGTTTCGTGGTATCGAGACAATAGCGCCGGTCGTGCCCCGGCCGATCGGCGACCGGCTTGATCAACGACCTTGGTTTGCCGAGCCCTTCGAGGATGCGGTAGGTGAGGTCGATATTCATGACATCGTTGCCGCCGCCGATGTTGTAGACCTCTCCGTTGGTGGCGCGATCGATAAGCAGATCGACCGCGCGACAGTGGTCGAGCACGTGCAGCCAGTCGCGAACGTTTTTCCCGTCGCCGTAGAGCGGCACCGGGATGTCGTCGATGGCGTTGGTCACGAAGAGCGGGATCACCTTCTCGGGGAATTGATACGGCCCGTAGTTGTTGGAGGCCCGTGTGACGATCACCGGCAGGTGATACGTGGCCCAATAGCTGTAGGCGAGTCGATCCGCTCCCGCCTTGCTGGCCGCGTACGGATTTCGTGGCTTGAGTTCATCTGTCTCGACGCTTGCGCCGGTCGGCACGCTGCCATACACCTCGTCGGTCGAAATCTGGACGAACCGTCTCAGGTTCTTCGCGCGTCGAGCGGCTTCGAGCAGGACGAAGGTGCCCTCGACGTCGGTCCGGATGAAATCTCCGGCACCCATGATCGACCGGTCCACGTGCGTTTCGGCCGCGAAGTGCACGACAATCTCTGACTGCTCGACGAGGGGAGCACTGACAACGGCATCCGCGATGTCGCCATGCACGAACACATGCCGCGGATTGTCCATCACATCGTGCAGGTTCTCCCGGCGTCCCGCGTAGGTGAGCTTGTCGAGCGTCGTCACTCGCCAGTCAGCATGAGCGCCGAGCGCGTAACGAACGAAGTTGCTTCCGATGAATCCCGCTCCGCCGGTGACAAGGACCTCAACCATCTTTCCGCGTCCAGTCATAGTCGAGCGTATGGTGGGGCTCGAGTCGGAACTCGTCCGGGTCTACGTAGCGGTACGGCTCGTTCGGCACGTTAATCACCATCGACAGATCAGTACTGATGCATTTCCATCCGTGGTACACGAGGTTCGGCACCTGCACCAGTGTGAGGTTTTGCGTTCCGAGAAAGAACTCGTTGATTGCGCCTTTGGTAGGAGAGCCGTCGCGGGTGTCGACCAGCACCAGTTTCACCATGCCGGCGATACACACGAAGTTGTCGACTTGCAGCTTGTGGTAATGCCAGGCCTTCACCACACCCGGATAGGTGGCTGACACGTAGACCTGGCCGAACTTGGTGAACAACTCCGATTCGTCGGCCCGCAGGATCTCCATCAGCCAGCCGCGTTCGTCGGGGATCATGCGCAGTGGTTTGGTCTTCACGCCCGCAATCCGCGGGTGCTTCACCACCGCACTGGTATACGAAACAGGTGTCGTCATAAATGGCTCAGCGCTGACCGCCAAATGCGCCAAAAAAGTTCGAGAACGTCCCTAGTCCTGCGAGGATGAACCCGACGTTGAACCGCGTGTCCGAGGAGATCGGGAAGCCCGGGCCCGAGGGATAGTTGAATTTCTGAAACTCGAGTTGGAGTCCGCAGCACTGGGCAAGGTACGACCCGACGACCGACTGATTTACGACATAGGCGCGCGCGATGTCCCAGTTGAGAGAATATGTTCCGCTGGCTCGTCCCTGCAACCAGCGCAGCGTCGTGAAAGTCGAGACGTAATTGCTACTGTCGATTGCCCGCCAGCTGTAGTTTGCGCCAACCGACGCCAGTGGTCCGTTGACCGAACCCCCGGCAGACAACAGCTGCAGACCGAAGCCGTAGGTATCGTATTCCGCTCGAAGATTTGCGTCTACCCTGAACGTCGGTGAGGCGCGCGCGGTGAGCGCAAGTGGTGACCGCTGGACCGGCCGCGTGTACCCGAACGTACTCTGATACGCGCTGTCGTAGCGGGATGACTCGGGATTGGAGTAGACGGTTTGCTGCAAGCCGACCGTCAGGAATTCCCGCGTCTGGCCGCGCGTCGTTCCGACGGCCTTGGATCGGGCCATAAAGCGGTTCGTCAGGCCGTAGGTGAACTGCGCCGCACCGCCGACCACGAATTCCGACGCGTCACCCACAATGGGCGTTCGGGCGAAGTCCTCGATGCGGCTCGTGAAGTTGACGCTGAATGCCGGCTCGATGACATGCTTGAGACGTTCGGCGAACAGGCTGTCAGGACGTTCCCATATGCGCGTGAACACGGGTCCGACGATGTCGGTGTGGAGCGCGATGTACTGCCGGAAGTAGGGATCGTCGACGGTACCGCCGGTTGGGCCGGCGCTGCGCGAGTAGTACGTGGCGCGATAGTTCGCGCTCGTGTTCACCGACAAGAACGTCAAGCGCGACAGCGGTGCGCGCAAAGTCGGTGTGAAGTCGAGGCGTGCGTGGCTGTCGTCGTTGGTCACCTCGCCGTTGCTCACCGACCGGTTCGGAAGGTAAGCGTACTCCGAGTTCGCTGATGCGTAAATAGGCGAGCCAAACAGACGTTGCGGCGCCACGCTGGTTGACACGCGAGGCGTGCTCCCATAAAGAGTGGTGTTCTTCGCGTCGGCAACGTATTCGTTTCGGGAGTACAGGATGTTCGTCGACGTCGGACCGAGTCCGGCGGTCAGGCCGCCCTCGATGATTCGGTTGTTCCGCGTGGCGCTATACACATCCTGGTAATACAGTTGCTGGGTCGTGACGTCCGAGAAGTATTCGAGTCGAGCGCGGGCGCGCACGGTGCGTGACAGCGTGTGATACATGGCGCCCCTGACCTCGAGGCTTTTGGTCGCCGGTAATGTCGTCGTCTCTCCGTTGTCTGTGAACTCTGCCTCGTGCTGATTGATTCGGTACACCCGCACGTTGCCGTACGACTGCGCTGCCGCGACATAGCGGTACTCACTCCCGAAACCCTGGCCGGTCTTCGTGAACCAATCATGAAAGAAGGTGGCGTCCTGGCTGCGATTGATCGCCCAGAAGAACGCGTTGCTGATCGCCTGGCCGCGCAGGCTGGACGTCCCGTAGGTCGGCAGCAGAAACCCGGTTGCGCGATCTTCCTTGTTGATCGGGTAGTACATCCAGGGCATGTAGACGACCGGGACTCCTTTCACGCGTAGCACCGTGTTGGTCGCGACCGCATAGTCATCCAGATTGAGAACGACGCTGCCCGTGACGAGTTCCCAGCGGGGTGTCGGCTGCACGCACGTCGTGAACCCGCCGCGACTGATGCGGTACTTCTGATCGCCGATCTTCTCGATGGTATTGCCCCAGAAATACACGTCGGCGGGCTGGTTGCCGAACTGTTGGCGATTGGCCGATCCAATTGGCATGAGGCCCGAGGCCACGTGAAAGGTGCCGGTGTTGTTCTTCAGATCGAACTCGACACTTTCCGCTGCGATATGACCCACGCTGTTCTGAAACACCACGTTGCCGCTCGCGATCAGTCGCGAGGTATCGATGAAGAAGTCGATCTGCTCGGCGAAGAACTTGGTCTGGTTATCCCACTCCTGCTCCACTCCGCCCGTGAAGCGCACCTGGTTCGCTGACACGAACTCGATTTGATCCTGGTGGGACTGCAGCCGATCGAAAAGCGTGCGTCCCGCGGCGTCGCCGGAAGGCATGGGTGGTGCCGTCGGCTTCGGCTTCGCGGTTTGCTGAGCCAGCGCCGACGTGCCTGCGAGCATCCACACCAAGCACGAGAAGACAAGCGCGCGCACCATGACTGCGGAGGATCAGCCGAGCATAGCATGCGACTGATCAGCGAAAGAGGGCCCGTTGCCGAAGCTCATCGCGAACGGCGCCGGCGAGGAAAATCGAGCCCGCCACGCAGATCGTATCAGCGAACTCGAAGGCCCTCTCGATGGCGACGATTGGATCAGCTTCGGCGCGCACGTCACGTGCGCCAGCCGCTCGCAGATGACGAGCGAGGTCAGACGCGGGGATGGCGCGTGGTGTCGGTGCCGCCGTCGCGATCACTGACGACACGACCGGCAGTAGCGTGTGTGCGATATCGGCGACGTTCTTGTCCCGCATCACCCCGATCACGAGCGGCAATCTCTCCGGATGCCATCGCGTGAGATACGCCGCGAGTGCCCGCGCCCCCTCCGGGTTGTGCGCGGCGTCGAGCAGTACGCGACGGCCACGCTCGATGGTCAGCAACTCGAGTCGAGCCGGCCATTCGGCTGTGGCAAGACCGTGCTCGACGGCATCTCGTGGAATCGGACTGCCGCTGTCCGCCGTCACTTCGAGCAGGCGCACTGCCACGATCGCATTGCCGACCTGGTGTTCGCCTCGGAGTCCGAGCGTCACCGGACCGTATGAGGCGGACGGCGTGGCCAGGGTGAGACGCGCTCGACCGTCGATCATCTCGGCTTCGGCGCGTGTGTCGCGCGCGGCTTCGACGAGCGTGGCGCCACGTTCGGCCGCGCAACGGCGGATCACGTCCGCAGCCTCCGGCCGTAAGTCGCCCATCACGACCTTCATCCCGGGTTTGATGATGCCGGCCTTCTCGAACGCGATCGCGCCAAGCGTGTCGCCCAGATGCTGCTGATGGTCGAAGTCGATGGTCGTGATTGCGCCGGCAATCGGGCTGATTACATTGGTCGCATCAAAGCGGCCGCCGAGTCCAACTTCGATCACGGCGATCTCCACACCCGATCGACGGAACACGTCGAAGGCCGCCGCAGTGGTGGCTTCGAAAAACGTCGGATGCACAGTCAGGACGCCGGATGCTCGCAAACGGTCGGCGCAGCTCAGCACGTCTTCGACCGTCGATTCGAGCAGGGCGCTTTCGACGGGACGATCGTCGATCACGAACCGCTCGGCCAGGTCGCTCAGATGGGGAGAGGTGTAGCGGCCTGACCGGATCCCGGCAGCGCTCAGCGCCGCGTGGGTCATTGCCGTCACCGATCCCTTGCCGTTCGTGCCTGCGACGTGCAGGGATCGAAACGCGCGCTCGGGATGACCCAACGCTTCGCAGAGCCGCGAGATATTGTCGAGGCCCAGCTTGATGCCGAACGTCTCGAGTGCGAATAGCCGATCGAAGATGCTGTTCAAGAGGTCAAGGGCTTCGTCGGGATCTCGAGGTTGCCCTCGACTCGTCTAGGACGTGGATTCTCCGCTGACGCCCGCGAGTGCCGGTGTCGGCTCGGGCGCAGGTGCGGGAACGGCGCGCATGAAGCGCAGCGCGCGGGCGATCGAGGCCTTGAGGTCACGGCGGTCGATGACGAGATCGAGCATGCCGTGCTCGAGAAGGAACTCGCTCCGTTGGAATCCCTCCGGAAGCGTCTGCCTGATCGTCTGCTCGATCACGCGCGGCCCGGCGAAACCGATCAGGGCCTTCGGTTCAGCGATATTGAGATCGCCGAGCATCGCGAAGCTCGCCGTCACGCCGCCCGTCGTCGGATCGGTCAGCACGGAGATGAACGGCACTCGCGCGCGGTCGAGCCGCGCGAGCGCGGCGGAGACCTTGGCCATCTGCATCAGTGACAGCGCGCCTTCCATCATGCGCGCGCCTCCGGAACACGACACGATGATGGCCGGATGCCGGCGGGCGAGTGCCAACTCCAGCGCGCGCGTTATCTTCTCACCGGCGACCACGCCCAGGCTGCCGCCGATGAAGGCATACTCCATCGCCGCGACGACCACGTCGAGTCCATCCAGTCGCCCGGTCGCCACGATCACGGAGTCCTTGAGACCGGTGGTCTCGCGCATCTTGCGAAGCCGGTCGCGATAGGGCTTGGTGTCGGCGAACTGCAGCGGGTCGGTCGAAGTCAGGTTCGCGAAATGCTCGTCGTAGCGGCCGTTGTCGAAGAGCGCGGCCAGCCGCTCGGCGGCGCTGAGCCGGAAATGATGCGCGCACTTCGGGCAGACGTTCAGGCTGGCTTCAAGGTCCTTGTTGTAGATCAGCTGGGTGCAGCCAGGACACTTGACCCACAGGCCCTCGGGCACCCGGCTTGGTTTCTCGGCCGTTTGCGACGCGATTGGCTTCCGGGTCTTCTTGAACCAAGCCATCCATGGCTATTAACGCAATTCAAATTACAAAAGTCAAAATGGGTCAGGTTCGCGGCACGTAGTACTGAGTGCCCCTTCCCATGCCATTAATCTGGCGGATCAAGTCGTCGAGCGCCTCATCGCTCCCGGAGAGATCGAGCTGCGACGTCTCCACGACGAGCAACGGCGTCGCTGAATAGTGGAAGAAAAAGTGCTGGTAGGCTTCGTTCAACTCGCGGAGGTATTCCTGGCCCGGATCGAGAGACTCCCCCTCGTTCCTCGACGCGCGCTCCCGTAGCCGGCGAACCAGCACGTCTGTGGGCGCCTGAAGGTAGATGACGAGATCGGGTGCCGCCACGTCCCGCATCAGCAGATCGTAGAGCCGCTGATAGATGAACAGCTCGTTGTCGTCCAGATTGAGGTAGGCAAAGATCTTGTCCTTGTCGAACAAGTAATCGCTCACCGTGGATTGTGTGAACAGATCGCCTTGCCGGATCGCGAGTTGCTGCCGGTGCCGGTTCAGCAGATAAAACAGTTGCGCTTGCAGCGCCGATCCCGGACGGTCGGCATAAAAGTCGGCGAGGAACGGATTCTCGGTCTCCTCGAGGAGAGTGACGGCGTCCAGCCGCGTTGCGAGTCGCTCGGCGAGCGAGGTCTTACCGACGCCAATCGGTCCTTCAATCGCGATGTACTGAAAGGGCATGTGTCGGAGGCGCCGGCTCGAGCGTTTAGCTGCATGCTATCTTAGCCGGACCAATGCTCAAGACGTCGGCGTTCATCATCGCTGCGCTCAGTGCGTCGTGTGCGTCGGCGCCCACTATCGCAGTGCCGGAACCGCCATCGTCGGCTCCCGCCATTCCTGTCGTGACCTGGGAAGAGAAGCTCGGGTGGATCCTCCGCCTCGAGGACCAGCGCCTGCTGCGCGATCCCAACACACCGCCGCCGGTGATCCTGCGGGCGGCGACGAGGACCGAGCCGCAGATCGTCGCGCCGCCACCGCCCTCCGATCTCCTGCGTCTGTTCGGCGATTCTGAGGCGCGAGTGCGCCGTCGAGCGGCGCTCGCCGCCGGCCGGATCGGCTTGCGCGAGGCCGTCGAGCCGCTGACACGCATGCTGGCGGATGAAGAGTTCGAGGTCCGGCAGATGGCCGCGTTCGCGCTTGGCCTGCTGGCGGACCCGTCCTCGCGTCCTCCGTTGCAGAAGGCACTCGACGATCCAGAGCCGATCGTCCAGGGGCGCGCGGCAGAGGCGTTGGGATCGATCGGAGATCGCGCGGACGCCGAGGCCATTGCGGGTATGGTCCGACGGCACATCGCGGCGGGAGCGCTCGCGAAGATCGAGCCTGACGACGTCGGGTATCCGCTTGACCCACCGGTCGAGGCCGCCCGCCTCGGCATATATGCACTCGCAAAGATCAAGTCGTATGACGCGCTGGCGTCGGCCGTGCTCGATCAGCAGGGGCAACCGGTGTCTCGCTGGTGGCCCGTCGCCTACGCGCTGCAGCGCATCGGAGACGAGCAGGCCGCGCCGGTGCTGCTGACCCTGCTGAACACGCCAGGGCGTTACACGGCGTCGTTCGCGGCAAAAGGCCTCGCCGCGACGAAGTCCACGCGTGCAACCGGTACGCTCCGAGAGATCATCACGGAACGTCGTCGCGATCCGGCCGTGGTCATACAGGCGCTTCGTGCCCTGACCGCGCTTGGCGACCAGGCATCGGTGCCCATCATCACGAAGATGGTCACTGACCGGAGCGTCACCGGCGTACTGAAGCTCGAAGCGATCGCGGCGATGAGCGCCTTAATCGATGTGCGGGGCATCGACCTGCTGCTCGACTTCGTCTCGGATCCCACTCCATCCATCCGCAGCGGCGCCTTCGCCGCCCTCGCGCGTCTCGAGCCCACGACTTTCCTGTCCGTGTTAGCCGGTCTCGATGCGGATGACGATTGGTCGGTACGTGCCGCCCTCGCCGCGGCACTGGGCGGGCTGCCAGGCCAGCAGGGTGTCCCGCGATTGACGGTCATGTTGCAAGAGCGTGACTCGCGAGTGATCCCGGCAGTGCTGAAGGCCCTGGTGGCTGCCAAGGCAGAAGGCATGGACAAGGTTCTCATCGACCGTCTCAAGTCCGACGATTTCGTCATTCGCGCGACCGCCGCGAATGGTCTGGCGGAGCTCAAAGCGAGCGGAGCGGTGCCCCCACTGATGGAGGCGTATCGTGCCTCGGCGGGAGGCGATGTGACCTACGTTGCTCGCGCGGCCATCCTCGCGGCGCTGGCAAAGATCGATCCCGCGGCCGCCCGCCCCATGCTGCAGGAATCGCTGATGGATCGTGATTGGGCCGTCCGCGTCCGTGCCAAAGCCTTGCTCGCCGAACAGAATGTCACGGGCGTGGACGACGAGATGCGCCCGGCGGCGGCGGGGCAACCAGTCGCCAGCGCCGAATGGCAGGCGATCGTCTCGCCTCGGTACTCACCGCGAGCCTTCATCGATACCGACAAGGGCACGGTGGAGATCGAGTTGACGGTGCTCGACGCCCCGCTGACCGTTGCCAACTTCACCACCCTGGCCCGCAAAGGCTTCTTCACCGGAGTGGCCATCCATCGCGTCGTGGCCGACTTCGTCGTGCAGGATGGCGATCCGCGTGGCGATGGCGAGGGCGGGCCGGGCTACACCATTCGAGACGAGATCAACGAGCATCCCTACATGCGTGGAACCGTCGGCATGGCGCTCGACTGGCAGGACACGGGCGGCAGTCAGTTCTTCATCACACACTCACCACAACCGCATCTCGACGGTCGCTACACCGTGTTCGGGCGGGTGATGAACGGGATGGACGTCGTGGATCGTCTGGCGCCGGGAGACGTGATACGGCGGGTGAGAGTGCGGGACGGAGTGACTCCGGATTGAGCGCCAACTCCCAACTCCCAGAGCTCTGGAAGTTGGGAGTCGGGGGTTCCTCGGGCGGGCTTACCGCTTCTTCGCCGCCTTCTTCTTCGCGCCCTTAGCCTTCTTTGCCATGTGAATCCCCCCCTTCGCCTGGATTGGATTGCGATCTCGCCGCAACACCCAAGGCACTCTGCCGCCTGGCACGTCGGCTTGGGTGCTGGCCATCTCGCCTTGCGGGCTCACCTCGGACGCCGTGACGTCGGGAGAGCAGCAACTCGGGCAAAAAAAAATGGGGTGCTCCATCGAGCACCCCTTGAAGCTGCGGAAGAACTACCGCTTCTTCGCGGCCTTCTTCTTCGCGCCCTTGGCAGCTTTCTTCGCCATTGTTTTCTCCTCAGGATTAGCGACCCAGCCTCCGACGAACCACTTGGCCGTCACAACTGGTGGGCTGAGCCATCCACCCTCATACCAGATGTAGATTATGGGTGAGATTTTTCTACTGTCAAGCACAAAATCGCTGTACTTGTCAAAAGAACGCGACGTCGCGATACCCGACGACACGTCAATCGCACTCACAATGTCAAGTGTCGGTTGAAGAGTGCGACTCCTACACATCCCACTTTGCATACGACGCACAGAGGTCAGTGCCTCGATGTCTCGGTGAGTCGTACTCACGTTCGTGACGTGCGCAATTGCTGCTTCTGTTCGTGTCGTTCGATCGCGAGCGTGAGCAGACGAGTAATCAACTCGGAGTACGGCACGCCAGTCGCCTCCCACATCTTCGGATACATCGAGATCGCCGTGAAGCCTGGGATCGTGTTGACCTCGTTCAGATACAGTGCGCCGTTGCGGTCGTCGAGGAAGAAGTCGACGCGCGCCATGCCGGCGAGGTCGAGCGCGCGGAACGCCTCGACGCTCAGTTTCCGCACGCGCGCGATCATCTCTGGCGCGAGATCGGCGGGAATTTTCGGCGTGGCGCCGTTGGGATCGAGATACTTCGCCTCGTACGAGTAGAACCCGTCGGAGTGTGTGACTACGATCTCGCCGGGAAGCGAAGCCTCGGGCTGGTCGTTGCCAAGCACGGCGCACTCGATCTCCCTCGCGTTCGGCACCCCCGCTTCAATGACGATCTTGCGGTCGTACTCGAACGCGGTCCGAATCGCGTCGCGCAACTCGCCATCGAAGGTCGCCCTGGAGATCCCGACGCTCGAGCCGAGGTTCGCGGGTTTGACGAACACCGGGTAGCGGAGGTCGGCTGCGACGCGCGCGGTGACCTCCTGCGCTGCGCTCTTCCACTCTGGCGCGGTCACCGTCAGGTAGGGCACGATCGGCAGGCCGTGCGCGGCGAACACCGTCTTGGAGATCGCCTTGTCCATGCCGAGCGCTGAACCGAGCACCCCTGCACCGACGTACGGCACATTCGCCAGTTCCAGCAGCCCCTGTACAGTGCCGTCTTCCCCGTACGGCCCGTGAAGAACCGGAAAGACGACGTCTATGCCGCCGCCGATCGCGGCCGTGGGCTCGGTGACTTGAAGGGCGCCCACAGGTCCGTTGTCCTGCACGTCACCGGCCGAGATCGCGGTCGGTTCCTTCGCTCCCAGCACCCAACGTCCGTCCTTGTCGATACGGATGGGCACCGGCTGGAACCGGCTGCGATCGAGATGTTTGAAGATGGATGCCGCCGAGACGACCGAGACCTCGTGCTCTCCGGACCGTCCGCCGTAGATCACTCCCACTCGAAGTTTCATGCCTGCGAACCATAATAAATGGGGTCGTGACTCCCGACCCCTTTACGTTTTCGTTGTTGCGTACCGATGGAGGCGCGCGCCTCGGCGAGTTCCACACGCCGCATGGTGTCGTTCACACGCCCGCCTTCATGCCCGTCGGGACGCAAGGCGCCGTGAAAGGAACCCTTTTCAAGGATCTCGAGGAGTCGGGCGCCGAGATCATTCTGGGGAACACCTATCACCTCCACCTGCGACCGGGCGACGAACTGATCGGCAGGTTCGGCGGTCTACACAGTTTTATCGGATGGGAACGTCCGATCTTGACCGACAGCGGCGGCTATCAAGTGTTCAGCCTCGCCGAACGCCGTCGCATTACGGAGGACGGGGCCGAGTTTCAGTCGCACATCGATGGTTCGAAGCATCACCTGACGCCGGAAGCCGCCGTCGACATCCAGTCGAGGCTTGGCTCCGACATCGCGATGGTTCTCGACGAATGCCTCGCCTATCCCGCCACTCGCGAGCAGGCGGCGGAGTCGATGCAGCGATCGGTCCGCTGGGCCGCCCGCTGCCGTGGCCGGCTCGAGAGCCTACGCGCTTCCGCGCAGCCGGAGACGATCGTCAGCAACGCCGGTCAGGCGCAGTTCGGGATCGTCCAGGGAGGTGTGTTTCCCGACTTGCGGCGTGAAAGCGCCGACGCGACCCGATCCATCGGCTTCGAGGGATATGCGATCGGAGGCCTGAGCGTCGGCGAGCCGATCGACCTGATGTACGACATCGTCTCGGAGACCGCGCGCCGATTACCCGAGGCTCAGCCCAGATACCTCATGGGTGCAGGGACGCCTGAGGATCTGGTGCAATGCGTGGCACGCGGGATCGACATGTTCGATTGTGTGCTTCCCACGCGTAACGCGCGCAACGGACAGCTCTTCACCAGCCAGGGGCGTCTGAATATACGGAATGCCCGCTATGCCGATGACGACGGGCCGCCCGATCCCGAGTGTGGCTGCTATACCTGCCGTCGTCATTCACGGGCGTATCTGCGGCACCTGCATCTGTCCGGTGAAATGACCGCAGCTGCTCTTAACACGTTGCATAATTTGACCTTTTACCTTGACACCATGAAACGGATCAGGGAGGCTATTGTGTTTGGGGCCTTCGATACGTTCAGACAGGAATTCCTTCGGTCGGTGTCCCGCCCGGCTCACGGCTCATGACATTTGTTGATCCTTTTCTGGTAGCCCTGGGCACCCCTCCGCCGGGGAGTGCGCCCAGTCCGTGGCTGCAGCTGATCCCTTTCGTTCTGATCCTGGGGATCTTCTACTTCGTCATGATCCTGCCGATGCGGAAACGGCAGCAGAAGGTTCAGGAGTTTCAGAGCTCGCTCAAGGTTGGCGACAAGGTCATTACTTCTGGGGGGATCTTCGGGGCGATCACACGCGTGAACGACCAGTCGATCCAGCTTCAGATAGCCAACAACGTCCGCATCGAAGTGTCACGCCCGGCCATCGTCGGGTACCAGGGCCAGGAACCAGTCGTCCCTGAGGGCAACCAGCAATGATGAAGAACCTGCAATGGCGGATCGGCCTGATCGTCGCCGTAATCGGGCTGTCCATATGGGCGTTTGTGCCGCCGGAACAGAAGGTCAAGCTCGGTCTCGACCTGAAAGGCGGCGTGCACCTCGTGCTGCGCGTGAAGACCGACGACGCGCTCAAGGTCGAGACGGACACCACCGTCGATCGCCTGCGCGATTCGTTGACGCGCGCCGGCGTCGCGTTCAGCAAGGTCGAGGCAGTCAATCCGACTGAGTTCCGCGTCGAGGGGCTTCAGGACGATGCGGCGTTTCGAGCTCAGGCGGGGGATGCGGATGCCGTCTACGACCGTGCGTCAGAAGCCGGTGGCTATTCGTATCGGATGAAGCCGAACGTGGCCAACCAGCTTCGCGATGAGACGGTCACCCAGGCGCTCGAGACGATCGAACGTCGCGTCAACGAACTGGGCGTCGCCGAACCCATCGTGGCCCGGTATGGCGCGCGGGACCAGATTCTCGTGCAGCTGCCCGGTGTGAGCGATGTTCGCCGCGCCAAGGAGATCATCCGGTCGACGGCGCGACTGGAGCTGCGCCTGGTCGACCAGGGGCCGTTCCCGACGCGCGAAGCGGCGCTGCAGGCCTTCAACAACAACCTGCCGCCTGACGACGAGGTGCTTCCAGGAAAGAGCGAGGGGTCGGGGACCGGCGGGACGGCCGGTTCGGCCGTTTATGTCGTCAAGAAAGTGTCTGCCGTCGCCGGCAACGACCTTCGCAATGCACAGCAGTCGCTCGACCAGTTCAACCGGCCGGCGGTCCACTTCACGCTGAAGCAGGACGCCGCCATGCGGTTCGGGACTTTCACGGAAGCGAACATCGGTCGGCCGATGGCCATCATCCTCGATGGCCGCGTGATGTCTGTGGCGACGATTCAAGGGCGGATCACCGACAGCGGTCAGATCACCGGTATCACGCGTGAAGAGATGCTCGACCAGGTCATCACACTGAAGTCTGGGGCGCTGCCCGCGTCGATGGATTACCTGGAGGAGCGCACCGTTGGGCCGTCGCTCGGTCAGGACTCCATTCGTGCCGGGGTGACGGCGTCTCTCGCCGGTCTCGCTCTGGTCGTCGTGTTCATGGTCTTCTACTACAAGCTGACGGGCTTCAACGCCGTTGTGTCCATCGTCGTGAATCTGCTGATCCTGCTGGGCCTGATGGCCGCGATTCCGGTCACGATGACGCTGCCTGGCGTGGCCGGGTTCATCCTGACGATCGGTATGGGCGTCGACTCGAACGTGCTGATCTTCGAGCGCATCAAAGAGGAGTTGGCCACGGCCCGCGGCGCACGCGCCGCCGTCAACGCCGGCTTCGACCGCGTGTGGTGGACGATCGTCGACACGCACGTCTCGTCGCTCATTGCCGCGTTGCTGCTGCTCCAGTTCGGCACCGGTCCCATCCGCGGGTTCGCCGTGACGCTCATCATCGGGCTGCTGTCCAACGTGTTCACGGCCGTGTTCGTCTCGCGCACGATGTTCGAAATGATTCTTTCACGTCGGCAACAGGCCCAGACTTTGAGTATCTGAGATGGAAATCTTTCACAACGCCAATTACGACTTCATCCGGTGGCGGTGGCACGCCATCACGCTGTCGCTCGTCATCGTCCTGGCCGGCTTCGCGATGATGTTCATGCGCGGGTTGCCGCTGGGTATCGATTTCTCCGGCGGCACGTCGCTCGTCGTGCGCTTCAGTCAGCCCGTGACGCTCGACAAGGTGCGCGACGCGGTGGCCCCGCTGGGCGGCGAAGCCGTCGTGCAGCAGTTCGGCGATGCGTCAGAGAACCGGCTGCTGATCCGGCTCCCGCAGCAGGAGGGCGCCGAGGAAGGAACCGCGCTCGAGCAGGGGTCCCAGCGCGCCGAGCAGGCGCTGAAGAGTGCCGGTCTCCCGTCGTTCGAGGTGGACAATCGCGAGATCGTCGGTCCGGTGATCGGCGCCGACTTGCAGCGCCGCGGGATCTACGCCGTCCTGACGTCGCTGGCAGCCATCACGATTTACATCGGCTTTCGATTCCGGTTCTCGTTCGGCGTCGGCGCCATCGTGGCCACATTGCACGATGTGCTCGTGACGCTGGCGTTCCTGATGTTCTTCAAGTACGACATCTCGTTGAACGTCGTCGCCGCGATCCTGACGATTACGGGGTACTCGGTCAACGACACCATCGTGATCTTCGACCGCGTCCGCGAGAATCTCCGGTCGCGACGGAAGGACCCGCTCAGCCAGGTCGTGAATCAGAGCGTTAATCAAACGCTGGGGCGAACGATCATCACTGCCGGCACCACGTTCCTGTCTGTCCTCGCGCTGTATCTGTTCGGCGGCGAGGCGCTCAGGGGGTTTGCGTTCACGATGCTCGTCGGTGTCATCAGCGGCACGTACTCCACGGTGTTCATCGCGTCGGCAATCGCCATCATCCTGAGCCAACACAAGGGTGGCAAGCCGCAAGCGGCGGCCGCGCCCACTGGCGAAGCGAGCGAACGTCCTGGACGGAAGCAGCGCCGCGCGCGAGCATCGTAGCGTCGTAGGTTGTAGGCCGGGTCGTGTTCTATAGACCCGGCGTTAACCAGTGACATACCTCCAAGCCGCAATCCTTGGCATCGTCCAGGGACTGACTGAATTCCTGCCGATCTCGTCGACGGCGCACCTCCTCATTGGCGGACAGCTGCTGCGACACAGCGATCCCGGCGGCGTCTTCACCGTCATGATTCAACTGGGCGCCATCCTCGCGGTGATGTGGCTCTATCGCGAGCGCATCCTGACGGTGGCGACGGGACTGCTCTCGCGGCCCGAGGCACGCCGCTTCACGATGATGTTGTTCGTCGCGTTCGTCCCGGCCGTCGTCGCGGGCCTGTTGTTCGGTGATTTCGTGGCATCGGTGTTGTACGAGAGCCCGGTGGTGTTCGCGTGGGCCTTCATCATCGGCGGCGTCATCATGCTGATCGTCGAGCGCGTGGCTCGTGCGCCGATCGTCCTCGATGCCGATCGAACCCCGATCTCGCGTGCATTCGGCATTGGTTTGTTTCAGGCCGTCGCCATTCTCCCCGGCGTGTCGCGTTCCGGCGCAACCATTGTCGGTGGGCTGCTCATGCGGCTGGAGCGCGCCGCGGCGGCAGAATTCTCTTTTTTTCTGGCCATGCCAACCATGGTCGCCGCCTTCGTGTACAAGCTGTGGGAAGTGCGTGATCATCTGGCTCCAGAACGCGCTGGTGAGATTGCAGTGGGCTTCGTGTTCGCCTTCCTGGCGGCCTTGATCGTGGTCAAACCCTTTCTGCGCTTCGTGGGGCGGTCAGGGTTTGCGCCATTCGCGTGGTATCGGATCGTCGTGGGGGTGGTGATTCTGGCCGCCGTCAGGAGCGGCTGGCTGTGATGGGATGGTTGCGGCGCACGTTTCTGGCGGGCTTCTTCGTCACCGTGCCGCTCGTGATCAGCGTTGCCGCATTGGTGTGGATCTTCGGTATCATTGATGGTTTCACGGCCCCAGTGGCAGCGCGGGTTCTGGGTCGCAGAGTGCCGGGACTGGGCGTCCTCATCACGCTGCTGGTTATCTTGTCAGTGGGTGCCGTGGCCACCAACGTCATCGGCCGCCGTCTGCTCTCGCGGGCAGAAAGCTGGCTGACGATGATCCCGGTGTTCAGGACGATCTACGCGCCCGTGAAGCAGCTCGTTGTGGCGTTCTCGCCAGACAACCAGTACGGCTTCAAGCGCGTCGTGATGGTCGAAGATCCGAACCGCGGTTGGATCATGGGGTTTCTGACGAAGGAGTTTACGGTGGCTCGCGGTGTTGGTGTGTCCGAGACGATGATCGCCGTGTACGTGCCTACGAACCATTTGTACCTGGGCGACGTGCGGATGTATCCGCGGTCGCGCGCGCTCTTCCCTGAAATAAGCGTCGAGGAAGGCATTCGAATTTTTCTGACCGGCGGGATGTCGCTGCCCGGTCGGATTGAAGGCAAGTCCTGACGTCCGCTCCGCGGGCGTTACATGCGAGAGGAGTAGATACAGTGATGAAGGGATTCGGCCGGATAGCGGCGATGGCCATGGGGCTGGTACTGCTATTGATGCTGGCGGCTCCGGCCGCCGTGATGGCGCAGCAACCGGAGGGGCGGCCCGGAGGCGAAGCGAGGCGGGGCGGTGAAGCCAACCTCGTGCTGCCGGATCTGGGCACCGTCAACGTCGGCGGCTATGACGGCCGAATGCTTCTCATGATCGGTATCGGGGTGTCGATCCTGGGCCTGGTGTTCGGCCTGGTCATCCTCAACCAGCTGAAGAACCTGCCGGTGCACCGGTCGATGCGCGAAATCTCGGAGCTGATCTACGAGACGTGCAAGACCTACCTGGTGACACAGGGGCGGTTCCTCGCCATTCTCGAAATCTTCATCGCCGTCGTCATCGTGCTGTATTTCGGTGTGCTCGAGAAATACGAGCTCTCTCGCGTCGCCATCATCCTGGCCTTCAGCGTCGTCGGGATTCTCGGCAGCTACAGCGTGGCGTGGTTCGGCATCCGCGTGAACACGTATGCGAATTCCCGAACCGCGTTCGCCAGCCTGGAAGGCAAGCCCTACCCGGTCTACGCGATTCCGCTCCGGGCGGGCATGAGCATCGGCATGCTGCTCATCAGCGTCGAGTTGCTGATCATGCTCATCATCCTGCTCTTCATCCCTGGTGACTATGCCGGCGCGTGTTTTATCGGCTTCGCGATCGGCGAGTCGCTCGGCGCGGCGGCCCTGCGTATTGCCGGCGGCATCTTCACCAAGATCGCTGACATCGGATCGGACCTGATGAAGATCGTCTTCAACATCAAGGAAGACGACGCGCGCAACCCTGGCGTGATCGCCGATTGTACTGGCGACAACGCGGGCGACTCGGTCGGGCCGAGCGCCGACGGCTTCGAGACCTACGGCGTCACCGGCGTCGCGCTGATCACCTTCATCATGCTCGCCGTGCCCGCAGCGGCGACACAGATTCAGCTGCTCGTGTGGATCTTCGTGATGCGCGTGATGATGATCATCGCGAGTGCGTTCTCGTATCTGTTGAACGAGGCAATCGCGAAGGCGCGCTACGGCAACGCGCCTAAGATGAACTTCGAATCGCCGCTGACGTCGCTCGTCTGGCTGACCTCCATCGTGTCGGTCGTGCTGACATACCTGGTGTCGTACGAACTGATTTCCGGGCTTGGTGATGGCACGCTGTGGTGGAAGCTGTCGACGATCATCACATGCGGCACGCTTGCCGGCGCCATCATTCCCGAGCTCGTGAAGGTCTTCACGTCAGTGGAGTCGAGCCACGTGAAGGAAGTCGTGACCTCGTCGCGCGAAGGTGGTCCTTCGCTGAACATCCTGTCGGGGTTCGTCGCCGGCAACTTCAGCGCCTACTGGATCGGCCTCAGCATCGTCGTGCTCATGACAATCGCCTACTTCGTGAGCGCAGCCGGCACCTCGATGTCGGCGCTGATGCTCGCGCCGGCGGTGTTCGCCTTCGGGCTCGTCGCGTTCGGCTTCCTCGGGATGGGCCCGGTGACGATCGCGGTCGACTCCTATGGGCCGGTGACGGACAACGCTCAGTCGGTGTTCGAGCTGTCGGTGATCGAGGGCATCCCGGGCATTCAGCAGGAGCTGAAGAAGGACTTCGGCTTGAGTGTTCAATTCGAGCATGCCAAAGCCTTGCTCGAAGAGAACGACGGCGCGGGCAACACGTTCAAAGCCACCGCCAAGCCGGTGCTCATCGGCACGGCGGTCGTCGGCGCGACGACGATGATCTTTTCGATCATCATGGAGTTGACGCTCGGCCTGACGCAGAACGTGGACAAGCTGGGCCTGCTGCATCCACCGTTCCTCCTCGGTCTCGTGACCGGCGGCGCGATCATCTATTGGTTCACTGGCGCGTCGACACAAGCGGTAACCACTGGCGCCTACCGCGCGGTTGAATTCATCAAGGCCAACATCAAGCTCGAAGGGGCCGTGAAGGCGTCGGTCGAGGACAGCAAGAAGGTCGTCGAGATCTGCACCATCTACGCGCAGCGCGGGATGTTCAACATCTTCCTGACGGTGTTCTTCGCGACGCTGGCATTCGCGTTCGTCGAACCGTTCTTCTTCATCGGCTATCTCATTTCTATCGCGCTCTTCGGTCTCTACCAGGCCGTGTTCATGGCCAACGCGGGCGGCGCGTGGGACAACGCGAAGAAAATCGTCGAGACCGAGCTGAAGATGAAGAACACGCCGCTGCACGCGGCGACGGTCGTGGGTGACACCGTGGGCGATCCGTTCAAGGACACGTCATCAGTGGCATTGAATCCGGTGATCAAGTTCACGACGCTGTTTGGCTTGCTGGCAGTGTCGCTGGCTGTGCGGCTGAGCACTGACGTGGGCTCCAACGTGAGCCATATGCTGGCGGCGGCGTTCTTCGCCGTGTCTGTCGTGTTCGTGTATCGCTCGTTCTACGGCATGCGCATCGGCGCGGCCGATTAATTCGCGTCGCGGTCGCCTGAGAGGCGTCACAGCAGTGTCATACGGGATCCGCCGGTGGTCGGATTTTGACTCTGGTCAATCTCCGGCTGTGATCGCCTCTCATCGTCCTTGCAATAAGCGTAAACCGCGATAGAATGCGCGGTCTCCAATGCTGAGGAGACCGGAGCACTTTCCGAGAAGCGGTGTCTAAGACTTCTGGCTGGGCCATCCAGGGAGACCGCGTGTTTCGTTGACACTGTTTTTTGGCCCTAGCTATAATCGGCCGCTCTGCGCGGCTGCGCGGGTACTCCAGGGAGGTGAAGACCGGTGCCACGTGATGACCGCATGTTTGGCGAAATCGCCGACCCGACCGTCAGGGTTGGGGGCAACCAGGGCAAATCGGTAGGGGTCACGATTCTGCTGGAGACAGCCATCATTGCGGCGATGGTTATCATCCCGCTGATGGCGACTGACGTCCTGCCAACGCCGCCGTCGATGATGGCATTCGTGGCGGCTCCACCACCGCCTCCGCCGCCGCCACCGCCCCCGCCGCCACCCAAGCCGGTCGAAGTCAAGCCGGTCGAGGTGGTGAACCCGAACGCGGCGCCGGTCGAGGTGCCAGTAGAAATCAAGCCGGAACCGATAGACACGAACTTCGATCGCAACGTCGGAGTTGAAGGCGGCATCCCCGGCGGTGTCGTCGGCGGTGTCGTCGGTGGCTTGCCTGAGGCGCCGCCGCCTCCGCCGCCACCCCCGACTCAGCCGGTTCGCGTGGGCGGGCAGATCAAGCAGCCCACCAAGACCAAGCACGTCAATCCGCAGTACCCACCCATCGCGCAGTCAGCACGTGTTCAGGGCGTCGTGATCATCGAAGCGGTGATCGGTCCGAATGGCAAGGTGCAGGATGCTCGGGTGCTTCGCTCCATCCCGCTGCTCGATCAGGCCGCGCTCGACGCCGTGAAGCAGTGGGAATTCACGCCGACCTTGCTTAACAACGTTCCAGTGCCGGTCATCATGACCGTCACCGTGCAGTTCACGCTCAGTTAAACAGGACGAGTCACGCTCAGACGGACCATATCGTCACAAACAGGCAACCTGAATAGGGATGCGGAGGATGCAGTAATGGAAGTTCGGAATATGCGTCAGTTTGGCCAGATCGTTTGTGGAACAGCGGGTCTCGCGCTGCTGAGCACACCGGTATTTGCGCAGGAAGCGGCCGGTGGTAGTGGAGGTGGTCTCGACCTCGTGGATATGTTCTCGCAGATGGGACCACTCGCCTGGGGCGTGGCCATTGTGTTGTTCGTCATGTCGTTCTG
>Ga0070664_100000584_pt1 | contig 27791 bp, 24 predicted proteins | sample KBSC73metaG_FD_65863 | JGI IMG/M metagenome (GOLD analysis project Ga0070664, IMG submission 65863) | Corn rhizosphere microbial communities from Kellogg Biological Station, Michigan, USA - KBS C7-3 metaG | ecosystem: Host-associated > Plants > Roots > Rhizosphere > Soil ... | reverse complement strand
ATGCGCCGGTGGCGGAAGCGCTGAGGCTCGTCGGCTTTAAGTGGGGCGCGGCGGTCATTGCGATCGGAGCCGTCGCCGGCATCACGAGCGTACTGGTCGTCATGATGCTCGGCCAGATTCGAGTGTTCTTCGCCATGTCGCGTGATCAACTGCTCGGGACCTGGCTCGCCGAGGTTCACCCCCGGTTCGGCACACCGCACCGCGCCACAATTCTGACCGGCATCGCCATCGCAATTCTCTCGGCATTCATCCCCATCGGTGAGGCGGCCGATATGACGAACATCGGCACGTTCTTCGCGTTCGTTCTGGTGTGCATCGGGGTCATTGTGCTGAGGTATACCAGGCCAAACCACCCCCGACCGTTTCGGCTGCCATTCATGCCGGTCGTGCCGATTCTGGGAACGCTGGCCTGTCTCGGACTGATGTGGCAGCTCCCCCAGCTGACATGGCTCCGGTTCGGGATTTGGACGATCATCGGCGTCGTGATCTACCTCGCCTACGGCTTGAAGCACAGCAGATTGTCAGAGCAGGCTGTTGAGCCCCCCTCGCGCGCCTGAAGCATCCCCAGCTCCACCATTCAGATTCAGCGTGTCCAGAACGCCCCGGTGCAGGGAGAAGAACTGAACGGCTCGCTTTAGAGTTCTGCTAACTGGTTTCGCCTGCCGGTGGGGGTGTGGGAGTCGATGCGGCGGAAGAAGCCGGTGAAGACGGAGCACTCGTGGGTGCCGCAGCACCGGCGGGAGCAGCAGGCTTCGGCGCGGCGGGAGGTTTGGGTGGCGCTGGCTTCTCGGGTTTGACGCCGCCTTCCCAGGACGGGCCTGAGTACATGTCGGCGGAGAGCCCCTTGGCTTTCCATTTCTCTTCGAAATCCGCCGCGGCCTTGTTCGGCGACTCGCCGATTCCAACTACCCCATTCCAAGGGTACACTTTCGGACCGATCTGGCATGAACCATTAGACCGCTTGAGGTAGAGCGCGATCGGATTTCCTCTGTAGGGTCCGAGATAAATGTGGACACACCCTACGTATTCAAGCAACTGCGCCATGCCGGTCTCCAGGGAGGGGCATGATGCCACAATGCGCGGGGGGAGGCAAGGAGGCGGCCAGTTTGGCGCCGGCGAGGCGCGGCAGGCATCGCGTTATGACGATATTGCCAACGATTGTGCAGGACGTTTGCGAATGAGGAAGACGCCTACCACAAGCACCATGATGACGGTCACGTTCAATCCCACATCCATCAGGTATTGATAAAACTGTGTTTCGGTCATATTGAGTTGATGGGACAGTTCCGCGCTCGCCGTGAGCACCCGCCTCGTGCAGGCGATAATGCCGACCGCCAGATACGGCTCCAGGTCCAGTACCTCGGTCTGCAGAAACCGGATGACGGTTCGAAACAGCTCCAGCAGGATGATCACGAGCAAGAGATCATTCAACAGCTTCAAGCCGGAAGGCAGCAGCCCCGTATGGCCGGCTCCCGTCAGGAAGACATACCAGGCATGGGCGAAGATGACCATGCCGAGCACCAGCAGGCTGAAACCGGCGGTGAGATACCCGAGCCGGTCGAGCCATTCCATCGCACCGCACCAGCGCTTCATCACTGCCTTACGGTCCTGCATGGGCACCTCCGTGAGATGGACTATGCATTCCCTTCAGGAGCGTTCGGAGGCGGCTCGGATCCTCGTATTTGATCGTAGCGCAACTCGCGCTTAGAACTGACCGTCAACGAATGGCCGCAGCACCGGATTTCCTTGAAGCCCGCCCCTCCGTCCATGATCATGACCCGCAACCCGCATGAATCGGGATGCAGTTTTTTTTCATCGAGCACGATGGCCGCCGGCATTTGACCCCGTTTGCGGCCCTTCGAGACCGCCAACGCAGGAACCACATCATCGACCGTTAATTCATGGTCGCAGCAGACAATCTTTTCAAACCCTTCACCGCCGGCCATGACCTTCACGACAAGTCCGCAAGATTCGGGGTGCCGCTTGCGTTCGTCGATGAGATCGCCTTTTTTGATGCCCATGTGCAGCGCTCGCCTTCACGGTTAGACAGCCTTGGACACCGATGTCTTTTCCATCCGGATGCTTGCCTGTTGGATGCTCTGCAAGAGGGCCTGATGTGTCCGGCAGCCGGCTATCAACTTCGCGTCGGAGATCACCGTCGGCCGGTACGGCAAGAGATAGCGTTGCTTGATCCGCTGAATCCTCATCACCGATTGATCGAGACGAGCCGTATCGATGGTACCCGAAGCCACGGCCTTCTCCACCGCTTCGAACGCAGCAATTTCCCGGTCGCGCTCCTTGCAAATCAAAAGTATGTCGCATCCAGCCAGGAAGGCACGGACCGCCGCGTCACCGGGACCATAATGATCCACGATCGCATGCATCTCGAGATCGTCGGTCAGCACGACTCCATCGTACTGCATCTGTTCCCGAAGGAGGTGGGTGATGACGTCGGGAGACAGCGTCGCGGGGAGCCGGTCGTCTAGCGCCTTGTAGAGCACGTGCGCGGTCATCAGCGTGGCAATGCCGGCGGCAGTGGCTCGGCGAAATGGAGGAAACTCGACGGCCTCCAAGCGCTCTCGCGACGCCTCGACCATCGGCAGCTCCTTGTGCGAGTCGGCGGTCGTATCGCCATGCCCCGGAAAATGTTTGCCACAGGCCACAACCTTGTGATCTTGAAGTCCCGACGCAGTGATCATCCCCAGCTCCATGACGGTGTCAGCAGAAGAGCCGAACGCCCGGTCTCCGATCACCGGGTTGTCGGGATTGCTGTTGACGTCCAAGACGGGCGCCATGTTCATGTTGATGCCGACAGCTTTCAATTCTTTGGCGATCGTTGCAGCAGCCGCGTAGGCCAGCTCGCCGGAACGACAGCGGCCGATCAGCTCGCCGGGCGGAAAGATCGTAAAACCCTTGGGCAGGCGGGAAACACGGCCCCCTTCCTGGTCGATAGAAATCAATAGCGGCGATTTGGGACTGCAGTGCTGGAGATCGTTGGTCAGTTCGACAATCTGTTCGACGGATTCCAGGTTCCTTGAGAAGAGGATCACACCGCCGGGCTTGTACTCTTTCAGGAAGGCCGCAAGGTCCGGGGTCACGCTCGTGCCAAGGAAGCCGACCATGAAGAGCTGACCGATTTTCTCGCGCGACGTCAACTCGAGACGCGCCACGTCACAGGCTCCGATCGATGAGGTATTGGATCAAGAGCCTGGTGCCGATGCCAGTCGGCCCTTTGGGAATGTAGGCACGCTCCCGCTCGCTCCAGTCGGTGCTCGCAATATCGATGTGCACCCAGGGACCATCGCCGGCGAACTTGCTCAAGAAGAGGGCCGCCGTGATCATCCCGCCTCCGCGTCCGCCGATGTTGCGCATATCGGCGACGTCGCTGCGCAGCTGTTCGAAATAGTCCTCCCACAGCGGCATCTCCCATACCCGCTCGCCGGCCTTTTGTCCGGACTTTTCGACTTGCGCCTTCAACTTGTCATCGGTGCCGAACATCCCGATGGCGAACTGGCCGAGCGCGACCACACAGGCGCCGGTGAGCGTGGCAATGTCGACCAAGGCGGAGGGATTATACCGTTGGGCATACGCGAGCGCGTCGGCGAGAATCAAACGGCCTTCCGCGTCGGTGTTCTGCACTTCGACCGTTTTCCCCGACAGCGTCTTGACAATGTCCCCCGGCTTCATCGCCCGGCCGCCAGGCATGTTTTCTGCGACCGGAAGGATGCTGACGAGACGCAGGGGCAGTCGCAGACGGGCGGCCGCTCTGACCGCCGCGAGCACCTCGGCGCCGCCGGTCATGTCCGCCTTCATGTGCTCCATGTTTTCAGCAGGCTTGAGCGAGATCCCTCCCGTATCGAAGGTGATCGTTTTTCCGATGAAGACCACCGGACGCTCGTCCTTCTTCTTCGAGCCGTTGTATTCGAGAATGATGAACTTGGGCGGTTCGTGACTGCCGCGCGCAACACCCAGGAGGGCGCCCATGCCCAGCTGTTCCATATCTTTCTGCTCGAGAATTTTCAGGTTCAGCGCTTCCTCTTTTGCGACCCTTTTGGCCTCGTTGGCGATACGCGTGGGCGTCATCACGTTCGATGGGTGATTGCAGAGGTCACGGACCAGGACGGTGGCTTCCGCCGTCGCCACGCCGCGACGTATGCCTTCCGACACAGGCCGCAAATGAGCCTTCTGCTGAGTCACAATCATCATCCGTTCGACGTTGGTCGGAGTCCCGTTGTCGCTCCGATAGGTGGTGAATTGATAATTCCCCAGTATCGCGCCTTCCGTCATCGCCTGTGCGACCTCGAGCGGAGTCTGGCCTCTGGGCGTCACCGCCGGCAGGAGGGCCGTGAACGAATCGACCTTGCATTGACGCACTCTCTTCACGGCATGACCCAGTGCTTGACGAACCGCGTCCAACGTCAGCTGATGCTTTTTCCCCAATCCCACCAGCAGCAGCCGCTTTGCGGGCACTTTGCCATGCGTATGATAGACCAGTACCTCTCCGGCTCTGCCCTCGAACTCCCGCGACTGGAGCAGGTCACGCAACGAGCCGTCCAGGATCTTGTCGAGTCCGGATGCATCCGATTTGCCCAGCTGTTCGCCTTCGCAATGCGTGAGCACGAGCAGTTCGGCCACTTCAGCTTCAGCACGGCTCACCTTCGCGTCAATCTGCATCATCTTCATGTGTACTCCCTCGTACTCTTCGTTGCGGCTGTTCTCAGACGCCGCGCATGTCGGGCGTCCAAATCAATTTGTGCAGCTGGAGCTGCAGCCGGACAGGCAGACGATCCGCCAATATCCATTCCGCCAACTGCCGGACATCCAACGAGCCGAACACGGGGCTCATGAGGACGGGGCAGCGGCTCGCCAACTCGTACTGCGCAAGCACATGACACGCCCAATCATAGTCGGACCTGTCAGTCAGAACGAATTTGACCTCGTCTTTCCCGGTCAAGCGATCAAGGTTCGGCCAGTGCACCCGGTCCGACATGCCGCTGCCGGGACACTTCACATCGAGAATCACATGGGCACGCGCATCCACTGCGGCGGTATCGATCGCACCGCTGGTTTCGATCAATACGTCGAACCCTCTTTCACAGAGCCTCGTGATCAGCGTCAAGGATTCCGGCTGGGCGAGAGGCTCGCCACCCGTGACCTCCACCAGTCGACAACCATAGGACTCGACCTTCGCCAGAATCTGCTCAATAGACTGCCCGCTCCCGCCATAAAATGCATATTCTGTATCGCACCAGGTGCAGCGGAGCGGACAGCCGGTCAGCCGGACGAAGACGCAGGGCTGTCCGGCGAACGTGGATTCGCCCTGAATGCTATGGAAGATTTCCGTGACGCGCATCGTCAGGTCCAATCCACGACGGGCCAGCCCCGGTCCCGCGCAATCCGTAGCATGCCGCGGATTGGGTTGACCACGACCGGATACCCCACCAGCTCAAGAATTTCCGTATCGCCCGGGCTATCGCCGTACGCAAATGAGCTCGCCAGATCGAGACCCTTCTCCTGAGCGTGCGAGGCGATCAGCTGACGTTTTCCAATTCCGTAGGGTAGAGGAGGAACGACCGCGCCAGTATAGCGGCCGCCACGATGCTCCAGCCGTGCGGCGAACAGGGTGTGGATGTTCAGCGCGGCCGCAAGCGGGGTGATCAAAAAATCCGGTGCGCCGGAGATCAGAATGAGCTGATGTCCGGATTGGCGATGCGCTTCCAGCCGTTCGCGGGCTTTTCCGGAAATTCCCCCGAGCATTTCGTCCTGAAAAAACTCCTTGGCGCAAGCCTCGATCACGGAAGGATCCTTGTCTTCGAGATAGACCTTCCGCTCCCGCAGGGAATGAATCGTCACGGGCGGACCCTGCCGAATCAACCAGAAGAGGCTTCGCCGGAATTCGCTCCAACCCACGAGCCCTCTTCGCCACAGGTAGCGGAAAAATCGCACCTCGCAAGCCTCTCCCGGAATGAGCGTGTTGTCGACGTCGAACAGCGCAGCCAACGCGGCCGGCGAGGCGGTCGTGGCGGCCCGAATGAGAGAGGGGTGGAGATCGTGATAGCCGTGCATGATATTGGATCAATCGGCGAGCAATAGACGGCCAATCTTACAGAACAGGCCGTTGATTGACAAGGATTTTGGCCTACTTCTATAATGCCGCTCCCTCTTGAAAACGAATGCTCGAAACTCTGAGGCCCGCTCAAAATGTCCTTGAACGAGGCCGCAGGAAGCGAAAATGCCGAGGCGTACGCGGTGGTTACGCCGCAGTGCAGCAGGCGACCGAGAACGAAGTTGAAGGGCATTTTCAGGGTCATGAACGGCGGGATGTTCAAAAAGGTCAACGGCAAGGCCGCAGCGAGCGAGGATTCGAGGCGTACAGCACCTGGTACGTCGAGAATCCAAGCGACGCGAGAACGCCGCCGTTGGACTTTTTCAACATCCCGCAAAAGCCGAAGTGGTGGAATGGCAGACACGCACGTTTGAGGGGCGTGTGGCGCAAGCCGTGCGGGTTCAAGTCCCGCCTTCGGCACCAACATATCCCGTGACACACGGAGCACCAATGTCCCTTGCAGGTGCCACTTCCTTACGCCGCCGCGGTGTCTCGTCGGCCAAGCCCTCCTCGATCCGGCTGCTCCTGGTCGACGATCACGAGGTCGTTCGAGTCGGGCTCCGAACAGTGTTGCACAACAATCAGGGCATCACGATTGTCGGAGAAGCCGACAGTCGGGCCCATGCGGCATCGGAAGCCAAGCGCTTGCGGCCGGACGTGATCTTGATGGACGTCCGCCTGCCTGACGGGTCCGGCGTGGAGGCCTGTCGCGAAATTCTGTCAGAACAACCGACGGCGCGAGTGATCTTCCTGACCTCCTACACGGATGACGATTCCGTCCTTGCCGCTGTCCTGGCTGGGGCCTACGGGTATGTGTTGAAGGAGATTGATTCGGCGGCGCTGATACGCGCGATCCGGACAGTGTCCACCGGCCGTTCGATCCTCGACCCGGCCGTGACGAAACGCGCGCTCGAATGGATCAAGACGGTTCCCACCGCGGAAGGTCCTGCACGTCCCTCCTCACTTTCCCCCCAAGAAGAACGCGTCTTGGCGCTGGTCGCGGACGGATTGACGAACAAAGAGATCGCGTCAACCCTCAAATTGAGCGACAAGACCGTCAAGAATTACCTGGCAAATATGTTCCAAAAGCTCCATATCTCCCGACGGGCTCAAGCGGCGGCATTCTTCGTCAAGCGCACCGTATAGCCCCGCACTCGACGAATGAGCCGGCGGAGACCCGGGATCACCGCAACCAGCAGAACCGCGCGCCACCCACCATGACTTCGCTCTGGACAGTCTCTATAAATGCCTGCTTGGGTGGTCTGGTGGTCGCCGTCGGCGCATGGCTGGCTTCGAACACGCTGTCCATCTCCGGAGCAATACTGGTGCTGATTGCTGCAGCCGCATTCTTATGGTGGCGCGGCCGGACCATTACGCTGATTTGGGCATGGTCGACACTATTGCTCGGGATGGAGTGTTTTGCCTGGCCGATCGCGACCATGTGGCAGATCCGGTCCGCCGGCACGGAGCCTTCCGATGAAGAGATGGGCGCCATCCTCTCTGCCACGCTCATGGGTCTGTTTTCGGCCGTGTTTTGGATCGCCTTCTCCTACGGCCTGTTCAATCGGGCCAAGGCAGGGGCGGGGCCAGGCGAGAGTGCTCAATCCCCGAAAAAACGGTAACTACTCACCACATTTCGATCGGATCCACGTCGACGTCAAACTTCACGGTACGGCGCGCGTAGGCAGACTCAAGCTCGGCGACTGTCGATCGGAGGGCTGGCATGACGTGGAAATCGGGACGGAACTTGACCAGGATTTGGCGGCGGTATCGTCCGCGTACGCGCGCGATGGGCGACCGAACCGGCCCAAGGATCGTGAAGTGATCCATGGCAGCGCCGGCTTTCGCCGCACGGCCCAGTCCCGCCGCCCAGTCTTTGGCCGCCCCATCAACAGTGGCCTCCTGCGCACCGGAAATGTGCAGGACGATCACTCGCACGGCCGGTGGGAATCCGAGCGCCGTCCGGTGGATCAGCTCCTCCGATCTAAAAATGGCTTCATCCTGCCGGGCGAGCGCCTCGATCACATGGTGGGATGGAAGAGAGGACTGAATAATGAACCGGCCGCCCGCCGAGATCGGTTGCACGAGGCTCGCGGCGTCCCGAAGCAGATGAAACGTGCGTTCTGCCGCTCGAAAGTCTGGAACGCTCAGCCCGGCATCCGCCTGTACGGCTGCCGCGAGACCGACCGGCGCCACCACATCCTCTCGTAAGAGGACTTGCGTACCGACGAGCACATCCCACTCCCGCCGGTGCACCCGTGTCCAGATACGTGCCGCTTCCTTGGGCCGGCGCAGCGTCTCTCCGTCGACGCGCAACACCCGTGCACATGGGAACCGTCGCTTGACTTCTTCTTCCAGGCGTTCGGTCCCTTCACCGACCGGTTGCAGTCGGGCACTTCCGCATGCAGCGCAGAGGTCAGGAGTCGAACGCATGCCGCCACAGTAATGACAGAAGAGCAGCTGGTTCTGTCGTGAAAACGCGAAGGCCACGGCGCAGGACGGACAGCGGGGCACCTGACCGCAGTCTCGGCACACCAAGGCCCCCGCGAACGCCTTCCGGTTGAGAAACAACAGCACCCCGGCCTGTCGGGCAAGCGCATCTTGCATGGCCTGATTCAGCCGTGGACTTACCAGCATTCGGCGATCCTCAGACCGAAGATCGACCACCTCGATCCGGGGCCAGCGATCCGGTTGATCGGGGGCGCGCAGCAGACGTTCCGGGGGATCCGCACCTGATGCCTCAAGCGACAGATGGGTCGACCCGAGGACAAGAAGGGCCCGCTCCTCTTGCGCTCTCATCCAGGCCACCTCCCGCGCATGATAGCGAGGCTCCATCGGCTCTTTGAGCGCAGGATCCTCTTCGCGGTCGATCCAGATCAGTCCGATCGGCTGAAGGGGCAGGAACACGGCGGCTCTCGTCCCAACCACGACGGATATCTGGTTCTCACAAATGCGATTCCAGATGTCGGCTCTCATACTGTCAGGCATTAGGCTGTGAAGGACGGCGGTGACCCATCGCGGATCGTCCAATGCGGCGGCGAGCGATTCGGCTCGGGCGGTTTCGCCGGCAACCACCAGGACTTTCCGGCCAAGGGCCACGGCCCTGGCCACCGCGGTGCGAAGCAACTTGAGGCGCTCTCCGGAAGAAGCCTGCACCATGAGGCGTTCGGCCTGATGCTCTTCCAGTGCCTTGACAAGGCGCACATGCCAGTCGTGATGATCTTCGACCGTGTCCGGCGCTTGGCCAACCTGCTGCACCAGGGAGTGGAAGAGAACAGGGGCGGGGGGTGAAGGCGGCTCTTCCAATTTTTCCATTCGATGAGCCGCGCGGCCCGGCACTTCATGCGCCCATCCGCGCTCGAGAAGTTCCGCCAGGACATCGCCGGCGCCACCACCATCCTTCGTCTCGGAAAGGTGAGAGCGGCGAATGCCCAGCGGACGCCGCTTGAGCCGCTTCAGGAGCTGAACCGCGGCAGGAGCAGCCGACTCCTTGGCGGCCAGAGCCTGCTGTCCCTCTTTCGTCAGGATGATGCGACTGCGGTTGACGGTGGTCGATTTGGGGGGAAGGACCAGCCTGAGGCACTGTCCCCAAGGCGCCACGTACGTCTCCGCCACGGACTTCGCCAATTGAAGGAGGGGCGGTGGAATGTCAACCACCCGACCGGCCGTGACCAGTGTGCGAATGGCCTTGAGCCGTTCGAGAGGCACCGCCGGGGGAGGGTGCTGCGTGACCGCGATGACAGCCCCCTGCACCAGAGAGCGGCCGAACGGCACGAACACCAGGTGACCGACACGCAGCACCGCGCGCAATTGAGCGGGAATCAGGTAGGTGAATGGGCCGGCAAAGTGGCGCGGGACGATGACGTCTGCAAAGAGCGGTATTTCTGATTCCAGCGTCGCCGACGCCCGCGGCTCACCGAGCATGCGGCATTGTAGCAGCAGAGATGGAGAGGGGGAACCAGAGGAAAGTCCGCGTTGGAACATGCTCGGTTGACCGGCATGTTCCAACGACGGTGGGATATTGAGGAACTACGGCTGGGCGGATTTCTCCGGCGGAGGCGGCACGGAGGCGTTGTCTCCGGACGGAGGCTCGGGCATGACCGGCGGAGTTGCGACCTGCGGCTCCTCATTCTTTACTTCTGCAGGAACCGGTTTCTCGACAGGAGCACCGGCCGGCTCCTTGCCCGCCGACCCAAGACCGGTGACGCGATAGCCGTCAGCGGCGGCTTCCGCCGGCGCCGGTGCGGGTTCCGCCGGAGCCGGGGCGCTGTCAGGCGAATACAGCACGACCTCGACGCGGCGGTTTTTTGAACGGCCGGCTTCCGTCCCGTTGCTCATGACGGGCTTGGTTGAACCGTACCCGACCGACGTAATCCGCGCGGAATCGACGCCGCCTTTTTCGACGAGATACCGCAAGACTCCCGTTGCGCGCGCCTTCGAAAGATCCCAGTTGGTGGGATACATCGATTTCAACGAGGGACCGATTTCCATGCTGTCTGCATGGCCCTCCACGCGAATCAATTGATCCGCCGGCGCGTCCTTCAGCATTTCGACCAGCTGATCAAGAGTTTGATAGCCTTCGGCCTTGATCCGTGCTTCACCGGATTCATAGTGCAGTTGCTTCATGAGATCGCTCAGCGAGTAGCGCGTCTCGCGGGCCGCGTTTTGCACCGTTCGCTTCTCGGTTGGGGGCTCGCTGGACGGTGTATTCATGGACGGTGGACTGGGCGGTGCCGCAGGCACGACATCCGCCTGATGCTTGCTCTGGAACCGATCGCCTTTGAGTATCCGGGAGACCGATTTTGTCACGAGCGCGGTGGCGTTGCGGCCTTCGGTTGACAAGACCTTTACCTCTCCGACCTGCCGGGGCGGCAGCCCCCCCCCATAGCGTACGAGATCCATACGGTCCCCCGCCCGCACCCCGTCCTCCCACCCACGATCGAGATAGACGATGTTCCGTTGCGCGACCAAGGTCATCTCGATATCAGCCTGTAACTCGATGACCATGCCGTTGATGTCACCCGAAACAGGTTCGACGGCCGCTTCAGCGGCGCTTGGCGGTGAGAATTTGACGACAGGATCGCCGGGAGCCGCCGAGCCGAATGCACGCAAGGCGCGAGCCGTCGTCAACTGGTCATCCACTTGGACGACCTGCACAACGGCCAGGCGGGTGACCAAATACCCCATGTATTTTCCGGTCGCCGGATGAAACACCTTTCGCGTCCGCTTATAGACGGTGAACAGATCGCCGATGGCCACATCGGCAGGGTTTTTCAACTTCAGATAAAACACATCGTTCATGCCGAGTCGCATGCGATTGCCAACCGTCTGATTGTCGCCGGTGATGACATTCACCACGCCGTCCTGCGGAGTGAAGTGCTGGATCGATCCAGCAGCATAGGACCGGGCCGCTTCTCCGTAACGGATGCTGTCCAGATCATCCGCCCAGGCCGGCGAAAGTCCCGTTGCGGCGATGACTGCAAACAGCACGCAGCCCGTGAGAGTTCTTTGTGGATGAATGGTCATGGCATTGTCCTTCGGTTAAGGCAAAGTCTGCTCAAAAAACCATAGCAAATCATGGCATAGTGTCAAGAATATTGCGGTCTTGTCCCAGTTGACCCCCCTTCCGGGCCTTTGTTAAGGTGGTCGCGGGTTTAGGCCGCGTTAACTTATTGGAATTGAGCAGGTTATATGCCACGAAACGCACCCGAACGTTCGGCTTCTCCACGCCTGGAGACTCAAATTCACCGGCGGAAGAAGGCTAAGGCCCTTTCGCCGCTCCTTCCAGAATGGGAACGGAAGGACGGCACCACTCCAAAACATCTTCGGATGGATGCCACGCGCATGGACTCCACAGCCAGCCGGTCACAACGTGTCCAGGGGGGTAGGACTTCCGGGTCTTCGGGGTAGGTCCTTTGTGCGCTTGCTATCACGGCGAGCCCCCGTCTAATATCCCTTTCTCCTTTGCAACTCAAGGCGTTGAAAGGTGTCCTCCATGAGCGGTCTCGAGTTACTCCTGGAGTATCTGACTAAGTATTTTCCGGTTATCCTGTTTATCTTCGTTGCCCTCGCATTCGGGGTCGTCACGCTGTTATTGAGCTATCTGGTCCAGCCCAAATACCCGGAACCCGAGAAGCTCTCCGCCTACGAATGCGGATCCGAACCCTTTTCCGATGCCAGGATGCCGTTTCCGGTTCGCTACTATATCTTCGCCATGTTGTTCGTGATTTTTGATATCGAGGTCATTTTTCTCTATCCCTGGGCGGTGGTCTTCAACGACATCAACAAGGTCAGCATCATCGGGCTGGTCGAGATGATGATTTTCATCGCCTTGTTCCTCGTCGCCTATGTGTATGCCTGGCGGAAGGGAGCGTTGGAATGGGACTGATTCAACTGGGGCGTCATGACAAGGACGGCGCGCCGGACATCATCACGACGACGGTCGAGAAAGCCGTCAATTGGGCGCGCAAGGGTTCGCTCTGGCCGATGACGTTCGGATTGGCCTGCTGCGCCATCGAGATGATTGCCGCGGTCTCTTCCCGCTATGACATGGACCGCTACGGCGCCGGCGTCTTCCGCGCCTCTCCCAGACAATCGGATCTGATGATCGTCGCGGGAACGGTATGCCGCCGAATGGCGCCCGTGATCCGGAAGATTTACGATCAGATGCCGGAGCCGAAATACGTCATCGCGATGGGTTCGTGCGCGACCTCAGGGAATATTTACGACAGTTACAGCGTGGTGCAGGGCGTCGATCGCTTCGTTCCGGTGGATATCTATGTCCCCGGGTGTCCTCCGACTCCCGAAGCGCTCTTCGACGGGATTCTCAAGCTGCAAGAGCGCATCATGCAAAAACGCGTGTTCGTGAAACAGCCGGACCAGGTGAAGGCGGCGTTGAAAGCCTGAATCGTATGTCGCTTCAGTTGTTGTCAGATCGGCTTCAAGAACACTTCGCTGTCGGATTCGTGAAGGCCGTTGAATGGCGCGGCGATTTGGCCATCACCGTAACAAGAGACAAGTTGCACGAGGTCGCGCAGTTCTTGCGCGACGATCCCGCCATGGATTTCGACTATATCGTGCATGTGAGCTCGGTCGACTGGCCCGACGACGAAGAGCGGTTCGAAGTCGTGTACGAGTTCTATTCGATTAGAAAGCGGCACCGGATTCGCCTGAAAACCCGCGTGCCGGAATCAGACTGCATCGTGGATTCGCTCACCGATCTGTGGAAGGGCACCGACTTCATGGAGCGCGAAGTCTACGACATGATGGGGATTCGTTTTCGACGCCATCCCGACCTCCGCCGCATCTTGATGCCCGACGACTACACGGAGGGCTACCCGTTGCGGAAGGATTTCCCGGTGCGCGGAAGGGGCTGGCGCGATACGTTTGAGTTCCTGGACGAAACCCGGTAAACGCATCACCAATGGCCTTCGAAGACCAAAGAACCACCGTTTATAAAGTCGACCCGACGCATCCCGAGAGCGAAACGCTCCCGACGTTGCGGACGGAGGAACTGCTGCTCAACATGGGGCCGCAACATCCGAGCACGCACGGCGTGTTGAAAGTGATTCTCGAGCTGGAAGGCGAGCGGCTGGTCAAATCCACGCCGGTCATGGGGTTTCTCCACCGAGGCGTCGAAAAGCTCGCGGAGGAAGGCACCTATCATCAGTTCATTCCGCACACCGACCGGCTCGATTATGTGTGCGCGATGTACAACAATTTCGCCTACTGCCGCGCAGTCGAAAAGTTGATGAACATCACCGTTCCGGACCGCGCCGAATACCTGCGCACCATCGTCGCCGAAGTGCAGCGGATCATCGGGCACCAGTTCTGGCTGGGCACGCAAGCACTCGATATCGGTGCCATGACGGTGTTTTTTTATTGCTTTCGGGATCGTGAAATTTTGCTCGACTGGTTTGACGAGCTGTGCGGAGCACGTCTGACCACGAGCTGGTACCGCATCGGCGGAGTGGAACGGGACTTTACGCCCTCCCTGTTCGCGAAGCTCAAACAATTTCTGGAGTATTTTCCGCCCAAGATCGACGAGTACATCATTTTCCTCGAGAAGAACCGCATCTGGCTCGCCCGCACCAAAGGCGTGGCGGTGGTGTCCGCCGAAGACGCCGTGAGTTTCGGGCTGAGCGGTCCCACGCTTCGCGGTTCAGGTGTGGATTATGACTTGCGGAAGGCGGAACCGTATTCGGCTTATTCCAAATGCGAGTTCAGCGTTCCGCTGGGGAAGAACGGCGACACGTACGACCGATATTGGATCCGGGTCATGGAGCTGTATGAGAGCGTGAAGATCATCAAGCAGTGCCTGGAGCAGATTCAGGACGGCCCGATCATGGCCGACGTGCCCAGCGTGACGCTGCCTCCGAAAGAGCGGGTCTTTACGAATCTGGAATCCATGATCCAGCAATTCAAGCTTTTTTCACAGGGCTTCAATGCCCCGCCGGGAGAGATCTATTGCGGCACCGAGGCCCACAAAGGCGAGCTGGGTTTTTACATCGTGAGCACGGGGGGTGGGAAGCCCTATCGCCTCAAGATCCGCGCCCCCTCATTCATACACATGGGCGCCTTCGACCATATGTCGAGAGGCTACATGATCGCCGACGCGATCACGTTGTTCGGCACCTATGACATCGTGATGGGAGAATGCGACCGCTAAATAGGAACGCAGTGTGTTGAGGAACTATGGGATTGAAACCAGCCACAAATCCGGACGTTGAAGCCGCGACGATCGAATTGAGCATCGACGGCAAGACCGTCACGGCCAAGGACGGCGTGTCGCTCTACGACGTGATCTCCAGCACAGGCAAGATCATACCGGCAATGTGTTACCACTATACCTTTGATCCATTCGGCTCCTGCGGCATGTGCCTCGTGATGCAGGAGGGCAAGAAGGCACCGGTGCGGTCGTGCACGGCCAAAGCCGCGGCGGGCATGATTATCCGCACGGAAGGCGACGATCTCTTCCAGGCCAGAAAGAAAGCCGTCGAGAAGCATCTGTCGGTCCATCCGCTGGACTGCCCGGTCTGCGACGCCGACGGCCATTGCGAACTTCAAGACATGGCCTTTCAGCATGGCGTGACCAATCTGGCCAATGCCAAGCAGAAATTCATTCCCGAAGACACTCGAAGCCCTGTGCTGGATTTCAACATGAACCGCTGCATTGCCTGCGCCGAGTGCATCAACGTGTGCAAAGACGTGCTGATGATCGATGCCCTCCAATTCATGAAGAAGGGCGGCTTCAACCAGGTCGTGGCCAAGGGCGACCTTCCGCTCGCGTGCGAATTCTGCGGGGACTGTCTGGCCGTCTGTCCCGTCGGCGCGATCACCAACAAGTTTTCGAAATACCTCTACAAGCCCTGGCAAATGAAAAAGACGACCACGACCTGCAACTACTGCGGGGACGGCTGCCAGATGTACCTCGAAACCAAAGACACGGAAGTCATCCGCGTGACATCGCCGCTGTCCTGGAAGAACAAATGGGGCGATCGGTCGGATACCGCCAAGGGTCACGGCGGACTCTGCGTCAAAGGACGGTTCGGCTTCGAATACATTGATGCACCGGCGAGGTTGAAGCGGCCTCTGCTGCGCAAAGGCAACCAACTGGTGGAAGTGCCATGGCTGGAGGCCATGCATACCGTCGTCGACCGGTTCGCCGACATCCGCAAGAAGCATGGACCCGACGCCATCGCCGGCCTCATCACGGCACGCTGCACCAATGAAGAGCTGTACCTGTTCCAAAAGCTGATGCGTGTGGCATTCCGGACGAACAATCTGGACAGCAGCGCCCGGTACGGACATATGAACTTTGTCCGCGCCTCGAAGCTGGCGCTGGGGATCGGCCGCAGCGCGAACGACTGGGAGGACCTCACCAAGGCCAAGGCGGTGCTGGCCATCGGCTCGAACCTCACCGAGACCAACCCGCTGACCTCCGTCCGCATCAAAGAAGCCGTTCGCGTATACAAGGCGCAGCTGATCGTGTTCGATTCCGCCGTCACCAATCTCAGCAAACTGGCTTCCCATCCATTCCTGATCAAGCCCGGCACAGAAGGGCTGGTCATCGACGGCCTTGTCAAAGCGGCCATCGAGCTCGATCTGGTTGATGAAGCGAGCGTGAAGAAGCATCCGCAGGCGTTTGCAGCACTCAAAACCGCCGTCAGTTCGGTGTCGCTTGAGCATGTGGCGTCCAAGACCGGAGTTTCGGTCGATCAGCTCAAGGAGGCTGCAGCGATTTTTGCAGAGTCTCCACGCTCGATCATTCTCTGCGCCGAAGGTATCGTCCGACAGCCGGATGGCTATCAGAACGTCTTGAAGCTCATGGACCTGGCCTGGATTACCGGCAAACTGGGACGGCCCGGCTGCGGCGTGATCACGGTCACCGAAGAACCCAACGAGCAAGGCGCCGTGGACATGGGTGTCGCACCTGAGTTCCTGCCCGGGCTTGCCTCCTTCGATGACCAGGCCATGCGTGACAAGCTGGCAAAGGCCTGGGACGCGACGCTGCCCGCGGCGGGAAGTGGCGCTCACTTGACGGAAATCCTCAAGCGGTGCCGCAACGGACAAATCCGCGCACTGTACGTCGTCGGAGAGAACCCTTTAGCCACCTTGCCGGCTTCCATGGAAGTGCGGGCCGCATTGGATCGTTTGGAGTTGTTGGTCGTCCAAGACCCGTTCCTTAACGAAACCGGCCAGATGGCGCACGCGGTGTTGCCGGCCACAACGTCGGCAGAAAAGGACGGCACGTTCACCAATCTTGAGGGACGCGTGCTCCGGGTTCGACAAGGCATGGATGCCATCGGAGAAAGCGTGCCGGATTGGCAGATTCTCAGCGCCTTGGCCAATGGCCTCGGCTGCCAGTGGGAATACGAATCGGCCAACGATATCCAGTCTGAGATCATGAAGCTGTTGCCGGGGTACTACAATCTCGGACAGCCGAAAAAAATCATCCCCAGCCCCGATCAGTATCTGTCGAACGGCTACGCGGCAGCCGCCGCGGGCCGCTACAAGGGAGCGCGTTCGGAGAATAGCCGGCCCTTTACGCTGCTCATGGGACAGCTGCTCTATCACTCGGGCAAAATGTCCACGTTCGCGCCCGGATTGATCATGATCGGTCCCAATACCGGCCGGATCCGTATGCACCCCGGAGACATGGAGCGCCTCGGTCTACAGGATGGAGCCATGGTGAAACTCACTTCCGATCGCGGCTCGTTACAGATAGGCGTGCAACCTGACCAGGCCGTGGCACCCCATACCTGCTTTTTCCCGGAGCATTTCAACGAACCGCCTGTGAAAGACCTCATGTCGGTCCATACGGACGCAGTCACCGGCGTGCCGTCGTTCAAACGGACAAGCGTCACGATTGAAAAGGCCTAGAGAGCTGTTATGACGGTCAAGACGTTGACACGAAAGTTCCTTCACGCGGCCCTCTTCTACGAAATCTGGGAGGCCATGAAGGTCACGTTCAAGCACATGTTCCACAAGCCCATCACGTTTCAGTATCCCCGCGAGCAGCGGACGATTCCCGATACTCACCGGGGGGCGTTGGGATTGCTACGCTACGACGACGGACGCGAACGCTGCGTCGGCTGCGATCTTTGCGAAGCCGCCTGTCCTTCCCGTTGCATCAAGGTCATCAGCGCGGAAGACCCGGAGCGGCCCCTTCAGCGCTACGCCACTGAGTTTTACATTGATATCACCAAGTGCGTATTCTGCGGGTACTGCGTGGAAGCCTGTCCGGTGAACGCCTTGGCCATGACCAAGATGTACGAGTTTTCCACGCACGATAAGCGGACCCTCATGTTCGACAAGAAACGCCTGTACGACATCGGGGAACGGCACCTTGATGACGCCAAAAAGTATTTGTACGCGCACAATCAGGAAAAGAACATTGAGGAAAGCCGCGAATACCGGTACTACTTTCCGCAATCCGTCGTGAAACCGACCCAATCCGCGCCCAAACATTTGAGCTGAACGCCATGATGGTCGTGTTCTTCGCATATTTTGCCCTGATGAGTATGGCCGCTGCCGTACTTACCGTCGCCTTGAGGAATCCGGTCCATTGCGGCCTGGCACTGTTGGCGCTGCTGTTGCACGTCTCCGGCCTGTTCGTCCTTCTCAATGCCGAGTTTCTGTGGGCCGTCCAGGTCGTGGTGTACGCCGGCGCCATTCTCGTGCTCTACCTGTTCGTCCTGATGTTGCTGAATCTCAAGACGGAGGAGCGCTATTTCCACAGCACCTATCTGTATTTTGTGATTCCAACCCTGTTGGGCTCTCTCTACGTGCTGGCCCTGCTCTTCAAGTCTCCCTACCGGGGCGCGAAGGGTGATGCACCGCCCGGCGCCGTGCTGCAACAGGGCGACACGTATGCCATCGGCATGAAAATGTTCAGTGATTACCTGTTGCAGTTTGAAATCGTCGGGATTTTTCTTCTGGGCGCCATCATTGGGGCAATCGTGCTGGCGAAAACACCGAAACCGATCGGCGGGCGAACGAACGGTGACCTGTGAGGAGTGACGAACTGCCAAAGCGGCGAGTCACTCGCGCGGCATCCGTCGCCCGGCATCCATCGCAAATCGTATGATCCCTCTAAGCGCGTACGTGGCGGTCAGCGCCGTGCTGTTCATTACCGGATTGCTCGGCGTGTTGATCAGGCGGAACTTCATCATCGTGCTGATGGCGGTGGAGATCATGTTGAATGCGGCGAACATCAACCTCGTCGCCTTTTCTCATTATCTGGAGTCCATGGCCGGACAGCTCGTGGCGTTGTTCGTCATTGCCATCGCCGCGGGCGAGGCTGCCGTCGGGCTTGCCATCATCATCGTCGTCTTCCGGGGCAAAATCTCCACAAACGTCGACGAGATGAATCTCTTAAAGTGGTGAATGGGCACCGCGACCTAAGATGACCGATCTTCTGATCAAGCTCATTCCCGTCTTCCCCTTGGTCGCAGTGATTGCCAACGGCGTCTTCGGCCGCTATCTCTGGTCCCACGAGTGGGCGCACCGTCTGGCGTGGGGATCAGTCGGCCTGTCGTTCCTCTGCACCATCGGAGTGTTTGCCGACGTCGTCCGCACCGGCACGCCGCACGAAGTTGTCGCCTACCAGTGGATCTTCGGCGGGGATCTCACGATCAATCTGGCCTATCTCGTCGATCCGCTCACCTGCGTAATGCTCCTTGTGGTCACGGGGGTGGGATTCCTCATCCACGTGTATTCGGTCGGGTATATGCACGGGGAAGACGGATTCACCCGCTTCTTCACCTATATGAATCTCTTCATGGTGTCGATGCTGTTGTTGGTGATGGGCAACAATTACGCGGTGCTTTTCATTGGCTGGGAAGGCGTCGGCCTGTGCTCCTATCTGTTGATCGGTTACTACTACGACAAGGTGTCGGCGGCCAAAGCGGCGACCAAGGCGTTCGTCGTCAATCGTATCGGGGATGCCGGATTCCTGCTTGCGATCTTCCTCGTCTTCATCAATTTCAAGACCCTCGACTACACCAAGGTGTTTGCCCAGACCGCCCACCTGTCGCCCGAAATGGCCACGGCCATCGCACTGTGCCTCCTCGTGGGGGCCGTTGGCAAGTCGGCTCAAATTCCCCTGTACACCTGGCTGCCGGACGCCATGGAGGGCCCCACACCGGTCAGCGCGCTCATCCATGCCGCCACGATGGTCACGGCGGGCGTCTACATGATCGTACGCAACCATCTGATCTTCGATCTCTCGCCTGTCGCATTGGAAGTCGTCGGTGTGGTCGGCGGGGTCACGGCCCTCTTTGCCGCGACAATCGGCCTGGTACAAAACGACATCAAGCGGGTGTTGGCCTATTCGACGGTCAGTCAGCTGGGCTACATGTTCCTTGGGGCCGGCATCGGTGCCTACACGGCCGCGATTTTCCATCTGATGACGCACGCCTTTTTCAAGGCCCTGTTGTTTCTGTCGGCTGGCTCGGTCATCCATGCATTGTCCGGTGAACAGGACATCAGGAAGATGGGCGGCCTCAGCCACAAGATCCCCTGGACCCATAAACTGTTCTTCATCGGCACGATTGCCATTGCCGGCATTCCGCCATTCGCAGGATTTTGGAGCAAGGACGAGATCATGGCCCATGCGTTTACGCACCACCACTACGTGCTGTATGCCATGGCCGCCATCGGCGCTCTTCTGACCTCTTTCTACATGTTCCGGCTGACGTATCTGACGTTCTACGGCAAGTCCCGCATGGATCACCACACGGAAGAGCACGTCCATGAATCGCCGATGGTCATGATCGGCCCCTTGATGGTGCTGGGCCTCTTGTCGCTCGCCGGCGGTTTCCTCGGCTTTCCGCCGGACCACGGCTGGCTCCACGGCTTCTTGGCGCCTGCGGCAGGCGCCAGCTCCGAACATGACGCCAGTACCGGCCTGGTCCTGACCCTCATGATGATCGCGAGCGGCATTGCCCTCTTCGGATGGGGTCTGGCCCACTATCTCTACAGCATGAACCCCACCGCTCCGGAACGATGGGCCGCGAAAGCAGGCGCGCTCTACACGACGCTCTTAAACAAGTACTACATCGACGAGCTGTTCGACTTGCTGTTCGTCGAACCGACGAAGAAATTGGGGCTGGCTCTCGACTGGTTTGATCGGGTGGTGGTGGACGGAATCGTTCATGCGATCGGGCAGTTGGCCGAATTGGGCGCAGAGGGGTCCACCTGGGTCGAAAAGCATGTGATCTACGGCGGCATCAATGTGATCGGATACGGCAACCATCTGATGGCCAGGCAGTGGCGCCAGTTGCAGAGCGGCATGGTGCACCATTACGCAGCCATCATCGTCGCCGGATTATTCCTGCTCGCGGTCGTGATTCAATTCATCGTACAACGGTAGACAACGGCATTATGTTAGAACAGCTGGATTCCACGTTTCCGATTCTCACCTGCCTCCTCTTTTTCCCATTAGTCGGCGCCGCTGTGCTCTGGCTCTTCGACGACGAGGACATGATCCGGACGTCGGCCTTGACGATTTCTCTCGTCGAATTGGCGTTGGCCGTTTTCGTCCTCATGCGCTTCGTCCCGGACTCCCCGGCCATGCAGTTTGTCGAGCATGTCCGCTGGATTCCGGCCCTGGGCATCAGCTACCACCTGGCGGTGGACGGGATTAGCGTGCTCTTTGTCGGATTGACTGCCTTTCTGACCGTCTTGGTGGTGATTTATTCCTGGGACACGATTCGATACCAGACGAAACTGTACATGATGGCGTTGCTGGCCCTTGAAACAACGACCATGGGTGTCTTCATCTCGCTGGATCTGATTCTCTTTTTCGTCTTCTGGGAATTGATGCTGATTCCCAGCTATTTCCTGATCAAACTCTGGGGCGGCGGAGCAGAGCGGCATTATGCAGCGTTGAAATACGTGCTGTACACGCTGCTCGGCAGCGTCTTCATGCTGGTCGGCATTGCCCTGCTGAACATCAACTACCATAGCTATGCCGCGCTGCATCACATGGACCAGCCCTACTCGTTCGACCTGCTCGAGCTCCTCGCGATCCCGATCCCGCTCTCCCAGCAGATCCTGATTTTCTGGCTGATGTTCATGGGATTCGCCTTCAAGGCGCCGGTCTTCCCGTTTCACACCTGGCTGCCGGATGCCCTGCTCGAAGGCCCCATTGGGATGGCCGTGGTGCTGGCGGGCATCAAGCTCGGTACCTTCGGATTCATGCGCTTCAGCATTCCCTTGCTGCCTGAAGCAGCAAAGAGTCCGACCGTCGTCTCCGTCATGATGGGCCTGGGTCTGGCGGCGATCGTCTACGGGGCCCTCAACGCACTGATCCAACCGGATTTCCGGCGACTGCTCGCGTACAGCAGCATCAGCCATCTGGGATTTATCGTGGTCGGTCTGTTTGCGCTGAACTACCAGGGCCTGCAGGGCAGCCTCTTGACCATGATCAATCTCGGCTTCAGCACCGCCGGACTGTTCTTCATCGCGGGTTTTCTGCACAGTCGTCAGCAGACCACTCAGCTGACGGCCTTCGGCGGGATGGCCAAGCATACGCCGCTGCTCGCGGCATTTTTCCTGTTGATCGGATTGGCCTCCATCGGCCTCCCGGGCACCAACGGATTTGTCGGAGAATTCTTGATCCTTTTGGGGGCCTTCAAGGCGCACTGGGTCTACGGGACCATCGCCGTCACCGGCGTCATCACCGGCGCGGCGTATTTTCTGTGGTATTACGAACGGGCGATCCTGGGGCCGGTCGGCAAGGCCGTTCGGGAATCCATCGGCGACCTGCACCCGCGTGAGGTCGTGATCGCGGTCTCACTGTCGATCATGATCCTCTGGATCGGGCTATACCCCGCTCCCTTCCTGCGCATGATGAACGGGTCGGTGCAGGCGCTGGTCGACCGGATCGAACAGGGCAGAGTCGCCACCCTCGAAGGGCACGGGCAACAGGTGAGGGAACATCGGCCAGCGGACCATACGCCGCTCGCCGCTCGTCCCGGGTCACTCGCCGGGGATTCGCTATGAGCGACTACATCCTGCTCTATATCCTCTTCGCGCCGTTCGCCGGGGCCATCGCGCTGATTTTTGCCTCCAATCGTCAGCCCATGCTGGTCAGAGGCATCGCGGCTGGCTCAGCGGGCATCTCGCTGCTCGCCTCGTTGTATCTCTTTTATGCCTACGATCCAGTGAAGGGTGGATTCCAGTTCATTCAAAAATTTGAATGGTCGCGGCAGCTCGGCATCGCCTTGCACCTGGGTGTTGACGGTATCGGCACCCCGCTGGTCCTGGCCTCTTCGATCCTCCTGTTCGCCGGCATCTTCGTGTCCTGGCATATCAAGGACCGGACGAAGGAATTCTACATCTGGCTGTTGATCCTGGCCGCCGCCACGATCGGCGTGTTCATGTCATTGGATCTGTTCTTCCTCTACTTCTTCTATGAGATGTCCGTCATTCCCATGTACCTGCTGCTGGGCATGTGGGGCAGCCATACGAAGAAGTATTTGGAGATGACGGATCAGGAAGGGCTGAAGCAGCGAGACTCCGTCGGCTTCATTTTCAATTTTGCCGCCAACAGCAAGGAATATGCGGCGATGAAGCTCGTGCTCTTCCTCTCCGCGTGGGCTGTCGTGGCGCTGATGGGCATCTTATTGATCTACCGCTATTCGGGGCTCAACACCTTCGACATCTTACAGTTGCGTGAACACGCCAAGCTGATGAACATTCCGGTGCTCGGGACGACGCTGGACCGGATTATCTGGGTGCTCATTTTCTTCGGCTTCGCCTCGATTGCCCCGCTCTGGCCGCTCCATTCCTGGTCACCGGTCGGCCATGCGGCAGCCCCGGCTGCCACCAGCATGCTCCATGCCGGAGTCTTGATGAAACTCGGCCACTTTTCGATCATCCGGGTGGCCTTCGAAATCCTGCCGGATACGACCCGGGAGTTGATGCCGATCGCCGCCGTGCTCTGCATCTTCAGCATTATCTACGGAGGGTTCGTCGCGTTTTATGCCAAAGACACCAAGTATGTGATCGGCTATTCGAGTTCAAGTCACATGGGATATGTCTTCCTCGGCATGGCGGCACTGAACTATATCGGCCTGAGCGGAGCGGTCATCTATATGTTTGCGCACGCGATGGCGACGGGCATGCTCTTCGCCATGGCCGGCTGGGTCTACGATCAGACGCATACCAGGGATATCCCATCGCTCGGGGGACTTTCCAATCGTATGCCCTTCATCGCCGGCTGTTTCGTCATTGCCTGCATGGCATCCGTCGGGATGCCTGGCACGGTGAATTTCATCGCTGAAGTGATGATTATCGTCGGGGCCTGGAATAAGTATCCATTTCAAGTCATCGTCGCGGTCATCGGTATCGTCATTACGCTGGCCTATTTGTTCCGCATGATGCGCGGCCTGTTCTACGGTCCGATGGATCAAAAATACAGCCACTCGCACGATGCAGTGGCGGTGGTCGATCGGATTCCATTGTTGATCATGATCCTTGTCAGCATCGGCTTTGGCCTCTTCCCGATGCACATGTACGATGTCGTCCGCTCCGGCGTGGACCCGCTGGTCGCCAAAATCACGTTGGTGCAACCGGTGACAGCTAGTGACCCGGCGCCGGCGGATCTGGTCTCTGCAGCGACACAGGGTGCCGGCGGGACCCCTCGCGCGGCACGGAGGCCTGAATGACCTTTTCGCTGACCCTGTCCTCTTCCGATCTGCTGCTGTTGCTGCCGGAGATCTTGCTGACCTGCTGGCTCTGCGTCGTGCTGATTGTCGACTTCGCGTTTCCGCGCCTCCCGAAGGAAAACCTGGCGTATTTGAGCGTCGCCGGCCTGATCGGCACGTTGGGCTGTCTCGCCTGGTTCGATTTCTCCGGCATCTCCGGCACGCTGTTCGCCAACATGTTTGTCGTCGACCGGCTGGCGCTGTTCTTCAAGATTTTCATCGTCTCCGCCACGATTCTGGTCATTTTGTCCTCGATTGAATTCGTACACCGCTTCACGTTCTTCCGCGGCGAATACTATTTCCTTGTCGTCATGTCGGCACTGGGCATGATGTTCATGGCCTCGGCCAATGATCTGCTGTCGGTCTTTATTACGCTGGAATTCTCGACGTTCGGCTTCTATGTCCTCGTCTCCTACTTGCGCGAAGACGTGGCCAGTAATGAGGCCGGCCTGAAATTCTTCATTCTCGGAGTATTCGCCGCCGGCCTGTTGGCTTACGGCATCAGCCTGGTCTATGGGGAAACCGGCCAACTGGTGTTCTCCGACATGAAATCCCTGCAGATTACTCCCGGGCTGATCATCGGATTCCTGCTCATTTTCGGCGCGCTCGGATTCAAAATTGGAGCCGTGCCGTTTCATTCGTGGATTCCCGATACCTATCACGGCTCTCCGACGCCGGTGACCGCGTTTCTTTCCATCGCGCCCAAAGGCGCGGCGTTCGCCATTCTCCTGCGCATGTTCTTTGTGGCGCTCGGAACGTTCAAGCCGACGTGGGTGCTGTTGATGATCGGAGCCTCGATCTTGTCCATGACCTACGGCAACATCGTGGCGATCGCGCAAAAGAACATGAAGCGGCTGCTCGCCTACTCGGGCATCGCGCAGGTCGGCAACGTGCTGATCGGGCTGGCTGCGGGAACGAAAATGGGCAACGATGCCATTTTGTTCTATCTGCTGACCTATCTGTTCGCGAACCTCGGAGCGTTTGCGGTGATCATCGCCGTCGCCCAGGCCATCGGCAGTGAAGAAATCGACGACTACAGCGGTCTGGGACGACGATCGCCATTTCTCGCCTTTTCCATGTTGATCTTCCTGCTCTCTCTGGCGGGCGTCCCGCCCTTGGCCGGCTTCATCGGGAAACTGTACATCTTTCTCGCAGCCATCAAGGAAGGGTTGTACACGCTCATTACGGTAGGCCTCATCAACATTGTAATCTCGATGTATTACTACCTGATCATCGTGAAGAAAATGTACATCGCCGAACCGCACGACCCGTCGCCCGTCAGCGTGTCCGGTCCCATGAAGGCTGTCATTTATGTGGGCCTGGCCGGCACGTTGATCATCGGCATCTATCCTCAACCGGCAACCGATTGGGTGGTTGCTGCGACCATGATGTTCGCCGACCTCGGTGCTTCCGCTGCCTTGCAGGACATGGCCGCCATCGCGGCCGGCCGCTGATCTCCACCCTCACGCTCATCTGAAATATTGCTTGCAGGCCCTGGTGGGCCAGAGTAGAGTTTGTAAGGTTTTCATACTCTTTCGGCGTTCAACGCCACGACATCATTATGGAATCCGCGACACAGGACCGACCGACCACGAGTCCGCCGGCCATGCCACCTTTGCCTGAGCCCATGCCGCCGAGGCTGGTGCCCGACTGGCTGCGGGTGTGGGGGGATCGGGCAGGACAGTTCGTGACCTGGGTTAGCCAATGGTCCATCGAACAGCGGGTGTTGGCCGGCTTCGGGCTCGTGTTTCTAGGGATCCTCGTGATCAGCGTCATGTCCTATCGGAACACCGCCGTCGTCGTGAAGAACAGCCGGCTTGACACGTCAAGCCATGAGCTCATCCAGTTATTAGGCTCCATCGAAGAGGCCCTGATTGCGGCGGAGAGCGGCCATCGCCGCTATCTCGTGACAGGCGATGAATCGTATCTGAAGGCCTACCGGGGTCTGGTCGAACAAATGCCGGAATTTTCCCGCTATCTTCAGGCGTTATCCGGTCCTTCCGGACAGGAGGAACGCATCAGGGAGCTGGAACAGCTTATCCAGCAGCAGCTGGACATCGAGACAGAGGCCATCCGCCAGCGGAGCACTCAAGGCGCTGAGGCAGTGCGTCACCTCGCCCTGCCCGGAGTCGCGAAGCGCGAACTCGACGACATCCATCGCCTCATGTCGGAGCTCGAGAGTTCGGCACAGCAGGCCACCCGAACCAGAGTACTGCAATCGGCAGGAACAACCCGCAGCACGATCGCGCTGCTCGCGCTGGGAGCGATGTTGCAATTCGTCCTGCTGGGCTCTGTGTATTTTCTGATCCATCACGACATCACCAATCGGAGGCGAGCGGCCGCGGAATTGCGGCGCCAGGGGGAGCTGCTGCAGGCAGCCAACAAGGAATTGGAAGCGTTCAGTTATTCGGTCTCCCACGATCTGAGGGCGCCGTTGCGCCACATTGACGGGTACGCGGCGCTTCTCTCGAAGACTGTGGGCGAGGCGTTGAACGACAAGGCGAGGCGTTATCTGCAGACCATCTCCGACTCGGCCAAACAGATGGGACAATTGATCGACGATCTCCTCGTGTTCTCACGGATGGGCCGCCAGGAGATGCTCCACAGCACCGTCAATCTGAACCAGCTGATCCGGACGGTCATTCATGATTTGCGTCTTGACTTGCAAGGAAAGACCATCTCCTGGACAATTGGCTCGTTGCCGGAGGTACCGGGCGATCCGGCGATGTTGCGTCAGGTGTTCATGAATTTGCTCACGAACGCCGTCAAATTCACGGCCACGAGGCCGACGCCGAGCATTGAGATCGGCACGACCCGTGACTCCCCTGGTGAGGTGACCGTATTTGTCCGCGACAATGGCGTCGGGTTCGACATGCAGTACGTGAATAAGCTGTTCGGCGTGTTTCAACGCCTGCACCGGAACGATGAATTCGAAGGCACGGGAATTGGCCTGGCGAACGTGCGCCGGATTATTCACCGGCACGGCGGGCGGACATGGGCCGAAGGAGCCCTCGACCAAGGCGCGACGTTTTATCTGTCACTTCCCTTGAAAAGGACCTCCTCATGACCACTGTGAAACCGATCCTTTTGGCGGAAGATAATCCGCGCGACGCCGAACTGGCACTCGCCGCGATGGAGGAGCATCACATTGCGGACAAAGTTGTCGTCTGTCATGATGGCGCTGAAGTGTTGGATTATTTGTATTGCCGCGGGGCCTTCAAGAGCCGGGAATGCGGCAATCCGGTCGTCGTCTTCCTGGATCTGAAAATGCCAAAGGTGGACGGCATCGAGGTCCTGAGAACGATCAAGAACGATGCGAATCTCAAGCCGATTCCGGTCGTCATGCTGACGTCGTCTCGCGAAGAGCGCGACCTGGCTCAAAGCTATGCGCTCGGTGCCAATGCGTATGTAGTCAAACCTGTGGAGTTCCAGCAGTTCATCTCGGCGGTGAAGGAACTCGGCGTATTCTG
>Ga0070664_100000582_pt1 | contig 27819 bp, 25 predicted proteins | sample KBSC73metaG_FD_65863 | JGI IMG/M metagenome (GOLD analysis project Ga0070664, IMG submission 65863) | Corn rhizosphere microbial communities from Kellogg Biological Station, Michigan, USA - KBS C7-3 metaG | ecosystem: Host-associated > Plants > Roots > Rhizosphere > Soil ... | reverse complement strand
GTAGGGCAGCTTCCGGAACGGGTTGGCCGCCACCAGCTGCGCGATGCCGTTCCGGTAGTCACGCTCCCGGAGCCCGGAGATGGCGGTGTCCACCGTGAGCACCAGGGCGCCGTAGCCCGCCTTGCGCGCCCGCTCGATGGCCGCGCTCGCCACCTCGCGACCACCGACGAGGTAGACCTGGTACCAGCAGACGCCGTCGTTCCCCGCCTTGACCTCCTCCAGCGAGGTGCCGGCCAGCGTGGAGAGGATGTAGGCCGTCCCCGCGGCTGCGGCCGCTCGCGCCGCCTCCACCTCGCCCCTGGGCCACACCAGCCGCGTGCTCCCCACCGGCGCGAGGAGGAAGGGCAGCGAGAATCGCTGTCCCAGCACGACGGCCTCCAGATTCGCGCGCGGCGAGGCGACTGCACCCCGGGGACGGAAGAGGAGCTCGTCGAACACCGAGACGTTGGAGCGGAGCGTGCTCTCCCTCTCCGCGCCCCCATCCACGTAGTCGAAGACCGCGCGGGGAAGCCGTCGCATCGCCGCCCGCCGCAGGTCGGCGATGTTCAGAACCTTCGGAGGAGCCACCGCCGCAGGGTGGGACATGACGCCGCAGCCTTACTGCGCGACCCGGTGCCGGTCCAGCGGCACCGGCCGTCGTTCTCGCTCCTGCCCAACCGGTCAACCCCGCGCCGCGCCCCGCCGGGCCAGGTGCGTCACCGCCTCGCCAAGACCCGCCAGCGTCAGCGGATACATGGGGAACACCTTCCGGATGGTCCGGACGGTCTGGGCCCACCAGGCGCTCGGGGGTTCCGGGTTCAGCCAGGCGTGCCGGTGGAAGTGCTCCGCCAGCTGCATCAGCCAGACGATGCCTTCCGGTCCATCAGGGTCGAAGAGGTCCGTGCCGCTGGACCGGAGCATGAGCTCGTAGGGCGCCATGAGCGCATCGCCCACCATCACCAGCTTCCAGTGCGGTCCGCAGTCCGCCAGCAGGTTCGGCAGCGGGATGGGGTCCGAGAAGCGCTCCGTCCGGTACACCCGGCCGTAGACGCAGTTGTGGAAGTAGTAGGTCTTCAGCGCCTTGAAGTGGGTGGCCTGCTTCGCCGCGCTGAACAGACGGTCCACCACGTGGGCGTGGGGCGTCATCGAGCCGCCCACGTCGAGCAGGAGCAGCACCCGGGTATCCGGCCGGCGCGGTGGCCGGAGCACCACCTCCAGCTCACCCGCGTTTCGCGCGGTGGCGTCGATGGTCTCCTCGAGGTCCAGCTCGTCCGCGATTCCCTCGCGGGTGAAGGCCCGCAGCTTCCGGAGCGCCATCCCCATCGCCCGGGTGTCCAGTACCTGGTCGTCCCGGTATCCGCGGTACAGCCGGGCGTCCGCCGTCTTCAGCGCGCTCCGTCCGCCCCCCTCGCCCTCGATGCGATGGCCCTCCGCCGCTCCAGCCAGGCCGGCGTGCCCGAACGGGGAGGTCCCCCGGGTGCCGATCCAGCGGTCGCCGCCGTCGTGGCGTCGGCGCTGTTCCCGCATCCGCTGCTCGAAGAGGGCCTGCAGCGCCGCAGCGTCGAGCGCATCCAGCGCCGCGGACTCCTCCGCCGTGCGGTCCCGGGGCGGCTTGGCGGCCGCGTCCCGCAGCCACTGGAGGAGCTCCTCGGCCAGTGCCCGTCCCTTCTCCTCGATGCCCTTGAAGTGGGCGAGGAACGCCTGGTCGAACGCGTCGAGATGGGCCTCGGTGTGCACGCACAGCGACCGCGCCACGTCGTAGAAGCCCTCCAGCGAGCTGTCGTGGAGCCCTGCCTCGAGCGCCCGGGCGAGCGCCAGCGCCTCCTGCGCGCCCACCGGCACCTTCCGCCGCCTCAGCTCGTAGAGGAATCCGACGAACACAACCCTGCCTCACCCCCGCGCCCGGCGCGCCCCCGCCGCCTCGGCGAAGGCCTCCAGGTCCTGCTCCTTCTTCAGCAGCGCGCCCACGAAGGGCAGCTGGGCCTCGAGCTTCACGTTCTGGATGCCCGCGGCCTGGAGCACCGCCAGCCAGTCCACCAGCTCACCGGTGCTGGGGCGCTTGCGGAGTCGGGTCAGCGAGCGCAGCTGATAGAAGACCTCCAGCGCCTGGTCGACCAGCGCATCGTCGAGCGTCGGGTGGTGGACCCGGACGATGCGCTTCATCAGCTCCTGGTCGGGGAAGTCGATGAAGTGGAACACGCAGCGGCGGAGGAACGCGTCCGGCAGCTCCTTCTCGTTGTTGCTGGTGATGACCACCACCGGCCGCTCGGCGGCGACGATCTCCTGCTCGGTCTCCATCACCCGGAATCGCATCCGGTCCAGCTCGTGGAGCAGGTCGTTCGGGAACTCGAGGTCCGCCTTGTCCACCTCGTCGATGAGCAGCACCACCCGGCCCTTCGAGAGGAACGCCTGACCGAGCGGTCCCCAGCGGATGTAGTGACCGACGTCCTTCACGTCGCCCCCGCCGAACCGGCTGTCGTGCAGACGCTGGACGGTGTCGTAGACGTAGAGGCCGTCCTGGGCGCGGGTGGTGCTCTTCACGTTCCAGGTGAGGAGCGGGAGCGACAGCGCGCCGGCGATCGCGTCCGCCAGCAGCGTCTTGCCCGTGCCGGGCTCGCCCTTGACCAGCAGCGGCCGCTCGAGCGCCAGCGCGCAGTTCACCGCCGCCTGCAGCGCGGGGTTGGTGAGGTAGCGATCGGTTCCGGTGAAGCGCTTGAAGGCGGAGGGCATGGGGTTCAGGAGGGGAGCAGGCCACCGAGGAGACGGGCTACCCGGTCCAGGGCATCGGGGTGGACCGTGTGGGGGCCATCGAAGGGGATGAAGTCGACGGAGAGCCCGGCCGTCGTGAGGAGGTCACGCAGCGCCTCGCCCTCGGAGTAGGGGAGAACCGGATCCTGCCGCCCGTGGGAGAGGATGACCGGCAGGCCCGCGCGCCGCGGCGCGAGCTTCCTCCACGTCTCGGCGGTGACGGGGACCGAGCTGAGCGCCACGAGCGCCGCCGGTCGCTGCTCCCAGTGCAACGCGAGATCGGTGGCCAGCATCCCTCCCTGGCTGAAGCCCCCCAGCACCACCCGCTCCGGCCCGAGCCCCGTCGTCCCGGCGAGCAGGGTTTCGATGGCGCCCTGGAGCTTTCGCCGTGCGGAGGCGAGGCCCTCGGGCGCCTCGTTCCGGAGCCGTTCGCGCCCCTCGGCGGTCCGGGACAGAGTGGAGAGCTTCATCCAGTCCAGCGGCCACCAGGCTCGCGCGTCTCCCCAGGCCGCATACCCCATGCTCAGCGGGGCGGCGGGGAAGGCAAAGCGCACCGATCGGAGCCGGGGCTCGCGCTCCAGCAGCTCGGGGACGAAGGGCACCAGGTCCTCGCCGCTGGCTCCGTACCCATGATTGAAGACCACCAGCAACGGCGGTCGGGCGCCGCCGTCCGGCTGGACCACGTGAACTTGCAGCTCGCCGGCGGTGCTGCTCACGACGTCGCTCATCGAACCCATCCCACGCTAGCAGCATGCCAAGGCGCCCAGGCATCGACCATCGCTCGCTCGCATGGGGGTGGTTCGGCTAGATCGATCGGCAGATGAGCGCCGAGAGCTGGACCGGATGGTGGCGAGGCCGCCAGGACGCCTTCGAGACGGCCCTGCGCGGGCTGGTCGAGGTCAACTCCTTCACCGAGAACCGCGAGGGCGGGCTGGAGGTCGGCCGGAGGCTGCGGGACCTCCTGGCGCTCCCGGGCATCGAGGCCACGGCCGTCCCGAGCACCCGCTACGCCGACCACTGGGTCTTCCGGACCGCCGGGGATGCTCGCCTTTCGCCGGTGGCCCTCATCGGCCATCTGGACACCGTGTTCCCCCCCGGGAAGTTCGAGGGCTATCGCGTGGACGGGCCGCTCCGGCGCGGCCCCGGGGTGCTGGACATGAAGGGCGGCCTGGTGGTCGTGGCCTACGCCCTGCGGGGCCTGGCCGAGGCGTATCCCGGGGGGCTCGGCGTCCTCCCCCCGCTGCGCATCGTGGTGGTCTCCGACGAGGAGGTCGGCTCTCCCGAGGGCGCCGGAGTCATCCGGCGGTCCATCGGCGACAGCGACGCCGCGCTGGTCTTCGAGTCCGGCCGGGCGCAGGACGCGATCATCACCCGCCGCAAGGGCACCGGAAACGTGAGCGTGGTGGGGCAGGGCAGGGCGGCGCACGCCGGGAACGCCCACCCCGAGGGAAAGAACGCCATCTGGGCAGTGGCCCGCTGGGTGGATGCCGCCCAGCAGCTCACCGACTACGAGCGCGGGGTCACCGTCAACGTGGGCACCATCTCCGGAGGCATCGGGAAGAACACGGTGCCCGAGCACGCCGAGGCGCACGCCGACATCCGCTACCTGACCCGGGTCGACGGGGAAGCGCTGGTGCAACGGCTCCGCGACGCGGCGGAGCGAGCGGCGGCGTCGGTGCCCGGGACGCGGCTCGAGCTCTCGGGAGGGGTGAACCGCGATCCGCTGGAGCGCACTGCGGCGAACGTCGCGCTCATGGACGAGTACGCGCGCGCGGCCCGGGCCGCGGGACTCGGAGCGGTGGAAGCACCGCTCATCGGCGGAGCCAGCGACGCGAGCACCACTTCCTCCATGGGAATCGCCTCCATCGACGGCCTCGGCCCCCGCGGGAAGGGCTTCCACACCGTGGAGGAGCAGATCGAGGTGGGGACCCTCGTTCCCAAGGCAGAGGCCCTGGCGCGGTTCCTCGCCGGCCGCGCGGGGACGGGCAGTGGATGACGAGGAGGCGCCAGTTCCGCTGCCGCTGGACGGACGGCTGGACTTGCACCTCTTCCAACCCCGGGACGTTCCCGCCCTGCTCGACGCCTACCTTCCCGAGTGTCGCGCCGCGCGGGTCCTCCAGCTGGAGATCGTCCACGGGAAGGGCACCGGAGCCCTCGGGCGCCGCGTCCGGGCCCTGCTGGAGCGCCGGGACGACGTGCTGCGCCACCGAATCGCCGACGAGGCGCGCGGCGGGTGGGGGGTGACCCTCGTCACCCTGAAGCCCTTGCCCGGGGAGCCCCGGACCCACCCCTCGCCAGCCCGCCCGGAGTCCGAGTAGGAAGTAATCTTCCAATGCGCCGAGAGCACCCACTCACCGTCGTCGTCGTGGACGACCAGGCCCTCTTCCGCCGGTCGATCCAGGACCGGCTCCGGGCCGACGGGTACGACGTGGCGGGGGCGGAGAACGGCTTCGAGGCCCTCTTGCTCCTGCAGGCGACCCCCGGCCCCTGCGTCGTCCTGCTGGACCTGATGATGCCGGTGATGAACGGAGTGGAGTTCCTCAAGACGCTCGACAAGCGGGGCGAGGGCGAGCACGTCCGGGTGATGCTGGTCTCCGGCAACGGCGTGGTCGACCGGGTGGCGCTGGACAGCAAGCGCGTCGTGGCCCGGTTGCAGAAGCCGCTGGAGATGAACGAGCTGCTGAGCGCGCTGGAGACCCAGGAGCTCCCGGTGATTCCCCCACGGCGGACGCTGCACTGATGGCGGAAACCGAGCGGGTGGAGCGGCCCTCGCTCTAGAACCCGAGCCCCACCCGCACCCCGCCGCCACGCGGAAGCCGGAAGGGCGTCCAGCGCAGCGTCATCCGCCGGGGACCCGGGGCGCCGACCCGCACGTCGAGCCCCAGCCGTTCGCGGAGCTCGGACCCGCTCATCCCGGCCACGCGCACCGTCCCGACGGTCTCCGGCGCGGAGCATCCGCCGCCGAGGCGAGCGCCGCCGCGCCAGGAGCAGTCCCGCCCGGGGTCCGGGCGCAGGAACGACCGCGGTGCTCAGCACCAGGGGTGGGACGGGCTGCGCGCGGGCGCGGAGGCCCGCGCCGTGGGCGAGGAGATCCGCCGCGGGACCGAGCGCGGGCGCATCCGGCGGTGCGGACAGAAGCGTCCCGGTGATGATCAGGACCAGCATCATCTCCCGGCCGTCAGATGACTCACGTCGTTCCAGAGCCAGAGGACCTCCGCGGCGTGCTCGCGACCCAGCACGCTCACCGAGGCCGTGCTGAGAGCGAGCCGCTCGCCGAACCCCGGTGGCGCCTGGACCCACCGCGCGGCGAGCACCCTCAGGAGATGCCCATGGGCGAAGATGGCCACGTCCCCCTCGATTCCCCGCAGCTCGGAGATGATCCGATCGGCGCGGACACCGACCTGCTCGGCAGTCTCTCCCTGCGGGCACCCGTCGCGCCAGAGGTTCCACTCCGGCCGCTCGTGGAGGATGTCGGTCCGGGTCCGTCCCTCGTAGGCGCCGTAGTCCCACTCCATCAGATCCGGCCGGACCTCCGCCCGGTCGCCGAGCCCGGCGAGCACGCACGTGTCACGAGCGCGCGACAGCGGACTGAGAAGTACCCGGGAGAACGGCCAGGCGGCCAGCCGATGGCGGAGGAGTTCCGCCTCCCGTCTTCCCTCCTCGGTCAACGGGATGTCCTGCCTCCCGGTGTGTTGCTTGGACTTGGTCCACTCGGTCTCTCCGTGGCGAACCAGGACCACCACCCGACTCGTCTGTGACATCTTGCGCTCTCCGCCGCCCCGGGGCCTTCCGAGCAGTCGGTGCCGCACCATAGAGCGGTCGCTCCCCCGAGCGGCTACAATGCCACGCCCATGGAGACCCTGGTCCTCAGTACCGGGTACGAGCCAGTCGCGCGTGTTTCGTGGCAGAGAGCCATCAACCTCCTCTTCCTCGGAAAGGTGGAGGTGGTGGAGGAGTACGAGGATCGGCTGGTCCGGTCGGTCACCTTCGCGGTGAAGATGCCGTCCGTCATCCGGTTCCTGCGCGCCGTTCGTAACCGGAAGCGGGCCATCAAGTTCAGCCGCGAGAACGTCTACGCGCGCGACCACGGGAAGTGCCAGTACTGCGCCGCGCGCGTCAGCCGGCAGGACGCCACCTATGATCACGTGGTCCCGCGCGCCCAGGGGGGACACACCACCTGGGAGAACGTGGTGATCTGCTGCTTCGGGTGCAATCAGCGGAAGGGGGGCCGCACGCCCCCGCAGGCGGGCATGGGGCTCCTCAGCACACCGGTGAAGCCGAAGCGGCTGCCCGAGACCTTCCACCTGACCTTCACCTTCGAGCCGGGCATGCCTCTGTCCTGGCGCAAGTTCCTGCGGGACGTGGCGTACTGGCACGGCGAGCTCGAGGACTGATCTCCCGGACTCCGGCGGCGATCGCCGGGGCCTGGTCCGCGCTCCCCGGCGGCGTCCGGCGAGCGCTGGGCCGCGCCCCGCTCTTCGCCGGGCTGGTGCTGGGCCTGGTCAACGGGATGCTCAACGCGGTGGGCGGCGCGGAGGTCTTCCTCCTCTCCCCGTTTCACTTCCAGGCTCGGGTCCGCGCGCTGGGACGGTACGTGCTGCACCGTCCGCACTGCGCGTTTCGCGCTCACCCTCCGCTGGCGCCGCTCATCTCCGCGGCCGAGCGGCGACATGGGCTGCCGGGCGGACTCCTGGCCGCCCTGGTGGAGGTGGAGAGCGGAGGGCGGCCCCACTGCATCTCCGGCGCGGGAGCGATGGGCCCGGGCCAGCTGGTTCCCTCCACCGCGCACCTCCTCGGGGTGGACGATCCCTTCGATTCGGAGGAGGCAGTGGAGGGAAGCGCACGGTATCTGGCCGAGCAGCTCCGCCGCTTCCGATCGGTCCGCCTCGCGCTCGCTGCCTACAATGCCGGGCCCGGCCTGGTGGGGAGCGGAGGGGGGTGGCCGGACGAGACCCGGGCCTACGTGGAGCAGGTCACCGAGCGCTACGCGCGGCGTCGGCGGGTCCAGGCCCACCGCTGACCGCCGGGGGACGGAATCCGTGCGTGACCCGGGTGGTGGGACTAGAAGCGGGACGACGGACGCATGGTGCTGACTCGCCAGCAGCAGCTCTACACCTATCTGAGTGGCATCTTCGTCGCCGCCCTGCTCCTGGGCGACCTGATGGGCGGCAAGGCCTTCGGGGTGGACCTGCACCTCTTCGGGCTCCGCTACCAGCAGCCGATCTCGGTGGGGCTCTTCGCGTTCCCGATCACCTTCCTCCTCACCGACATCGTCAACGAGTTCTACGGCACGAAGGGGGCGCGGTTCCTCACCCTGCTCGGGATGTGGATGGCGGTGTTCGCCTACGTCGTGCTGAACGTCTCGCAGCTGCCCGCCGCGGACCCGAACAGCTTCTTCACCGACGCCGAATTCAACAAGGTGTTCGGCATCGGGGGAAAGCTCTTCGTCGCCTCGATCATCGCCTACCTGTGCGGGCAGTTCCTCGACATCCACGTCTTCGCGTTCTGGAAGGCGCTCACCCAGTCGAGGCACCTCTGGCTCCGCGCGACCGGCTCCACGGTCGCCAGTCAGGTGGTGGACACCTTCGTCATCAACTACCTGTTCTGGTACGTCTTCCCCGCGGTGGGGAACGCCCAGCCGCGACCCCTGGGATGGGTCACCAGCAAGGCCGTGGGCGAGTACCTGATCAAGGTGCTGGTGGCCATCGGGCTGACCCCGGCGATTTACGCGCTGCATGAGTTCGTGGTGCGGCGGCTCGGAATCCGGCCCCACCCCCACCCGGCCCGGGGGTCCGATTCGGTGGCCTCCCCCGCCCCGTCCGGGGAGACCCTGTAGGTCCACGGGGGGTTGACGTCTCACGCGAGCGCCGGGCACCGTTGTCGCACCATGTCCGACGGCCCGATCCTCATCGTCGACGATGACGCCTTCGTCCGGACGTTGCTCCGCGACATGCTCGCCGATCAGGGGCACCCGCTGCAGGAGGCGGAGAACGGCCAGGAGGCACTGGAGCTCCAGGGCCCGCCCCCCAGGATCGTGCTCCTGGACCTGTTCATGCCGGAGATGAGCGGGATGGAGGCGCTGGCCCTCATTCGCAACCGCTGGCCGGGGACGCCCGTCCTGGTCATCAGCTCGATGGACAGCGAGCGCCTGGTGGACGAGGCGCTCGCCGCCGGCGCTGCCGGTTACATCACCAAACCGTTCCATCCGATGGAGATCGCTTCCGCGGTGGAGCGTGCGCTCGCCGCCTGAGGACACAGCGCCCGACGAGACACTGGCCATGCCCGAGTACTGGATCGGAGATGCGGAAGGACGGGTGCTCGGGCCCGTGAGCCTCGACGTGGTGCAGGACCTGGTGAACACCGGACGTCTCACGGAGATCACCCGCGTCTCCCGCGACGGCCGGAACTGGGGCACGCCGGCGGGTTTCCCGGAGGTGATGACGCTCCTCCTGAACGCGCCCTCGCCGGAGGCGCTCCTGCAGGCAGAGCGACACGAGGCGGCGCGGGTCCGCGAGCAGCTGCGGGCGATGCAGGGGCGGCCGCCGCACGAGATCTTCCGGCTGGATCGCAACGCCTCGGTCGATGCGTACCGGAACGCCTTCTTCAAGCTGGTGAAGCGCTTTTACCCCGACCGGGTCCGGGCCCAGGCCCATCCGGATCTGCGGAAGGCCTACGCCGACGCCTTCCAGTTCCTCAGCAAGCTGATGGTGCACATCGAGAAGGACCTGTCCGCGGGTATGCCGGTCTCGCCTCTCCCGGTGATGCGCTCCGTCCCTCCGCCCCCGCCAGGTGACGACGAGCCGCTGACCCCCATCCCTGCACCGCCGCCGCAGACCGCGCGGCCGCTGACCGTCGTGCCGCGGGTCATGACCCCTCTCCCCCGGCAGTCGCCCCTGATGCCGCCTGCGCCGGAAGGTGTCTTCAGCTACCAGCCACACGAGTTCGTCGGCTTCGAGCGACGCGAGGACCGGGTGGAGGTCACCATCCGGGTCACCGCGCGGAACAGCCGGATGTTCACCGACCATCCGCTCGCCAATCTGAAGACCGACGGCTTCTTCCTCGCCTGCGCGAAGTCGCTGCCGCTGGGAACGCTGGTGGACGTCATCTTCCGCTTCGACGAGGAGCGGCGCGAGGTGCGCTCGCGCGGCCGGGTGATTCTCGAGAACACCGGGGGTGACCCCGCCAAGCCCGCCGGGTTCGGCGTGCGCTTCATCACCCTGGTGGAGCAGGATCGCCGCTTCATGCAGCAGTTCGTGGAGAAGACCGGGGCGAGGTGACGGCCGGTCGGGGTCCGTCGCATCCCGCGTTCCTCGGCCCCGGAGCGGATTGCCCTTACGGGAGTCTGGGGCGGATGGGCTGCGGCGCGTCCGGGTTCACCGCGCCGAGCCGGACCGGGTCCCCCACCCGCACCGTGCCTCCCGCCAGCACACGCGCCAGCTGCCCGCGGTGTCCCCATGCGTCGCTGATCAGTCCGGGCCGGACGCGCTCCAGCTTCGAGCAGGGTAGGCAGGGCCCGGTCAGCTCGAGCACCACCTCGTCACCGAGGTGCAGCCGCTGGCCGGCCTCGAACGACTCGAGCGGGAGACCCTCGAGGAGCACGTTTTCTTTGAGAACGCTCCCCGGGAGCCGCAGCAGCTCGAGCTCGGCCTGATCGACGAGGAGCAACTGGCGTCGATGGCCCGGCCGACGGGTGGCATGCCGGTCGCCGACGAATCCGCGCTCGACTTCGGCCACCGCGCTGTCCACGTCGCGCATGGACTCACCGCTCCGTCCGGCGACCCGGAGCGCGCGCACCACGCCCTGCGTCACCGCCAAGCGAGCCGTCCGGGCCTGTCTGTCATGCGCTTGACCGGTAACGGCGGTCAGCGGTCAAGTCACGTGTCATCCGGCCGAGCGTCGGTGAGGGTCGCCGCATAGAGTGCCCCGTCGGGTGGCAGACCCGAGCTCACAGAACGTGGCGCCCTCGGTCTCCGAGGCCGGCCCGGTCCTGTCGCTGCGCGAGGTGTCCCGGAGCTTCGGCGGGGTCGGCGCGGTACGGCCGCTTTCTCTCGATGTCCCCCGGGGCCAGACGACCGTGCTGCTCGGGGAGAGTGGTAGCGGGAAGAGCACGCTGCTCCGGCTGATGGCCGGCCTGCTCTCCCCTGACTCCGGCGAGATCGTCCTCGAGGGAGCGCCGATCACGGCCGCGAATGGACCCATCCTCCGGCGGCGAATCGGGTTCGCGCTTCAATCGGGAGGACTGTTCCCGCACCTCACGGCCGCAGACAACGTGACGCTCCTCGCGCAGGCGCTGGGAAAGCCCCGGAGCTGGCGCGCAAAGCGGCTGGAGGAGCTCGCCGCCGTGGTGCGACTCGATCCTGGCGTCCTGGCCCGCTGGCCGCTCGAGCTGTCGGGCGGGCAGCGCCAGCGGGTGAGCCTGATGCGGGCCCTGATGCTCACGCCGGCGGTGGTGCTGCTCGACGAGCCGCTGGGGGCGCTCGACCCGGTGACCCGAGGCGAGCTCCAGCAGGAGCTCCTGCGCGTCTTCCGCTCACTCGGAACGACGGCGGTGCTCGTCACCCACGACCTGGACGAGGCAGGCGTGCTCGGTGACCGGGTGGCGCTGATGCGGGATGGAGCGCTCGTTCAAGTGGGGCCGCTCTCCGAGCTCGCGGCGCATCCGGCGGATCCGTGGGTGGCCCGCTTCCTCGCGGGCTGGCGGGGAGGTCCTGCCCGGTGAGCGCGCTCCTGCTCCTCGCGCTCTCCGCGACGGCGCCCGACCCGGTCCGGGTGGCGAGCAAGACGTTCACCGAGTCGGTCATCCTCGGCGAGCTGGTGACGGAGGTGCTCCAGCATCGCGGCATCCCGGCCAGGCACCTGCGCGATCTGGGCGGTACGCGGGTGGTCTGGGATGCGCTGGTGCGGGGTGACGTGGACGTTTACCCGGAGTACACCGGCACCCTCGCCGAGGAGATCTTCGCCGGCCGCGTTCGGTCCGATGCGCTGGGCCCGGCGCTGGCCGCCGCTGGCGTGGAGCTGGGCCCCGCGCTGGGATTCGAGAATGGCTATGCCCTCGGGATGCGGGAGGACGTCGCCGACCGGCTTGGCATCCGGCGAATCTCGGACCTCCGTGCCCATCCCGGACTGCGCTTCGGCTTCAGCAGCGAGTTCATCGACCGCGCAGACGGCTGGCGCGCGCTGCAGCGCGCCTATGCGCTGCCCCAGTCGCAGGTCCGGGGACTGGAGCACGAGCTCGCCTACCGCGGCCTCCGCGCCGGCGCGCTGGACGTGGTGGACCTCTACTCGACCGACCCGGAGATCCAGGCCGAGCGCCTGCGTGTCCTCGAGGACGACCGGCACCACTTCTCCGAATACCGGGCGGTGCTGCTGGTGCGTGCCGACCTCGAGCGCCGGGTGCCGGGTGCCCGTGCCGCTCTGGAGCTGCTGCGCGACCGCATCGACGCCCGGGCGATGATCGCCATGAACGCCCGGGCCCGTCTGGATCGGGTGCCGGAGGTCAAGGTGGCGGCGGAGTTCCTCCGCTCGCGGCTCGACGGGGTGGCCGCCGGCCCCGCTCCGGAGCCTCCGGGCCGGGCCTCGCGCATCCTCACGCGCCTGGGCGAGCACCTCACGCTGGTGGCCATCTCGCTGGCGATGTCGCTCGTGGTCGCCATCCCGCTCGGCGTGCTCGCCGCTCGCCGGCGACGGCTCGGGCAGGCGGTGCTCGCGGCAGTGGGTGTGGTGCAGACCATCCCCTCGCTCGCGCTCCTGGTGTTGATGATTCCCCTGCTCGGCATCGGCACCAAGCCGGCCATCGCCGCGCTGTTCCTCTACGGGCTCCTCCCCATCGTCCGGAACACCCACGCCGGGCTGGTGGGCATCGCGCCCGACCTTCGCGAGTCGGCCGACGCTCTGGGCCTGCCGCCTCCGTTTCGGCTGCTCCGCGTGGAGCTTCCGCTCGCCTCGCCTTCCATCCTCGCCGGGGTGAAGACCTCGGCGGTCATCGCGGTGGGCACGGCCACGCTCGGTGCCCTCGTCGGGGCAGGCGGGTTCGGACAGCCCATCCTCACCGGCATCCGGCTCGCCGACACCAGCCTGCTCCTGGAGGGCGCGCTCCCCGCGGCGGCGCTGGCCCTCGGAATGGAGGCGGCGTTCGACGGCCTGGAGAGGCTGATGGTTCCGAGGGGGCTCCGGATTCGCCCGGAGGAGGCCAGGTGACGGTCGCCCTCCGGAGCGCCCGGGGGCGCGGCATCCTGCTCGCGTCGATCGTGGGCTCGGGGATGGCGTTCCTGGACTCGACGGTGGTGAACGTCGTCCTGCCGACCCTCGGCAGGAGCCTCCACGCCGACCTCGCCGGCCTGCAGTGGACGCTCGATGCATACCTGCTGACCCTGTCCGCGTTCCTGCTGGTGGGCGGGAGCCTCGGCGATCGCCTGGGACGCAAGCGGATGTTCGAGGTCGGCGTCGTGGGATTCGCCGCCGCGTCTCTGCTCTGCGGGCTGGCTCCCAGCATCCTGGCGCTCTCCCTGGCCCGAGCCCTCCAGGGGCTCGCCGCGGCGCTGCTGGTCCCGCTCAGCCTCGCCCTGGTGCGGACCGGCATCGACGAGGGAGATCAGGGCGAGGCCCTCGGGTTCTGGACCGGTCTGTCAGGTGTCACCTCGGCGGCGGGGCCTCTGGTGGGCGGATGGCTGGCGGAGACGGTGGGATGGCGAGCCATCTTCTTCCTCAACCTGCCGCTGGCGGTGGTGGCCCTCTGGGCTTCCCGGCGCTGTGTGCCGGACACCCGGGGCGCCGGCGAGGGCAAGCCGCTCGACGTCGCCGGGGTGGTGACCGGAGTGCTGGCGGTCGGCGGCGTGACCTTCGCGCTCATCGAGGGGCCGGCGCACGGATGGCGTCCGGCGGCGCTGGTGGCCGCGGGGGTTGGCGTGGTGGCGCTGGCAGCGTTCCTGGGGGTGGAACGCCGCCCGGAGGCGATGATGCCGCTGTCGCTCTTCCGGGTGACGACCTTCGCCGCGACCAATGGCGTCACCCTTCTCCTCTACTCGGCGCTGGGCTGTGTCCTGTTCTTGCTGATGCTCGAGCTGCAGCTGGGGATGGGGGTCGGTCCGGTGACCGCGGGGCTCACCCTGCTCCCGGCCTCGGTGCTGATGCTGCTGCTCTCGCCGCCTACCGCCCACTGGAGCCAGGTGCATGGAGCCCGGTGGCCGATGGCTCTGGGGTCGTTGCTGGCCGGAGCTGGCTTCGTCCTCTTCCTGCTGCTCCGCCCGGGGGCGTCGTGGACCGTGGTCCTTCCCGGTGCGGTGCTGCTGGGGCTCGGGCTGGCGCTCGCCGTCGCGCCGCTCACCGCCGCGGTGCTCGACTCCGCTCCTGCGGACCAGGCCGGCATCGCCTCGGGCGTGAACAACGCCGTGGCCCGCCTGGCCGGCTTGCTGGGGGTCGCCGCGGTCCCGTGGGCCGCCGGCCTCTCCATGAACGGGAGAGAGGCGGACGATGCGCGGCTGACCGCAGGATTTCACCGTGCGATGGTGCTGTGCGCCGGCCTCTGTCTGCTCGCAGCCGTGGCCTCGGTGCTGTGGGTGCCCGCCCGGCCGGCCGGGGAGAAGGGCTGACGGTCTTCCGCGCTCAGCCCGCGCCGCCGCCCAGCGCTGCCAGCCCGGCCCGGGCGATCTGCTCGTCCTCGTGCGAGGCCACGCCGGACACGCCCACCGCGCCGACCCAGTCGCCCTCGACCTGGATGGGCAGACCGCCCTGGACGCGGAGCTGGCCGGGGAAGCCGACCAGGGCGGGCCGCTCCTTGACCATGTCCTCCATCGCCTTGGTGGGGAGCCGTACCATCGCGGAGGTCCAGGCCTTCCGGGTCGCGATCTCCGGGGTCTGAGGGAAGGCGCCGTCCATCCGCTCCAGGGCGAGAAGGAACCCGCCGTCGTCCACCACGGCGATGGTGACGTTCCACTTGCGCTGCTCGGCCTCGTGGCGAGCGGCGTCGACGATCTTCCGGACATCCGACAGGGAGAGGGCGCGCTTGGTTCTCATGCGGACGCCCCTTAGCGCCACGGCCGCGGCAGGGGAAGGGACGAGACGGGTCGAGGCGCTCAGTCCCGTCCGCGGGCGAGCATCGTCGTTGCCCACGTCATTCGAATGCGAGGTCCTCCGCGGCGCTCCACTCCCGCGCCCGAGCGCCGTCCGTGGGTCCCGCGAGGTTGATCGATGTCGTGGGGCACGGTCGCTCGGACTTCACCCGTGGGAGCTCCACGGCCACGATCAGGGACTCGTCCATCACGCCGCACGCCCAGAAGTTGATCCACGGGAAGCCGATGGCGAGCAGCTCCTCGAACCGAGCTTCGTACTCGCTCGGCGTGCGCAGGTCGCTTGCGGCGTACGCGGCATCGCCCCCGGGAGTCGAGCGCGAGGTGGTTCACCTCGATCAAGGAAACCTTCGTGAACGGGATGTCGAGTCCCCTCTCGAGGACGAACTGAGTCGAACGCTTCAGGGCTACGGAGAGAGCGCCCATGTGGGAGGGCAGCGGCAAGTCCACAGGGATGTTGCCTTGCACCCCATTGGGTGCCAGCCGACCTCCCCGAACCCCCGAAAACGTCAGCCCACGCCCGTACGGTGGCCCGATGGAGCTCTCCTGGGTGGCGGGAACGGGGATTCTGGTGGCCGCGGCTGCGGCGCTGGGCTGGATCCTGGGCAGAGCCCGACTCGCGGCGGCGCACGTGGCGGAGCGCGCCTCGCTGGAGACGACGCAGGAGGTTCTGACCGAACGGGTGCGGGCCCGCGATGCAGAGGTCCAGGAGCAGCTCCGTGCAGTGCTCGCCGTCACCGCCCGCGCCGAGGCGCTCGAGGACGCCCGGTCTCGTGCTCTCGCCGCGCTCGCGGCGGAGCGGGCGGCCCGGGCCGAGGAGCAGCGGGCCATGGACGAGAAGCTGGCTCTGGTCCAGGCGACGCAGGATCAGCTGACCGAGCGGTTCAAGGCGCTGTCCCACGACGCGCTCCAGGCCAACACCCGGAGCTTCCTCGAATACGCGAAGGCGCAGCTGGAGAAGACCCAGGAGGTGGCGAAGGTCGAGCTGGACGCGCGTTCGACGGCCATCGATGTGCTGGTCGCGCCGCTGAAGGAGGCGCTGGAGAAGGTGGACGGGAAGCTCACCGAGCTTGACCAGTCCCGCGAGCGGGCGCAGGGAGCCCTGGGGGCGCAGCTCCGAGCACTGGCCGAGTCGCAGGATTCGCTCCGCCAGCAGACCGAGCGCCTCGTCGGCGCGCTCCGTGCACCCAACACCCGCGGCCGGTGGGGGGAGGTCCAGCTCCGCCGGGTGGTGGAGCTGGCGGGCATGGTGGACCGGTGCGACTTCACCGAGCAGGCCCGGGTGGAGGGGGAGGGCGGAACACTGCGGCCGGATCTGGTCGTCCACCTCCCCGGCGAGAAGCAGGTGGTGGTGGACAGCAAGGTGCCGCTGCAGGCGTACCTGGATGCGCACCAGGCCGCCGACGAGGCGACGAAGCAAGCGCGCCTGACCGCTCACGCCGCCGACGTGCGGCGTCACGTGCGGAAGCTGAGCGAGAAGAGCTACGCGGCTCAGTTCGAGTCCGCGCCGGAGTTCGTGGTGATGTTCATGCCCGGCGAGGCCTTCCTCTTCGCCGCGCTGGAGAAGGACCCGGAGCTCATCGAGTTCGGCGCGCAGCAGAACGTCATCCTCGCCACTCCGACGACGCTGATCGCCCTCCTGCGCGCGGTCGCCTACGGCTGGCGGCAGGAGCAGGTCGCCCGGAACGCCCGGGACATCCAGGCGCTGGGGCGCGAGCTGCACGACCGGCTCCAGACGGTGGTGAAGCACCTGGCACGCTCGGGCAGCGGCTGGGCGGTTCGGTGGACGCCTACAACTCGGCGATCAGCTCGCTGGAAGCCCGGGCGCTGGTCACCGCGCGCAAGTTCCGCGAGCTGGGCGCGGGCGGCGAGCAGGACATCCCGCGGCTGGAGCCGGTGGAGTCACTGGTCCGGCAGCTGGACATCCTGGTGCTCCCTCCCGGGCGCCGCGGGGGCCACGAAGCGGCCTGACCGAGACGAGGAGAGCGCTCCCGTCCGGAGCGCCTCCGCGCGGGGTTCGACGAGCGGTCTCCTGCTCGATGACCTCGCCGGTTCGTCGGGCTATGAGTTCCCCGCAATGGAGAGGACGCGGCGCCCGACGCGCGTGGTGGTCGTGGGGGCCGGCCCCGGCGGCCTGGCCGCGGCGATCAACCTGGCCGGCCTGGGGCTGGACGTCACCGTGGTGGAGAAGGACAGCGTTCCCGGGGGCCGGATGAAGGGGCTCACCCTCGGCGAGCGGGGCGAGTACGCGCTCGACACTGGGCCGTCCATCCTCCAGCTTCCCGCGGTCCTGGCGCGAATCTTCGAGCGTTCGGGCAAGCGACTCCAGGACTACGTCACCCTGGTCCCGGTGGACCCGAACACCCGGGTTCACTTCTGGGACGGGACGCAGCTGGACACCTCGAGGAACCGGGAGCGCCTCGAGGTGTCTCTGGCGAGGCTCGACCGGCGCCTGCCGATGGCCATGCGCCGCTGGATGGAGCTCAGCCGCGAGAAGTACTTCATCGCCTACGAGAGATTCATGGCCACGCCCGCGGAGAGCCTCGGCTACTACGCGCCCTGGCGTCTTTTCCCCACGCTGCGCTTCAAGCCATGGCAGAGCCTGTACGCGCACCTCGACGAGTTCTTCCAGGACGATCGGGTGACGTACGCCCTGGCCTATCCCTCGAAGTACCTGGGCCTGCACCCGACCACCTGCTCCAGCGTGTTCTCGGTCATCCCCTATCTGGAGCTGGCGTTCGGGGTCTGGCACGTGCAGGGCGGGTTCCGCGCGCTCGCCCGCGGCATGCAGCGCTGCGCGGAGGATCTCGGCGCCCGCTTCCGCTTCGACAGCCCGGTCCGGAAGGTGTGGATCGACGCCGCGCATGCCCGCGGGGTCGAGCTCGCGAGCGGCGAACGCCTCGAGGCCGACGCGGTGGTGGTCAACGCCGATCTGCCGTACGCCGCCACGCGGCTGGTGGACCCCGAGTGGCGAGAGGGAACGCGGCTCGGCGACCGGGTGCTGGAGGGCTCCCGTTACTCGTGCAGCACGTTCATGATGTACCTGGGTCTCGACCGGCGGTGGGACGACCTTCCCCACCACCTGGTCTACCTGTCGAACAACGCCCGGCGGACCGACGCGGCCGCGCTCGATGACCGGTTCGTCGACGAGGACGATCCGCCGTTCTACGTGTGCAATCCCTGCGTGACCGATGCGAGCGGAGCGCCGCCGGGGCACTCGACGCTCTCCGTCCTCGTCCCCACGCCCAACACCAGCCGGGCGGTGGACTGGGGGCAGACGGAGCGGGTCCTCGCCGAGCGGGTGCCGGGCTGGCTGGTCAAGGTCGGCCTGCACGACGTCGTCCGTCACATCCGGGCCAGCCGGACCTTCACCGCCGAGACCTGGCGCGACGACTTCAACGTGTTCCGCGGCGCGGTCTTCAACCTCGCCCACGGGTGGCTGCAGCTCGGGCCGCTCCGGCCGAAGGTGAAGAACCCGGATGTCGAGGGTCTGTACTGGGTCGGCGGAGGCACCCACCCGGGCAGCGGGCTGCTCACCATCATGGAGAGCGCGAACATCGCCGCGGACTACCTGGCGAAGGCGACCGGCCGCGAGGGGCTGGCGGGATGGCCCTACGTGCCGCCGGCACCAGAGCCGCTCCCTGCCTCCGGGCACAGGCCCCCCTGAGGTCGGCCGCGCGGCCATCGCTCCGCAAAGTTTTCAGATCGCAAAAAGGTCATCGCAAGCCAGAGCAGGGCGTGCACGGGGAGCAGCGTGCCGACTGGGAAAAACCAGTGCACACCCGCGTTGCGCCCTTCTTGCATCGCACGGTGGTCCGCCGAACCACCGGAGGTCGGAGTGCGCGCGATGAACACACGACTGGAGCGGCTCTCCCGTCTCGCACTGCTGCTCGCGGCTTGTTGTGGCTGCGGCCCCGTATCGGGGCCTCGTGATCCGAGCTCCGGCGTCACGGCGCTGCAGCAACCGATCCTCAACGGCACGTTCGACCAGGGCGACCCGGCCACGGTGCTGCTTGGCGGAGGAGGCGGCTGGTCCACCGGCGCGCTGGTTTCTCCCCGGGTGATCCTGACCTGTGGTCACTGCGTCGATTCCCAGGAACGGCCAAGAAGCTTCGCCTACTTCGGGTCGTCGTACCTCGACGGGGGGACGATCGTCCCCGTTGAGCGAAGCTACCCGCACCCGAGCTACGTCAGCGGCACCTTCCCCAACGTCGACATCGGGATCGTCATCCTCAAGAGGCCGGTGGATGTCAGGCCCCTCGGGATCCAGGCGACCCCGCTGGACGGCGGCATCGTCGGCGCCCCGCTGCGCATCGTCGGATTCGGTGCCACCAGCCCGGCCATGCCGGAGTTCAGCAAGATGGAGGTGACCGTTCCCATCACCGGTCTCGACCCGTACTACCTACTCGTCGGACCAGCCATCTGCGCGGGTGACTCGGGGGGCCCCGGGATCCTCTTTGCCGGCACCGGACAGGACGTCATCGCCGGCGTCGTCAGCTGGCACACGGCGAATGCCGCGGGCTGCGGAGGCTCGGGGGGTCTGACCAGGGTGGACCTCCATGCCGGGTGGATCCGGGAGCAGATCGATGCCGCGGAGGATGCCGGCGTCGGCGGTGAGCCGCTGGACGGCGGAAGCACAGGCGGGGACGGGGGAGGGGACCCGGACTCCGGGACGCCTCCGGATGCAGGCGATGGCGCGGGCCCAGCCGATGCTGGAGCGGAGCCCTCCACCCAGTTGCCCCTCCCTGACTCGCAGAATTCGCCCCTCGTGGGTGGCTGCAGCGCGGCCGGCGGAGGCGGCGGGGATGCTCTCCTGGCGCTCCTCCTCGGTGCGCTTCTCGGACAGGGCCGCGCACGAAGGAGACCGCGATCGACGCCTCGCCAGCCGAGGCGATGACCGCCTGACGCTGCCCCGGTCCGCACGAACTCCGGACCGACGACCGTCCTGCGCGTGGCCCTCTGCGGGATCACTCTCGAGCGAGTGTCCCGACGCCGGGCCGGGTTCAGCGACCGCCGGGGAGACCGAGCGCCCGCGTCGCGAAGGCGAGCATGTCCGCCGCCTGCTCGATCCTCTTCGTCGTCGGCTTGCCGGCGCCGTGCCCGGCCCTGGTCTCGATGCGAATGAGGACCGGCGCGGGGCCGGCCTGCGCCGTCTGCAGCGCGGCGATGTACTTGAAGCTGTGTGCCGGCACGACCCGGTCATCGTGGTCGGAGGCCATGACCAGCGTCGCAGGGTACGCGGTCCCGGGCTTCACGTTGTGCACCGGGGAGTAGGCGGCGAGAGCTCTGAACTCCTCGGGGTTCTCGGAGGAGCCGTAGTCCGAGGTCCATGCCCAGCCGATGGTGAACTTCTGGAAGCGGAGCATGTCCATCACCCCCGCGCTGGGCAGGGCGCACCCGAACAGGTCCGGTCGCTGGTTCACCACCGCGCCCACCAGGAGACCTCCGTTCGATCCACCCTGGATCGCCAGCCGGGAGGGGGTGGTCCAGCGTTCGCGGATCAGCCACTCGGCCGCGGCGATGAAGTCGTCGAAGGTGGCCTGCTTTTTCAGCTTCATCCCCCCCTGGTGCCACGTCTCGCCGTACTCACCGCCGCCGCGGATGTTCGCGACCGCCAGCACACCGCCGCGTTCCATCCACGCCAGCCAGGTGGGCTTGAACGCCGGCGTCTCCGAGATGTCGAATCCGCCGTAACCGTAGAGGAGCACCGGGCGCTGCCCGTCCGGCTCGGTTCCCTTGCGGAAGGAGAGCGTCATCGGCACGCGGGTGCCGTCCTTGCTCCGGTAGAACACCTGGCGGCTCTCGTATTCACCAGGCTCGAACTTGAGCTGAGGCGCCCGAAACACCTGGAGCTCGCCGGTCGCCGGCCGGAGCCGGAGAATCGCTGCCGGGGAGGCGTAGGTCTCGAACGAGAAGTAGGTCTCCTCGTCGGTGAGCCGGCCCTCGAAGCCCTTCGCGGTTCCGATTGCGGGGAGGAGCAGCGTCTGCTGAGGCTTCCCGTCCAGGCCGTGGATGCGCACCACGCTGTGCGCGTCCTGCAGATAGTTGAGGACCAGCCGTCGGCCCACTGCCGACGCCTTCTCCAGTCGGGCCTCGCTCTCGGGGATCAGCGTTCTCCAGTGGGCCCGGTCCGGCGCCCGCATGTCGATGGAGATGACCTTTCCGCGGGGAGCGTCGACGTTGGTGTGGAACCACAGCACCGGCCCCTGGCTGCCGACGAAGGCGTACTTCGCCTCGAGCACGTCCACCAGCCGGCGGACCTTCGAGCCCTTGCCAGAGAGGTCCTGAACGTAGATGCGATTGCGGCGATCAGTCCCCTGGTAGACGTGGATGACCAGCCAGCGACCGTCGTCGGAGACGGTGGCGCCGAAGGTCCACTCCTTCTGGTCCTTGCGCTCGTAGACCAGGCGGTCCGCCGACTGTGGAGTGCCCAGGCCGTGGTAGTAGAGCTTCTGGAAGTAGTTCAGGTCGCGGAGCTGGTCGGGCCCCGGCTCGTCGAAGCGCGAGTAGTAGAAGCCCTTGCCGTCCGGGGTCCAGGACGCCTCGGAGAACTTCACCCACTTCAGGCGGTCGGGCCTTTCGTGCCCGGTGTCCACCTCCCGTACCCGCCACTCCTCCCAGTCGCTGCCCGCCTCGGCCACCCCGTAGGCGAGGAGCTTTCCGTCACGGGAAGGAACGGTCCCGGTGAGGGCCATCGTCCCGTCCTCGATAAGCGTGTTCGGGTCGATGAGCACCCGCGGCTCGAAGCGGGGCAGGTCCACGACGTAGAGGACGGGCTGAGGCTGAAGCCCGCTGTTCCGCTCGTAGAAGACGCGGTTTGCCTCGCGGATGGGGACCTCGTAGCGCTCGTAGTCCCAGAGCGCGGTGAGCCGTTCCTTGATCGCGGCCCGGTCCGGGATGGTGGAGAGGACACGCTCGGTCAGGGTGTTCTCGGCGTCGATCCACTCGCGGTAACCCGGGCTGGACGGGTCCTCCAGCCAGCGGTACGGGTCCGCCACCTTCGTGCCGTGGTAGTCGTCGACGACGTCCACCTTCCGGGCCACGGGATAGTCGAGGGGAACCCCGGCATCGGCGGCCGGTCCGGCCTTCGCTGCAACGCTCGCAGCCGGGGTGGCCCCGGGCGCCCCGTGAGAGCAGGCGGCGAGCGCGACGGAGAGCGTTGCGAGGAGGGCCGCCCGCATCAGGCGGCCTCGAACAGCGCCGCCGCGCCCATTCCTCCGCCGATGCACATCGTCACCACCCCGTAGCGACCACCGCGCCGCTTCAGCTCCCGGAGCAGCGTCGCCGTCATGCGGGTGCCGGAAACGCCCAGCGGGTGTCCCAGGGCGATGGCCCCTCCGTTGGGGTTGACCTTCGCCCGGTCGATTCCCAGCTCGCGGATGCAGTACAGGGCCTGGGCGGCGAAGGCCTCGTTGAGCTCGAACAGATCGATGTCCTTCACCTCGAGCTTGTTCTTCGCCAGGAGCTTCCGCACGGCCGGCACCGGTCCGATGCCCATGATCTCCGGAGGAACGCCGGCCACCTGGAAGTCGATGAAGTAGCCCAGCGGCTTGACGCCCAGCGCCTTCGCCTTCTCCTCGGACATCACCACCGCGGCCGCTGCGCCGTCGGTGAGCGGGGAAGCGTTGCCGGCGGTGACCGTTCCCTTGGGATTGAAGGCCGGCTTCAGCTTGCTCAGCCCCTCGAGAGTCGTGTCCGGCCGAAGGATGGTGTCCTCGGTGACGGTCACCTCGTGAGGCGTCCCGTTCTCGTCGAACACCTCGGTCTGCACCGGGAGGATCTCGTCCTTGAAGATGCCCTTGCTCCTCGCCTCGGCGGCGCGCCGCTGGCTCTCGTAGGCGAAGGCGTCCTGATCGGCGCGCGAGATCTCGAAGCGCCTCGCCACGTTCTCCGCGGTGGCACCCATCGAGGTGTAGATCTCCGGGTGCTTCTCCATGAGCTCCGGGTTGGCGGAGACCTTGTTCCCGCCCATCGGCACCATGCTCATCGACTCGGTGCCGCCGGCCACCGCGACGTCGTACATGCCCGCGGCGATCGACTGGGCCACCTGGGCAATGGACTGCACGCCCGAGCTGCAGAAGCGGTTGACGGTCATGGCCGGAACGCTGTCCGGCAGCCCGGCGAGGAGCGCGGCCTGGCGGGCGACGTTCATGCCCTGCTCGGCCTCGGGCATGGCACAGCCGAGCACCACGTCGTCGACCGCTTCGGGCCTGAGGCCCGGGACTGCAGAGACGGCGGCGCGAATGGCGTCGGCGGCGAGGGTATCCGGGCGGGTGTCCTTGAACTCGCCGCGGAGGGCGCGGGTGAAGGGGGTACGGACGGCGCTGGCGATGACGACTCGGGAGGCCATGGTCACGTTCTCCTAACCTTCTAGTTCCGCAGCGGCTTGCCGGTCTCCAGCATGGCGGCGATACGGTCCTGGGTCTTCTCCTCGCCGCAGAGCGAGAGGAAGGCCTCCCGCTCGAGGTCGAGCAGGTGCTGCTCGCTCACCGGGGTGAAGGCCGAGACGTCGCCGCCGGTGATGACGTGGGCGAGCCTCTGGCCGATGTGCCGGTCGTACTCGGAGATCTGGTTGTTGACCTGCATGTCGTAGAGCATCATGTCCACGGTCGCCGCGCCGCTCCGACCGGAGAGCAGGAAGTGCGTGGGCCGTGGCGGCCGGAAGCCCGACTCGGCCATCCCCAGCACCCGCGCCTTGGCATCGCTGAGGAGGAAGTCGCGGTTGAGGCTGATCCCGTCCTGGCGATTCAGGAAGCCGATCTCCCGCGCCTCCTCCGCCGAGGTGGCGACCTTCGCCGTCCCGATGGTGAGGAACAGCTTCTTGAGGAAGGGGAGCGGGTCGAAGTCGCGGTCGGTGGCGAACGGTCCGTAGAGGTTCCGCAGCAGCATGAGATTTCCGCCGCCGCCGGGGATGAGCCCCACCCCCACCTCCACCAGGCCCATGTACAGCTCGGCTGCGGCCTGGATGGCGTTCGCGCCCATGGTGACCTCGGCGCCGCCGCCCAGGGTGAGACCGAACGGCGCGGCCACCACTGGAATGGGGCTGTAGCGCATCCGCTGGTTGGCCTGCTGGAAGCTGGCGACCATCTTCTCCACCGAGGCCAGGTCGTCGCTCTTGATGGCCATGAGCAGCGCCATGATGTTCGCGCCGGCGGAGAAGTTCGCCCCGTCGTTGCCGATCACCAGGCCGCGGAACGATGCCTCGGCACGGTCCAGCGCCCGGTTCATCATCTCCACGATCCCGTCGTCGATGGAGTTCATCTTGCTGTGGAACTCGAGGAGGAGCACTCCCTCGTCCATGTCCCAGAGCGTGGCGCTGTCGTTCCCTTCGAGGCGCTTGTTGCCGCGGCGGAGATACTCCACGCGCAGGGTCCGGGGATTCTCCTGCACCTGGGCCGGCTTCCTCGAGCGGATGTCCCACGCGGTGTCGGCCGTGCCGTCCACCGCGTAGAAGCTCTCCCGGCCCGAGGCGAGCATCTGCTCCACCCAGGGGGCGGGCTTCAGGCCCAGCTCCTTCATCCGCTCCACGCCCTTGCGCACGCCGTAGGCGTCCCACACCTGGAAGGGCCCCAGGTCCCAGGCGAAGCCCCAGCGGAGCGCGCGGTCGATGTTCACCAGGTCGTCGGAGATCTCCGGGATGCGGCGGCTGGCGTAGGCCAGCGTGTCCAGCGTCACCCGCTCTGCGAACCTCGCCGCCTTGTCCGTCCCGGTGAGCACCGTCCGGATGCGCTCGGCGACGTCATCGATGCCCTTGGCGGCACCGAGCGAGTCGAAGCGGACCTTCTGCTGCGGCCGGTAGGTGAGGGTCGCGAGGTCGAGCGCCTGGATCTCGCTCTCTCCATCCTTGCCCCTCACCTTCTTGTAGAAGCCGCCCCCGGTCTTGTCCCCCAGCATCTTCGCGGCGACCATCTTCTTGACGAATTCCGGGACCAGGAAGGTGTCGCGCTCCTCGTCCTGGGTCAGCGTGTCGTGGCAGTTCTGGGCGACGTGGACGAAGGTGTCCAGGCCCACGATGTCGGTGGTGCGGAAGACGGCGCTCTTGGGCCGCCCCATCGCTGGGCCGAAGATCTTGTCCACCTCCTCCACGGTGAGCTCCGCCTTCTGCATGTCGCGGAGCACGCGGAGCATCCCGTAGGTCCCGATGCGGTTGGCGATGAAGTTGGTCGAGTCCTTCGCCCAGACGATGCCCTTGCCCAGAATCTCCTCGCCGAAGCGGGCCATGCGGGCCAGGGCACCGGGCTCGGTGTCCGGTCCGGGCACCAGCTCGAGCAGCTTCATGTACCGGACGGGGTTGAAGAAGTGGGTGACGAGGAAGGTCTTGCGGAAGGCCGGACCGCGGCCCTCGAGCATCCCGGTGACCGAGAGGCCCGAGGTGTTGGAGCTGATGATCGAGCCGGGCTCGAGGTGCGGCTCGACGCGGGCGAACAGGGCCTGCTTGACTGCGAGGTCCTCCTTCACCACCTCCACCACCCAGTCGCACTCGGCGATCCGGGCGAGGTCGTCGTCGAAGTTGCCCACCTCGATGAGGTCGAGGGCGGCCGGGGTGTAGAGGGGCGCCGGCCGGAGCTTCTTCAGATTCGCCAGGCCGGCGAGCGCGAACTTGTTCCGGAAGGACTTCTTGCTCCGTTCCTCCCCGGGGCCCGCTTCCGGTGGGACCATGTCCAGCATCAGGACCGGGATGCCGGCGTTGGCCACGTGGGCGGCGATGCCGCTTCCCATGACGCCCGAACCGAGGACCGCGACCTTTCGGATGAGGCTCATCGACGTTGCTCCTTGGGCGCGGGTGACGCGCCGTGTCGGGCGCACCCTATGCGACTGACTCGATAATCAACAAGGCCCAAGAAGGCACCGGATTCACCGGGAAGCACCTGCGTGGTCGACCGGGACGTCGTGGCTGCATTCCCGGCGATCCCGCTGGAGCCGGCGCTGCCCTTCAGCGTCTCAGTCGCCGTTCCAGTCGGAGGCGGGGAGGATCTTCCACCCCGTATCCAGGCCCCGGGAGGTGGTGAACCGCAGAACCCGCAGCGGCCACCGCCGCACTTCCTTCCGCGGACCCTCGAGGCTCTCGATGGTCATGCGGTGAACCTCGAGCGAGTAGGTGCCGTCGGCTCCGGCCTGGGCGAGGAGCGGCCGGATGGGGTTCTTCGCGTGCCAGTAGACCGGCTTGCTCACCCGGGCGATGTACGCCAGCACGGGGAGCGTGCGGACGAACCGGCTGGCACTCTGCCGCGTCGGTGCGAGCAGCCGGTTGGCCTCGGCCTCGGACAGCTCGCGCACCTCGACATCGTTGCTGGTCGCGCCCGACTGGTTGAGGAGGTTGGCCAGCGTGACCCGGCCTGCCTTGTCCAGCTCGGACATGAGCTGCGAGGCGGTCTGCAGCGGACCGGTCTCCTTGCGCACCGGGTCCTCGGCGATGATCCGCCAGCTCCCGATGCTGGCGATCGAGGCATTCATCGTCACTCCGCCGAGCAGCGTCTCGCGGGCGGCGTCGTCACCGACCCCGACCAGCGCGTCGAGGTAGGCGCGCGCAATCCGGTGGACGGGATCCTCCTGCGCGCCAGCGCCGAAGGACATCAGAAGGGCGAGGAGAGCAAACCGTGGCACGGAGGGGAGATCCGAACTTCTACGACAGCACGCGCGGAGGCAGGAAGGCGCGTCGGGAGCAGGATGTAGGTTGCCGCTCCCGGCGGGACGCCCTAAGTCCGTCGGGCCGGGCCGGAGGGAGACGACGTGAGACACGGAAGACGGTGGTGGTTGCTCCTCGGGCTCCTGGGGGCCCTGGCCATGGCCCCGCGGGCCGCGGAGGCGCAGGAGTTCGACCTCGGGGCTGGCGCCGACTACTGGACCCAGTCGCCCGGCATGGGGATCTTCAGCTTCGGGCTGGATGCGCTCTGGCGCGTGGCGCCCGGGCTCCAGCTCGGGTTCAAGCCTGGATTCTTCCTCACCACCTCGGGGGACGTCCCCGCGGGCATTCCGCTCGACTTCAAGGTCCGGGTGAACGTCTCCTCGGTATACGTGGACGGTTTCGTGGGCCCGTGGTTCTTCTTCAAGGGGGACGTGGTCCGGATCCACGTGGGGATGGGCGCCGGATTGCGGTTCGGGCGATTGCTCCTCGGCGGAGAGGTCTCGTACCTCAACAACGGAGCGACGTTCGGAGGACGGATCGGCTTCCAGCTGTGAGCCGGGACGGGTGAGACTCACCTCCCGGTGGGAAAGCTTCGAGGACAGCAGGTAGGAGAGCGGCGCCCGGGCGCGCCCGCTGTGGGAGCGATGCCCTGACCGCCGCGGTCGTCACCGGGGATGCGCGGAGTCCCGAGGTGCTGGAACACGCACTGGCCGGACGCCGTCCCTCCCTGCTTCTCACCGATCCGCCCTACTGCCTCCTCACCCGGCGCCGGAAGGGCGGTGACCAGCGGGAGCGCCGGGCCGGGCGGAAGATCGACCGCGACCCGATCCACCGCTTCGAGGACGTGCGTTCGTACCGCCGCTTCACCGCGGAGTGGCTCCCCGCCGCGGCGCGGGCCGTGGTTCCGGGAGGCACGCTGGCCATCTGGACCAACTTCCTCGGAAAGCAGCCCATCCTCTCGGTCGCCTCCGGCGCGGGCTTCCCGGTGCTCGCCGGCGAGTTCGTCTGGGCGAAGCTGACCACCGAGAGTGGAGGGAACGAGCGGCTGGCGCGGGTGTACGAGGTGGCCCTGGTGCTGCGGCGCGAGCCGATGCCCCTCCTCGCCATGGGCGATGCGGCCCGGCCCTGGTCGGTGGTGGCCGGATACGACGAGGAGGGGGAGGTGGCGCGCTGGGGGAGCCATCCCAACCACAAGCCCTTCGGGGTGCTCGAGCCGCTGCTCCGGACCTGGTCGCGTCCCGGGGAACTGGTGCTGGACTGCTTCGGGGGCAGCGGGAGCATCCCGGCCGCGGCGGCGCGGCTCGGGCGCGACGTGGCGTGCATCGAGCTCGAGCCGGCGTGGGCGGAGCGCGTGCGGCAACGCTGTGGGCTCTAGCCGCGTGCCGGCGCATTCGACCGGGT